>Ga0078972_1001662_pt1 | contig 80865 bp, 58 predicted proteins | sample YelNatPaOPGAMG01_FD_67568 | JGI IMG/M metagenome (GOLD analysis project Ga0078972, IMG submission 67568) | Hot spring thermophilic microbial communities from Obsidian Pool, Yellowstone National Park, USA - OP-RAMG-01 (SPADES assembly) (version 2) | ecosystem: Environmental > Aquatic > Thermal...
CGCTCAGGGGGTGATCATGAATTCTTTCACCCGAAACCGGCACTGGCACCATCCCGTAGGGGCGTGATTGATCACGCCCTGCTCACCCGTCGCTCCGCGCTCAGGGGGTGATCGATCATGCTTCACGCACCCGTTGAGCCGCAACCAGGGCGTGATCAATCACGCCCCTACGCTTTGGAGACGACCTTTGCGACTGAAGATAGTGAAGAGCCACCAGAGCGCGCCTGCGGCCAGCAGGATTAGCAATGGCTCGATGGGAGCGCGAAAGCGTGGAATACCATAGAAAACAATGCATTCCGCGATGGTTTCCAGGATAACGAGATAGATGAAGAACAATTCGCGCCAGCGTTTAAGCGTGACGACGAAGCCCAGTGCCGCTAATGCAAAGATGATAGGCGTGATGATTTTCATCCAATCCACGACGAGTATGGATGAGATGCGACCAGGGAAGCGATTGAGTGGCAGATCGGCTTCAGCGGAGGTGGTAGCCCACATGCCAGCGATGTGTAGCTTCAGCAGGTCTTCTACCTGTTTCGGGTGTTGTTTGATCCACTGTAGCGCGGTTGCTTTGTAGGCATTATCGCGTGCTACCTCACATGGGGCAGCACACTGCGCGGGAAATTCTTTGACCACGTTAGGCACGGACTCTTCGGGGCGGAGCCAGGTACCCAGGTAGACTTTATTGCTAAAGTAGATATCATCAGTCTCTTTGTTGTAAGCTCCCACCAGGACTTTGCCGTCGCCGGTGGCAACAAAGACGAAAGTATGTGCGACGAGGTAGTTGCGAATAAGCCAGGGTGTGACAAAGGCGAGGAAGAGCAAGGTCACTACCACACCGCTCTGCAGCACTTTGCGCCGGGGAATGACCTTCGTCCAGAACATTACCGCAAGCCAGGCAAAGAAGAGTGCGAGGGTAGCGACACCGTTGGGACGTTCAAGTGAGGCCAGTCCGAGCAGGATGCCGCTCAGGACCATCAGTTGCCAGCGCGGCGTGCGCTGCAAGCGGAAGAGCGAGTAGCAAAAGGCCAGCAGCAGAAAGATGTAGAGCGACTCGGAATAGAGCCAGCCGTCGTAGATGAAAAGGAAAGGATAGATAGCAGCAATCAAACCGGCAATCAGGCCAACGCGCGTGCCGAACAGATCCCTGGCGAAATAATAGACGAGCAAGCAGGTGCCTGAACCGACGAAGCTGAGAAAGAGGAGTATGGCATGGCTACGTATACCAATTACAGCATAGATGGCTGCGATAACAGCGGGCCAGAGCGGGGCACGATCAACGGTGGGCAAATGCGATAGTTCGCAAAAGCAATGCTGTTGCAGTATATTAATAGCTATTGTCTGATAGGTTAAAGAGTCATGCAAAGGATAGTAACCGACGGTAACAGTTTCGTTATAGGCAAACCGAACCAGCAATGCAACGAGAAACACGCTGATCGCCGGTAGAGTCAATACGGAGCGCAGTGATTTCATTACAAGCCTCGTTGTTAGTGATAAAGATGGTTGCTCTTTACAATACTTTATCCCTCTGACCACATGTTTTTGTCTGGTGCAGAAGCCGCCTGTATTGTGTTGGATATAAATCGAAACGTTCCTTAGAAATGAACGTAACGAGAGCTGTCTTCAGTAGGAACATATTTGCTATCTCGTTGTCGTCTGCTATAATGAAAAGAAAGAAGCATACGTCATTGTTGTCTGCCATGAAGGAGCGAACGAATGCAGCAAGGAACACCGGAGCAGTCGCCGGAGCCGATCTTGACGGAAGATGCTACTATCTTGCAGAACAGTTTTCTCGGATCGCCAGCCGTGATCGCTGAATCGCCTGACCCGGCGACAACACCATTTCCGCCGATTGTGCGTCTCAAACCGCTCACCGATCAGTCCAGTCTAGCCGCCTGTGCCTTGCCCTATCGGCAGGAACTGAAATTGCGTGGGAAGTCAGAGCATACCATCACCTGCTTCCTTTCCGACCTGAAAATGTTTGGTGAGTTTGTGGGCCAGGACACGCCGGTTGGACGCATTACAAAGGAGCAACTGGTCGATTGGCTCATGATGCTCAAATTTGGTAACAAAGGTACGACGCCCGCGCCGAAAACGATGGCCCGGCGCGTGACATTCTTAAAAAACTTCTTCTCCTGGCTGGCGCGGGAGCAGGTCTTACGCGAAGACCCTTCGACCGCGCTAGTACTGGAACGCCCTTTACCCCCTCTGCCCGAATTGCTCTTCGCTGACGAAGTTGAGCGCCTGCTCAAAGCTGCCTCAGAAGATATTCGCTGTCACTGCCTGGTCTACCTGTCCCTGTACGGCGGCTTGAAGAAAGAGGAGATTATGGGGCTGAAGGTGCAACATGTCGATATCTCTGATCCCAATGCGCCTCTCGTCACGGTGCATTTCCCCGCTGCCACCGGCAAGCAGCATCGTGAACGTCGCCTGGCACTGCCTGCCGCCTTCACAGACATCTTTCAGCACTATCTGCAAAAATACCATCCTACCGACCGCCTGTTTGATTGCACAGACCGCAACCTGAACTACATTTTGAGCCGTGCAGTGAAAGAGGCGGGCATTAAGAAGCGTGTGACGTTGCAACTATTGCGCGATACCTTTGCCGTTGAGCAACTGCGCGCGGGTGTGGCCCCCGATGCGCTGCGTGAGAAGCTGGGACTCTCCGAAGAGGCCTGGCTGGAGTCACGCGAGAAATATCGCCGTCTGGCCTTCCCCAAATAAGCTACTGTTGCGGATAATGTTGTCTCGGTGGTTGTTGGTATGGTATTTGCTGCACAGGCAAGTTCTGGTGCAGCATCACGTATTGAGCTTTGCGCGTGCAGTAGCGATTGAGTAACAGCGCATTGATAATAATGGCGGCAATGGCCATTGGGCCGAGACAGATGAGGCCAATGCCGTCAGAGACAATAGTGCTTCCAACGACAACGGGCCAGTAGATAAAGATGCTACAGACTAGCAGAATGATGCCGACAGTTTTTTCACCAGCCAGCAGCCAGCCTACACCGAACAGACCGAACAAGGAGAGGATAATCTCGGCGACCAGCGCCCCATCTTTATTCGGCGGTGTGGGTATCATGGTAACATTGACCTGAATATTGGTAGGATAAGATGGTGTCGGCGGGTAAGGAATACCGTAGCCTGGCCCAGGCGGCATGGGTGGAAGCGGTGCCTGCATAGGTATTTGTTGTGAGGTGGGTGGATATGGCTGAGGCGCATAGCCTCGTTCATAAGATAATGCTTCACCAAAGCTTTTTAGCCCATCTTGCCCGTACATAGTTGGGCTGGGGGGCAGTTTAGCCTGGCCCCTCGCTGTCTCAGTACGAGTGCCACAGATCGGGCAAAATGTCGTACCGGCAGCCAGTTCATTACCACAACGTTCGCAGATCATAGCATTACCTTCTAGCGAGATGTTAGCGATGTTCTATCAGGCAGAGTGTGGTGAAAGTTCATCACCACGCCCCGCCAGGAACAGGCGTCTTGTATTGATGTTATTCTATCACGCTATGCCTGTTGGCATAGGGCATTATATGTGCTGTGTATTCCATCCGGCAGCGTTAGCGTTAATTTCCAGCGTGCCCACCTGTGCTATTTGCAGAACCTGTATGGTTGTACCGGCCACTAACGGTACCAGTGCTGATGTGTTCAGCATAGTCGTTGCAGGCGCGGCGGCCATAGTGCCACTACTACCGATATTACTGCGGCGCTTTTTTGGTAACGTGCCGGGTGTGACAATCAGCAACGAAGGATGAGTAAGTTGGATGACCTCTGCCAGCGTTGCTGGAAACGTTTTCCCTACATCACCTATTATTTCTACGATGTCAGCCGATGTGGGGTTAGAGTTTATATGGTTGAGTATCCCTTTCAGGGCATACGTGCTGTAGCTGGTTTCACCCAGTAGCAACAGACTAAGACCGGGGGCGAGCAGGCGTAGCACCAGCGCATTATCACGATTCGGATTGCTATTGTGCAGAAGTGTTGAAGGCCAGAGAACCTGTGCGATAGTCTGAGCGCCCAGAACGATGGTCATGCCCAGGCGCAGTTGCGTATATGGGATGTTGCGTTCACGAATAGTGCGTCGCCAGAGCGCGTAAGAACTGCTGGGATAGAGCATACCAGCGTCAAAGACGTGCCCTATCTGATAGCTATTGACTACATCTTGTAGGCCGGTCAGGTGGTCGGCAGCCATGCTGGTCAGAATAATTGTGTCGAGTGTATGCTGCCAGGGCGGTAACAGGGAGCCGAGCTGCATGGCGAGCGAACTTGCATCGGAGCCACCATCGATCAGGATGGTTTTGCCATCTGGTGTACGTAAGAGAATGGCTTCGCCTTGTGCCGGTTGCCCGCCAGGAGCAACAGACAGGAAGTCGATATGGGTATAGTGGTCGGGTAAAGTTGTTGATGCAAGGGCACCCGTGACCAGCAGGATGAGTAGCGCGGCACCACCCTGGAGAACGTAGAGTAGACGGCGCGGCGGATGCGCAGGATGTTTTGATACCTCTTGTTTTGAAAAGTCAGTAGTTTGCGTGTGGCGATGAAGAACCCATAGCGTGGCGAGCGCGAGCAGTGCATAATAGCCCCACGCGATGCCTGAACTGAGGTTATTGACGGTGATGTATGCGCCGGGCAGGTCAGCACACCAGTTGACAACGGTGATCAGATACCAGAGAATCGGCCAGGCAATCCATCCGGCCAGGATGCCTATGGCGGGAACGAGCAGACTAACGAGACAAACCAGCAGGCCGAGCAGGAGGAAGGTACCCAGCAGTGGGACGGTAAGAATATTGGCAAGAGGGGCAATGAATGAAATTTGCTGAAAGGTGAGCGCGAGAATAGGCAATGTTGCGAGTTGAGCGGCCAGCGTAACCGCGACGATTTCATGAAAGAGATGGCCGAGCGGGAGCCACGTCAGTGGATGCAAATAATGTTGCAGGGGAGGTGTGAGCAAGATAATGCCGAGCGTGCCTGCGAAAGAGAGTTGAAAACTGGCACTCCACAACATGAAAGGGTCGAATAGCGAGAGGAGCAAAGCGGTAAAGGCCAGGGCGGTATAGACGTTGTAGGTGCGCCCGATGCGTGGAGCCAGCACCAGCAGGCAGCCCATGATGCCAGCGCGTAACGCCGCCGGTCCGCCGCCACTCAGCAAGGTGTACATACTGATCGTCAGGAGTACCAGGGTGGTAGCCAGCCAGTAGCGCCAATCGCGCATGCGTTGTCGTAACGGGTTAAGCGTATAGCGTCGTTGTCGCTTTTCATATAGCCATCGTGTGCCCTGTTGTACGATACCGGCTAGAATGGTGACTTTAAAGCCGGAGGGAGCGATCAGGTGGGCCGTGCCGGTCAGATTAAAGCTCTGGCTAATGGGGAGCAACGGCGGAGTGCGCAGGCTGAGAAGCAGAGCGATCAGGAGGGCTGCTTCCGGTTGCGGCAGAGCGCGCTGGATGAGCGTGGCAAGCAGTATGCGCAGGTGATAGAGCCAGGCGATGAGTGGGTTGCCGCCGGAGGCGCTCACCCTTAGTTTAGGGAAGGCCATGCTGGCAAAAATCTCTGGCGGGCTACCGGGCAATGGCGGTTGCAGTGTTCCATTCAGTTCAACCTGATCGCCATAGTTCGCGCCATAAGGGTCTTCGACGAGCGTGCTATTGAGCAGCACCAGAATATCGCCATGTGCATTATGCCATGTTGTGCCACTATCCGTACTGACGGCTGTGACAGCGATAGTCAGTTGCCGATGGCGCTTCACGACTTCCGGCTCATCGGCGACATTGCCTTGCAACATGATGTGCGTTCGACCGACAAACTGGCTAATAGCCTGTGGATCATCATCAGGTAAGGCGATGCCATAGCGAGCGGCTCCTAAGAGCAGGCAACCGAGCAGCAGCAGTACATAGTGTCCATGTGTAGTGTAGCGAAAGAGGAGCGCCGCGATAAGGACAAAAAGGGCGCAGACAGCGATGAGCGGTGCCTTGACAGCGATCAGGGTATGTGGGAGGAGCGAGGCGAGCATGATGCCGCTCAACCAGGCTCCGGCCATTGCCGCCAGTAAGAAGCGTTGTACAAAATCGCTCAGCGTGATATTTCTGTTCCATAGTACTACCACGTTGCAAGCCTCCAGTTGAAACACGATAGAGATGTGATTCTGATATCCACCAGGAATACCACTACACATAATAATACCCTGGTGGGTATCAGGTCATTGTAAGTGTTAATGGCCTACAGTATGTGTGACCATTGTGAGAATGTGCATTGCAACCAGGAAACCTAGCAGGAGACCGAGGCCGGAGCCGATCCAACTGCCGATGCGTTGTCCGATACGTGCGCCGCTGGCGAGTTTCTCGTCGAGCGACCCCGCGATCATCCAGCCGAGCAGAGTGCCCGCAATACGCCCGGCCAGTGAGCCGAGCAGTAGGCCGAGCAGCATACAGACGAGCCAGACGACGATGGTGATAATTGTTAAGACGCTGTTTTGTGCCGTCATGAAACCGTCACCAAACCTTTTATTTTGTCATAGATTGAACGGCTAACAACCTGCAATAGTTGATCGACACTGGTATAAGGGCCGTGTTCGGTACGGTAAGCGATGATCTTCTCGGCGGTTGTGCTGCTAATATGCAGTGCCTGCCGCATTTCATCCGCGCTGGCGGTATTGATGTTTACCAGCGTGCCCGTCGCTCCCGTCGGGCCAGCTGTACCACTGACCGGAGTAATATCGCTTCCTCCAGTATATGGGGGCGTTTCACCGATTTGCAAGACATAGACTTCCTGCCCATCGCTGAGCTTGGTCGCCATATTCAGCGCAGCCAGATCAGCATTGGCCAGAGTACCGCCTGCTGCCTGCACGAGCTGGTAGACACGCGCTCCGGCGGGCAAGGTATAAACGCCAGGGTGCTTTACTGCGCCCGTGATGTAGACGGTAATTGTCCCCCCATCAGAAGTAGACGTAAAAGAGGTGGCCGTATTACCAGCGCTGGGGGCCAGCGTGACGTTGTTTGGCACGGCTATGCCACCTGAGACAGCAGACGTGGTGGGTGCATTATTCCAGATGCTGTAGATGATGGCTGCCAGCGCAACAAGCAGGCAGAGGGTGAAGATGCGTGTGAGCCGTTTTCTGGTACTGGATGGTGCAGGCTTCGGCGGAGAGAGCGGCAGAAGCAGGTTCGGGGCCTGGCCTCTGGTGCCGGGTAGTGGTGGTTGCCCCGGTGTTCCCGCGCGGGTTCCTGGAGGAGATTGTGTTGGTGCAGATGGCCAGAAGCGTGTCACTGGTTGTTGATAGCCGGGGCGCGGCGCGATGGTTGGGTGAGGGGACGTGGGTTGTTGCCAGGCTGGCAGTGAGGGTTTGAGCGTTGGATGGTTGCGCAAAGAAGCTGATGGTTTATTCATTGCCGGGTACCTCCCTACATAATCTCTACATTTACTAGCATATCAGTAAAATGTGGTGCTTGTCAATAGGATGAAAAGGAAGAGTAACTTTTTTCTCAATATTCCGTGGTAGAAGATGATATATTGTGTAACGCCATTATTGACGAATTATGTATGCGCTATTACGGGAGATAATAAGCCATGAAGTATGAGGAATTCGTTGGAGAGATACAGCGTTGTGTGAGATAGCTAGTCATGAGGGAGCGGTCAAGGTGGCGCGGGAGACTTTGAGGTTGAGAACGAGAATGATGTTCCAGAAGTTGAATAGCCCGGAGAGATTGAGCAGGCTTGACGAATATGCTATGATTACAAAAGAGCAAACGTTCCCGTAGCTCAGTGGATAGAGCACCGGTCTCCGGAACCGGGCGCGCAGGTTCGATTCCTGTCGGGAACGCCAAAAGAAGAGAAATGCATCTTACACGGCTTTAGGAGCTAAAGTAACCCTGATGTAGGGAGCAGAAAAAGCACCCACAACAGGGTTATTTTTATCGTGTCCTGGTGTGCAGTATAAAAATCTACGCAACAAGCATCTCTATTCTTTCTTGCAAGCTGAGTGAACGTCACCATCGTTCTCTACCCTCTTCTGATCTGACGGATGATGTTGGGATCGGTAATCTTCGTATCTTCGGCCAGTAGGAAAGCTTTGGAGAGAATGACGGTCAGCATGCCGCTGCTGCTTCAGCCATTCGTCATAGTCTTTATCTGTGATCTCTGTGCTACATTCCCTGAGAAAATTTCCTATTATCAGGAGTATTCCGCCTAGTAGGAAGCGGGGTTCATTTATGTGAAAAAAGATACGAAGAGGGAAATAGGACGCGAAAGATATACTTCCAGAGATAATAAGTATAGAAATAATAGAGTTACTACGTTCCATAAAATAGTGACGCATCTGTTCCTCAGTGATTCTCTTTTTGCTCACTTTACGCATAGCCCTACTTCTCTTCTAGAGTTATCGTACCTGTTTCAGATAGTCCTTACTCAAATCCAGTTGGCAAATTTTCAGGATTGCAAGTATCTCATCATCCTCTTGCGTCCGAGGCAAGGATTGAGCCTCCGTAAGCAGCCGATTAGCCTCAGCTTTATAATCTAGCAGGCCGTGACGTGAAAAGTCGCGTTTGAAGAGGCTTAGCGTGAAAAGATATGCCGATGTTCGATGCTGCTGGATTGCTGAATACATACAATCTCCGACCTTGCGTACAAACATTGCCATTGATACGCAAGGTCGGTTTTTATTGAGCAGAATAAGAGCCTGATAAAAAGCTCCTCTAGCCACGTATCGAGGCTCGGCATATATTGCAAGTTGCTCGCGAATTTTATCGAGTTCTTGCTGGGCTGAGATATAATCTCTCCGTAGTAATGCTTCTCTGGTTTTCTGAAGCAAGTTTTCACCTTGCATGCCTGCAATGCGATGAATAAAATCAATCAGATTTTGCATACTAGCATCAAAGATGCGATTTCCAGGATAAAGAGTTATGATGTGCATATGCATGATAGCGGCGATGTCGAATGGCAAAGGATATCCCGGAAGAGTTGAAGGATATATACAAACCGGAACTACTTGCTTGTTGAGTTGCAATGCTTCCCGTAACTCGCGTCGAATCCAATCATCATTCTTTGCAATGCGTTCTAACGCAAAAGTATGCTCTGTAACTATGACAAGCACGACATCACTTTGTCGCATATGTAAGAGGATGCTGCGTTCAAAGTCCACCTGGTCGATGCTTCTTTCATCAAAAAAAACATAGCCATTAACCTGCTGGCGCAGGTTCTCCGCAATTTGAATGGCAATAATCTGATCTGCGTGTCTATAGCTTATGAATATATTCATGATCGCCTCTATCAAATCTCTGAAGAAACATTATCGTATACGGTTGGGCCGTACCAGTCACAAGCGTGTGTATTGCTGAATTATCGCATATATAAAATAATAGTCAATAAACCTGAGAATATTACAGTACAAAGAGATCACCTATGGCAGTGCAGCATCTTGCTTAGCTTGATGGGAGCGTGAAAAAGTGGAGTAAATGGAGACGGGCTAATCCTGATGTTCTACCTGGTTTGAGTACAGCAAATCGGGAACGCCCTGAAAAGAAAATTGCATACAAACCCTTCTGACACCTTAACTTGGCAGATTTCCCCTTCTCCACCAGGTTAAGGTGTCAGAAAGGTTTGTATCTGTTGTACGACCTCCATAGGCAGTTTTCTCGCCTCTACCATCCGGCAGACACCCTTGAGGGCCGAGTTACGGACACGTTGCGGAAGAACAGGAGTGCGTTTCAGGGCTTGCTGATAGGCAGCGAGCGCCAGGTCGGTCTTGCCCAGACCGAGATAGGCCTCGCCAATTGTGAGATCAACCCAGTAAGAGGCATTGGGATTCTGCTGTAGCTCCTGGCAAAGCGTTAGAATCTCCTGAGCGATACGCATGCCTGTTTCATTATCTCCACGCAAAAACGCCAGATTGGCAGCATTAATGCCGGGAAAATAAGCGGTTTTATGTGCTTGATAGGCCGCATAATAGGTTTCAAAAGCCTGGGCCAGGTCTTGTGGATCATGTGTCACCGTCCATTTTTCACGGTGAATGCGTCCCAGTAAAGACGCGATCTCCGGGTCTACACGTAAATCTGCATTCTGCGCTATGATAGACTCGATAATATCAGTGCCCTCTTTCAGGTTGAGCAGTTCGACATTGGCCAGGGCTTTACGATACAGCAAATCGACATCACCGTCGGCAAACTTGAGCGCGTAATCGACCTCTTCAATTGCTTCGGCAAAGTACCGCTGATCCAGCAAAAGCTGGCTAAGTACTTCATGTAGTCTGGGTTCAATGGGATGAAAAGACGTGCCAAATGACGCATACATGCGTTGACGCATGGTATAGAGTTCATCGGTGCGACCAGATTGCACTAATTGCTCAAAGCGATTGAGCCAGAGAAGGATTTCCTCGGCGCGCAGAACTTTGTGTGGGCGCTGATGAATGACAGCAAAGTATGCTTTAAGTGGTTCGTCATAGATCGTTAGCGGAGGCACAAGCTCAGCTTCATGTGCCAGGCGCTGGCATACCTCGCGCACCTGGGCAGTATCCTCACCCTGGTAGGTGTGATAGGTTGCCAGGGGATTAGCAAGGTCGCCACGCCCCATTCCATATACAATTGGAATAATGCCGCGTATCTTATCAAGACCACTGGCGACGCCACACTCCCACATGATCCAGGGGCGATTCACGCTCGCAGGCGTCAGAATGGCAAGCACATACTGACACCCTTTGAGTCTTTGATAGAGTCCCTCGCGCCATTCTCGCCCCAGCGTGATCCCGCCAGATGGTTCCGTATCGCTTGAGTACCAGACCTTGATAACGCCTGATGAAGTGGTTTCAATCAGCGTTTTCCATGCTTCAGCCAGTTCACGCTCGTCATAAGCATGGCTGATAAGAATATTGAGATGCTCCACTGGACATACTCTTTTCTAGTTGAGAAGTACTATTCAAGGTGCTGCTCTATCAGGTGGTGCCTCGGTTATATAGGGATAGTATACATCAAGAATAGGATTAGATGAGCAATGAGTTTATAGCGTTATGGGGTATGAATGTTGTCCTGGCGAAACTTTTCAAACGTAGTCTGAGGTGTTATCATGGCTGTGAAGACTTGAGAGTCCGGCCCTCTTGAGTATATCGCTTGCATCGTCTGAGAAAGGCATTTCCATCATGAACGAAGCATCCAGCAACCAGGGTATCAAGCAATGGGAAATTCACTTCCCTGGTGGGCAGCAAGCGAGAGCCGTATGCTGTTCTGCTGATACTCCTGCGGCACTCCTGCAACCCCTGCTAGGCATTCCTCAGCCAGGCGCGTTGCTTGCGATAGCTGGTGGTGCTTTTCAGATGGATGAGCAACTCTATCCCCTTGTGCGCTATTTGCTGGTGGAAGGTGTGGTGCCTTCTATTGTACGTGCCAATGGCATGATTATTGATGGTGGTACCTTTGCAGGTGTGATGCGCTTGATTGGCGAGGCTAGAGCCGCCCAACCGCGCGCGTTCCCTCTGCTTGGTGTATCTCCTGCCGGTTGTGTGGCCTATCCTGAGAAGCCATCTGTGTCGAAAGATACGGAACTGGTGCAGTTGGACCTCAACCATTCGCACTTTGTACTGGTCGATACCTGGAAGTGGGGAGGTGAGACCAGTACGATGTATAACCTGATACAACTCTTTTCTGCCGATTGTCCCTCGGTCGCTCTCGTTATCAATGGTGGTGCGATTGCGCGTCAAGAAGTTCTCTATAACGTGCGTCAACAACGACCTGTCATTGTGATTGAGGGCAGTGGTCGCGCTGCCGATGAGATTGCGCGTGCCAGCCGCGAGCAATCTCCGTCAACGGTTGATCCTGAACTCGCCGAGATCATTACTCATGACGCACTTCACCTGTTCCCCCTGACTGGTTCGCCCGCCGATTTAGCGCGCCTGGTGCAGCACCTTTTACATTAATTCTTTTTTCTCTCATTCCCACGCATGTGACTGGTCGTGTGAGTATTGACAACGTATACTGAAAAAGAGACGCGGTGCATAGAGAGAAAGGAACCTCGTACATGACATCTTCATCGATCAGACGCTGGAATATTTTTGCGCGTGAGTTGGAAGATGTACTGGCTCTGCATGGCTATAAATTGAGTCACCTGGACGATCTGGCAATTGTGCTACACCCTGAAAAGGTACGTCGCCTGCGCCAATCTCTCAAGTCGCCGGGCCACTTGACGACACTCAATCCTGACGAGATGGAACGGCTGATCACCACGTTACGCTTGACAGGTGAGGAACAATCTCGGTTACGAGCGGCGCTGCTTGCTACTGCGGTGGAAATGATCTTGATGGATCGTATTGATGCCAAAGTCGCACTGATGGCTTCTGACGATGTCTTTCACCTATTGTTTGCCGCGATGAAGGCAAGGCCAGATACACTCTTAGCCACACAGATAAGGACTGCTACGATGATTGAACACCAGGAAACAACCTACGATCAGCAATTTCTTGCTGCGCTCGATCTGATTGATCGAGCGACGCTGGCCCTCCATCTTTGTCGGCAGACGATTTCTGTGCAGGATGGCCTTGTCCATGCCCGGCTTGCGCATGAAACCTACGCCCAGGCATTAGCTTTATTGGCACAGGCACAATCACCATCACCTGAGAGTGAAACCTGGCGCTACTGGCATGAGCAGGCCATCGAAGGGCAACAACAGGCATCCGTATTTTTTCACACACAGAAAGAGCGTCAAGAGTCCTGAGAGGTTGGTGGGGCTGTTGATCCAGGTGGCTCTGGGGGAAAGAGCATAGCCAGCACTTCAGCAGTAGCAGCAACCATCAGGCGCTTATTGCGCTCCGGCACCTGTTCCCACGGACGGCGCGTGGCCTCGCGTGTCTCATAGCCAAAGGCGGGAGCCAGGCGCTCATAGGCTTCATGAAACAGCCGCGCAATGGCCTCTGCATCCGGTACATAGGCAGTATGAGGCGGTGAAGAGAGGGCAGGACTTTCCAGCAGATTGTGTTTGGCGAGATACCAGTAAAATTGCCCCAATGGTGTCAACTCTACAGGGTGATTGCGGATGGCGGCAAAATACAGGTCTTCGTCAAGCACAGGGCGCAGCAGGCGTGCCACCTGATAACGCTTGAAGAGCTTGAAGAGCGCGACATGCTTGGGAATCGCCTCAGGGCGCGTGACTTCATAGGATGGGTCGAGGTAGTAGTGATGATCGGCTTGAGGAAAAAGCTGTGGCAAGGCGCGTAGCTCGTCGTCGCGAATGGCCGGTATGCAGTAGCGGATGGGTGATAAGCGTGTAGCGTTGGATTTATAGATCGGGCGCTGATCCCAGGGACCAAGTGCCTGTTCGACATAGGCGTAGATGGAGGCAGCGGAGACGCGCCCGCGTACATCGCTGGCTCCTCCTTTGAGAGCGCCGATAACCAGACCGGTAAACAGGCCGTGCCCATTGATTTCGAGCGCCTGCTGGTCGGAACGCGCCGAGGCCAGCAAGGTGACGCCGCTGCGCAGGTATAAATTTGTAACGCCGCCGGTCAGGTCTGGTTCTCCTAACGCGCCGCTATAACAGCTATCGATGAGCAGCAACACTTCGCGTGCGGAAGAATTGTTAGCCATTGTTAGCAGGTCGTTGAGGAGGATACCCGGCAAGCTCTCTGTGCCGTCCTGTGTGACCAGGTAGACGCCCTGCTCGGTTGGGTAAGCGTGACCGGAAAAGTAGAAGAGTACCATGTCATCAAAGGCGAAGAGTTCTTCCAGAGCGATGCGTAATGTATTGAAAGTAACACGCTCGGCTGGAGATGGAACTCCCGTAGTGAGTGATTGTGCGGCTCGGCTGGTCAATGTACGACACCCGAAGTTCGGTGTGTAATCCTCATGGCTTTCCAGCACCAGGCGCATGGCAAGGGCGTCTTCAACGCACCAGGAAAGAGGCTCCATATAGTCGTAGTCGTTAATACCAATCAGGAGGGCACGTCGTCTCACGTCTTACTCCTTTTCTTGCTCTCCATTTCAATGAGAAAGATGGGTCAGATAGTGTTCTGGCGCGTAATCGTCACTTATGTTTATTATAACTCACCTGGCATGTAGGTGAGTCGGTACACCGACCTGATATGTCGCTTCGTCCGCAGTAAGGAGGGTAGTGTTGAGAAAGGCGTGGTAACTCTGCTGTGCAAGCTGATAGAGTGCAAATACTTGATCCAGGATTGATGGTAAAGGCGAGAGCGAAGCACACAGGTAGGCGTTGCCTATTGCTATCAGTACTTTTGCATATTGCAATGGATAGGAGGTAGCAGTATAGACCTGAAGGGCCTCCTGGTGGTAGCTGATAGTTCTCTCCAATATATACTGAGTGCAAGGTCGGGCAGTGGAGATAAACAGTAGACCAAGTTGATAGTACAACTCGGCAACGGTTTCTGGTGCAACTTGCCGGTCGATACGGGCGTAGTCGAGAGCATTACTCAAACGTATCTTGCAGGTAGCAAGCTGGCGCTCTGTTTGTTCCACGTGCGCGAGGCAGAGCAGGTGCCTCTCTACATCAAGTAACCATGCTGGCAGATTGAGAATCAACCCACCGCACATATTCACATAGGCCGCTTGTATGGCCTGTTCTGTGCCACCGCGTATACGCGCATCACGGAGCAACATACGACGGATGCGCAGCCGTTGTAACTCGTCTGGATGGTACTGGTGTTCGTTGATGAGCAGGGTAAGTAACCGTTCACATTCATCATCTAACAATTCGGGGTGTGCTTCAAGGTAGTGGCGGTGGCTCTGGCCCAGAGGTTTGAGCAGCCAGGGAACGAGTTTCTGGTAATATTCGGTCACTAGCATCTTTTATTCTCATTCTTAAACATGGAAGCTGATTTGCCGCAAAGGAGCAGGCCGTATGCCTGCTCTCTTCCTAAAAAATGTACGGCATTTTGCTGAGCAACAACAGTCACAAGCATGTGTATGGATATGCCTGTTAGTTGGTGGGATAATAACCACAGATATATTATGCTTACGTGACTAGAAAGTTCGGTGAGAGATATATAGTTCTTTTTATGATCGCTACATTTAAAATTGTGTAGAGTAATGACACGCCTACCAATTGCTAGTATCCCAATTTTTACATTAAAATAGATAGCAAAGTTGGTAAAGAGCAATAGATTTAGAAGCTTCCATCGTACTCGATCAGCAATAAGGAGTACCGCTGATGACAACTGCTCCGCGACTCAAATATCGCATCTTCATTAGCCATAGTAGTAAAGATGATGAGTTTGGTATCCAGCTTGCACAGGATTTGCGGTATCTTCTCGGTGATGAACGGGCAGTCTGGTATGATCATACGCCTGAGAATGGTCTCCCTGGCGGGGTCAGATGGCAGCGTGTGATTGAGAAAAAAGTAAGGGCACTCCCGTGTTTTATTGTTATTCTCTCACCTGATGCCGTTAAATCAGGATGGGTTAAGCATGAAGCAGATGTCGCAACAGGCCAGGAAATATCTGGACGAAAGAAACAGATCATCCCTATTCTATTTCATCCTTGTAAGGGTGAGTTATGCCTATCGTTGGAAAAATATCAATACATCACTTTCCCTCCGGCAGATCCGACAAAAACATATGAAGCAGCATTAAGTGAGTTGTTGATGACGCTTAAACCGGCGAAAAAGATGAGCATCACTGAGATCCAGCAGGCGCTCAAAGATGCAAAATCATTTCTGGCCCGTCGATCAGTACCGCCAGAAGTGCAAGAGGCACTCAATAAAAAAGAAGAAGACGTTGCACGTGAGCGGCTACGCCAGTATGTGTGGTGGTATCAGACACACGATCAGTTGAACTATGCCTTGCATTACTGTGACATGTTACTCAATATTTTCCCTGATGAGCGTGAGATGCAAGCAGTCAGACATGTAATTTACGATCTCATCGAGCAAAGGAAGCTTTATCCAAAAGATTCCGCAACAGGCCGAAATTTCTATTTTCCCTCTCGCGGTTTGAAGTTGTCTCGGCAGCCGTCGTTGAGCGATAATACATCTACGCAGCAATCGCAACGTGCAAAAAATTCTGGAGGCAGAAGAGCAAGGTCACGGATCAATGTTGTAAAGTATCAAGCTGAGGGTGTGATAGGTGCCCCTGGGAAAAAAACTCTTCCTACACTCCCTGCTCTCCACACGGGGCTTACTATAGATGTGCCGAGAGAGACCGGTTCGATTCTACAGCATAGTGAACGATTTTTTATCAGAACACTCTCTTACAAAGAACTGGGTAAATGTAGTCAGGGTCTATACGGTGTACTCTTTGCGTGCTTTTTTGCTACAGATGTTATCGGAGCGTGGCTCGGCTTAAGAGGCTGGCTAACAACAACACCAATAACCTGGTTGTCATTGGCTTTATTGCTTCTCTTCTTTATCTGGGGAATATTTAATACCAGTAGAACTATAGCGCTCATATTAGCGGGAGGTTTTGGCCTGTTATGGTATGTATTAGCTCAACACTATCTTCGACTATCCTTGTTATGCATATCTTTAGGAAGTTTGGGTTCTGCTATTCTCAGATTCCAGCTTTTTCGCAAGCACGAACGAAGAATGTTTGCAAGAAAACGCCGATAAACGCAACGAGATTTCTGCTGTATCAAAGCGAGTTGCACTTTGCTATACTGTGACTCGTAATTACACTCACTTCATATGGAGAAATGCATGCTCAGAAGATTGCTTATGTGCGGCCTCGCGGTCTTGTTAATGGTTGCCTCGGTGCTGTTCCTATTGCTCACAGCAGAACAAGGCTCCGTGCTGGCGGCGAGTCAGGTGGTAGGTGCGACGCCGCCTCCCGATGCGACGGCGGTACTCAATGCGGCCAATAACGCGCTCTCGCAGGCGCAGGATATTTTGAATATTGTCGGTGTTTTTACCGCTGTGCTAGGTGTGGTGCTTGCTCTATTGAGTATAGGTGCAGCAGCGCTGGCTTTTCTGGGCGTCAGAAGCTATCGTGAGGTGCGTGACTCTATGAAAGAGGTGCGTGAGAGTATGGCGAAGATGCGTGTTGAGGCTAATAAGACACGCGAGGCACTGGTCTATATTGGCCTTGCTGATCGTCTGTTCAATGAGCGTAATGTGGCGGAAGCACTGACGATGTATAAAAAGGCGGGTAGCCTGTTACCAAAGGACGCACAGGTACAATACGTTCTCGGTCGTATCTATAGTGGAGTGGGTGATTACGATGCTGCTATTAGCGCGTTGAGCGCATCTCATTCGCAAGACACTATCGAGCAGGCCAGGACGCTAAAAGAGCTTGGCCTGGCCTATCGCCGCCGCTGGGGAATGACGCGGAATGAAGCCGATTTCCAACAGGCCATTGAGCATTTGCAAAAGTCGAACTCGTTGAATCCCAACGACAGCGACACCCTGGCAATTATGGGAGGGGCATATCGGCGTAAGAAGCAGTATCAAGAGTCCTATAAGTACTACCAGCGCGCGTGGCAAGCCAATCCCGGCTCTTCCTACGCGCTAAGCAACCTCGCCAGCCTTGCCTGGCGAATTGGCAAACAGCACGAAGCGCAGATGTACTTCGGCTATACAAAGACGGCGGCAGAAAATCGCCTTAAGCAGGGGCAATCAGAGAACTTCTGGGATTACTACGATCTCGCTCTGGCGCAACTGGCTTTGGGGAACCTCGCTCAATCTCGGCAGAGCTATCAGCGCGCTATCCAGGAAACGCGGCATGTCACTACCTTTGATGGAGTCCTCGATAACCTGTATATGTTGCAGCAGGCTCCGCAAGCTATGCCAGGTCTGAATGAGATAATATGTTTAGTTGAGGAGGCGCGTGGCAAACTATGAGATATATTATATTGCCATTGCCTGTTGCTACAAACGAAGGAGCAAATCATGCCTATAACCTCCTTTTAGACATTGGTGAAATGCAAATCGGCTCATACAGGTATTTTTTTCCTACTTCAGCGTATTTCAAATTGCTACGCACTGTTGAGTACTGTATAATGTCGAGTAATGTTGAGTGTATATTCTAGCTCTGAAAAAAGAGGAAGCAAATGGCTCAAGGGCCTGTACCAACTATAAATCTCTTCTGTAGCTATGCGCATGCTGATAAGCAGTTTCGCGATGCGTTAGGGAAGATACTCGATGCATTGCAGCACGAGGGATATATCAACTATTGGTACGATGGTATGATTGTGCCCGGACAAACATGGATGCAAGAGATAGAAGAGCATCTCGTCCAGGCACAGGTCATTCTATTGTTAGTAAGTCCTGACTTCATGGCCTCAGCATGTTGCCAGAGAGAGATGAGGATCGCGTTAGCGAGACGGCAAGCAAAGGAAGCGTGTGTGATTCCTATCATTGTTCGAGCGGTTGATTGGCAGGGAAGTCCATTAAGTGCGTTGCAGGTTCTTCAAGCGGATACCAGGTCACTTAAACGTCAGGCGGACTGCGACCGATTCTTTGCGGAGGTATCTGCTAGTATCCGCACCGCGATTAACAATTTCACGAATAAACGGTATGGGAAGGAAGGAGTTGAGACGAGAGACGCCGACAAAGATGGAGAAATGCAGTGTTTTGAACCGTTGGCGCGACGCGCAGAAACATATCATATCAATGCACATATCATACAAGGCTCTGTTCTAGGTGCTAATCGTGGGACACTACTCAATAACTTCGATTCCTCAGCGCTGGCGAAATTTTCACGTGCTGCGCTAAAAGATAACAATGTCCAGGATAAGTAAATTCACTATCTGGTGAGGGATTATGGGAGAAGAGAACTCTGAAACAGTCGGTGAGGATGGGGGGCAGGGCCGTGAACGGAGAGGATACCCGGCAACAAGCTGAGGGATACAACGTCTATGGACGGCAAATTGCTGGTTCCGTGCTGGGTACAAATCAAGGTATGATCTACAACGGCTTTAGCCTGAAGGATCTGGTACAGCTTTTCAACGATATAGGCATCACATTCACGCTCCAAAAAGAGAATCCACCTGCGGAAGCTATGGCCAGTTTTGTTGATGCCCGCAAACGTCAGGTTGCAGAGATGGTCAGAAATGGGCTGTGGGATGCAGCTTTAGCGAATGAAAGTATTAGGGACGAGCCTGCGGATAGAACCGATGTTGCCGCAATGCCCTCTACTATTGATGAGTGGTACTACCAACTGGATGCCTACGAGCGCTGTTACGTGATTGCCGCGACGATGTTGCAAGGGGCACCTGTTGATGTGGTGTCGCAGAAAGCGAAGGAACTCTGTCAGAGCAATCATACTTCTCTGCAAGAACTACAAACAGCGAGTTCATCTTTAGTAGGCGATGGAATATTGGGCAGATCAGCGTCAAAGTTCAAACGACGAACCTATACGACGACACGACAAATTGGAGGAACATCCCGGCTGCAATTGAAAGTAGCTTTAAGTCCTATGCAAGAAGCACGTTGCATGATAAGCTCAATGAAAAGAAGCTCATCTATATCGCCTCCAGTCGGCGTGAACTCCAGGAGGTTGGTATTGCGCTTGGTCAGATTCCTTTCCCAGAGATTTTCTGGGATCGAAACCGCCAGCAGATACGCGATATCGAGAAACAGACAGAAATTGCTAAAGCGAGGGAGCGTACAAATGCTGCTGTAGCGAGGGTAAAGACGGAGGCGTAGCTACAGGAGGAAGCGAGACGAAGAGAGTATAACCGCAGGGAGAAGGCACGGGATAATGATTTTGAACTGCGCGAACAAGCGAAAAAGCAGTCATATCAATATAGCCAGAAGATTCGTGAGCAGTTGATGGAGATCGTTGGGGCCAGAGGGGCAGAATTTATCATCAGAGAACTCGACACTGTGGAGACATTTTCGGAGTTGTTCAACAAGTATCCACAACTGCTGCAAAACTACCCGGCCCTATCACAGTTTTACTATCTGCCGTACTCACCACCTGTGTTAGAACCACCGAGACCAGATTCACAGCGAAATTCGGCGAACAATAATGCACATCCCAGTTAGTGAAAGTGTATTCAGATGTTTTTGCGCTCTACTAGTATTTGATATAGCAGACTGTAAAAACATCATTAGTAGTGATTCAGGAGATTAGTAATGTCCAATCATATTGATCAGCTTAATGGGCCTGTGAGGAAGTGGAATCAATGGCGACGGAAGCATCCTGAAATTCTGCCAGATTTAAGTAATGCCGACTTGAGAGGAAAGAGACTCAGCGGTATCAACTTTCGCGGAGTCAATCTGAGGGGAGCAAATCTCTGTGGAGTTGCCCTGGATTCAGCCGATCTAAGCTATGCGAATCTGGCTATGGCAGATTTGACAGGGGCGAATCTGTGCCATGCAAACTTGCATGGCACAATCTTCAGAAAAACAACTCTTTGTGAAGTACGGTGTCGAAAGGCTACGATGCATGAGACGCAGTTGCTAAATGTGGATATGAGAACTGTCAAAGGGCTTGATACAATACAGCACCTGGGGCCTTCCACGATTGATGTTACCACAATAGGTCGTTTCGCAGGTTCGATCCCACAGAAATTTCTTCAAGGAGTGGGACTAACAGGACATTTGTTAGAAGCGATACTTGAGCAGAGTAAAAACCCTTTGAGCTACTTTACATGCTTTATTAGCTATGCCAGTGAAGATCAGCATTTTGTTGAAGTACTTTATCAAAGTTTGCAGCAGAGAGGGGTACGTTGCTGGTTTGCGCCAATGAATTTACGGCCAGGCGATAAATTTCCAGAGAAGATTACCGAAGCTATCCAGCATCATGATAAGTTGTTACTTGTTCTCTCAAAAGATGCACTAGCCAGTGATTGGGTAAAGAAAGAGGTAGAGATAGCGCGAAATAAGGAACGTGGCGGCAAGGTGGATGTTCTCCTCCCTATTTGCCTGGATACTGCTATTCTCGATAGTCCTGGTTGGGCAGGTTTCATACCCAAAAAACGTCACATCGCAAACTTTGAAGGATGGAAACAGTCCCCTGTCTATCAAAAACAGCTAGGTGTTTTATTAAAGGCACTTCAGGGCAAACCAGTGTAAGAGTTTGCAGATTACGCCTCGTAATCGGGATAGGAGATGGCTTTTCTTGGAGCAGGTGTAAAAACATATCTGTCAGTAATGCTCATGTACTGGTATGGACATTGCTATTCTTCCTCATGCTTTCTATACTCAGATTGTGTTTTCCTCAACTAGCTGCATAGAGTTTCTCCGGTGCAGCGGGAGCAGTAGAGGTAATTGGTCTTATTGACGATTAGTGCTTTTGGGCTTGCTTAGTGGCCCGTAGAGCCGCTCGGCCATTGCCTCCATGACAGTCAAGACCTCTTTGATGACTGGTTTGCGTGGGAAGAACAGCACCTCGCTTGCCACATCGGCAAAGCTCTCTTGCGTGAGGTTGAGTCCCTGGTAGACCAGCAACAACAGGTGCCGACATTCTGCTGCGCGTACCTTGTCGATCTTGCGGCGCAGGTAGGTAGGTGTCCAATAGCCGACCAGTTCGATGAGGAGTTTGCGTGCAGGGTCTAGCGCGTGAGTGGCAACGAAATCGGGGATCATTACTGTGTCGTCCAGCAGCAGCACCTCGCGTTCTCGCTCAAGCCTCCACCCATTGCGCTCGGAACCGAATTTTTCCTGCAACTCCGTGAACTCCTGGGCAAATTCGCGTTCCAGGCGGCTATCATAGAGGCCACTGGCCTTGAAAGAACTGCGCAGCGGGCTGCTGTGGTCGAGATGGTAAATCAGGGCGTGCGAACACAGATGGGTATATACCTCTGCGGTCAACGACCAGCGTTCACAGAGCAGCACAGCGGGCAGGAAGGCAGCGAAGGCTCGTCCATAGCGCGTCGTACTGCGCACAAAGGGCGAGATCGGCCCGGCCAGGTCCAGTTGATAGCCTCCGCCCGCTAAGGGTTGACCCCAGAACATGAGTTGGAACAGTTTGAGATATTTCCAGAGGTCTTTGAAGCCATCGTAGACCTCAATGCGCACCGTTGTAGCTGTGTAGAGCACACCGCGCGCCAGTTCCAGGTTGTAGCGGGCCAACAATTGCCCAGGCGTCCAGCATGGCCCTGTGTCGATAAGGAGCTGTTCCTCGACCCGATCCGCAAATAGCGCCTGCTCCAGTTCTGCTTCACTTGTGCCTATCTCTGCGGCGAGTTGCTGCATCACCTCTGTGCGCGTGTGAGGATGACATACCTCCGGTGTGGCAAAGATCGGCCCTCGCTCGAAGAGTCGCCGACGCACCTCGCCGGGTGCATAGGGGGTAGCGCGAGGTGCAAACGTCGCTGCATCTGTCAGCACTTTCGCCAATCCTCGCACGATGAGATAATCCGTGCGGTTGCCCTCATAAGCCACTAACGCTGCCTCCCAGTCGGCCCTGGTCTGCCCACGCATGTGTTGGAAAAGTGTGATGAGATCGCTGGCGGTTTGCAGCCACAAGCTATTGCTTTCATCCAGCCATTGCACCTCTAACCTGTTGCCTGAACGCAGCAGGAAGGGACGCACCAGATCAGCCGTCAGCACGCTTCACCTCCTGCTGCTGTGCTTTGACTGCCTTTCGTCGTCGATGCGCCCGGCCCTCCTCCACCGTATCGCGGACAAGTATCTCATAGAGAACCGCCTGCCGGTTCTCTACTTTGCGCAACACACGTCCTAAGCGTTGCAAATACTCGCGCGCGCCAGCCGTCCCACCCAGGATGATCGCCACTTTCGCCTCCGGCACATCCACCCCTTCATTAAGAACTCGTGAGGTGATGATAGCGCGGTAGCGTCGCTCGGCAAAACCGTCGAGGATGTCCTTGCGCTCGGCTGCCCTTGTCTCGTGGCTGATGACCGGAATCAGCAAACGACGAGCCAGGGTGTAGGCAACGCTGTTGTTCTCGGTGAAGATGAGGCAGAGGTCGTTGCTATGCTCGTGCAAAAGGGACTCGACCGCCTGAAGCTTGCCCTGGCAGCCTGCCAGGAGGTGCAGCACGCGCTGGCGGGCCAGCAAGGCTGTCCGCGCTTCACGGTCGCTGGCTGAGAGGCGCATCAATTCGCGCAGCCAGCCTCCCCCAAAACGCCTGGGCAACTGCCGCGCTCGCACAAAACCCATGTAGAGGGCGTGGTCGCGTTCGTAAAGTTGGCGTTCCTGCGGCGTCAGGGAGACGCGCAGCCGCTGGGTGCGATAGTGAGCCAACTGCTCTCCTACCAGTTCCTCCATGCGTTGCACGAAGACCAGTGGCCCGATCAGTTCATCCAGGTTCCAGCGGCCCCGCGCCTCGCGTTGTTCCTCTTCCGTTGGATAGGTAGCGGTCAGGCCCAGGCGACAGGGAGCGGGAGCCATGAAAGCAGCTTCGCCCCAGGCTCTGGCGGGCAAGTGATGAACCTCGTCGAAGATAATCAACTTGTAGTGCGCGCCATACTCTGCCATGAGATCACCCAGCGAATGGTAGGTTGTGACCATGAGTGAATGCAGCAGCTTTTCTCCACCATAGTAGACGCCGACCTCGCAGGCAAAGGCCGAGCGCAGGCGGCTATACCACTGGTGCAGAAGGTCTACGGTGGGGCAGACGACGACTGCCGAGCGGTTGACGCGCAAGATGGCGTAGATGGCGACCAGTGTTTTGCCCGCTCCCGTTGGCAGTACCACGCTCCCGCGTCGCTGGGCCTGCTCCCAGGCAGCGAGGGCTGCTTGCTGATAGTCGTAGAGTTCTCGCGTATCCAGTAACATGATATGCAGCGGCTGCCAGCGTGGCACCTGATCGGTAATATGCTGCTGAGCCAGCCAGGGTAGCAGCGTGCCATAGACGTAGGCGGGACAGCGCCATCGGCCATTGATCCAGGCGAAAGGAGCAGGCATTGTCTCCTCGGCCATCCCTCCGTCGAGTACCAGGGTTCCCCCTTGAAAAAACAAACGTTTGTTCGTACTCATGGTATGAGCATACCAGAGAGGAAGGCATCTTGTCTAGCATCTGTTGTGCCTTTGTGGCTTGACAAGGCAGGCTACCATAGCATATCTCTACGGTAAGAATGGTCTGGTCATCTCAGGCTTTGCTATCTCTCCTGGCTCTTCGCTCAATTTCCTGCGGCACGCCTTAGCCGATGGCCGGTACTCCTGCCTCGCGTACTAATCTGTTGAAGGCTTGCACGTCTCTCTCGATGACCTCTTGCAAACGCCGGAGTTGAGCGTCAACGCGGGCTGACAGGTCGTCGAAGAGCGCGTACATTTGTTGGGTCGGAGCCGCATCAGCACTGGCAACCACGCCGCCAAGCGCCGCCAGTTTTACATTCAGCTTCGCTGGATGGTTCAACGTGTCCTGCCTGACTTTGGCCTTGACCTGAATCAGTTCCTCCTCAATCGAAGAGAACTGCTCCACGATGGACTTACCCATCTGTGCAATTGCCTGCTCTGCCTCTTGCTCATGCACGCGCTGCATCAAGGCTTCTACTTGCTGGCGCAGGTCTCTCAGCCTGCTGATGGCATCATGCGTCTCCGAGAGTTTGTCACGGATACGCAGTCGGAGCGCGAGTTGAGCTTCCAAATCTTCCTGTGTCGCTGTTACACGCTGATCTTTGCGAATCTCGAAGGACGCGCTCTGCTGTTCTTCTCCCACCACAAGGCGTACTTGATAGCGACCCGGTGCAACTACCGGCCCCAGCAGCGCCATGTCACCGCCAGCGAAACCATCTACCTTGCTCGCGCCAGGATAGCGCATATCCCAGACAAAACGATTCGTGCCAGCCTCTGCCGGTACACGCCGCTCCTTTTTATCCTTATTATTCGAGTTTGATGCCTTTGTTGAAATTCCTTGTTTTTCCTGCTGTGCTACGCTCGAAAATGTTCGTATCTCGTTCCCCTGCGCATCAAGAAAGACCAGCTTTACTTCCTCTGAAGGTTTCTGCTTGAGATAATAGGTCACAATCACGCCATCAGGCGGATTTTGCCCTGCATCCAGGTTGATATCAACCGTTTCACCATCGGCCTTCTGGATGCGGGTCGCGGTGATGGTAGTCACGCCGGTTTTGCGATAATATTTACCGGCGGTTGGCACTTGAGAGAAGCCGCCTACGGTCATATAGCGCACGGTCGGGCGTGGAGTAAACAGGTGAACGGAACGATTCTGAATCTCCTCGCTCATCTGGCGCAATGGCGTAATATCATCCAGTATCCAGAAAGAGCGACCGTGCGTCGCGACGACGAGATCCTCGTCTTTGATGACCAGGTCGTGAATGGGAACGATGGGCAGGTTAAGTTGCCAGGATTGCCAATGTTCCCCTGCATCAAATGAGATATAGAGGCCAGTTTCCGTTCCCGCGAATAACAGGCCCTGTCGCAGCGGGTCTTCGCGTATCACGCGCGTGAAAGCGGTGCTGGGAATACCATCTGTAATCTTTGTCCAGGTTGCGCCGTAGTCGTTGGTCTTGAAAAGGTAGGGGTTGAAGTCGTCGCGTTTATAACAGGTTGCGGCAACGTAGGCGGTGGCCGGATCATGCGGTGAAGGCTCGATAATGGAAATGAGGCTCCATTCGGGCAATGCTGCGGGTGTTATGTTCTGCCATGTTGTGCCGTTATCGCGCGAGATATGGATCAAACCGTCATCGGAACCGGCCCAGAACAGGCCGCGTGCAAGCGGCGATTCGGCGAAGGCGAAAATTGTGCCGTAATATTCAGCGCCGGTATTATCTTTCGTAATGGGGCCGCCCGACGGTTCCAGCGTGGTCGGGTCATCGCGTGTAAGGTCGGGGCTGAGAATCTGCCAGCTCTTACCTTCGTCGGTTGAGCGAAACACATAGTTGCCGGTGGTATACAGGATGTTCGGGTCATGCGGCGAGAGCAGAATGGGGCAGGTCCACTGAAAGCGATATTTCTGATCTTTAGCACCCCAGCCTGATGCAAGTTCTGGCCAGACGGCGATATTGTGCGATTGCTGCGTGCGATGGTCATAGCGCGTGAGGTAACCCTGGTAGTTGCCCGCATACACGATATTCGGGTTGTCGGGGCGCACCGCGATATAGCCACTCTCGCCACCGCCCACATCGTACCAATCTATCTGTGTGATACCGGCTAGCGCCGAGCGACTGGGCAGACTGATGCTCGTGTTGTCTTGCTGGCTGCCGTATACGCGATAGGGTACTTGCGTATCAGTGGTCACGTGATAAAACTCTGCGGTGGGTTGATTATACTGGGTAGACCAGCTTGCACCACCATTGAAGGAGACACACGCGCCGCCGTCATTGCTCTCTATCATGCGCTGAGGATTCTGTGGGTCAACCCACAGATCGTGATTATCAGCGTGCGGGGTGGGAACATCAAAAAAGGTACGCCCGCCGTCAATGGACTTCCAGGCTTGCACGTTGAGAACCCAGAGCGTGTCCGCGTTTTGTGGATGAGCATAAATGTGCATATAATACCAGGCGCGATGGCGTAAGCCCCCCTCTTCGCTGAGGCGTGACCATGTTGCGCCGCCGTCATCGGAGCGGAACAGCGCGCCATCCTCGGCCTCGATCAGCGCCCAGACGCGGTTCGGTTGAGCCGGTGAGACGGTGATGCCTATTTTGCCCAGTAATCCTGTTGGTAGACCGGGATTGCGTGTGATCTCCGTCCAACTGTCGCCGCCGTCTGTCGATTTAAAGATACCGCTTCCTTCGCCGCCGCTGATAAGTGTGTGAGGAAAGCGCTGCGCTTCCCAGAAGGCGGCGTAGAGGATACGCGGATTGTGTGGGTCTATGACCAGGTCAATAGCTCCAGCTTTAGGGCTGCGAAAAAGCACCTGTTGCCAGTGTTGACCGCCATCCAGCGAGCGATAGATGCCACGTTCGTTGTTCGGGCCATATACATGACCAAAAGCGGCAACATATACCAGGTCAGGATTATGTGGGTGAATACGTATTTTTGCGATCTGCTGCGTCTCGGCCAGGCCGAGATGTGACCAGGTTTTGCCTCTGTCGGTGGATTTATAGACGCCATCGCCATGAGAAACGTTGCTGCGGATGGTCGTCTCGCCCATGCCAACATAGATCACATTGGGGTCTGAGGGAGCGACTGCCAGCGCCCCGACTGAGGCACGTTTGAAAAAGCCGTCCGAAATATTTTCCCACGAGAGGCCGCCATCGCTCGTCTTCCAGACACCACCGCCCGTCGAACCAAAATAGAAGACCTGTGCGTCTGTCGGATCACCGGCGACCGCAACCACGCGCCCGCCGCGATGAGGGCCAATCAATCGCCATTCAAGTGCGTGGAGCAGGCTGGCATCGATGCCCGACAGCGGTTTAGACGAGGTAGATGGCGCATGAGACGATTCTTCTGGTTCATACTGCATGGGAGTTGTTCTCTTTTCTAGGGTAGGAACCGGCACTGTTGCCCAATATGGATAAAAATCGCCCGCTCGCCAGGAAACAATTGAGTCTGCATACTGCTATGTAGACTTGCCCTGGTAGCAACTATAGACCAAGTATACCATAGAGTCAGGCGGTTTTGCTGATTGTTAAGCCTGGTGCCTGAGTTCCCCGGTTGTGGTTTTGTGATGAACTTGTGAGGATATCCTCGCCCTATGTGATAGTTTGATGATACCTGTAGAGTATCCTATGTGCCGGATGAATATATGTGAAAGAACGGGAGACAGCTAAGTCTTTCCATCTCTTGCCGCCAGAGAAAGCGAAGTATGGTTATGAATATGCTAGAAACTCAGATGTTTATTGAAAACCGAACCTTTGATGAAATAAAGATCGGGGAGAGCGCGAGCCTGGTGCGTACATTGAGCAGGAAGGATATCGAACTTTTCGCCGTCATGTCAGGTGATGTCAACCCCGCTCATGTCGATGAGGAATACGCACGTAGCGACATGTTTCATACAATTATTGCTCATGGTATGTGGGGAGCATCCCTGATCTCCACCGTGTTGGGGACTATGCTGCCAGGTCCAGGAACGATTTATCTGGGGCAAACACTTCGATTTCATCATCCGGTGATCATCGGTGATACGATTACCGTAACTGTCACCGTCACAGGTAAGGAAGCAGATGGGCATCGTGTTAGCTTTGACTGCCAGTGTAGCAATCAGCGAGGACAGGTGGTTATCGGTGGGAAAGCCGAGGTCATCGCTCCAACAGTTAAAGTGAAGCGCCCACGTGTTGCGTTGCCAGAGGTGCATCTACACGATCATGCTACCTGGTACCGGCATCTGCTTGAAATGGCGAAAGGGTACCCGCCGATTCGCACTGCTATCGTTCATCCTGTGGATGAGAATGCCTTGCTTGGAGCTATCGAAGCTGCCAGGGCCGGGCTGATCATTCCTGTCCTGATAGGGCCGCAAAAGAAGATTCAAGCGGCGGCGGCCTCCTTGAAAGTGGATATCTCACCCTACCCGGTGATTGCTACGGAGCATAGCCACGCTGCGGCAGAGCAAGCGGTTGCCCTGGCGCGCGCGGGTGACGTTGAGGCGCTGATGAAAGGCAGTCTGCATACCGATGAACTGATGCATGCTGTCCTTGCTCCCAAAATCGGTCTGGCGACGGAGCGCCGCATGAGCCATGTCTTTGTAATGGATGTGCCTACCTATCCGCGTCCGCTCTTCATCACTGATGCTGCTCTCAATATCGAACCAGACCTGGCTGCTAAGCGCGACATCGTGCAAAATGCCATCGATCTGGCCCATATCCTGGGTATCGAGCGTCCAAAGGTCGCACTGCTCTCAGCGGTGGAGACGGTTAATCCGGCCATACGTTCCACGCTGGAAGCGGCAGCGCTATGTAAGATGGCGGATCGTGGACAGATCACCGGTGGCGTTGTGGATGGTCCACTCGCCTTTGATAACGCCGTTTCACCGGCGGCGGCCCAGGCGAAAGGGATTACGTCTCCGGTCGCAGGGCAGGCTGATATCCTTGTTGTGCCAGACCTGGAAGCGGGCAACATGCTTGCCAAACAATTAGAGTATCTGGCCGAAGCGCAGACTACAGGGATTGTGCTGGGGGCGCGGGTGCCGATCATTTTGACCAGTCGTGCCGATAGTGCCCTGGCGCATATGGCCTCCTGCGCGCTCGCTGTGCTACTAGCACATGGCAAATGAAAGGGATAAGTAACAATGGGGAGAGGCAACCGCGATGATTGTCTCTCCCCGTTGTTGTTTCTTGCAGAGATAGCTTACGCTGTTGCAGTAACAGCGGCTTCTTCTGCTTCTGCTTCCTCTTCCTCTACCGGCACGCGGCGCTTGACGACGAAGAGCGCCGCAGTCGTGACCAGACTACCAATCACGATGGCGAGCAAGTACTGTGGCAGGTTGGAGACTACATTTGGAATGAAGACTACGAAGATGCCTCCATGCGGGACGCGCAGTTGACAGCCGAAGAACATCGACAAGGCTCCCGCCACTGCCGAGCCAACGATACAGGATGGGATGACCCGCAAGGGATCTTCGGCAGCGAAGGGGATGGCCCCTTCGGTGATAAAGGATAAGCCGAGTACCCAGGCAGCTTTGCCGGCCTCCCGCTCATCATGCGTAAAGCGCTCCTTGAACAGATAGGTCGCCAGCGCCAGTCCCAGCGGTGGGGTCATGCCAGCAGCCATGACAGCCGCCATCGGGCCATAGACTTTGTCGGCTAGCAACCCGACCGCCACTGCGTAGGACGCCTTGTTGACCGGGCCACCCATATCGACGGCCATCATGCCGCCCATGATCAGGCCCACGATAATCGCATTGCCTGCTGTCAGGCCGCTTAACCAGTTGGTCAGAGCCACGTTGAGCAGATGAACAGGGGGGCCAACGACGAAGACCATTAGCAAACCGGTAATACCTACCCCAAGTAATGGCAGGATCAGTACCGGCATCAGACCGGCCAGGTTACGAGGTAGTTTAATCACCTTGTTGAGCCAGTAGACCAGATAGCCGGCCAGAAAGCCTGCCACGATGCCCCCCAGGAAACCGGCTCCCAGAATAGTGGTTGAGAGTAGCCCACCCACCATACCTGGAGCCAGACCGGGGCGGTCGGCGATGGAGTAGGCAATGAAGCCTGCCAGGATGGGCACAAAGAGAACAAACGCTCCGTTGGCACCGATCTGGAAGAGTCCCCAGCCCAGGCCGCTGGTAGCTTTATCCACATCCAGACCACCAACGGCAAAGCCCAGAGCGATCAGGATACCACCGGCAACGACGAAGGGAATCATATATGAGACACCCGTCAGCAGGTGTTTGTAGACGCCGGTACGCGACTTAGCCCGTGCGGCTTTGGCCGCCTGCACTTGTGCTAAATAGTCCGATTGGCTTGCTTTGGGGGCCGCACTTCCGCTAGTTGCAGCCAGAGCCAGCGCGTTTTTGATCACCGCCTGCCCGTCGTTGATGGCAGCGTTGGTCGAGGTTTCATAGATGGGTTTGCCGACAAAACGGCTTGTCTCTACTTTGGCATCGGCGGCAATGATGACCACATCGGCAGCGGCGATCTCGGCTGGTGTGAGCGTGTTTTGCGCACCGACCGAACCTTGCGTCTCTACCTTAATTTTATGCCCCAGCGCTTGCGCACCCTTCTCCAGACCCTCCGCCGCCATGAAAGTATGCGCTATCCCTGTGGGGCACGAGGTAATAGCAACGATCTGCTTGGGAGCGCTTGCTGCGGGCGCAGGAGCAGTAGAACTGGGCACCTGGGCCAGAGCGCTCTTAACGACCGCCTGACTGTCCTTGATGGCAGCGTTGGTCGAGGTTTCATAGACCGGTTTGCCCGCAAAGCGGCTCAAATCCACTTTGGCATCTGCTGCGATGATGACCACATCAGCCGCCGCAATCTCGGCAGGGGTCAGTGTGTTCTGGGCACCGACCGAGCCTTGTGTCTCCACCTTGATGGTGTGACCCAGCGCTTTCGCCCCTGCCTGTAACGCTTCCGCCGCCATAAAGGTATGGGCGATGCCGGTTGGACATGAGGTGACTGCGACAATCTTTGCCATGTTGGCCTGCACCTCCTTTTTAGAAAAAACGACAATTGCATGAACGCATCGATCAATTGGCAGACGAACCTTTCAAAACTGGCTATTCCTCTTGTGCAGATTGCAGCAGGAAAGGCTTTCATTGTCTGTCCTATCGATATGCTAAGAAGTCAAGGGAAGCAAAAGTTAAGTAAAAACGTCGTTCATGGCATCCTCCCTGAATAAGTACTACAAAATAAGCGCTACAAACAGCCTTTGGCTCTGCCAGGAACACCAATAGAGGAGCGGATGAATACCTGCTGAGCATATGCCTGCACTACCTCCTGTGCAGGCAAATTATGACCGGGACTGGTGATTGCCCCCAGCGAAAAAGCCGTGGCCAGCCGGGCGCTATCAGGCAGACTCAAACCTCGAATCTGGCTGGCAATCAACCCGGCCACCATTGCGTCACCCGCACCCACCGTACTTTTGACGGTCACACGGGGGGGAGTGGCGATCAGCGCGTTTGCCGAATCGACAAACATTGCTCCACGCTCGCCCATGGAAATAACAACCAATTGTATTCCATAGCCTAAAAGCTGACGAGCGGCTTGCTCAATGGAAGCTTCATCGGCGAGGGCCTGTCCGGTAATCTGTCGCAGTTCATCTACGTTCGGTTTGACAATGGTGGGTCCGGCCTGGATACCTTCGTGCAAGGCTTCATGGCTGGTGTCCAGCACCACCTGTTTCCCATGATCTCGCAATAGCGTGATGAGGGTAGCATAAGTTGTCGTGGGCATCCCTGGGGGCAGCCTTCCCGATAGCGCGAACCAATCGTAGGTAGAGGTAAGCTTTTCAATTGTCTGCTGTAGGGTTTGCATGGCCTCCTCTGAAGGAGACAGCCCCGGCATATTGATGTCGGTCGTCTGCTGGTTAGCTTCATCGACGACCTTCACGCCGATGCGTGTACTACCTGGAATGCGCACAAACTGGTCAACGATGCCCTTGCGAGCAAAGAACCGCTCAAAGATATCGGCGTTCTCCTGACCCAGAAAGCCAGTTACGGCGGTCGAGAAGTCGGCATCCGCCAGGAACGAGGCGACATTGACGCCTTTGCCCCCCGCGTCAAACTGCATGGCCTGCGCGTAGTTGACTGTATTGGGGCGAAAATTATCTGCTCGCACCGTCAGATCAATCGCCGGGTTGAGCGTGACAGTGGCAATTTTCATAAGCTGCGTACCTCCGCCGCTGTACGGCACTGCAATGCCTTCTGCGCGATCTGCTGCAACTCGGCGAATGAGCGGCTACGCAGGTGGGCCTTTACAGTGGCGATGCTGGGTACGCTCATGCTCAGTTCTGTCACACCCAGCCCGGTCAGAATGGCGGCACCCTTCAAGTCCCCGGCCAGGCCGCCGCACACACCAACCCATTTGCCCTCTTTGCTGGCGGCCTGCACCACTTGCGCGATCATACGCAATACCGCTGGATGTAAGGCATCGGCTTGCCGGGCCAGTTGCGGATGTAACCGATCCATCGCCAGCGTGTATTGGGTCAGGTCATTGGTACCGATGGAGAAGAAATCGACTTCCCGCGCCATATAGTGAGCCAGCATGACGGCGGAAGGCACCTCGATCATAATTCCTAGCGGAATCGGTGGTGCATTCAACTCCTGCCGCACCTGTTCAGTGATGGCCCGTGCGCGTTCTATGTCTTCGAGCGTCGAGATCATCGGGAACATGATGTGGACACGGCCATAAGCGGCGGCACGATAAATGGCGCGTAACTGAGGAATGAAGAGGTCGGGCCGTATCAGGCAGAGGCGAATCCCACGTACTCCCAGGAAGGCATTATCTTCGTGGGGTAGGTTGAGATATGGTATCTCCTTATCGCCACCGATGTCCAGCGTGCGAATAATCAAGGGCCGGTCGCCAAGAGCTTGCGCCATGTCGCGGTAAGCCTCGAACTGCTCATCCTCGGTCGGGACTGAATCGCGCCCCAGGAACAGGAACTCTGTGCGCATCAAGCCGACCCCCTCGGCTCCTGCTGCGAGCGCTTGCGCGGCGTCGGCAGCGCGGTTAATATTGGCGGAGATTTCTACGCGATGCCCGTCGGTTGTGATTGCGGGAGCGGCGCTGGCGGCGCGCGCTTTTTCCTGCTCCTGTTGCAACCGCTGTTGTCTCTCTCTCGCCGACTGTATATCAGCGTCGCTTGGCTTAATATAGAGTTTGCCGCTATCGCCATCCAGAATGACCGATGTGCCATCCGCCACCTCAAGCACCTCCGCACCAGCACCCACTACAGCAGGCAGACCGAAGCCGCGTGCCAGGATAGCGGTGTGAGAGGTTGGTCCACCTCTGGCTGTACATATGCCTAAAATCATATCAACATCGAGCGAGGCTGTATCGGATGGGGTTAAATCATCGGCGATGAGGATAGCGGGCGTGGTGAGATTCAACGGTTCTACTTTGACATCCTCTACCAGGTGATGCAGGACGCGCAGACCCACGTCGCTCAGGTCAATAGCCCGTCCAGCCAGCGTGGGATCATCGAGTTTCTGCATCTGCTTCACACGTTCATTAATGACCTGTTGCCACGACCAGGCGGCGCTGTGCCCTTGATAAATAAGCGTGACAGTCTGCATGATGAGCGTATCATCATTGAGAAATTCTCCATGCACGCGAAAGATGGCCGCTTTGCCAGATCCCAGGCGTGTTTTGACCTCCTCATGCAGGTGATCCAACTCATTCTGCGCAGCGTTGAGTGCGTTCTGTAGCTTGTACCCTTCACTGGCCGGATCGCCTTCAGGCCGATCCTCTACCACGCTGACGGCTTTCTGCGCGTACTGGCGCACAGGGCCAACGGCGAGGCCGCCAGCAGCGGGAACGCCGGAAATGGTCGTAACAGCATGGCGCGCTACCCAACCCGAAGTACTTTTGCCAGGAGCAGGGGGCAGTTGCTCTTCTGGTTCGTCGCCAAGCCCGACGGCAATCGCATTTTTCAAAGTGTTCAGAGCTTCCGACGCATCAGGTCCCTGGGCTGAAACGCGCACGGTAGTACCATGCTCAACTCCAAGCTGTAGGAGAGAGATGAGGCTTTTGCCGTTAGCCACGAGATTCCCGTTGCGCACCTTAATATCGGCCTCGAAGCGCTTGGCCAGATCCACAAAGGTAGCAGCAGGACGGGCATGGAGACCTGTCTTATTTAAGATGACCGCATCAAAGAAATCAGGGTAATCAGTAACAGGGGGAGCGGTGGGCGCTTGAGTGGGACGCTCTCCCGTCAGGGCTTCGATGATATCGCGGGGGTCGCGCGTCTGCACCAGGCGGGCCACCTGTTCCTGATCGCCCAGCACACGGGTGAGTCGGCGTAGCACATCGATGTGTTCATCAGATTTGGCGGCAATGCCTACGATCAAGCGTGCTGTTTCACCGGGATTCCAGGCCACGCCTTCAGGCACTTGTACAACCGAAATGCCCGTTTGCTTAATTAAGTCACGATCTTTGGGCAATCCATGAGGAATCGAGATACCATTGCCGAGATAAGTGTTGGCCACCTTTTCTCGCTCAAGCATACTATCAATATAACCCGGTTCAATGTAGCCACTGTCAACCAGGAGTTGACCAGCCAGGCGGATGGCCTCCTGCTTATCCGCAGCCCTGGTCTGGACAGCGACCAGGCGTTCATCGATTGTGACCATAATCGTCTCCACTGGATGCAAGAGGGAAAAATAGTTCGCTACTTCAAGCAGTATCATCTTTCAAGTGGTAATTTCTTACCTGGTTCTCACTACAATGTGATCTGTTCTTTGTCCTCCTTCCCCGCTCGCTTCCTGCTTGAGCAAGCACTGTGCCCGTGTTCTCAAGCATAGCTGAGATTGATAGATAAGACAGTACCCAAAGGGAGTAATCCTGGGTGATTTTTCGGGTGATTTTTTACCCGAAAAAGAGATGTCCTTTTCATCGACTCTCAGTGTTGATCGATCTCCCATGCTCTGGCAATAGCTTGCGCGCGGTTCTGCACGTTCAGTTTGCCATAGATGTTCAAAACATGTTTCTTGACAGTGTTCACGCTCAAAACCAATCGGCGGGCGATTTCCTGATTGGAAGCGCCTTCTACCAGGATCTGCAACACCTCGCGTTCGCGTGGTGTGAGTGGCTCCATCAGTAAGCCGTCTTGAGAGACATGAAGTTGGTGTTCCACGAACCTTGTCTGGCCTGTCGCCAACAACCGCGCAGTGTAATCGCGCTCCAGACCGAGCTGATGTGCCCACCCCGGCAAGGACGGTAGAGTGGTCTTATCATCAGTGAGCAGCCCGTGCTGCTCGAACCAGTTGCTGGCCCGCAGGCGCAGGATAGGGATTAACTCCGGTGTCGTCTGCTGCAAGCGCTGACGAAGGGCCTCGGCAAACAGATGGTGGTAGCGATACCAGCATCGTTCGTCGTCGAGGGGAATCAGAAACAGGTTAGACCGTTCCAGGAAGGCGAGTTGTGTCTGGCTGTCGTTCTGCAAGCGCACAGCATTGCACAGCGAGGCATTCAGCCGATCCAGGAGGGAGGTCTGTAACAGGAAATCCTGGATGGCTTGCGGCTGACGGTTCAGGACTTCTTCCAGCAGATAGTCCATGATGTAGGGATGGCTGCCGCTAAAGGTCGCTATGAAAGTGAAGGGGTTCCTGCAATCCTGTAAGGCCAGCGCTGCCAGGTACAAACCGGTGATCCAACCTTCTGTGCGTGCCAGGAGTAGCGAACATTCCTCTTCTGAAAGTGGCAGCTTCATCTTCTCCACAAGGTAAGCGGTGGCTTCTTCGTCTGTAAAGCGCAGATCGGTAGCTCTCAGTTCCAGTAAATTATCGCGCCCGCGCAGGCGCGCCAGGGGCAACGGTGGATCTTCGCGCGTGGATATCACTATATGTAATTGCGGAGGTAGATGTTCCAGCAGAAAGGATAGCGCATAGTGAATGGAGCCGTTGGTAATGACGTGGTAATCATCCAGTACCAGGACGATGTGTTGCTGCTTCTCATCTATGTCGGTTTCCAGACCGTGAATCAATGAGGCCAGTACTTGCTCTGGCGATGCTCGATGCAGAGGGTGGGGCAGATTTTGTATGACCTTGCTTAATCCAGGATCAGTAGCCTGCAAGGCACTGAGTACATAGGTGAGAAAGCGTAGCGGATCATTGTCGCGCGGTTCAAGCGTGAGCCAGGCGACAGGAATGGTGCATGCAGCCAGCCAGTCGCTGATGAGGGTGGATTTGCCGAAACCCGCCGGGGCCGAGAGGAGAAGCAGGCTTTTAGTCAGACCCCGTTGCAGCCGCTGGAGCAGGCGGGGACGATGGAGCAGATGTGGACGCGGCGGAGGCGCGTGGAGCTTGCTCGCCAGTAAGATAATGGCATTGCCTTGACACCGGGTATCTGAGAGAGAAGGGCCTTCTGCGTAAGTGATGATGGGTGTCTTCTTCCCTCCCCGCTGTGGTGTGGGTTGTGTATCACACCATAATAGCTGTGCCACCTGCTCCAAGTGAGCCAAAGTTAAAACGTTGCTTCTTCCCAGATAGCGCTTGGTCAGCTTTCCCTTGATACGGGCATAGGCATACCAGTATCCCTCGCCTCGTCCCTTATAAAACTCTTTGCGTGCCCTGAAGAAGCCGTTCTGTCCACGAAAGGAGAACGAGAAATGCTGCTCCAGCCACATTTCCAGGGAGAAGCTATCGGATTTCACGTCCAGAACACTCCCTTGCTCCCCCTCGTGCAATTCATATACCTGCCTGAAGTGCGACCATATGAGCAAATAATTTGCGCGTTTTGGCATCTCATCCTCCGTTGTCCCACGTTTCCACGTGGCCAGCAGCCCTCTTTGTGAAGTGTGAGAGCATAGTACCAGCGATTGTAGACCCTGAGTTACATGAACGCTGTTACCTAAAAGCCTGTTACCTAAAAGCCTGTTACCTATATTGATGCCCTTTGGACTGGAAGACGGAGAGACTTGTTCTTTACAAGAGTAATTGACAGCCCCTTCTCGCATCCTGTCAATACTCTTACATGCCGATGCGCCAGGAAAATCTCTACTTCCAATACAGATATTGTAAACGATTACAATAAAATTGTCAAGCTACCACGAGCCTTTTTATCTTTCTGACGAGTGAAATCCGCTTGAACAACGTATATTTTTGCAGTAATTGGTGTATAAAAGTTAAGAGTTTGTGCTATTTCTTATATCGATGATGACATCTCTCTTAATTTTGTATTCGATTACAAAATCTGGGCTCTCGTAGGGGACGCGGTATACCGCGTCCCCTACGAGATTAACGGTTTTTCAAAATATCCGTTTCTACGAGGGTCTTCATGAGTGTGCCAGGATAGAGGCAACGGTCTGGGGTAAAATAGCGGGGTCATCCACGATAAGATGGGGAGAGAGAAGACCACTCTCATGCAAACGCTGGCGTGTGAGCGGTGTACTCACGGCGATGACATTCACACCAGCGGCCAGAGCAGCTTCCACCCCGGCGGGCGAATCTTCGATGGCCAGGCATTCGGATGGCGAGACTCCCAGGGAGCGGGCAGTCAGGAAATAAATTTTATCGGGGTAGCTCCCTCATCTGACCGCCAGGTTGAAGCAGGCTTATTACGGGCCTGTTGATGAATTTGTCACGAATAAAAGTAGCGCATTTGATGAAGAATGTGCTATAGTTTGATCGTATCGTTTACAATCTTCTCTTCCTCTGTCTTGTGTTCTGAGTGACTCTTTTCTCGGTGAAGGAGAGGCGGAAAGGGGCAGGAGAAGATGTGGTGCCGGAGAACTATATTCAAGCGGACTTGTACTTTGCTTTCATTTACCAGGCGGTGACGAATTTGCATGGTCAGGATCAAAGATGTTGCTGAAGCAGCCGGAGTGTCAACTGCAACGGTCTCGCGTGTCCTCTCTAATGGGCAGCATGTGCGCCCTGAGGTGCGCCGACGTGTGATGGCGGCGGTAGAACAGTTAGGATATCGACCCAACCTTGTGGCACGCAGCCTGCGCTCTCAGCAATCCTGTACCATAGGGCTGATCATTTCCGATATTCGCAACCCGTTCTTCACCTCCATCAGCAGGGCTGTGGAAGATACGGCTTATGAACAAGGTTTCAGCGTCATTCTCTGCAACACTGATGAGAACCCTGAGAAGGAAGCGATCTATCTCAATCTGCAACGAGATGAGCAGGTGGCGGGCGTGATTTTCTCGCCGACACGCCAGACGCTGACCAGCTTCAACCCGGCTCAATTCGGCTTCCCTTTCGTGATAATTGATCGCTCCCTACCCGGTTGCGACGTGGATGTCGTGATGCTTGACAACGTCGATGCTGCCTATCGCCTCACTACCCATCTCATTGAGAATGGGTACCGGCGCATTGAGGCTCTCTGTGGAGCGATGAGTACGACCGGCATGGAACGACGTGCAGGCTATGAAAAAGCCTTGCGAGCGCATGGCCTGGCGCTACCGTCCGAACCGGCGAAGTATTTCCCGCCTAAAGTGGAGGCGGGCTACGCGGCAACGTTAAAGCTGTTGGATCGGCTAGAGCCTCCTGATGCCATTTTGACAACTAACAATTTGCTAGGCGCGGGGGCTATGCAGGCTATTCGGGAGCGCAGCCTCACTATTCCCACCGACATAGCCCTGGTCACCTTTGATGAAGCCTCCTGGACATCGCTCGTCCAGCCGCCTATCACACTGATTGAACAACCAACCTATGAGATTGGCAAGACGGCGACCGAGTTGCTTTTGCAGCGCATCGCCGACCCCAATCGCCCTACCCGCCAGGTGATCCTGAAAGGAAAGCTGCTGATACGCGGGTCGAGCGCTCCTCGTCGGTGAGGCATGCGCGTTCTTTACAAGTTACGATTGTATGAGCAAAAATTATTCTGGACGTACTCTTTATTGGGGACTGACTTGTCCTCTTTTGTCAACGACACTCTTCGTTTAAGTTACAGGAGGTATCGAGGGAATGGAACAGACGGAACCAACCAGCACACAGGCCAGAATACGGATGACACGTGGCAAGTTCAATGGGATTAATGCCGTTGCCGATGAACGGGGCGTCATTGCAGCGGCTGCCATGGATCAGCGCGGTTCTTTGCGCAAGGCTATTGCGAAGGCAAAGGGAAGTGAGGCCACCGACGACGAACTAAGTGAGTTCAAGATACTGGTGACTGAGGTACTTACCCCCTACGCTAGCGCGATTTTGTTAGACCCGGAGTACGGGTTGGAAGCGGTAAAGCACCGGGCCAAAAACGCAGGTGTGTTACTTGCCTACGAAAAAACCGGCTATGATGCCACTGTCAAGGGGCGATTGCCCGACCTGCTTCCCCGATGGTCGGTGCGCCGACTGGTTGAAGCCGGTGCCAATGTCATCAAAATTCTGCTGTACTATGACCCCGATGATGTAGAGGAGATTAACACGGTAAAGCACGCTTTCATCGAGCGGGTGGGGGCCGAATGTCGCGCCTACGATGTTCCTTTCTTCCTGGAGGTTATTGCCTACAGCGACGAGATTGGGAATGAGAGCAGCCTGGCTTTCGCGCGGGTCAAACCCGACAAAGTGAAGAAGTACATGCGTGAATATAGCAAGCCGCAGTACGGGGTGGATGTATTGAAAGTCGAAGTGCCGATCAACATGCGCTATGTCGAGGGTTCACGGGCCAATACCGATGGCCAGGTAGCTTATAGTCGGGAAGAGGCCAAGCAACACTTCCGCGAAGCCGCAGCAGCTACCCGCGTGCCATTCATCTACCTCAGTGCAGGTGTGAGCGACGAGGTCTTCCGCGAGACGCTGTTGCTAGCCGCCGAGGCAGGTACACCATTTTCCGGCGTGTTATGTGGGCGAGCAACGTGGCAGGATGGTATTCCTGTTTATGGGAAAAGTGGGCCAACTGCGTTACGAAGCTGGCTGGAAGATCAAGGTGTGCGCAACATCCAGGCTTTGAATGAGGTACTCAAAAAAGGGGCCAAACCCTGGTGGGACTTCTATGGAGGCAAAGAGAATATAGAAGTGGTAGACATGCCGGTCTAGTATCTCTTCCCTCCCAGGAAAAGGGAGATGCCAGGTCTCCTGGTTCTCCCCATACATACCTCATACGTCTACCGAACCTGCTCCTCCCTGGCTGCTTGTATCTGCCGGTTTAGGACTGGCTACAGCGTTAAAAAAGGCGGGTGGTAGCAGGTCAATTCGTGGTAGTGTCCCCTGACGGGCGGCCTGGAGCAGCGCCCAGACCTTCTCAGGACGGAGCGGCATGTCGATCATCTCGATGCCGAATGGAGCGAGAGCGTCCAGAACAGCGTTGACGATAGTCGGGGGGCCACCAATGCAGCCTGCTTCGCCGATCCCTTTGGCTCCCGATGGGATAATCGGAGTAGGCGTCTCAACGGCATCGACCTCGAAGGCGGGTATCTGTCCGGCATTCGGAAGAGTATAGTCCATCAGTGTGCCGGTGAGCGGTTGCCCGTTCTCATCATAAGCTATCTCTTCATAGAGTGCCTGCCCGATGCCCTGGGCCAGACCGCCGTGAAGCTGGGCTTCGACCAGGTAGGAATTGAGGATTTGTCCGCAGTCGTCTACAGCCACGTAGTTGAGGACGTGTACCTCCCCGGTTTCGATCTCGACCTCGACGATAGCGACATGCGCGCCGGAGGAGAATGTCGCGGCTGAGGGCGAAAAATCGCGCCACGCAGCCAGCCCCTCAATCGCTGCACCATTGCTGGGGTTGGGCGGATCGTGGTCAATCAGGTCAGGTTGCTCTTCAACGCGGCGTGCCAGTTCACCCAGACTCATCGCTCGCCCAGGCACACCGCGCACCATTATCTGTCCATCTGCGATTTCCAGATCGTCTGGCGCGACCTCCAACAGATGCGCGGCGGCGTGTAGAGCTTTCTCGCGCACCGTTTGAGCGGCCAGCAGAACGGCGCTGCCGCCGATCTGGGCAGTGCGACTACCAAAGGTACCGATGCCATAGGCGGGCAGGCTTGTGTCGTTCATCTGCACCTCTACCTGTGAACCGGGTAGACGAAAGACCTGGGCGGCGATCTGAGCAAAGGTAGTAAAGTGTCCCTGCCCGTTATGGGCTACGCCACTTTGCACCAGTAGTGTGCCATCGCGGCGAATACGCACGGTGGCAGCCTCCTGCATGCCGACGAAAGGGCCACCGGAGATTTCTACAAAGGTGGAGACGCCGATGCCGAGCAATGAGCTACTCTGTGTCTTGCGCCGCTCCTGCTGCTTTTGCCGCCAACCTGCATAGTCGGATAGTTCCAGCGCCCGTGCGAGGGCCGCCGGATAGTTACCGCTATCGTAGACAATGCCATGAGGGGTACGGTAAGGAAAGGCATCGGGCGGAATTAGATTGCGGTGGCGCACCTCGGCGGGATCGAGGTGCAGTTCATGGGCAATTCTGTCCATTGTACGTTCTAGTAGATAGGTCGCTTCGGGGCGTCCGGCCCCCCGGTAGGCGGCTGTCGGGACGGTGTTAGTAAAGACGCCGAGGGCCTGGAAGTCCAGTGCCTGTATCTGGTAGGGGCCGTTGAGCATACGTGCCGTTGTGTTGGGGGAGATGGGTGTGGTGTATGCCAGGAAGGCCCCCAGATCGGCTACGGTGCGCACACGTAGACCGAGGAGCCGTCCATCCTTCTGTACCGCCGCTTCGATGTAGTTCACCTGCCCCCGCCCGTGTACCTGGGCCTGTAGATTCTCGCTACGATCCTCGATCCATTTGACCGGTCGAGCGAATTTGACCGCCAGAAGTGCTGCAATAAGTTCTTCTCCGCTGGCACCAATTTTCGCCCCAAAGGCTCCGCCGACGTTTGGACTCTGTACATGTATCTTGCTCTGATCCAGGCCCAGTGCATCGGCAAGGATACGCCGCGTCAGGTAGACTGCCTGCGTGGAGAGCCAGGCCGAGAGTTGACCTGTAGCCGGGTCAAAGTCGAACAGGCAGGCCCGTCCCTCAAGGGCGCTGGAGGCGACACGCTGATTGACAACGCGCAGACGCACAATCTGATCGGCCTGCTTGAAAGCGGCGTCTATATCGCCCCCTCCACTGACGATCTGAACAGCAAGATTTGTGCCGAACTCCTCGTAGAGCAGTGGAGCATCTGGCGCGAGGGCCGCCTCCGGGTCTACCACAGCGGGCAACACCTCATAATCAATCTCAACCAGGTCACGTGCATCCTCGGCAAGATAGCGATTCTCTGCTAACACAACCGCCACCGGGTCGCCGACGTAGCGCACGCGGTCAATGGCCAGGGGCCGTCGAGGCGGTACCTTGAGGCCGGGCAAAGAAGTCATCAGTTCAAGGAGGGGCATATCCTGTGCCAGTTCCGCTCCACTGAAGGCTGCCACAACGCCAGGGTGCGCCCGTGCGGTCTCAAAATTGATGTTCTTAATGCGTGCGTGAGCATAAGGGCTGCGCACAAAGACCAGGTGCAGCGCGGCGGGACGTTTCTGAGGTAATCTCAGATCGTCTACATAGTGTGATTGTCCTGTGATGAGTTCATAATCTTCTTTACGGCGTTCCAATCCTGCCGGAACGAGTGTTTCTTTCATCAGCATCCCTTCTTCTCTATGGGGAACCTTGAACCGCCCATCGCTTTGCAATTATAAGCGAGTGGTGATTGCATTAGATGACCCCCTGTTTAGTGAGTTGCTCTATCTCCTCAGGCGAAAATTCTCGACGAGCATGTCACACTCGGCGATCAGTCGCTTAGCCGGAGCCAGCCCTGCTGGATGCTTCAGAGTAAGTGTGATCAGCTTTTTGTTGCGAGACTGCAAGGCCCTCCAGAGCGACGTTTTGGTGCGTGGATTCACATAGAGCCAGCCTCGTAACGGAAGGACATAATATTCCCTTCACAGGCATAATTTGAATCCCTGTCTAGCATACCACAGTTTTGATCGGGGTTCGAGATGGATAGGTTGCCTGTGGGTGCCTCTCAGACTTGCGATGCTAGTTTCGCTCCTGCTATACCAATTGGCCTGAAAAGAACTTATGCCACTGTAGGATACTACCCGACTGTCGTTGGCAATGGTGCTGTAGGAGAGAAGCTTTGCCAGTTCGTAGTGGCAAAGTGTGATGATGATGGATTGTGTGCCCTTAACGATGTTCTTTATCATATCTGTCAGCACGTTTTTCACCAGTGTTTTTTCATCTGTCTTCTCATCCTCATGCATAAAAGGAAGCGTAAAAGGAGAAATGGAGGGAAGCATTGCAGAGAAGCGGAAGACATCTGTCCCTTCCGCTTCTTTATCGTTCATCAAGTATATTTGTATTTTAAGAACTTGTATGCCGTTCGAGTAAGAAAACAGGGATTTCGCGCTCGGTTTTCTTCTGATACTCTGCGTAGGGCGGGAAGACCTCGACTGCTTTGGCGAAGGCTTTTTGCCGCTCCTCGCCGCTCAGTAGTCTCGCGGTAGCAGTGAACGTTTCGCTACCAGTCTCGACCGTGACATCGGGATTGACGAGCAGGTTGTTGTACCACAGGGGATTTTTGGGTGCGCCGCCTTTGGAGGCCACTGCAAGATAGTTTCCCTTATAGGGGACGGCCATCAGGGGATAGACGCGCGGCTGACCTGTTTTGGCTCCTTTGATGGTGACAAGGATAAGCGGTCCCCAACCTTGCACCTTGCCTCCGTTGGCGCGAAACTCTTCAACGACACGACGATTGTTTAAGATGCGAGTATTCTCTTCCATGTTCTGTTCTTTTCCTCACGCAACGACATAAAGCTGACGCTGCAATAGCAGGCCAGCTTTATGGTACGCTACCAATCATCCGCCAGGCAAGCTCTGCCTTTTGTGCTTAAAACGCAATGGGCAGGCTCAGCAGGCCACGCAGGTTGAAGCCACCACGCCACTGCACCGCTTCGCGTGGGCAATTGAGGCGCAGGTTGGGGCAGCGTGTGAGCAGGGTGGTAAAGGCGATTTCACCTTCCAGGCGTGCGAGTGGTGCGCCGAGACAGATGTGAATGCCCTGACCGAAAGCAATATGGCGGTTGAGCGTGCGGGCAATATCCAGTTCTTCGGCATCGGTAAATTGCGACTCATCGTGGTTGGCGGAGGCAAGCACAACATTCACCATATCGCCCTTGTGGATGGTATAGCCTGCAAACTCGACATCCTCGGTAGCGAAGCGGGGCGCGGGCATTGTAACCGGCCCGTTGAAGCGTAACAACTCTTCCACTGCGGAGGGCACCAGACTGAGATCGGCCCGCAGCTTCTCTAATTGCTGCGGGTGATCCAGTAACGTCAGGGTACCGATGCCGATTAAATTGGAGGTTGTTTCGTGCCCGGCGAAAATGAGCAGGCCGACCATTGAAAGCAGTTCAGACTCGCTTAAGTGATCACCATCTTCTTCGAGTGCGATGAGCTGGCTGATCAAATCCTGCTGAGGATGCTGGCGCTTCTCGGCCACTAAGGCCACAATGTAGTTGGAAAACGCCATAATGAGTTGGCGGCGTTCCTCTCTGCTGCTCACGGGGCCACCTCCGATAGCCTGAGACCACTGGCGCATAGAGTCACGTTGCTCGGTCGGCACGCCGAGCATATCAGAGATGACGTTAATAGGCAGTGGATAGGCGTAATCATGCACCAGGTCCATCTGGCCCTGGGCCTGGACGCGATCCAGCAATTCATCGGCGATCTGTTGGATGTGGGGACGCAGCCCTTCAATATATTTGGGGGTAAATGCTTTGGAGACCAGGCCCCGCAAACGTTTATGGTCTGGCTCGTCAACCATAATCATGGATTGCCCAAAGAGACCGGGAGTCTCCGAAGACATCAGCATACCACCCAGGCGTGAGTATGCGTCCGAAGGAATTCTTCTGCGATCAACGGTAAAGCGTTTATCTTTCAGTATTTGTACTGCTTCCTGCATGCGCGTAATCAACCATCCCTGGTGCTCGTTTGTCCAGGGAAGTGTAAAAGGAACAACAGGGCTTGCTGCGCGCATATGCGCAAATAGGGGAAAAGGGTTCTCGGCCATGGCCTCTCCAAAGAAGGAAAATGGCGAGCCTGGTGCCGTCGATGGATGGGATGAGTTGGTCATCTGTTCAGTATTCCCTTGTATTTGATTTTTATAACGCATAGCCGATCATTTGCCGGTCCAGTTCGGTTTGCGCTTTTCGGCGAAGGCGCGTGGCCCCTCGCGGAAATCCTGTGAAGAGAACAGGGTGCGCAAGCGCTCGCGGTCAGCGGCCATCGCGTCTTCGACCGAAAGTGCGAGACCGGCCAGCACCGATTCTTTGGTGAGCCGCACGCTGAGTGGTGAACATTCCAGAATCTCATTGGCCCAGCGTTCCGCCGTTGCCATGAGTTGTTCAGCAGGAACAACCTCGTTGACCAGTCCAAAGCGCGCGGCATCCTGTGCGGATAGCCACTTGCCGGTGAGCAGAAGACCCATCGCCAGTTTCAAAGGCAGTTGCTGTGGCAGGCGGTGCATGCCTCCTGCGGCGGCCATCAGCCCTACACGTGGTTCAGGCAAGGCAAAACGTGCGTGTTCTGCTGCAATGATAAGGTCACAGGCCAGCGCGATTTCAAAGCCGCCTCCGGCCGCAACGCCATTGACGGCGGCGATGATGGGCTTGTTGCACTGTAATCCGATAATGCCGCCGAAATAGACAGGCCGATCCGCCGCCTGCGCTACAAAGCTTTCCCCTTTAGCGGTAGCGGCGGCGGTCGCCTTGAGGTCGTTACCGGCAGAAAAAGCGCGCTCGCCCGCGCCAGTCAGAATGGCGACCCAGGTGTTGTCGTCGTCTTTAAAGTCGGTAAAGACTTCAGTCAGTTCGCGGTTCGCATCGCTGTGTAATGCATTCATCACCTCTGGCCGATTAATGGTCACGTAGGCGATGTGTCCTTTTTTCTCGTAGAGAACATACTGGTAGTTTGTCATACTATGTTTACGTGTCTCCTTGTGATTTGTTGCGACGACATTAGAAGGTGAAATACCCTTTTGCTATCCCAGGTGTAGCGGGGTATGGCTCTTTGATGACTCGATGGCGGCGAGCATCAGGGCGAGTGTGCCGAGATTGTCTCGTCCCGAACTGCCTGGCTCTTTGCCACTCTGGATGGCCTCAACGAAGGCGGATAAGCTGCCGTGCCGGTCAATCTGTGTCATCGCAGGCAGCGGAATATCCTCTGCCTCGCCGCCCAGCAGGCGGATGGTAGCGCGGTCTGGCACGTCGTTTCCCCGGCTTTCCCAGAATATCTCGCCTTTAGCACATTCCATATGCCAGCGTCCGCCCCAACTGGTCTGTGGCTCCATGCTGACCCAACTGCCCTGATAGTTGACGACAGTCCCACCGGAAAAGGTGATCAGTGCGGCGGCGCTGGCGGGATCGTCGAAATTGCTCCAGGGCGGGTTCCACGCCTGGCAGAAGATGTGCGTGGCCTCTTGACCGAGGACATAGCGCATCAAATCAAAGTGATGAATGGACATATCCGCCAGCAACGGCTGCCAGATATGGTAGTGAGAATGGCTCTCTCTTGGGGCGCTGTTGCGCGATTTGCGAAATACAATGCGCACAGACCCCACCGGCCCAAGCGTTTGCTCACGTAGCAGCGTTCTGACGGCCTGTACTGCCGGATGGAAGCGATAATTCTGACTAATCATCAAGATACGCTGCTGCTGCTCCGCTAGCGCCACCAGTTGCTGTGCTTCTGCCAACGTGGGGGCAAAGGGCTTCTCCAGCAGAACATGTTTGCCCGCTTGCAAGGCGGTGGTCGCGGCAGGAACATGTCCTGGCAGGCTGGCCGTAATCAATACTGCGTCACACTCTACGCTGGCAAGTGCGTCGGGCAGGCTCGTGAAGCATTGTTGCGGAGCGAGGGACAGTTCTTTTTGTGCGCGCTCAAGCATAGCCGGTATAACATCAACGCACGCGACCAGCTCAACCTCTTTGTGAGAGCGAACGATGGATGCAGCCCACGTGTGTCCCCATGCTCCCAGGCCAACCTGTACAATTTTGAGTACCATTATGTTATTTTTCTCTCTTCTAGCTGTTATTGATGGATTAATCGCCTACTTCTTGCAGTACCCAGTCGGGGATTTCCAACGGGCGTTTCATGTTGGGGTCTAGTGGTGAGACATAGGCGTTTCCTCTGGTGCGCTGCTCGAAGTCGGCGCGAGCAGCCCGGCGTAGGTCGGCGTCGGTCAGGATGTCGATGCCGGTAGCGGTTAGCAGACGCGCGGCCTGCACGGCTCCTTTTAGCCCGATGCTGGTACCGTGACAGGCGGTGGCGGCCCAGGTGTGCATGCCAATATTCTGCGGCACCGTTGGCATGCCGCAGCCCATTGTTGGTACACACCAGCTCACGTCGCCCACGTCGGTGGAGAAACCAAAAGTGGGTTCATGCGTTGCTAAGGGTACGGGTGCAGTCGCCATGCCTGCCGGTTCCACGCCGAAGTTTTGCTGCAAGGTTCTGGCGAAATCCTGTTCTTCTTCTGTATAGCTGGGGACGCCGATGCGTTCCAGATGCATCTGCATGCGTTCCGCCAGTGGACGATTGGGCAGCAGATCATACATGCCGACATAGACCAGCGTCTCCGCGCGCGTCTGCGTGGCCATTGCGGCTCCCTCGGCAATCTGCTTGATCCAGGCAGTTGAGGCTTCGACGTGCTTGCGGTCGATGTCGCGCACATACAGGCGGATGCGCGCGTAGTCAGGCACGACATTGGGAGCTTCGCCGCCCTTCTCGAAAATATAGTGGATGCGTGCGGTTGGCTCGACGTGTTCGCGCATCAGATTAATGCCGTGCGCGCACAATTCGGCGGCGTGAACCGCGCTGCGTCCGAGCCAGGGTGCGCCGCCGGCGTGGGCGGCAGTGCCGAAGAACTCGATGCGCAGGCTGTTGACTGCTGCTGTGCGGTAGTTCGATACGGCAGCTTCTGCTCCTGGATGCCAGTGTAGAGCCGCGTCCAGGTCGTTGAAGAGTCCTTCGCGGGCCATATAAATCTTGGCCCCTTCGGTTTCCTCGGCGGCACAGCCATAGACGCGCAAGGTGCCAGGGATATGGAACGCGCTCATCAGGTTTTTGAGCGCGATGGCGGTGCCGACGGCAGCGGCCCCCAGCAGATTATGCCCGCAGCCATGTCCACTTTTCACCTGATCTTTGCGCGCTTCGCGCCGCGCAACGGCTTCATTGCCAAGACCTGGCAGAGCGTCGTATTCTACCAGCACGCCGAGTGTGGGCTTTCCACTGCCCCACTCGGCGATAAAGGCGGTTGGCACTCCGGCGGTGCCTGTGCTGGTAATGGTGAAGCCCTCTTCGCGCAGACAATCCCTGATGAGGCGGGCCGATTGTACTTCTTGCAAGGAAAGCTCCGCCAGTTGCCACAGCTTCCCGGCAAGCTGTTCTATCGTGGGTTCGGCCTGCTCGACGGCATGGTCAATCTGCTCAAAGGAGACTGCTTGTGCCATGTGTTGTTGCCTTTCTCAAAAAATAACCTGGTTTCTGTGTCCTCATCTTGTACTATGCAAGTTTTTGCGCATATGAGAGCATTCCTGGCATAGAGAACCAGGTTGCTCTCTTTCCCCTCATTCTATCTCATCGAGATGAGTAAACGCCAAGCAGAACGCGGCAAGGCGGGGCAAGTAAGGCGGTCGCGCTCGTCCATTCCATGCTTACTCCGCTCTTGACTTTGTGTATCAGGGCATGCTGATATCCTAGTTAGTAAGTCAGATATTAGGGCAACCTAATATTTGATAAAAGTGGAGAAAGGATTCTATGTGGTTCAGAACAAAATATTTCTTCCGAAGAGGCCTGGAAAAACTATACTTCGTGCCTTTTTCGTGATCGCAGCGGGGCTGGTGGTCGCAGTCCTCGTGTGGCAAGGCATCAGCGCTTCTGGAAACCCTGACCCGACGGTTCCTCATCTTAGTGTTGGGGCGGCAATTGCCGATACTGGAGTGCTGGTCTTGCGAGAGGGGTTAGAGTGTATCCTGGTTCTCTCAGCAATTACGGCTAGCATAATGGGCGCTCATCAGAATTATCAGCATCCGATTGTTCTTGGCGCAGGGATCGGGTTCGCGGCGTGTATTGTGACCTGGTTTCTCGTCGTTGGCATTTTGAATGACCTTTCTACCAACCTTCCGGCGCTCGACGTGCAGGCGGCAACGGGATTGCTGGCGGTGATCGTGCTGGTTGTGATTATGAACTGGTTTTTCCACAAAATTTACTGGACGGGGTGGATTTCCTTGCACAACCGGCGTAAGCGCGCGCTGCTCTCCCAGGCAGCAGAGGCAACTACTGCTCCATCGCGCCTGCTGTCAGGGCTGATTCTGCTGGGATTTACCTCTGTGTATCGTGAAGGTTTGAGGTAGTTCTCTACATCCAGCATTATGCCCGGCAGAAAGAAATCAACTTGTACGGAGCTTGAGTCTATCCAAAAAGAAAACAATTGTCTGCTCCATCCTTCGTCCTCTCTTCCCCCGGTCTTATCTCAATATGTCCTGTATATGCCCTGTTCATACCCTCGTTGCTGCGCCTCGCTCATGGCACAATAGACGTGATGTAATGGCATGAATGAGCAAGCCTCTCGGATGTTGTGACCGAGAAAGGTAGGCAGGCAATGGCAGTTGACAAAAAGGCCCTGGATGAAGAACAGGATGGCCTGGTACTATTCAATCGCGCGGTAGAGTATAATGACCCTGTGGCCTGGCAATGCCTTCACGAGCGCTACAGCGGAATCATGTGCTACTGGCTGGGGCAGTGGGTTTCCCACAATGAAAAATATTGCCTGGAGAGCAAAGAGAACTATGTCGCGCTGGCATTTGAACGGTTCTGGTACGCGGCATCCTACAAGCGACGAGTACGTTTTGAGACCCTTGCCGGTGCGTTAGACTATCTGCGTGCAAGTCTCAGAAGTGTGGCAATCGACGTTCTCCGCACGCGCAGGCGCGAAGATGTTCTCTCCGTCCAACAGGATGATTGGGCCAGAGTGTCTGTTGAAGAGGATGAAGAAGAAACCTATGAACTGTGGGAAGAAATCACAAAGATACTGTCGGATGAGCGAGAGCTGCGCATCGCCCACCTGATCTTCAGGTGTAATCTCAAACCGCGCCAGATTATGCAACTTCTCCCGCGTGAGTTTGGCAATGTGCAGGAACTCTATCGGGTGCGTAAAAAGATTTTTGATCGCTTTGTACATAATGCAACGTTACTGCGCTGGCGGCTTCAAGGCTAAGGAAGCAGTAGTGGCTACTATCGTCTCTCTCTCGGTGGTTGCTCAATGGAAACACCATTGATGAGAGAGTAGTCAATCCCGGTTTAGCGATTGCTACTCTCTCCGACCGTTTTGCAACGCATATCGTGGATAAGCTGGGAGGAAGCCATGAGTGAAGCTAAAAAACGTTCGTTAATGCTGGCAGGTGGCGGCATGAAGGTGGCATTTCAGGCAGGAGTATTGCAGGTCTGGCTCGATGAGGCGAATATCACCTTTGATCATGCGGATGGTGTTAGCGGCGGCACGTTCAATCTTGCTATGTATTGTCAGGGCATGAGCGGTCGCCAGATCGCCGACAACTGGCGCACCATTCCCGTCTCGCTCTTCGACGATTTTAACTGGGAGCAGTATAGTAAACTCTTTTTCGCTGAGTCGATCCTGACCTTTGAACGCTTTCGCAAACACGTCTTTCCTGGCTGGGGGCTTGACTGGCACAAGATTCGCGCCTCACAGCGTCAAGCCACCTTTAACGTGTATAACTTTAGCAAGCAAGAGCTGGAAGTTTTGACACCCGACCAGATGACCGAAGACTACCTCGTTGCTTGCGCCTCAATTCCCATGTGGTTCCCGCCCGTTATCATCGATGGCAACACCTATCTCGACGCCGTTTTTATGACCGATGCCAATATCGAGGAAGCCATCAAACGTGGAGCCGATGAAATCTGGGTCATCTGGACGGTCAGCCAGAGGAACGAGTGGAACACGGGCTTCATCGCCAACTACTTCCAGATTATTGAAACATGCGCTAATGGGCAACTCAACCGGATGAAGCAGCGTATCGAGCGCAACAATGTGGTGATAGCGAACGGCCAGACAGGCGAGTTTGGACGACACATCGACTTAAAGATTCTTCAGCAAGAGGTGCCACTGCACTATCTCATCAATCTGAGTACCGACCGCATCAAAGAGGCGGTGAACCAGGGCGTCGAGAAGGCCCGCGAGTGGTGCGTGTTGCAGGGGCTATCGCTACGCACTACTGTTTCTCCCGCTCAGCACGATGCGACCACGCTGAGTTTTACGGAAGAGATGAAGGGCTACGTCTCGCTGCGGTCTACAGCCTACGATGATACGGACTTCGCTCTCGGCTTTAAAGAGGGCAGCCAGCAGGGCAACTATCTTATGTTCCACCTGACCATCTCCATCGATGGTGTGAGCCGCTTTGTCACCGACCCTGACCATGATACCCAGGGCGTGGTGGGCTATATTGAGTGCGCAGCGCTGGGTGGAGATGCCCGCATGCCGGTTGAAAAAGGCGCATTCAACCTTTTTGTGGATGAGGGCGACCCGACGACCAAGAAAATGCTCTATCGTCTCTTCTTCTACGATCAGGATGGTCAACCTCTGACGTTGAGTGGCTTCAAAGCGGTCAAGGAAAGTCCTGGTATCGACCTGTGGACGGCCACCAATACTCTTTATACTCGCATTTTGCGCGGGCATGTTGGGTCAGAGGACGAGGCCAGTGCCGAGATAGTGGCTTTCGGTATCATCAGCAACCACTTCCTCGACTTCCTCAAACAACTAACCACCATGCGCACAACAGGACCGACCCCCACCGAGCGAGCAAGCGCGCTCGTCGAGTTCGGCACCTTCTTCCTCGGTAAACTATGGGATGTCTACGGGCAACACATCCTCTCCTACGGCCCCTTCTAAACGTAATGAGGGATGCCGGTTGCCCGCGTCCAGCGCGCGATTTATCATCTATTCATTGCTTCTGATCCATCCCCCCCTATGATTATGATACCATAGATCGCTCACCCTCTTGGAGATGTGCTTTCTCTTTGCGTTAAGATATAATGTAGCCATTCCGATTTCCTGGAGGCTTGCCAATGCTGGCGATCTCGTGAAGAGTAAGGCATGGCAGAAAAATCTATGAGCGCAAAAAGACGCCCTAACAAGAAGCTACAACATGAGCGTATCACTCATGGCTGGAGTCAGGAAGATGTGGCCGCGAAGCTGGGAGTTGATGTCCGTACTGTCCGGCGTTGGGAGAGTGGACAGCCTGTACGTCCATACAATATTGCGGGATTAACAAAGCTCTTCGGGAAGAGCGCGGAAGAGCTTGGCTTGCTAGAGGATACTCAACCTGAGCATGCAGCAATGCCACAGCCAGCCGCCTCGGCAGCCATCCCAGATTCTTTTGAGTATACGTTGCATTTTCTCCCGATCCCGCCGACTCCCTTGATTGGACGCGAGCAAGAACTGGCGGCGCTCAAGCAGATGGTGGGCCGCGAGGAGGTACGGCTGCTAACATTGACAGGGCCGGGTGGCATAGGCAAGACGCGCTTAGGAATCCAGGCAGCAAGAGAAGTGCAAGACATGTTCCCGGATGGCATATTTTTCGTAGATTTAGCTCCCATTCGGAACCCTGCTCTGGTGATCGGTACGATTGCCCGCGTGCTTGGTCTTCAGGAGGCGGGCGGGCAACCACTATTGGAACGTTTGAAAGCATATTTACGTCCCCAGCAGTTACTCCTCTTGTTGGATAATTTTGAACAGGTAGTGGACGCCGCTAACCAGTTAGCAGAATTGCTGAAGACTTGTCCCAGGCTCAAGCTGCTCGTGACCAGCCGCGAAGTGTTGCGAGTGCAGGCAGAGTATGAATTTCCGGTGCCGCCCCTGGCGCTTCCTGAACGACAGGTCTTGACAGAGGTGGCTGATCCGGCTGCGCTTCTGCGCGTACCGGCAGTCGCACTTTTTGTGCAGCGTACTCAGGCCAGGAAACCCGACTTTCAGTTGACGTCGGCGAGCGGCGCGGCGGTGGCGGAAATCTGCGTGCGCCTGGATGGATTGCCGTTAGCCATCGAATTGGTGGCGGCAAAATGCAAATGGCTGTCTCCACAGGCGCTGTTGTCATATCTGGGTCGCCGCCTGGATATCGGCGAGCGCGGACTACGCGATGTGCCCGCGCGACAACAGACCATCTATAGTTCGATTGCCTGGAGCTACGAACTGCTCAATCCAACAGAGCAACCGTTATTTCGGCGGCTCTCCGTCTTTGTCAACGGTGGCACGCTTGAAGCAGCGGAGAAGGTCTGTATTTTTGCTCATGAAAAGCCGTTTGTGCTATTAGATGTCGTGTCTTCACTGATTGATAAGAGCTTGCTGCAACCTCTCAAGCAGGTAGAGGGTGAAGCGCCACGAATTGCCATGCTAGAGACGATCCGCGAATATGGCATGAAGTGCCTTGAGGAAAGCAGAGAACTGGAGGCCATGCAGCGCGCTCACGCGCACTACTATTTGCACTACGCGGAAGAGGCCGGAAGCAAACTCGCCGGTGCCAATAAGAAAATCTGGTTGAACATGTTAGAATCGGAGCAGCAGAATCTGCGGGCCGCCTTGAACTGGTTATTAAGTCGGGGGAGCGAGGAGGAAGAAACTACGTTGCGGCTGTGTCGCGCGCTCTGGCAGTTCTGGCGTGCGCGTGGTCATATCAGCGAGGGACGAAATGCGCTGGCCCAGGCTCTGCAACAGAGTAAAGCCGAAGCGTCGTCTTTACGCGCGAACGTGCTAACCGCTGCTGGTGTACTCGCTGGCCTGCAAGGGGACTACGATCAGGCCGAGGCGCTGTGTCGAGAGGGTCTGCTCATATGCCAAAATCTGCTTGATAAGCAGGGAAGAGTGTCATCGCTCAGTTTCCTGGCGCAAATTGCCACCTGGAAAAGTGATTACAGGCAGGCGCATATATTAGGAGAAGAGGCGCTGGCAATTGCCAGAGAACAGGACGACAAAGCGGCTATCATTGCGACACTGTGTACACTGGCGATTGCCTGCTTTAATGAGGGCAACTATGCCAGGATGTATGAATTGGCGGAGGAGGGCCTGCGTCTGGCCAGGGCAATAGATGATACGGAAGGCATTGCCCGTGCGCTCTGGCTACTCGCGCTGAGAAGATATTTTCAAGGGGAGCCAACAGAAGCCTATGCGTTGCTGACCGAAAGCCTTGCGCTGGCAAAAGAGTTGGATGATAAGGGGTGTATGGCCGACGCCCTGGTTGTGATGGCCTACATCACTTTTTTTCGTGGTGACCATGATGCTATGCAGAAACTGCTCGATGAGGCCTTCGCGCTATATCGAGCGGTAGGAGATCGACGTGGACGTGCGCTTTGCCTCTACGGTCAGGGCTGGTTAGCGCTTAGTCGGGGAAATTATGCAGCCGCGCACGCCTGCTATGAGGAGAGCCTCTCGATATTAGTAGAATTGGGTCATCAGTGGTTTAGTGCGCTGTGTATAGAGGGTCTTGCCTATGCCGCTTCACTACAAGCGCAATGGGTTCGCTCCGCCCGTTTGTGGAGCATGGCCCACGCGCTGCGCGAAAGAATCGGTGTGGCAGTACCCTCTATTCTTACGGTGATGTATGACCGTGCAATAGTCCAGGTGCGCACTCAGCTAGGTGAAAGCGACTTTACCATTGCGTGGGCCGAGGGACGGATGAGTTCCATATCTTTACAGGAGACTGGACACCTGACATTGCAGGAAGGCGTTTGAGGCATTCGCTCTGATTATCCGGCCCAGCACACGATGGTTTCACCCGTCAGAAAATCCGATTGAGGCCCGGCCAGGAACAGCACAATCTGGGCCATGTCTTCGGGCTGTGCCACCCGCCTGAGTCGGGGGAGTTCTTCCTGGTTGGCAATCACACGTGTTGCCAGGAAGCGACCGGTATAGGTGGGGGCCGGAGCAATGCAGTTCACCGTCACATCATAGGGCCGCATTTGTTCCGCCAGGCAGCGCGTGTAATGGGCAATGGCTCGCTTGGCCGCTGCGTAGATAATGCCGGTGTGAACAGCGAGATGACCCGCTACGGACCCCACGTTGATGATCTTGCCCGCTCGCCGCTCGCGCATATGCAGTCCCGCGTACTTGCAGGTATACATAGTCGTAAGCAGGTTGCGTTCAAGGACGCAGCGGATATCGTCCGGGTTGATCTCCAGGGCATCATTGGGATCGGGCCTGGGCGTTCGGCAGCCGATGTCTCCCCCGGCGTTGTTAACCAGGATATCGAGATGACCCAGCGTTGCCAGCGTCTGCTGTACGAGGTACTCGGCTTGTGCCGGGTCGGTCAAATCGGCGGCGAAAAAAGCGGAGCGGCGACCCAGGGACTTGATCTCCTCGGCCACCGCTGACCCTGAAGGAGCCTCGCCAAACTCCGCCGCCGCGTTCTCATTCACGTCATGAATGATCACATCGGCTCCTGCTTGAGCCAGGTGCAAGGCGTAATGGCGGCCCAGGCCCCGGCTCGATCCGGTCACGAGCGCGCATTTTCCTGTCAGGTCAACTGTTGGCATGGTGCTTCCTCTTCCTGGGATGCAGATAAAAAAAATAAGCACGGGGTAGTTCACGAAGCTACCTTTATTAAGTATATCATACGATGCGTGGGGCATCCTTCCAACGTGAAGAGCATTCGTAGAAGTGAGCAGTTTCGACGTGGTATACTGCCTGTAAAGCTTTTCAGCTTCCAATGTTTTCTCTGACCTGTCAACATAAGGAGGTGCCGGATGCAAACCATCGTCAGAACTCGCCAGGGGGCTATAGAGGGAAATAGGATGCAAGGTGTAGTCGCCTTCAAAGGTGTTCCTTATGCAGCACCGCCGTTTGGTCCTAATCGCTTTCAGCCGCCACGTTCGGTCGAGCCATGGGATGGTGTGCGCCAGGCGCTTGCCTATGGTCCGACGGTGCCCAAAGCACCGTATTTTCCGCCTTTCGACGTGCTTCTCCCGGAGGTGGATATCCCTGGTGAGGATTGTCTGAACCTCAATATCTGGACGCCGGAGCCGGGGCAGGCGCGCTTGCCCGTCATGGTCTGGATTCATGGTGGGGCCTTTCTCAACGGATCGGGGGCATGGCCGACGTATGACGGTACGCACTTTGCCCGCGATGGGGTTGTCTGCGTCACCATCAACTATCGTCTGGGGGCCGATGGTTTTCTCTGCCTGGGAGATGACGTGACCAATATCGGCCTGCTCGACCAGATTGCAGCACTGAAGTGGGTGCAGGAGAACATCGCAGCCTTTGGCGGTGATCCCGATAACGTCACTATCTTTGGGGAGTCGGCGGGCGGAATGAGCGTCGCCACGCTGATGGCGATGCCTGCGGCTAGCGGCCTCTTCCGGCGAGGTATCGCCCAGAGTGGGGCGGGCCATCACACCTTTTCGCTGACCACAGCGCGGCGAGTTGGAGAGTATCTGGCGGAGAAGCTGGGCGTCGAACCAACACGCCAGGCTCTTGCGGGCGTCCCTATCGACCGCCTCGTTCGGACTCAGCAGGAACTGAGAGTGGAAATCTCTCGCAACCCCGATCCGGCGCGCTGGGGAGAGGCCGCAACCAACGGAGTGCCATTCTTGCCGGTGGTCGATGGGAACCTGCTGCCGTCACGCCCCATCGATGCTCTTGCAGCCGGAGCTTCTGCAAATATCGATGTGCTGGTCGGAAGTAACGCCGATGAGTTCCGCCTCTATATGGTACCTCAGGGAACGATTAATGCCGTCAACGAGGAGATGCTGAGCAAGGCTATCGCCGCATATGGACTGCCGGTCGCAGAGACAGTGGCTACCTATCGTGCGACGCGCCAGGATGCCTCACCCGGAGAATTGCTGGCGGCGATCACTACCGACTGGTATTTCCGTATCCCGGCTATCCGTATGGCCGAGGCGCACGCGCACCGGCATGCTGCCGCGACCTACATGTACGAATTTGCCTGGCAGTCCCCGGCGTTCGATGGACGTCTTGGTGCCTGCCACGCGCTGGATGTCCCCTTCATCTTCGATAACCTTGACAAAGAGGGGTACGAGGGACTTGCAGGAAGCAATCCTCCGCAGCAGGTTGCCGATGCCATGCATGCAGCCTGGGTCGCCTTTGCTACAAGCGGGCAACCGGGTTGGCCACAGTACGATTTGCAGCAGCGGGCAACAATGCGTTTCGATACCGTCTCGCGCGTGATAGATGATCCCCGCTCGCAAGAGCGCATGCTATGGGAAGGGCGGCGCTAAAGGAGGAAAGTCATGGCTGAGACGTATGCATCAGAAAAGAATTGGGCAGGCAACTACACATACCGGGCGCAGAAGCTGCACCGACCAGCAACGATTGAACAGGTGCAGCAGATTGTCGCCAAAGCAGCCAGCGTACATGTGTTAGGCTCGCGGCACTCGTTCAACGACATTGCTGATGCCTCGGAACTGATCTCGCTTGAGAACCTGCCTGCTGATGTGGTCGTTGACCATAAGGCCCGAACTGTCTCCCTCAGTGGCGGTGTGAAGTACGGTGATCTGGCCAGGATATTGAACGAGGAGGGAGTGGCTCTGCACAATCTCGCCTCACTTCCCCACATCTCCGTTGCTGGCGCTATCGCTACGGCAACGCACGGTTCAGGCGTCACCAATGGCAATCTCGCTACCGCAGTCGCGGGGCTGGAAATTGTGACGTCCAATGGGGAGATCGTTAAGGCATCCAGAGGCGATCCCGACTTTGATGGCCTGGTGGTTGGACTGGGTGCTCTCGGTGCAGTCACGCGCATCACTCTGGACGTGCAGCCCGCCTACGAGGTGAAGCAGCGGGTGTTTGAAAACCTCAGTTGGAAGGCGCTTTATGACCATTTCGACGAGATCACTTCCTGTGGCTATAGCGTCAGCATCTTCACTCGCTGGGGCCAGACCAATGAGCAGGTCTGGGTCAAGAGCCGGACGGATGACCCGGATCGGGTTGAGGCTGACCTCTTTGGCGCAGTAACTGCAACGGTTGATCGGCATCCCCTCGTCGAACTGGATGCGACCCCCTGTACGCCGCAGTTGGGTCAGCCCGGTCTCTGGTCTGATCGTTTGCCGCATTTCCGTATGGGTTACACACCCAGCAACGGACAAGAAATCCAGTCGGAATACTTTTTGCCGCATCAGCAAGCTCTGGAAGCTATAGAAGCCATGCGCGCCCTTGCGGACAAGATGCGACCAATCCTGCTGGTGAGCGAAATTCGCCGCGTGGCAGCCGATCAACTCTGGATGAGTATGAGCTATGAGCAGGACTCCGTCGCTATCCATTTCACCTGGAGGCGCGAGCCAGCGGCAGTTCAGCAGATGGTGGCTCAGATCGAGGAGGCCCTGGCACCATTCCACGCTCGCCCACACTGGGGCAAGGTCTTCCTGGCGGATGCGGCAACCATCGCCCCGCTCTACAAGCGTCATGCCGACTTCGTTCGCCTGCGGGAGCGGCTCGACCCGCGCGGCGCGTTCTGCAATTCCTGGCTCAATGCCCATGTACTCGGCGACAAGTAGAGTGTACCCCGAATCTACCTTCTGCTGCCAGCCGCGACAATGAGACTCCGTGCGGCTTGTATATCTACCGGATTGAGAAGTTGACCGCCAACTTTGGCGGAGGTTGCTACAATCACGCCATCCGCAACATCCAGAAATCGGTGGATATTTTCGCGAGTAGCGCCACCTCCTGCCCATACCGGAGCATCAGAGGCCATCCCCTTAATGCGCCGCAGCCACTCCAACGTTTCTGCCTCACTTCTTCCGGTAATCACAAGCCCGTCGGCTTTGCCAAACCAGAGAGCCTCGTGTGCCATCTCTTCCAAGGTCATGCCGACTAAGGGGACACCTGTTCGATCATAGATATCGGCAAGGATAGCAATCTCTTCGGCTCCTATGGCACGTCGATATTGCAAGACCTCGCGCGCTGTGCCCTGTACTATTCCTTCGGCTCCAACCATCGCACCAACCCAGACCTTGACGCGCACGAAGACTGCGTCAATTGTTTGTGCCACCGCCAGACCGGCCACACCATCGTTTTTCAGGATACATACCCCTAATGGGAGTGTCACCTCAGCGCGAATGGCTGATCCCAGGGTACTCAGCCATGCTACCGTCTCCGGGCCAACCTGTGCCGCGACGGGCAAATCACCGACATTTTGAATCATTAACGCATCAAATCCTGCTTGAGCATATGCTTGAGCATCTGTAACTACTCTCTGGGTAAAATCCTTACGGGACATCCCTTTATACCCAACAGAGCCGGGAAGCGGGGGTACCCCTACGACGCCGATGACAGGTTTCCGTTTCATCCAATCGCGTATCATCATGATGCTTTCACCTTTTGTATTGTGAGGAGCGCAAGCCGACGCATGGCTTCGTGACGATCTACCTGCAAAGCATGCCGCGCTCCGAAGTTCTCTGCCACAAAGGACGCGGAGACGGTGCCATATGATGCTGCTCTCTGCAAGTCGTCTGTTTCACACCATCCTACGAGAAATCCTCCACAAAATGCATCACCGCAGCCTGTAATATCGACGGGATGTCTGGCTAGTGAAGGGATGAGCCAGCTTGCTTGATCGGCGGCCCGATAGACAAAAACGCCTTGTGCCCCCATTTTCAGGCAGATAACAGCCGCGCCCCAATCCGCCAGCGTTCGGGCCGCCTCCTCAGGACCATGCCAGCCATCCAGCAGGCATGTCACTTCCTCCTGACTGGGGCAGAAGGCATCAAGAAATGGTAAAATGCTCTGCCACAGATGAGCAGTTCTGCTATAAACGTCTTCATGGTGCGGATCCAGAATAATCCGTAGACCCTGACTTCTCGCCCACGTGACGAGCGACGCTTGAAACGTGATAGGGAGAGGGGCAATGTGACAGCCTACGGCACCTGGTAAGACGGCAGGCGGGATTTCTTCCACTCGCGGGGTCAGATCGGCGTAACTGCCGGAAGAAGCCAGTGGAACGTAATGCCGCCCTCCTTCGTCATCATACAGTTGCCATTGCCGAATACGTCGGCTTTCACAGGGGATCAAGCCATCGGTGAGGTAGCCACAAGCGGCCAGTTCATCGATGATGTGTCGCGGGTAGCCCTGACCAGGTCTGGTAATCATGACCACCTGGTCGCTCCATACATGTGCCCCCACTGCCGCATACAGGACGTTGCCTCCCGCTGTTCCCATTGCGGTACGTCCATCAGGGAAAACCGTGTCATCAATCGTGAGATGACCAAACACGAGGTAGCGAACCATCATTGCCTCCATCACTTATGCGTTGAGAAGCTTGCATGGGGTTTGGCTAGATTGACCTAGATTGACGCACCATCTGTCGTTCCAATCTGGCTACTGAATATCTGGCGGAAGTTCACTTCCATACGACTGCTATCGTCAAATCCTAGCATTGTCAGCTCTTTGCTGCTTGCAAAATAGTAGGCAAATAGCTCAAGAGGAACACAATAGGCGATAGGAGTTAATATCTCGTCAATGGAACCTGGAACGGGGAATATGATATCTGCCAACGTGGTAGTTTCAATATCATCGGGTGAACAGATCGTGACGGCCAAGCCGCGCATATCACGCACCGCTTGTAACTGTTCCCTGGCACGGCTACTGCTCGCGCCGCGTGGGGCGAGGACTATCGTCACTGTTCCCGGCCCGGTGCAGAAATATTGCTCATGTGCCCACTCTTCCAATTCCTGTCCAACGGCAGATATACGGGCGGCCTCAATAAATTTTGCCATGCCGAAGAGGGCGGTACCATAATTTGGGCCTGCACCAATAATCTGGATGGGGGTCTGCATCGCGCATTGCTTCCCCAGTGCGGCAGTTGGTGCCTCGCAGGCGTCAATCGTTGCTTCCAAAGTGGCCGATTGCTGCTGAATGGCTGTAAGCCAGTGCTGACTTGCCACCTGATCTAGTTTGCCTGAGAGTTCACCGGCACGTAACGCAATGACATAGAGTGATACCAACGAGGCAAGATAGGAGAGTGTTCCCGGCCCAAAACCTACGTCTGTATAACGATACGTGAGCGTTGCATCGCAGAGCTGGGCCAGGGGACTGTCTGGATCGAAGGTAACCGCCACAGGGAACAGGCCATGCTGCCTGGCGAACATGGCACATTCTCTCGTGCGAGCGACGCGGCCAGAATTGGAGACACACACGACCCAGGAACCAGCAGGCGCATAGTCTACGATATAGCGCGAAAATTCTAGTGACTCCAGAGCTTCCGTTGGAATACCGCTCCATCGCTCAAAAGCGAGGCGCGTTGCCAGACCAGCATAGTGCGAATCTCCGCATCCAACCAGGTAAATACGTGGTGGAACCGCCGTAAGCATCTGGCGCGCCCTCGTGAGTAGCTCTTCGGGCGCTTGGCTCAGCCATGCGATCTGCGCATGGATTCCGCGATACATATTTTCCCATTTCAACTCGACATTGCGATCTACTCGCATGAAAAAACTCCTTGTGTTGCTTCTAGAGATAGCCCCGAACCAGAATGCCAATGCCCAGGATACGCATGACAATCGCAGCGATGACGAGGAGGGCGCACCCAAGCATGATGCACCAATCCTTTCTGCTCATGTGGATTTCTGTGATCGAGGTACGACTATGACGTGCGCCGAAGGCACGTGCCTCCATCGCCAGGGCCAGCGATTGGGCCAGATCCAGTGCGCGCACCAGCATGGGGCCAATGACGGCGATGTAGCGTAATGCTCGTTGGAAAGGATTCCCCCGGCTTAAGTCAAGCCCACGCGCCCTTTGTGCCTCAACAATCGTTGCCCGCTCGGCATTGATCAGGGGCACGAAGCGGATTGTGGCAGACATCGCCATCCCGGCTTTATAGGGTAAACCTAGCCGGAGGAGTCCAAGCGTCATGTGCTGTGGAGACGTGACCATCATCCAGACGCCAGCCGCCGTCACCATCAATGCTACACGCAAACCCATGGCCAGACCGAAAAGTAGCCCATCAAGCGTGATTGGCACACTGCCTACCTGCAAGAGAACCGCTCCCTGATGGATATAGAATGGCCAGATCACCACTCGATAAAGTGAAGCAATATCAGCAACTGTGTCGATACGTCCAGAAAACTTGTCGGAGTTGGGAGAAGCCACCTTTTATCCTTGAGGTGACATGTCCCCCTGGAACACATCATGTGACTCGCTTTACTCGGGATCGCGGTACTCTTCTTCAAGGGCTACGCGCAGGGTGTAATGCCATGCTTAAAGCCCTTGACGGGAAGGAATATGCTGGACAGACGTATCTACGACCAATACAGTTCACATGTAGGGAATGAAATTTCATTAAAAGGAGGAAACAATACCTATGTCGGTTTCGAAAGGTAGTAATCACTCGAAAATAGCAAAGCTTGTCGAGTTATTTAACCAATTAGCTTGTGATCAAGGCGATCACACAATACAAAGTATATCTAACAATCCGATCTCACTCACCGTACAACATCTAGAGCAGTTGTTGGGAATGCTGCTCGACCCTATGTCCTTCCCAGAACTCCACCAGTTCGCGGAAGGACTGAAAAAAGCCTATCAACGTATAGAACAAGAGGTCATCAGGCGATGTGAGAATAAAAGCACAGGAAATCTAGAAATTCTACTCGGTACCATTGGATTGGTTTGTTTTACTCTCGACCTCCTGAATATTTCTGAGCAGCAAAGCCAAGACACTTCATCTCCCGATTTGTGCTGGTCCCAAACGTTGCTCAAAAAACCTGCCGTGCAAAACTGGTTCAAACAAATCTATGCGCCTTCCGAAAGATTTTCTTTCGATGAGAATACCACAGCAGGAAAACAAGAAGCAGAAAATATAAAGAGGGCAAAACAGTACTGGCACGCATTGGATTTCGATAGCCTGGAGTTGTATCGGATCGGCACCACTTCATTTATCTTGCGTTGTCAAATACCTCTGCTAGCGGGCGAACAATTGGTACTCAAATGTCTCCTGTTTCCCTACACGCACATTCCAGCTATCGCAGATAGTACAAAGAATTATTCTTTATCTCATCACATATCATCAACAGTGCGTATTATCTCATCAACCAACAAATGGATTTTAATGGATTTCATCGAGGGACTGAATCTACGCGAGTTTCTCCAAAAGCGGAGAGAAAATGAAAGGCAATCGCCTCTGCTCCTTCGTACCGATTTGCTTATTTCTATAGGAAAGCCACTACTCACAGCATTAACTCATTTGTCGCAAGCCGGTCTTTGCCATGAAGACTTGACACCTTCCAATATTATCATCCACGAGAAATCGGACGGGTCAATTGATCATATTACATTAATTGACCTCGGACGCAATTCTCTCTATACACGCCACACCAAGCTTGAAGCCAATCGAGAGGCACTCTTTGTGGCACCCGAAATCAAAGCAGGCCGGAAAACAGAGACAACTTCAGATCTCTATTCGTTTGGTATGCTCTTAATTGAACTCGCAGACCCTGTTGGTGTCCAGGGAAATATTGTCCCTGATAGCCTCTACCAGTATGCTCCTTACCTAGCACGATTTATCGAAGACCTAATTGAAACAAACCCTAACTATCGTCGATTAATCTTTCCCACCAAAGAGCCTAAAGCCCCCTACGCCGACCTATGCCATCTCTTTGATGATTTGCTCAAAATTCTTCCTTCCGAGCGTGAGATGAAACCAGGGAAATTCTTCTGGCTTCAGCAATTTCGCGCACTCTTTTACCCTGATAGTCAAGTGAAACATGCCTGGGCTCTCTGGCGCATGACATGTGCCTCCTCGATACATACCGATATTGCTGATTATACAGGGTGGCTCTTTTCGTGGCTCCTTGTGAGTACAATCGCTACATATATTATTTTCTTCATTTCCCTCATTTGGGGAGCACGAGATTTCGGAATGAGCCTTTTTCTCCCAACATATATCAATATTCTTCAGACAGTAATAAAGGGATGTGATGGTACATGTTTGCCAGGACAACATCTCTATGGAATAGAAAACCTCCCGATGCGAGGCGTCGGTTTGAGTATCGGCCTTATTCAGTCGGCATACTATACGAATATTCTTGCTGGCCTCACGACAAGATCAATGAGAGGAATGCTAGCACGTCTCACCGAAATTTTCTTGCGCTTTCAGACGTTTGTTGGCTTACCACTCATAGCATTCGGGAATTTAGTCCACCCTGGCTGGTGGCTTGCTCTTCTAATTATAGGATTGCCAGTCCCTACCACGGTTAATATTCTCTGTTATCAATTAGCCACTCGTATCCTCAAGGAAACACGAGGAGTAATTTCCACAGTTCCCCTGGTAGAAGATTCCTCGTTAAAGAATTTCGGACAGTGGGGATCAACACTTGTTTCTTACATTATAGTATTGTCTCTGATCTGGCTCGGCCTACACTTTGGCATCTTACATGATACCTGGGCCTACGCTGCTATTATCATCCTGATCAACATACTCATTGCTTGCATCTCCAAAAGTATTATCCTTGCCCCCGGTATCCGCGGCAACCTTTGCCGGGCATTTACGTTAGGAGAGCGGCTACAAGCACTTAAGGCCTGTTAGTGTTTTTCTGACGGAAAAGTATGATGTACCATAGAACTACGCATGAACTTTTGATAAATCGGTTCTAGAGGCCCTTGCACGCTGCTTAAAGATGTTCATGTCGTTGCATGAACCTGAAACCTCATGAGATGCTCGATATCTGATAAAGCTTGCCGGTGAAGAGAGAAATCCACTTTTTAAGCGCAGAAAAGAAGAAAATGGGCAAGCTCAGCCTCAGTTCTATGGTACGTCGTATCTTTTCGCCTGTTTCGCACTGATAGGCCATAAGCTAGCATGCAGCAGACAGTTCCTCTGAGTGATGCAAAATCTTACAAGGAGGGAACTATGCCTGCATCCAAGAAAAAGGGTATCACACCAGAGAATGGGGTATCAACGTCGGAATCTTCTTCCCCAGGGCTGCCAGAACAGCAAGAATTTCATCAACATCTGCGTGCCCTCGCTCAAAGCGCGGTGCGCACCGTCCTGGAACTGGTGATGCGCGGCCAGGCGGAACTGGGGGAACGGCTGGAACGGGCGGCCGGCTCGGCCGCGCATCGGCACCTGCGGGCCCTCCTGGAACTGCTCTCCCTCATCTATCGGGAGGCCCTGGACGCGGCGGCCCAGCGGCAGGCCTTTCGCACCCTCCTGCAGCGCTTTGAGCAGGACGAACGGGTGCGCCGCACGGTGCAGGTGGAGAGCCGCTTCGGAAGAACCTCCCAGGCCATCGTCCTGGGGATGATTCCCGCCTTCGTCGCGCTCTCGGCCCTGGTGGGTTCCAGCCTGGGGAGCGAAGTTTCCACCCTGGACTTTTACTTCGGCACCCTGCCCGGGCGGGCCATCGTCGTGGCCGTCCTGGTGGTAGAAGGACTGGTGGTCCTGTTGAGCCGGCGGATGGTCCGGCAGATTCGCTGGGATTGACCTCCTGGAGGGGACCGATGGATATGACGCCGATATGGCTCATTCTGCTGGCCGGCGGAGTGCTCATCGCTTCCGTCTACCGGGTTTCGCCCCGGCAGGCCTGGCAAACGCTGCGCGGCCGGCTGGAAGTCCTGGAGGAAGCACAGCGCCGGCAGGTGCGTCGGAAGGCCCTCCTGCGTTCCCTGCCCGATTTCCTGGGGAACTTTCTGGTGGGGTACGGCGTCAAGGGCAAGGTGTTGGAGGCGCTGGAGTTTGCCGTGCGTCTGGGCAGGGCCGGAGATGTGCTGATCGAGGCGGTGAAGGGGGCGCTGCGGAATCGCCTGGCCGAAAGCAAATACCCGGCCCTGCACGCCATGGCCCGGGACCTGGGGGACCCCCTCCTGATGGACCTCTTCCACCTGCTGGAGCAGGCCGAAGAAGAGGGCGGAGACATCGCCGCCATCCTGGAGGCCTATCTGGATCACGCCTATCAGCGCAAGGCCACCTACCTGATGGAACAGGCCAAGGTGCTTCCGTTGAAACTCCTGGGGGTGACCGTCCCGCTCCTTCTGCCGATGATGATGCTGGTTATGGTGGCCCCGTTTTTCTTCTCCGTAACCCGGATTTGGGTGAGGTAGGGTCGGGCAAAACGCCTGTCTGAAGAAGGCGCTTTGGCCGACGAGAGAAAGGAGGAAGCAATGCGAACATGGATCATCGGCGGCCTCATTTTGGGGTTCCTGGTGGCCGGTTGCGGAGCCCCGCCGACACCTACGGCGACGCCCACTCCCCCGCCCACCGAGACCCCCCGACCGACCGCCACGGCGACGCCCACCCCCACGGCCACGGCGACGCCCACCAGGACGCCCACCTCGACGGCCACGCCCACGCTGCCGACCAGCACGCCCACCCCCATCCCTCCGACAAAGACGCCGCGGCCGACGGGGAGCCTGACCGGGCAGGTCATTGCCCTGGTGCATATCGGCGGGGGCATGTACAAGGGGCCGCTTTTCCAGGTCTGTGCCCAGCGGGGGATTCAGGTAAAAAGGGCCTGGGTCGCCCTTTTCCCCAGGGGGGAGGGGAAACCACTGGAGGTTGCGCTGGACGAAAATAGCCGCTTCTTCCAGTCGGGCCTGCTGCCGGGCGTGTACCAGGTCAATCCGAATCTGGAGTATACCTGCCCGGATGGGCAGAGCGGTCGGGCCTCTTTCTTCTGGGTATCGGAGGCGGAGGTGGTGGCCGGCCGGACGACCGAATGGAAGAGCGAGACGCCGCTCCAGGTCCACTGCCCGCCGCTTCCGCTGCCGTAGGGGGAGGAGATGTCGGGATATTGTCTGGCCCACGGCCTGATCACCCTGCACTGGGCGGCGGAAGAAGGGAGGCGGACCCTGCCGGCCGTCCTCTTTGAGCATTCCCTCGGGGCAGAGGCTCTAGAGCGGGCCGGCCCCCGGGTGCGGCGGGTGGCCCGTTGGGATGCCGAAGGCTGGGCGACCTGGTGGGAGGTGGTGGCCCGGCTGGCCGGGGGGCGGCCGGTCCTGGCCGCCCTGCCGGCACTGGAGGGCGCCCCGGAGGTTCCGGCATCCCTCCCCGCCGCGTACCTGGTCCCCCCCGCCGTCGCCGTGTGGGCGGCCGGCCGGGCCTCCCGGGGGGTCGCGCTCTACCTGGGGGCCTTTGCCTGGGAGGTGGCGGCCTTCGGCCCGGAGGAGACGGCCGGGCCGCACTCCTTCCCGCCGGGGCTGGAGCCGCTTTACCGCCGGGCCATCGCCGAGGCTTTCCACCAGGAGCGCCGGGTGCTTCTGCCGGCGCAGGTGCCGGCCCTGCTGGCGGAGGGACGGCCGGTCGAGGTGGCCCCCCTCCTGGAGGGCCTGGCCTGCCGCCTGGACCGGCCGGCCTTGCTGGGGGGAGAGGACGAGGCGGCGACGGCGGCGGTGGCCTCGGCCCTGCGGCGGCAGGGCTATGAGGTCACCGTGGTGGACCCGCTCCGCGGCCTGGAGCGGCTGCTGGAGGCCGGGGGAGGCCTGGGATGAAGGCGCTGACCCATCTGGCGGCCGGGGGCGCATCCGGGGCCGGGCTGGCCCTGGTGGTGGGGATTCCGCTCGGCTGGGAGACGGCCCTGCTCTCCGGGGCGGCCGGCGCGGCCATGCCCGAACTGGAGTATGCCTTTGCCCGGCTGGCCCGGGAGATGCGCGCCCGGGGCTATGGAGGCCCCCTTCTGGGCGGGGCCTCGGCCCTGGGCCAGGAACGCGGCCCCTGGCACGGACTGGAAATCCTGGCCGGCGTGGGGGCGCTGGTGGGCCTGCTGGGGTGGCTGGTGAACCCCTCGGCCTTCCTGCTGGCCTATGTCCCCTTTCTGGGAGGATGGCTCTCCCACCTCCTCCTCGACCTCTGCAACGGCGGCATCCGGCCCCTGGCCATCCTGCGCCCCTATCGCTGGGCCTATTTCCCCCCGTGGGGGCCCCGCCGCCTCGTCCGGGGCGGCCTCTTCGAGGGGTTGGTCCTGCTGGGGGCCGGCTGGGTCTGGGTGTGGCGTCTGGTGGAGCGCCTGCTGCCGCTGGTGGAAGGGTGGCTGTGGAGATGAGCCTGAGCCGAAACGACCTGCTCGGTTCCTCCCTGCTGCTGTGGAGCGGGGCGGCTCTGCTGGCCCTTTACCTGGTCTGCCATCCGGAGGCGACGGACCCGCAGAATGACCGGGTGCGTCTCTGGGGAATCGTCTTGGGATTGACCTTTCTGGGGGCGGCCCTCTCGGCCCGCACCGGCTTTCCCTGGCTTCTCCTGCTCGGCACCCTTCCTCTGCTCTTCCTTCCATCCCCACTGAACCGCCGCTGGGGGGCCGTCGCCCTGGCCGGCACGGCCGCCCTGGGAGGCCTCCTTCTGGCCGTCCGCACCCGCTTTCCGGCCCGGCCGGGTCGGGGAGGCTCCAGACGCCGCCCCGAACGGAGGGAGAGGCGAGGGCGGCCGGCAGGCCGTCGACATCGGACGTTTCCGCGGCCAGGGGGCCGGCCGGCCCCGACCGGGGAGGTGAAGAAGGGCGAATAAAGGGCCCGCCACCCGCCGAAAATCCGGGCGAACGAGACGAAAAACAAAGGAGGAAATCATGGGCAAGAGAATTTTCCTGTGCACCCTGTGCATTCTTCTTCTCCTTTCCGGCCTGCCGGCCGGGGCGGTATCGGAAAAAAGGACGGAGACAGAATGGAGCATCGAGACCGTGGACGCCTCCACGTGGAGCGGGATGTACGCTTCCCTTTCGCTCTTCTCGGACAACCGCCGGGCGGCCGCGGCCTACTACGACGGGACGAACGGGGACCTCAGGTACGCCCACCACGACGGCCTCCGGTGGAACCGGGAGACGGTGGACGCCTTCGGGGTGGTGGGGGAGTACGCTTCTCTGGCCCTGGACGGTCAGAACCGCCCCCGCATCGCCTACTACGACAGGACGAACGGCAACCTCAAGTACGCCGCCTGGACGGGGACGACCTGGAACATTGTCGTGGTAGACGCGCCCGACGACGTGGGGCAGTACGCCTCGCTGAAACTCTATGCCGGCGCTTTTCCCCGCATCGCCTACTACGCCGCTTCGGGCGGCGACCTCCGGTACGCCTGGAACGACGGGGCGGTATGGCAGTGGGAAGCGGTGGACACCGCCGGGGATGTGGGCCGGTACGCCTCCCTGGCCCTGGATGCGAACGGCCGGCCCCACATCGCCTACTACGACGGGACGAACGGCAACCTCAAGCACGCCTGGAGCGACGGGGCCTCCTGGCACATCGAGACGGTGGACGCCGCCGGGGACGTGGGGAGGTACGCCTCTTTGAAACTGGATGGGTCCGGCCTTCCCCACATCGCCTACTACGACGGGACGAACGGCGACCTCAAGCACGCCTGGAGCGACGGGGCCTCCTGGCACATCGAGACGGTATACGCCGCCGGCGTGGTCGGGCAGCACGCCTCTCTGGCCCTGGACGGTTCCGACCGGCCCTATATCGCCTTCTACGACGACACGGCGGGGAACTTGAAGTGGGCCTACCCCTGTCAGGCGCTTTCGGCCTCTTTTGAAGTCCCGCCTGCCCCGTACTGCGTGGGGGAGACCGTCCCCTTCACCAACACGACGGTGAGCACCTGGACCGTCTCCTTCCTCTGGTCCTTCGGCGACGGGGCGACCTCCACCGAGACCCACCCGCTCCACGCCTATACCGCCGCCGGGACCTTCCCGGTGGTGCTCACGGCGACCAACGCCTGCAGCCGGGATACCTTCTCCCGGACGCTGGAACTTTGGGACGCGCCCGCGGCCGCCTTCACCCACACCGTCCCCGCCTGCGTGGACCGGACCACGGCCTTTACCTTCACCGGCCGGGTGAGCGGGACGGCCTTCTTCCGCTGGGAGTTCGGCGACAAGACCCCTCCGGTCACCGGGACGGCCACCCCCACCCACGTCTACACCGCCACCGGCACCTACCTGGTCAATCTCTTCGTCCAGAACGAGTGCGGCTTTTCCGCGGCCCAGGAAGGTCTTGCCGTGTACGAGGTGCCCTCGGCGGGCTTCCTGCACGGCCCCAACCCCTCCTGCGGGACGGTGGCCTTTACCAACACGACGGCGGGCGGGGCCGCCTACCTCTGGGATTTCGGCGACGGCATGACCTCCACCCTGGAGAATCCGGTGCACGCCTACGCCGTCCCCGGCTTCTACACGGTAACGCTTCGGGCCTGGGGCGAAGGGGGGTGCGAGGACCGGGCCGAAGGCCTCCAGGAGGTCTGGGCCCCCGTCTCCGGCCTGGATATGGGATGGGAACCGGACCCGCCCGCGGCCGGCGAAGTGGTCACCTTCACCGCCTGGGCGGAGGGGGTTCCGCCTCCCACCTTCACCTGGGACTTTGGGGACGGGACACCGCCGGCTTCCGGGGGCGTGGTCACCCATACCTACGCCCCGACGGGGGAGCCCACCCGCACCTACACGGTCACGGTGCGGGCGGAGAACGCCTGCGGGGAGGAGGAACTCCGCCGGCCGGTCGTGGTGGTGGCCGCGCCGACGGCCTCCTTCCGGACGAACGCGCCGGTGTGTCTTCCGGAGACGGTAGTCTTTACCTCCACCGCCCGGGGAGCGCCGCCCCTGTCCTACCTCTGGTCCTTCGGGGACGGCATCACCTCCACGCTGGAAAATCCCACCCACACCTACGCGGCGGGCGGGCTTTACACCGCGGTCCTGACCGTGAGCAACCCCTACGGGCGGGATGCGGCGGCAGGGGAGGTGGAGGTCCGGGAAGGGCCGGCGGGGGCAAATGCGCTCTGTCTTCCCCAGGAAGTCCCGCCGGGTGGGGTGGTGACCTGCACGGCCTCCGCCTCCGGCTATCCGGCCCCGCTCTTCACCTGGGCCTTCGGGGACGGGGGATATGGGAGCGGGGAGGTGGTCACCCACACCTACGCGGCCACGGGGACGTACACGGTGCGGATGACGGCGACGAACGCCTGTGGGGAGGCGGCGGCCCAGACTGCGGTCGCGGTGGCCTACTGCACGGCGCCTTCCGGCCTCTCCCTGATCTATGCTCCCCGGCCGCTTCTCCGGGGGCAGGTGGGCACTTTCACGGCCACGCTCACCGCCGGAAGCCTGCCGCTCACCTTTGCCTGGGATTTTGACGACGGGAGTCCCTGGGCTTACGGGCAGGTGGTCACCCACACCTACACCTCCACCGGCGTCTACACGGTGGGCGCGGCCGCCTGGAACGGCTGCGGTACGGCCGGGCCGGTGTATGTGCCGGTCCGGGTGGTCTCGCCGGCTTATCGGATCTACCTGCCGCTGGTGGCCCGGGGGCTCTATGCCGGGGATGGATACGAACCGGACAACACGCCGGAGCAGGCCCGTCCGCTCCTTCCGGGCATCTTCCAGGAGCATGACTTTGCTCCACCGGGGGATGTGGACTGGGTATATCTGGAGAGCGGCGGCGGAACCTTCGTCGTCCGCACGTTCGATCTGGAGGGTGGGGCGGATACTTACCTGCACCTCTATCGCCAGGATGGGACACTCGTGGTCGAAAACGACGACTGCGGCAATCCGCCTCCGGACGAGTTATCCAGCTGCATAACGGTGACGCTGGGAGCCGGGCGGTACTTTCTGAGGATCGACCAGCCGGCGACCACTCCCGGCGGTCCGAAGTGGGGCCGGGACGTGCGCTACAAGGTGGAGGCCGTGGGACCGTGAAGCGAGCGGCGGCGATCATCGTGGGCATCATCCTTGTCGGAGCGGCTGCGGCCGCAGCCGGCGGTGTCTCGCCGGGGAAGGTATTTCTTCCGGCGGTGTTTCGGGCCGAGGCGGAGGCGAAGCCGACCCGACTGCCGGCGGCCACACTCGGTCCCAGCCCGACGCCGACGGCGCCGAGGCCGACCGGCACCGCCGTCCCTACCGCCGGGCCGACCGGGGTCGAGGTATCGGCGGTGGTATGTCCGGAGGCGGGGTATCCGGGTGGGCAGTTCGTTTTTACGGTGGGGATGGTGAATCACCTGGCGGAACCGGTCGGGATTTCTCTGGTCAACTCCCTGCCCGAAGGTCTCTTCCTCGTCCGGGTCTGGCCGCCTGTGGGGTCGGGGCTGATAACATCCTCTGAGGCTTTCACCGTCGATTTGACCCTGCCGGCGGGCCGGGCGGAGAATCTCTTCTTCACGGCAGAGGTGGGTCCTCCACCCTGTTCTCATTCCTGCTACGTGCGGAACGAGACGTCCTGGTCCGCCTCCTGGGGTGGGGGCAGGGCTTCCGGGAGAGTCTATCGTCAGGTCCTGCTTCAGAATGCGACACCGACGCCCACGGCGACGCCGACGCCCACGCCGTCCGCATCGCCGTCTCCGACGAGGACGCCCCCGGCCACCTTGGGGCCGAGCCCGACTCCGGGGAGGTGAAGATGAAGCGGGTCGTCGTGCTCTTCGTTGTCCTGCTTCTCCTCTTCACCGCCTTTGGGGAGGGAAAGGGCGTCGGCACTGCCTGGGCCCAAGGGCCGACCAAGACGCCCTGGCCGACGACTTTGCCGACCAAGACGCCCTGGCCGACGGCAACACCGACATCGACGGCGACACCGATACCCACGGAGACGCCGGCGCCGCCGACACGGACGCCCAGGCCCACCGAACCCCCGCCGACGGAGACGCCGCGTCCCACCGAACCCCCGCCGACGGAAACGCCGGCCCCGCCTCCGACCTCACCCCCGCCGACGGAGACGCCGGCCCCATCCCCGTCTCCACGGCCCACCCGCCCGCCGACGGAGAAGCCGTCGCCGCACCCCGCCACCCCCTTCCCGACCCCGTCCCCTTCGCCCCTGCCCTCCTCTCCGACGCCGAGGCCCTCCCCCATTCCCACCACGGCCCGGCCCGCGGCCACCCGGCCGGCCTCTCCGACCCTTCCTCCCACCCCCTCGCCGGGCGGCCCGGCTCGGACCACAGCGGTCCCCTCGCCCCGCCCCTCTCCGGAAGCGGGCGGGGAAACAGCGGGAGGGGAGGGGGGAGAAGGGATATGGGTCTGGCTCCTGGCCTCGGCCGGCCTGGCGGCGTTGCTCCTGGGCCTCGCCCTCTTCCTGGGCCGGCCCGGGAGGAGGCCAGGCCGGCCTCCGGCGGCAGAGCCGGCGGAGGCCGCTCCTCCCGAAAGCGGCCCGGCCGGTCCGGCCCAGGGGGGCCTTTCGCCCGAGGAGGCGGAAAGGGAGCGGCTGACGGCCCTGTGGCAGCGTTTTGTCCGAAAGGTCCGCTAGTTTCCCCAAGGAGGAAGGAATATGAACTGGATGGATTTCGTCGCCGTCCTGGCCCTGGTCCTGGGGCTGGCCGGCCTGGGCTGGGGCATCTGGAACTGGCAGGTCCTTCGCGCCCTGGGGTTGGGCCTGGGAGGCCGGGCCGGCCCTCTTCCCGCCCGGCTGGAGACGGTCGGCCGGCGGATGGAAGCCCTGGAGAGGCGCGGGGATGGCCTGGAGGAGATGCTGGGGAGGGTCGGGGTGCGGCCGGCCGCGCTATCCTATGCTCCCCTGGGACTGGGCGGCGCGCGCCGCTGCTTCGTCCTGGCCCTGCTGAACCGGGAGGGAAACGGGGTGGTGCTGAACTATCTGTCCGGCACCGCCATCCGCCTGGACCTGAAGGAGGTGGGAGGCTGGAAAAGCCTGGGCCAGGCCCTGACCCCGGAGGAGGAGCAGGCCGTGGAGGCCGCCCGAAAGGCCTGGGGCCTCTGAAGGCCGGGTTTTCCCAGGGGAAAAGAAGGGGCCGGCGGGTTCACCCGCCGGCCCCCAGTTTCCCAACGTCCGCCGGCCATTCCGTTACGCCCGCCGGCCTCTAGGGGAAGGTGTACCCCTTGAAGACCAGCGGCAGGTAGATGGTGTACTGAACCGGCCCGGCCGGCGGCAACACCACCACGGAGTGGGAAATGGTGGCCGTCCCGCAGGGGCTGGTGACGGTCAGGATCACGGCGTAGGTGCCGGTCAACTCATAAGTATGGGAGACCGTATCCCCTGCTCCGTAGGTCCCGTCGCCGAAGGACCAGGTCGGGCTGATGGCGTACTGGGAGGTGTTGGTGAAGTAGACGGTGAGCGGAACCGTACCGGAAACCGGGCTGTAGTCGAAGGCGGCCTCCGGAAGCGGCAGGACTTCCACCGGGGCGCTAAAGGTCGAAGTGCCAAAGTCGTTCTGGGCGGTCAGGGTGACGGTGTAGGTGCCGGCCGCCGTGTAGACGTGGGTGGGGCTGACCTCGGTGGAGAAGGCGCCGTCGCCAAAGTCCCACAGGTAGGTGATGGACGGCGAGCCGGAGGTGGTGTTGGTAAAGACCATGGCCTCGCCCAGGCAGACCGGCGAGTTGCTCTCGAAGCCGGCCACCGGGGCGTTCCCCACCCTCACCGTCGCGCTGTAGGCGTCCGTGCCGCAGTCGCCGGTGGCCCACAGCCAGACCTCGTAGGTCCCCTCGACGTCGTAGGTGTGCACCGGGTTCACCAGGGTGGAGGTGATGCCGTCGCCGAAGGACCACAGGTAGGAGGCGGCGTTCTGGGAGGTGTTGGTGAAGACGACGGTGAGTTCGTCCACGGCGTAGACGAAGGAGGCCTCCGGAAGCGGCAGGACCTCGACCACCGCGCTGTAGGTATCGGTCAGGTGGGTCTGCGCCTGGGTGACGGTGAGGGTGACGGTGTAGAGGCCGGGCGCGGCGTAGAGGTGGGTGGGGTTCTGCTCATTGGAGGTGCCGCCGTCCCCAAAGTCCCAGGCCCAGGCGATGATCTGGTCCGGCACGCCCGGGTCGCTCGTGTCGGTAAAGACCATGGTCTCGCCCAGGCAGACCGGCGAATTCGACTCGAAGGAAGCGGTGGGCGGGATGAACTGCTCGACGATGTGCATGATCGCCGGCAGGTTCTGGGTGCCCTCGGCGGCGTTGTTGACCAGGGCCAGCGTGGCCGTGTAGGTGCCCAGCGGCATCGGCGTGGTATCGGTGTGGAGGGCGGTGAACATGATGTCCACGTGGCCGCCGCTCAGGGAGGGCACGGTGCCGGAGACTGGCTCTTCCCAGACCCAGGGCACGTCGCCGGCCGGGATGTAGGAGTACCCCCACAGGAGGGTGTTCCACAGGATGAGCCCGGCGTCCCAGCCCCAGTCGTAGGAGATCTCCAGCGGCTGGCCGAAGGCGATGAACCAGCCGGAGCCCAGGCGGTACTCGACGATGGTCGGCTGGCCGCCCGCCTGTTCGTGGGCGATGATATGGGCATCGGCCGGCAGGTTGGAGAAGTGGCCGTGGCTGGCATAGTTGCCCCAGAACGGGCTGGGCACGCCCTGCACCACCGGGTGGGTCGGGTCGTCGATGACGTTATAGTTCTCATAGACCCAGCCGGTCCACTGCATCCCGCCGGGGAGCGGGGCGGTCAGGCTGCCGCCGTTCCAGCCGGAGTCGCAGGCGAAGAAGTTGAGGAAGCCGCCGGCGTTCACATAGTCCTCGAACTTCCAGACGTAGGAGGCATAGTTGTCGTAGAACGACTGCGGCTGGTCGCCGGAGAAGACGATCATGCCGTACTGGGTAAAGTCGAGGGTACCGAACTCGGCGGAGGTGTGCACCTCGTAGGGGATGCCGTTGGCCGCCAGGATGCTCTCGGTGGCGGTGCTTCCCCAGGGGTTGGCGTCCTTGAAGATGCAGACGGTGCCGCCGAGCGGCCGGCCGCCATGGACGCCGGGCCGGGCCGGGGTGGGAGTGTAGCCGGCGGGGGCCACGGCGCTGTTCGCGCCGGCCGGGGCGGTTCCGTTCCCCAGGAGCACCGAGCCGCTGATCTCGAAGAACTGGAACTCCAGGTCCTGTCCGCCGCCGTTCCAGATGTCCAGGCCGGTCTCGTGGGTGTAGACGGCGGTGCCGGTGATCAGCCAGACCTCGAAGCGGTCGGGTTCGACGGCGATGCAGGCCCGGTCGGGAACCAGGCTGACGTCCAGGGTGGTGGTCATCCCGGCGACGATCTCGACCGAGGTGTTATAGTCCAGGTAGCCGTCGGCGGAAAAGACCACCGGGTAGGTGCCCGAGACCAGCCAGGCAGCGTAATGCCCGTTGTCGGGGTCGCTCGTCGTCTGGGTGATGGGCACGCCGCCCTGGAAGGTGATGGTGGCCTCGACCGGCCCGCCGGTGCAGTTGTCCACGACATAGCCGGTGACCTTGCCCATATCCGCGGCCGGCAGCACAGTCATGGTGACGATAACCGGGTAATCATCCACCACCGGGTCGTTGCTCTCCACGTGCAGGGTGGCCCAGTACTCGCCGGGCTGGTTGACATAGGCCGAGTCGACCGTCACCTCCACCGGGAAGATGCCGCCGTCGGGCGCCACCGTGCCGCTGATCGGCTCCTCGAAGAGCCAGGGCACGTCACCCGGGGCGGCCAGCCAGAGGATGGCGTTGTGCAGCAGGAGGTCCATCTGGCCGGTCCACTGGTAGTAATAGCCGACGTAGCCGGCGATGGAGACGACGGTGCGGTCGTCCTTGACGGCGACAAAGAGTTCGCCATCCTGCCAGCGGGCCACTTCGGTGGAGTCCGGCGTCAGGTAGGTGCCGGCCAAGCGGTAGAGGTCGCAGACGTTGGTTACGCCCTCCATAATCGGGTGGGTGGGGTCGTAGGTGCCCAGGCAGGAGGTGTCGTAGATGATGGAGGTGCCGTTGATGGCGGTATAGCCCTCGCTCATGAAGCGGCCGCCCATCTGCCAGCCGTGGGTGCCCATGGAGAACATCAGGTTGATGACCTTGCCGCCGGCGTCCACATAGTCGGCCAGGACGTCGCCGATGGCGTTCGGGTCGGCATAGACATAGTTGGACCAGGTCAGGACGACATCATAGTTCTGGAGGTAGGAGAGGTCGGGGGTGCCGGAGCGGGCGTCGTAGAGGTCCACCGCCCCCAGGTCGCCAAAGGCCAGGAGCATGGCCTGTATCGGCGAGCCGTAGTCGTTGTCGTCGTCGGCGTTGAGGAGGAGGACGTTGGGCGCGGCGTTCGGCGCGGGGCGCGGCCGGATGGTCTGGATGCGCTCCGGGGCGGGCCGGTACGGTCCGGCGGCCACGGCGGTCCCGGCGGGCGCGGTGGCCGGGCCGGCCGGGATGGTGACCTCGACCGGGGCGCCCAGGAGATAGGGCTGCCAGCCGCGGTCCTCCTCGGTCTGGAGGAAGTCCAGGGCGACGGGGCCGGCGTTGCCGATTTCCACCGAAGTGGTGGCGCTTTCACCCCAGTTCAGGGTGACGTCGATGACGTCCGGGGTCACGCTCACGCACGGCTGTAGCCAGCGCAGGTCAAAGTTTACGGTGGTGGTCACGCCGCCGGTGATGACCACGCCGGTGGCCAGGCCCGTCTCATAGCCGGGGTAGGAGACCAAGATGGAGACCGGGCTTTCGCTCTCGTCGATCCAGCGCTGGTAGTGGCCGAACTCGTCGGTCTCCAGCGACCAGGTCATGCCGGTGGTGGTGGTGATGAGGACGGTGGCTTTCTCCAGCGGGGCCGGGTTCGCGTCGCAGTAACCCAGGCCGGTGACGGTGCCTTCCAGTTTGCCCCAGGTAGGAGCCGGCAGCACGGTCATGGTCACCAGCACGTTCACCGCCGGGTCGCCCTGCAACTTCAGTTTGCAGATGTAATCGCCCGGCTGGTCCACGCCGACATCCGGGGTGGCGGTAAAGTACATGGTCGGATGGACGGTGCCGTAGGCCGGAATGACCGTCGAGGTGGGCACCTCGCCCAGCCACAGGCAGTCGGCGCCGGCCACCGGCGGGCACTCGTCGCTGGCGGAGGTGTTGCGCTCGTTGTAGGTAGTGGGATTGAAGCCGCCGGCCGAGCCGGTCACGACGTAAAAGTCGCAGCCGTTGCCGTCGCCCACGTTGTCGCCCTCGACCCGGTAGACGCCGTAGAGCGGGTTGGGGCCATAGTGCCACTGGCCGTCGTTGCGGCTGTAGTACATCGAGCGCGGCCAGAGGTTGAAGCCCGCGTCGGCGCCGTCGGCCACCCACAACTGGTAGTCGCCGTTCTCATAGAGCACGCCGTCGGCGGTTCCCCAGACGCCTTCGAGCATCGGCCCCAGGTCGGCGTTGGGGGCGTTGAAGGCGCCCGCGCCGAGGTCATAGCACTGGGTGTCAGGGAAGACGACTGCGGCCGCGTCCACCCCGCCGCCCACGCAGATGGCCCCCTGCGAGCCGATCCAGGGCACGAACCAGGAGGCGTGGAAGTCAAAGCCGGCCGGGTGCAGGGTAAAGTTGCCCAGGTTGACGACGGTATTGGTGTCGGGGTGGTACTCGTAGAGCGTGCTCTGGTTGCCGCCGCCCGGGGTCGTGGCCCCGCCGGAGATGTAGCAGACGTTCCGGCCGGTCCAGCGCCAGATCGATTCGATGTCGGCGGCCCACAGGCCGTTCGTGGGGAAGCCGGAAGGCACCGGGACCTGATCCCAGGAGTTGGTAGCGATGTTGTAGCGGTGCCATGTGCTGGCCCCACTGTAGGTATCGTTAAAGATCACGATGACCGGGTCGCCGTTTTCGTTGAAGCCGAAGCAGCCGTCCACGGGGTACTGAATCTGCGGCGCCGGCTCGGTGGCCCCGGTGGTCCAGGAGTCGTTCACCGGGTCGTAGATGCCGACCTGGCCGTAGGCCCCGTAGCCGCCGACCAGGTAGCCCATGCCGTTGTACTCGATGAAGACGTTGTCCATCGAGGCAAAGGGCGTGGCAGCGCGGTTTTCCCAGACGCCCTCGATGCCGGAAAGGAGCGGAGCCGGCTGCGGAAGGTAGCCCTCCGGGGCGATGCCGGTGAAGACGGGGACGTCCGGAGGCACCGGCGGGGCGGCCGGCGCAGGCCTGGGCCCGGCGGCGATTCGCGGGACGAAGCCGAGGGGCTGTTCGACGAACTCGAAGGGGTAGGGGTCGGGCAGGCGGCTGGTGACGGTGACGTCGGTGTTGTAGAGGCTATCCCAGGGCAGCGTCACGTGCAGCGGGCTGGGGATAAAGGAGATGGCCGCATAGAGGGCGAAATCCTGCTGCGTATCCTCCCCGGCGACGATGACGACGCTGGCCGTGGCCGGGGCATAGTTCTGCATCGTCGCCGTGACGATATGGGTGCCCGCGTCCAGGTACATCTCGTAGTAGCCGGTGGCGTCGGTCTCGTCCGAGGTGCCGTCATCGGCGGTGACAAGCGCCCCTTTCAGCGGGAAGCCGTTATCGCCGTCGGTGACGTAGCCGAAGAGGTGGCCGCGGGGGACGAGGGCAAAGTCCACCGTGGTCACCGTATCGGTGATGACCACGGCGCTCTGCGAAGCAGTGGTATAGTGCGGGTGGGAGGCGGTGACGGTAAAGTCGCCCTGGGGAACGGTCATGGTGTAGTAGCCGGTGGCGTCGGTATGACGAACCCAGGAGCCGCCCTGGGTGCGGACGGCGGTGATGGTGGCGTTCTGGATGGGCTGGCCGGAGAGGCTGTCGGTGACGTGGCCGTCCAGGTAGCCCTGGCCGGTGCAGAGGGCCAGGATGCCGTTGACCGCCGCCACGGCGTCGATGGTGCCGTAGCCCCAGTCGTTGTTGGGGCCGTTCGTATAGTCGCCGCCGCAGTTCGAGCCGCCCTGGCCGGTGAGCGGCGCGGCCGTGGCCTTGATGATGTCATAGGTCTCCTCGACCATGCCCTGCATGGCCGGGCAGGCCGACCACATGAGCCCGATCAGGGCGGTGGCGTGGGGGCCGGCCATGGAGGTGCCGCTCCAGTAGGCGTACTGGTTATTGGGAAGAGAGGAACGAACATTCTCGCCGGGGGCCATGATGTCGGGGAAGTAGTAGCCCGGGTCCAGGACGGAGGGCCCGCGGCTGGAAAATCCGGTGAGGGTGCCCGGGAAGGGAGCGGCGTGGTTGACCGAGCCGGTGGTGAGGACCTCGTGGTAGTCGCCGGGGGAGCGCAGGGTCTGGCAGCCCGGACCTTCGTTTCCGGCGGAGACCTCGACGGCCGTGCCGGCCGCCTGCAGGTTGTTGATGGCGGTGCGGAAGAGGTTATTGCCGCCGCCCCAGTAGCCCCAGGAGTTGTTGACGGCATCGGGGGCCTTGGCCGGGTCCGGGTTCTGGTGGTTCAGGTCCCAGGGGGCCAGGTCCCACTCGAAGCAGGTCAGGAACCAGGAGTCCTGGCCGTAGCCGCCGTCATCCATATTCTTGCAGTGGATGGTCTGGGCGCCGGGGGCCACGCCGATCTGGTTGGTACCGCCGTCATCGCCCACCATGGTTCCGGTGGTGTGGGTGCCGTGGCCATGGCCATCCCACGGGTCGGTGGGGTAGAGCCCGGTGGCGTCCCACCAGTTGTAGTTATGGTCTTTCGAGGAGCAGGTGGGCGGGTTCAGGCAGCCGCGGTAGTGGCGGGCGATGGCCGGGTGGTCTTCATCCAGGCCGGTGTCGTTGCCGGCCAGCACCGTGTTCTGCCCGGTATAGCCCATGGCCCAGACCTGGTCGGCCTTGATGAAGGAGATGTTGGGCTCCACGGCGTTGGGCCGGGCCGCGGGGGCAGCGTTCCGGGCCTCATTGGGGTCGATGGCCAGGAAGCGGTGGTCGGCGGTGATGCGCGCCACCTCCGGTCGTTGGGCCAGGCTGGTCAGGAGGCCGTAGTCGCCGCCCTGCACCAGGATGGCGTTGACGATGTAGTAGGGCCGGTAGAGCACCCCCCGGGCGTCCAGGTAGCGGCGCAGCGAGGCCTGGGTGCGTTCGGCGGTGGCCCGCAGGGTGTTGTAGACATAGGTCCGGCGGGCCAGCCGGTCGGGGATGCGGGAAGCGGCGCTGACATCGGCCTGTTCGGTCAGCCAGAGGAAAAAGTCGGTCCGCCCTTTGGCGTCGAGTTCCTGGAGGACCAGGGGCTCGACCTTGCTCAGGAAGCCCTGCTCCGCCGGCTGTGCCAGGGCGGAAAGCGGCAACAGGGAGAGGAGCAGGACCAGAGTCCCCAGAAGGGAAAGAAGCCTTGGTCGGTTCACGATACCTCCTCGCTAGAAAAAGGGACCTCACTCTGCCGGATGGCCGAGGGCGCATCCGGCCGGGACCGACGGACGTTCGGGATGCTCGCTGTGCACCTCCTTTCTTCGCCGGGTTTCGGTGCAGACGAGATGGCCGGAGACTTTTCCCATTATACCAGACCTTCGGCCGGCGTCAACCGCGTCAAGTCAAATGATAATGTTACCAGAGTGCCCCTCGTTCCATCAATTGATAATGTTACCGAAGGGTAATGCCACCTCTTCGGAAATTGTATACACTTCCAGGGTCTGAAAGACGTCC
>Ga0078972_1001665_pt1 | contig 80790 bp, 69 predicted proteins | sample YelNatPaOPGAMG01_FD_67568 | JGI IMG/M metagenome (GOLD analysis project Ga0078972, IMG submission 67568) | Hot spring thermophilic microbial communities from Obsidian Pool, Yellowstone National Park, USA - OP-RAMG-01 (SPADES assembly) (version 2) | ecosystem: Environmental > Aquatic > Thermal...
TAAGCTTGAGATACCTACGGCTGATATTTTGCTTGATCCAAGTACTCCTACAGCAGTTGAGTTTAAAGCCGCTAACTACAATCCTGCTGGATGGATTGATGTAGTAAATAACTTTTGGAATACCATTGGTAACCAAAATACAGGGTTGAATAATGAGAAGATTGTTATAAGCAACAACCAGATAATCGAGGCTTATATGCCTGGTGATACTAATGCGGTTTTACCTGGACAGAGCACAAATGGTATAGACCTCTCTGCTGATGGTAAGACGATAAAAATCTATGTTGGTCAACATGGTGGTTGGTCAGCTCACATTGCTTATAGCGTTACGAATGTAAGTCTTACATTCGTTGTGAGCAATGTTGCAACAAATAAGGGTACTACTAACTATGCTGCATACGGATATAGTGGTAACTTTAATAACTGGGGTGGTCCATTACAGGCCACTATATTGAGTACAAATGCTGATGGTACAGTGAATATTACAGGTACTTTCACTTACACTGGTAATGGTAAGGTGGAGTATAAGGTGAAAGGATCCAATACTGTTACTTCTAACTGGGACTGGGATTCTGGTGCTAATAGGGTAGTTATTGTCCCATCTACGGCTTCTGGATCTGCATACACTAACTATGATTCGGGTCCTGTAAGCTTCTAACCTAGATTACTTCAGGGAGCCCGGGAGGGCTCCCTTTTTTTATTTTGTAGATTATTTTTTTCAGGCAACCTGCTGGTTACTTTTACAATTTGTATTTGCTGATTTACCTTTTCGTATTCTTGTCTGATTATGTTTTTGTATTGTTGTTTTGGTCGTTTTATTGTTGGGGCAATCGGCCGATTGCCCCTGCCAGTTGTTTTTCTTTGGGCAACCTATTGATTGTTCCTTCAGGCAATCCGCCGTTTATCTCATTCAATCTATCGATTTCCTTTACAATGCGTTTTTTGGTATTCGTTGTTATCGTTGTTGGGACAACCGGTTGGTTGTCCATTTATGTAACCTACCTGTTGCCTTTATAATGTGTTCTGTTGTTGATGTTGTTGTTGTCGTCGTCGGGGCAACCGGCCGGTTGCCCCGACAAAGTTCCCGACGAAGTTTTCGACAAAATCATTGTTAACCCCCAACGAGGTTGACCGCAACATTTTTGCTTCCTCAATTTATTTCTGTTATTAGGACAATTGGTGAATTGCGATTGTTTTCTATTTGGACATTAAGGTTTGATTTTTTTGCTAATTTGAAACTAATTGTGCTTGGTAGTTATATTTTTCTTAATGAAGGTACTATACATTTGGCATGGTGCTGTGGAGAAAGAATACAGAAAGATTTTTAGTGAATTTGTGAAAAGAGGGGTAGAGTTAACAGTTATAACAGTGAAAAAGTGGTTTGAAGCATCAAAATTCCAAAGTTTTGAGTTCTGTGAAACTGACAAAGATTATGAAATATACCCTTTAGCTACAGTTTTTACAAATCACATTAGAGCGTTTTTTTATCTAAACAAGTTTAAAATCATAAAAATACTTCTCAGGCACAAACATGACATTGTATATATAAAAGAAGAACCATATTCAACAGCTTCATTTATGCTTATAGTGCTAACAAAAATGTTTTCACCAAAGTCAAAAATCATGATTGAGTCTGATGAAAATATATTCAAAAGCCATCCTTTCCCTTTCAATGTTTTTGAAAAATTCTCACTAAACAACATAGATGCTTTGTGCGTGGTTCCTACCGAAGGTATTGAACTATATCGCAGAAAAGGTTTCAAAGGAGAAATTTTTAAGGTTTCTTATTTTGTAGATGTAGATAAGTTTTTTAGGGTACCAAAGGAGGAAGTGGTGAAGAAAATTCCAGAACTCAGTTTTGATGGCTTGAAAATTGGGTTTGTTGGTAGGATATCAGAAGAGAAGGGTATTGATACAGTGATAGAAGCAATTAAATATCTGAAAGACAAAGGAAAGGATAAAATAAGGTTTTTTGTTGTAGGGAAAGAGACACCAGAATATTTTAGTTTCCTCAAAAGTAAGATTGAAGAATACTCATTAGAGGATAATGTAAAGTTTTTAGGTCATTTTGGGTATGATAAACTTTTGTACTTCTACAATGGTATTGATTGTTTGGTATTGCCTTCGAGAACTAAAAGTTGGTGGAAAGAGCAATTCGGTAGGGTTATCGTTGAAAGTATGGCTTGTGGGACTCCTGTAATAGGTTCGGACTCCGGAGAAATTCCAATTGTTATAGATAACCCAGAGTTGACTTTCAAAGAGGATGATTACATTAGCCTTGCCAATATACTAGAAAAATTTTGTGATGGAGTTTTGGAAAAAGACAAGTTATCAGATTCTTTGATGGAGAAGTCAAGAAAATATACGGTTGAGGAAGTAGTAAAGAATAAAGTTGAGATTTTTAAAAAAACCTTACAACAGTAAGGGGGATGCGAATGGCAAATATAGGTATAGATTTACAGATGATTAGTAGGCCACAATTGACAGGAATGGGGCGGTACATAAGTGAACTTTTACCTAGATTCAGAGATTATAAGGATTTCAATTGGGTTGAATTGAAGCCAAAACCTATAAAGTTTTATAGGACAATCTGGGAACATACAGTTTTACCTTTGAGTTTGATTGCTAAAGGAGTAAATTTGTTATTTTGCCCTGCAAATATTGCACCAATTTGGATTCCTTGGGGAGTGAAAACGATTTTGACAGTTCATGATGTTAGAGTTAAGGTTTTTCCAGAAACTTTTTCAAAAGGTACGAGAGCGTATTATGAGTTTCTTTATAGCGCAACTCTTCACAGAGTTGATAGAATAATTACCGTTTCCGAGTTTTCAAAAAACGAGATAATTAAATACTTCCCAGAGACCAAAAACAAAATAACCGTGATATATGAGGCGATAGATACTAATAAGTTTAAGTTTCTGAATCTTCCTAGGGAAAAGCAAATCATGATGCTAGGAGCGATAGCAAAACACAAGAATGTGCTTAATACACTCAAAGCTTTCTCTTTGGTGGTCAATGAGATACCACATAAATTAATAATCGTTGGGAGTAAGGATTCTGGACTGCCGATAGAGGAAGAAGTTAATGAAGTATTAGAAAAGATACCAAGTGATAGAGTTATATTTACCGGAAAATTAAGCGATGAAGAGATTATTGAACTTTACAACAAATCAGAATTTTTCGTTTTTCCTTCTCTTTATGAAGGTTTTGGCTTTCCACCACTTGAGGCGATGGCTTGTGGATGCCCTGTAATTGTTTCATACATTAGTAGTTTACCTGAAACAGTAGGGGATGCTGGTTTGTTTGTTGACCCTTATAAGCCAGAAGACATAGCAAGTAAAATGGTTTTAATAGCAAGTAATCAAGAGTTAAGGAATGAGTTAAGAGAAAAAGGATTTGAAAGAGTTAAGAATTTCAGTTGGAGTAAGGCGGCGAAGGAACATGTGGATGTTTTTAAGGAGGTTTTGAATGAAGTATAGGAAGTTAGGCAATTCTACATTAGAGGTTTCGGTAATAGGGTATGGTGCTTGGGAGATAGGATGGGAAAACTACGATTTGTCCGAACTTGAAGCGACTATTCAAAAGGCTATAGAGTTAGGAATAAATTTTTTTGATACTGCTCCTGTGTATGGCTTTGGTAAATCTGAAGAAATATTAGGTAACTTACTCAAGCCTTACAGAAAAAATATTTACCTAGCTACAAAGTGCGGTTTGAGGTGGGATGAAAGCGGAAAAATTTACAATAACCTCAAAAGTGATTCAATACTTTTTGAAGTTGAGGAAAGTTTGAAGAGATTAAAAACGGATTTCATAGACCTTTACCAAGTTCACTGGCCTGACCCTAACACTTCAATAAGTGAGACTTTCAAAACTTTAAGAAGGTTGTTAGATGAAAGAATCGTTAGGTACATAGGGGTTTCAAATTTTGGACCTAACTTGATTGAAGAGGCTCTTGAGTATTGCCCTATAGTGTCAAATCAGATTGTGTATAATTATTTTCAGAGAGGAATTGAAAGGGAAGTTGTACCCTATTGTAAATCTAAAAACATATCAATAATAGCGTATAGCCCTCTTTGCCAAGGTTTAGCCATAGGTAAGTACGATGAGAGTACAACATTTAAAGAAGGTGATTTTAGACTCCTAAATCCAAGTTTTGGTATAAGAGATAGGTTTGAGAGAAATGTTAAGAGAGCGAGGGAGATAAAAAAGATTGGAGAGAGATTGAATCTCTCTCCATCACAATTAGCTTTGTCTTGGGTGCTGTATGATAATATCGTTACTACGGCTATAGTCGGAGTGACCAAGATTAAACACCTTGAGGATAATGTCAAGGCTTCAGAAATTACAATTACCGAGGATATAAAGAAGGAAATAGATTCTATACTGATTGACTCGGAGATATTTACTTAAGTATGTGTTAGAAACACCTGTGTTGAAAACACATTTAATTTTTGGGTAGGTATTTTTTTATTGTGTCTTCAAAGTATTCAAATGTTCTTGCGCCGATTAACCTTTCAACAATTTTACCGTCCTTGTTTATGATAAAAGTTGTTGGGATTGATGCTATACCTCCATAGAGATAAGCAATTTCGTTGTCACTATCCCATATTATGGGATAGTTAGGTTTACTTTCTTTAAAGTTCTTTATATCACTCAAGCTTCTATCAAGTGATACCCCAATTATTTGTATTTTTTCTTTGTAAATGTTTTGGAGTTTAATTAGTCCGGGTAGTTCAAATCTACATGGAGGGCACCAAGTTGCCCAGAAGTTTACAATGATTAGTTTCTTCCCAACATAGTTGGCTAAATCAATTTTGTTTCCGTTTATATCGTTTGCTGAGAATATAAACGCAGGGAAACTCCTTTTAGTTTCTTCTTTCTTTTTAGCATTGGAGTAGGAAGGTAAAGCAATCAACGAGATAGTGAGTAATGAAGCTATGAGTAGTGAAGAAATCATTTTTGTGTGGGATGACTTTTCCATATTTTCACCTTTTTGATATTTTTTGTTTTATGTTGTCAACATACTTTTCTGCTGCTACTGCCGCTATTGCTCCATCCGCTGCTGCTGTTATTGCTTGCCTTAGGTATTTTGATATACAATCGCCTGCTGCAAATACACCAGGTATATTTGTGCTCATGTCGTAAAGATTAACTTTTATGTATCCGCTTTCATCTTTTTCTATGTCCTCAAACATTTTTGTGTTTGGTACCATCCCGACAAATATAAATACTCCATCTGTTTTTAATTCTTTTACTTCGCCAGTTTGCACATTTTTGACTCTTACTGCTTCCACTTTCCCATCACCTAAAATCTCTTCAACTACTGAGTTAAGCATAAATTTGAACTTTGGATTAGAAAATACCCTTTCTTGTAATATTTTCTCGGCTCTGAATGAGTCTCTTCTGTGAATTATTGTGATATTTTTTGCGAAGTTTGCCAGAAATAACCCTTCGTCAAGTGCTGTATTACCACCACCTATTATCACAATATCCTTATCCTTGAAAAACGCAGCATCACATGTAGCACAAAAAGATATACCTCTACCAATGAACTTTTCTTCGCCAGGTACTCCTAACTTTTTATATTCTGCTCCAGTAGCGATGATTACACTGTAAGACTTTAATTCCTTACCATTTGCTAATTTTATACTTTTTATTTCATCTTTTAAATTAACACTCTTAACCTCTTCAAGAACTTCCTTGATTCCGTGTTTTTGTGCTTGTTCTTCTAATCTGAGACTGAAGTCATAACCACTTATTTCTAGAATACCGGGGTAGTTTTCCAATGAATTTGTTGTTGCTATTTGCCCTCCAGGACCTATTTTCTCAACTAATACCGTGTTCATTCTACCTCTTGACGCATAAATACCTGCAGAAAACCCAGCAACTCCCCCTCCAATTATTACGAGGTCAAAGACTTCATCATAATCAACCTTGCTTTTGTTTGGCTTACCCAGATTCATTATGTTTATATCCATATACTCCCCCTAGTATTTTTGTATAATATACAAAATTTGTTTAGTTTTTTCAATCTTCACTTGACTTGTAAAAATTTTGTTGTTATCTTTATTATACTGACTGGTCAGTAAAGGAGGGTTGAATTGGAAGAGACGAAGGGAAGGATAATAAAGTCCGCCATAAAACTTTTTGCTAATAAGGGATTCCATGAGACTAAAGTGGAGGATATAGCAGTGGAGAGTGGAGTGGCTAAGGGGACCATATACCTTTACTTCAAAAGCAAGGAAGAGATAATGGAATCTTCTTTAGACTTCATTTTTTCTGAGACTATTAACTCTTACAATGTGCCTGATAACTTAGATTTTTACGAAAGTATAAAAATGATAGTTGAAAATAATTTCAGATTTATTAGTGAAAATATGGATTTTTACAAAATGTTGTTTAAAGGTATCTACAATGTAAATATAGAAAATAGGGTTAAAAGGAAGGAGTGTAAACATAAGATTTTCTCAAGTGTGCTGAGTTCTATTGAAAAGATTATTTCTAAAGGTATCAATGAGGGGAAGATAAAAAGGGATGTTTCGGTTAAGGATCTGTCTTTGATTTTTGTTAATACTATAGTTTCTTCGCTTATGGTCATAGTTAATTCAAAAGTTAGAGGTTTTGAAGTTAATGAAGATGAATACAAAAAGAGTGTTGTAATGTTTTTAACTGGAGGAATTTATGAAAGGTAAGACTTTTTATATTATTTTTATTATTTTTGTCATACTAATTTTGGGTTATAATTCTTACCCTGATGAAGTAGCAAGTAATGTTGTGGTGAGTAATGTTATTATAATAAGTAATGTTGATGATGCTATAAGGATAGGGCTTGAGAATAACAAAGATTTGAGAGAAAAAGTTATTGGGATAATGTCAGCAAATGCTAATCTGAAGTCAAGTTTTGCAGATTTGGTTTTGCCGGGTGTTAGTGGGTCTTTTAGGTTTTCGACTTTAGACCCGAAAACACTTGAAAACTCTATATCAAAAGTTTCTAGTTTAAAGTTACAGACAAATGTTATTGGACCTTATCCAAACATATCGTTTGTGACTGAGGAGAAGGAATTGACCAATGCATTTTGGGATAACTATTCATTTGCTTTATCAGTTAGCTACAGGATACCTTATTTACTGCCTTTTGGTTTTGATGTAGGGTATAACTCTTATTTGCTTCAGTCCAAGAATGTTGAGCTTGCCAAATTACAATACCAGAAGTTTTTGAATGATTATGTATACAATGTCAAGATAGCCTATTATAATTACCTTTTCTCTAAAGAATTTGCTAATGTGGCAATAGAGGCAGATAAGAGGTACCAGGAAAATCTAAAAATTGCTGAGGCAAATTATCAATCGGGGATATTCTCAGACTTGGAATTGATAAAGGCGCAGGTCCAGCTTATAAACAATCAGCCTAACTTGTATTCTGCAATTGATAATGTTGAGATTCAAAAACTTAATTTATTAGTTACTTTAGGTATTGATTTATCAATGTCTAGTAATGTAGAGATACTTGGTAGTATAGATGATGTAAAGAGGGATTTTAGTAATTTTTCTTTGAATCTTGAGAGTGTTAAGAGTAAGATTTTGTCTGGTAATCCTGATTTAAAAATTCTTTCAAAGGGAATTGAACTTTCAAAAATCTCAAAGGATGTTACCCTATCAGCGAACAAACCAACTTTATCGGCGTTTTTTAATTTTAACTACGATTTTAAGAAGACGAATTCAATGGAAAACGAGAGGTATTGGGTTGATAGTTGGAATGCTGGAGTGCAGTTGAATATACCGATAACGGAACTTTTACCTATTTCAAAGAGTTATGCCAATATGGAGAATGCCGATTATTCAGTTGTTAAGGCTAAATTAGATTATGAGAATGTTTTGAATGCCACAATGAGTCAGTTACAGCAATTGTCTTTGAAGTTAGAAGAGAATAAGAAGAATCTTTTAGCGCAAGAGGCGAATGTTAGTCAAGCTAAAAGGTCATTAGATATAGTTACTCAAAGGTACTCCTTGGGTAATGCTTCCAGTGTTGACCTTCTTGATGCTCAACTTGCATACCAACAGGCCGAAGTTAATCTTTTGAGTTCTTGGATCTCTTATGTTGGTAATATTCTTTTGTCTCAAAAATTATCGGGGGAACTAGTAGATAAAGGAGGAAGTTATGAAGGGAAAAACTAAAATATTGATAATAGTCGTAACGGTGATAATTACTTTGCTTGTAGTTGCTAGGTTATTTGTTTCAGTATCTTCTCAAGGTCCTAAAGGTGGGAAGAATTTTGGTCAGATAAAAAACTTTGTGAATGTAACAGTTGTCGGTACTAAAGTGAAGAGGGGTAATATACAAAAGTACATAACATTGTCTGGTGACATTAGGGGCATAAGTGAAGCTCAAGTTTTCGCAGATGTGCCAGGGAAAATTGCCAAAGTATCGGTTATCGAAGGACAGTATGTTACTAAAGATCAACCTTTAATGTATGTTGATAGATCATTAGTTGGGTATCAGTATAATCTTTCACCTGTAAGGTCACCAATAAGTGGGAGAGTTGGTAGTATAAGTGTTTCAGAAGGACAATCCATATCACAATCTACACCTTTAGCACTCGTTGTAGATGATAGGATTGTAGAGGTTCAATTGCTATTGCCGGAAAGTTACTATACAAAGATTAAAAAAGGTTCCGTAGCAATAGTAGAAGTTCCTTCATTGAATAATGAAAAAATACAAGGTTATGTTTATTCATCTGATATAGTTATAGATAGGGGTACAAGGACACTTAAAGTTAGGGTCAGAGTTAACAACCCCAACGGAAAACTCATTTCGGGAATGTATGTTGATGTTAAAATACCCATTGAAACTGCGCTAAATACAACTTATGTACCAGCAACTTCCATAAGGGAAGTTGAAAATAAAACCTTTGTTTATGTTTTATCTGAAACTAATGTAAATAATGAAAAACTCTATAATGTATCGCTTAGAAGTGTTTCTACTGGTGTGTCTGATGGGGATAATATTTCTGTAAGTGGTGTTAAAGAAGGCGAAATCGTTGTTTCGCTTGGTGCTGAATACCTAAAGGATGGAATAGTCGTTAGAGCAATATTACAATAAAGTTTGAAGATATTAAGTTCGCTAAAGTATAATTTTTCTGTGCTAACTGTTGAAAGGTACAGGAGAATAGGAAAGAAGCAGAGAAAGTTGAGAAGTGGGGTAGTAGTGTTTATAGCCCTTCTTCTTTCGTTTATGCTGACTTTTGGAGTTTATAAAGTAGTTGAATCGTTTAGCACAAGTAAAAGAAAAGTCAATGATTTGATGTTAAGCAATATAATGATAAAAGGAAATGAGATTATATTAAAGGTAGATGGTCCTAGTTATAATCTTTCGAATGATATTGATAATCTAAAAGAATTGATAAGCAAGTTTAAGGCATCTCGCTTCAGTATATACTACAAAACCAAACCCATAGTAAAGTCCTCATTGGTAAAACCTGAAATAGTTGTTTTAAATGGTAAGGGTGAGAAAAATCTTGCTATGAATCTCTCTCTAGTTATGATTACCAATAACTTGAATGTAGTGAATTACGGTAACGCTAAAGGTAGTGTGAAGGATTCATTGATAATTGTTAGGGCACCGATAGATCAAGATTATATAAACGAAATTTCTTCTTTAGCACGGATAACGAATGTGAAAATTCTTATAGACAGCGATATACTTCCACCGACAACCGCACCTATATTGGTAGTTTTGGGTAAAGATTATACATTAGTTAAGTAGTAAGTGTTAGAATCATTGGTAATTAGTAGTTGTTACTTCTTCTATATCTTTATCACCGCCTTTTGGCTCTCCAGAGAATGCTACGAAAACTAAAAGTAACATTAGTAATATTGTGCCTACTACACCGTAAACTAATATCATTTTGTAGAAACTAGAGTGCCAAATTATGAACCCCCCTATTAATCCAACATTGGCAAGTGCTAGTGGGATGCTTAAAAGCCAATTTTTGAAAGTTACGCTGTAGTTTATTAACAAAAATGATAATCCCATGGGTATAAACGCTATAGTAAAAGGTAAAACCAAAGGTTTTGCCTCAAGGTATCTAGTACCAAATATCATTAATATTAAGTCACCAAATACAGCGATGATACCCAAGTAAGCTAAACATGCCAAAAATGATAAAATTATACCTTTTATTAGTGCATTTATGCTTGCTTTGTATCCTTTTTTGTGGTAATCATCTATCATCCTTGGTAGGATAACATAAGAAACGGGTATTATAACAAATAAAGTGGCTTTTGCAATAGTTGATGCTATCGCAAACATATCTGTTTGCGCTTCTTCAAAGTACCTTCTAACGAAGAGTAAATCAACATAGTTGAGAATACTGTAAAGAATATTCATAAGAACTATTGGTATAAGTGGTATGAATTCGGAGAGGTTAAACTTTAATTTACCTTTGTATTCCTCAAATTTTGAGGACATTTTAGTTATTAAACTTGTTGATATAAAAGATACTGTCGCTGCTATTACCATTGAGGCAGGAGCGCCTATATAACCATTCCAAACTTTTATTAATGGATAAGTTAATACAAACCTTATGAGAGGATAGGAGAGTGAAATGATTCCTAATGAGAAGAACATTTTCATTGACTGAAAAAGAGATGATGTTATGCTAGAAAGGTAATTAAATATGATTATTACACCAGCTAGAATTATTGCAAATGTGCTATCAACATTTATAAATTGCGCTAATATACCATAAAGTGGGTATAGGAGGATAAGGATTGCTACCATTACAAAGTGTGTGAGTAGTGTAAATTTGTAAGAAAAGTGTATTGCTTTTGCATTTTCACCATTTGCTACCATATCAGAGGTGACCTTTACGCTGAACATTCTAAATCCTATAGCCATAGTCCCGAGAATGTTTATTATTCCGTTTATTGACATTACAGCACCGTATCCCCCCTCGGGGAGTGTCCTTGTGTATATTATGTTTACCAAAAAAGCAAAGAGATTCCCGACAACCGAGAAAAGCGTTAGAATGAATGAATCAAAGTAAAACCTATCGTTTTTTAATTTAAAAAAAACATTAGAAAGAAAATTTTTCATCAGTGTGCTCCCGTTGAACCAAAGCCTCCTCCGCCTCTCATTGTTTGTGAGAGCTCTTCTACAACTTGTATTTCTACTCTTTCAAACTTTGATATGACCATTTGTGCTATTCTCATTCCGTTTTTTATTGTAAAGGGCTCTTTACTTAGGTTTATGAGTATAACTTTCACCTCACCTCTATAGTCAGGGTCAATTGTTCCGGGAGAATTTAAAACCGTTATACCATGATTTATCGCTAATCCACTTCTTGGCCTTACTTGTGCTTCATAACCATCTGGTAGCTCAATACTTATGCCTGTTGGGATTAAAATTCTTTCGCCCGGCATAAGTGTAATATCTTCATCTATACACGCGCATAAATCCAATCCAGCTGAGTGATCAGTTTGGTATTTGGGTAAAGAAGTACCTTCTCTTAGGATTTTTACCTTTAGCATAGAATTTTTATGATAAGAGATATTGCTTATTCATTTCAATATTGGGTGATTTCGCTCAAAGATTCACAGGTTATACCTGCTTCTTTATTAAGAATTAGTACAAATACTTTAAGCAATCCCCCGCCCACCCAATTTTATGGAGAGGGGATTACACCCCCTCTCCACTCCCTAGAGCAATTTGAATAAAAAGTGCAAAAGCATTTAATTAAGAAGTGCTATAAGCACAAGGTGTTATGAAGCACGCAGTGCTATGAAGCACCCCTCCCACCCATTTTGTCGTTGGGATACTGGGTACCCCAACATCCATTAATTTAATTTTCTTAAAATTAAACTAAAATTACCGATAGATTTATAGGATGATAGAACCAGTTCAGTCTATACAATCGCGGATAAAAGAAATATATGAGAGAGTAGGAGAAATTAACAAGAAAGTTGGCAGTGTGTATTCTACCTTTTATGTGAATCCTTCGGAGAAAGTTTATAGCAGCAATTCTACTGTTCAAGGTGTATCATCACCAAAGGATTCAAAAACATTTCAAGAAATATTAAGCGAAGTTATGGAGAGTCAGAAGTCAGAAGGGGCAAATAAGAGTAGTATTAATATTGTTTCAAAACCTGATGAAAGTTTAAGGGATATAATTCTAAACAATGAGGGTAAAAGTGAAGTTAGCAAAGATGGAGAGATGAGTAAAAAATTAGATGGTATAATAGAGGAAGCTTCAAGGAGTTATGCAGTCCCAAAGGAATTAATAAAGGCAATAATAAAGGCGGAGTCAAACTTTGATCCTTATGCTATATCTCCTAAGAACGCTATGGGGCTCATGCAGCTTATCCCCTCAACGGCTCAAGAGATGGGAGTACAAGATGTGTTTGATCCATATCAAAACATAATGGGAGGTACGAAATACTTAAAGAGTTTACTTGACAAGTACAACAATAATTTATTTTTAGCACTAGCATCTTACAATGCAGGTCCTAGTAAAGTAGATAAGTCGGGCGGAATACCTGAAATAGATGAAACAAAGGATTATGTTGAAAGGGTAATAAAGTACTATAAAGAATATTCACAAAAGGTCACTGAATGACAACATATGAAACGATAAATAACAAAATACTTGTAGTTAAACTTAAGGAAGTGATAACAGTAAGTGAAGCGATGTCTTTTTCTACCTTGATAAACCAAATTGTTTCTTCCAAAGGATTTAGATACATAATCATAGATTTTCAAAGTGTTACAATCGTATCAAGTGCTTTTCTCAGCGCTCTTCTTTCACTGAAGAAAATCCTTTTAGATATAGGTGGGGAAGTTGTACTAACTTCTCTGAATAATGGAGTAAAGAGAGTACTAGAACTTGCGGAAATAATAGAATTATTCAGGATTTTCCCAACACTTGAGGATGGAAAGGATTATTTCCTTAAAAGGGTTTAACCTTAGAAAGGTTTAGAGTAGAAAGATTTTCTTAGCTCTTCTTTTGAAAAGACAATTGGATTGTGTTGTATTCCTTCCACGATTAATTTATCATCATCTATAACTTCACCAATTACTCTAAATTTCAGCTCATAGTGATCTGCTATCATCTTTAATGTATCAAGGAATTCTTTATCAAATGAGAATATACCTCTACTGGGAGTTTCTGAGAAGAGAGCAATTGATGGGTAAACTGGTAGCACAGTTAAGTCAATTTTCGCCCCAAATTTTGTGTCAATAATGCCTTCAACTATAGGTACGATTATACCACCTTCAGATATATCCGAAGATGAGGATATCAAACCATGTGATATGACAAATCTAGCGAATTCTTGCAATTTCTTTTCAATATTGAACTCCACTATTGGAGGTTTACCACACATATCGCCATCAACAACCTTTAGTATCTCTGCCATCCCAAAGTCTTCTTTGGTTTCATTACCTACCAAAGCAATAAGGTCCCCAGGTTTCTTGAATGTGCCATCAACAACTTTGCTTATATCATCAATTATACCTACGCATCCGACAACAACAGTTGGATAAATTTGAATGCCATCAGTTTCATTGTAAAGTGAAGCATTGCCACCGGTGATAGGGACCCCTAACTCCTTACAAGCCTTAGCGAGCCCTTTAGTGGCTTGCTGTAATTGAAAAGAAACATTGGGATCATCTGGAGAACCAAAGTTTAGGCAATTAGTTATTCCTGCAGGCTCAGCACCAACAAAAGAAACATTCCTTGTAACCTCAGCAACTGCAACCATTGCTCCACTATATGGAGATACATACATGTATCTCCCATTTCCATCAACTTTGACTGCTATGCCTTTATTAGTTCCCTTTATTCTCAAAACAGAAGCACCGGCTTTCCCTGGTGGAATAATTGTATTAGTTTGTACAGACCAATCGTACTGCTCGTATATCCAAGATTTGGAAGAAATGTTAGGTGATGATAGAAGGTTGAGAATTAAGTCCTTATAGTCCTCTACAAACAAGTTGGGTTTTATGTCCCTTAACTTCTTGACATCCTGGCTCTCCTTTGCAGGTTTTACATAGTTTGGTACGGCGTCAACGAGATATTTTAGAGGTACATCTGCAACGATCTCATTGCGGTATTTTGCTACGCACCTTTGAGTATCGGTAATCTTACCAATTACAGCCCAATCAAGTTCCCACTTATCAAGTATCTCTTTAACTTTGTCTAATTTGTTTGGTTCGATTATGATTAACATTCTTTCTTGAGATTCTGAAAGCATTATTTCATAAGGTGTTATGTCTGAAACTCTCACCGGCACCTTATCTAGCTCAAGTTCAATCCCAACATTGCCTTTAGCGGCCATTTCGCATGAGGAACTTGTAAGTCCAGCAGCTCCCATATCTTGTATTGCAACGACTAATCCATTATCAACGAGTTCTAAAGTAGATTCTATGAGTTTTTTCTCAACAAAAGGATCTGCAATCTGAATACTTGATCTTGTGTCTTCCTTTTCTGAGGAGAGTTCCGCAGAGGCGAAAGTGGCGCCATGTATACCATCTCTACCAGTTTTGGAGCCATAGTAAACAACTAAATTCCCAACACCCTTGGCAACTGATTTGACAAGTTTATCAACTTTAGTTACACCAACGCACATTACATTAACAAGCGGGTTTTTTGAGTAAACATCATCAAAATACACCTCACCGGCAACGGTAGGTACTCCTATGCAATTTCCGTAGTCAGATATTCCCTTGACAACTCCACTGACTATATGTCTCACTTCTGGTTTGGTAACATTACCAAATCTAAGAGAATCAAGTAATGCTATTGGCCTAGCACCCATAGCAAGTATATCTCTGACAATACCTCCAACCCCGGTAGCAGCACCTTGGTAAGGCTCAATTGCGCTAGGGTGATTGTGACTCTCTATCTTAAAAACTATTGCAATATCATCAACTTTGACAACTCCTGCATTTTCACCTGGCCCTTGATAAATGTATTTACCTTCAGTTGGAAACTCTTTAATGAGTTTTTTGGTATGTTTGTATCCGCAATGTTCACTCCACAAAGCACCAAACATACCGAGTTCAACTTCATTTGGCTCCCTACCAAGATAATTAACGATCATTCTATATTCATCTTCAGAGAGGCTCAGCACCTCTAAATGCTTTTTAACTTTGTCACTTATGTGGAAAGTGTCTAAATTTAATACTGAATCTGGCATTATCATAACCCTTTAAGAATTTTAAAGGATAAGTATTCCTTAACTCAAAATTATGGATTTTCACTCCCATTCTATTGTTGCGGGGGGTTTTGAGGTAATGTCATAACTGACCCTCGTAACACCATGAATTTCTCTGATGATGCGATTGGCAACGGAATTTAGAAATTCATAGGGTAACCTAGCCCAATCCGCTGTCATACCATCGGCACTGGTAACAGCTCTTAGGACAATTACATTTCCATAACTCCTTTCATCGCCCATAACCCCAACGGCTTTGTCTGACAAAAGTACTGCAAAGGCTTGCCATATTTCATCGTAAATATTGTCTCTCTTCAACTCTTCTATGAATATGTTGTCAGCTTTTCTGAGGATGTCTAATTTTTCTTTTGTGATTTCCCCTATTATTCTAACAGCTAACCCCGGGCCAGGGAAAGGATGCCTATTTATTATCTTATTTGGGATACCAAGAATTTTGCCTAGTGCTCTGACTTCATCTTTAAAAAGAAACTTAAACGGCTCCAAAATTTTGCCTTCTTTTTCAAGCTTTCTTATTTCTGGAACCCTATTGTGGTGTGTTTTTATTGTTACTGAAGGACCTTTAACTGAAGATGTCTCTATAACATCAGGGTAAAGAGTGCCCTGTGCAAGTATTTCTATGTCCTTAGCCTCTTTGAAAAATACCTCGACAAACTTTCTGCCAATAATTTTCCTTTTCTCTTCCGGATCTTTTACGCCTTTGAGCGCTAATAGAAATTCATCGGAAGCATTCACATACTTAACATCTATACCCAAAGATTTAAAATTGTTTATTACCTCGTCTTCCTCGTTGAGTCTGAGTAATCCTGTATTTACAAATATAGGTAAAAGTTGGTTGCCTAGTATTCTCTTTAGATACACTGCCATAACTGTTGAATCAACACCACCGCTTACAGCCATCATAACCTTTTTTTTGCCAACCTTGTTTTTTATAATTCCTTCCTCTTCTTTCATAAACTTTTCAAGTGTCCAACTTCCCGTAGCATTACATATACCAAAAACAAAGTTTTTGAGAATAATTTTACCATACTGGGTATGGTGTACTTCGGGATGAAACTGAACTAAATATATCTTCTCGCTAGAATTTTCTATGCTCGCTATTATATTGTTTTCTGTTATTGATGTTACCGTGAAGTTTTCCGGTGGCTTAACAACAGAATCACCATGACTCATCCAAACAACAATATCTCTGGGAACCTCTTTAAAGAGAACCGAATCGGAAATGATTTTTAATTGAGTGTATCCATACTCTCTAAAAACCGACCTTTCAAGTTTTCCACCATTTAAGTAAGACAAAAGTTGCATACCATAACATATACCGAGAATTGGGACATTGAATGATTTGACAATTTCCAAACTAACCTTTGGTGAATCCTCCGAAAGGACACTGGCGGGACCACCTGAGAGAATTAAACCTTCTATTTCTTCTTTAGCGGATCTAAAAATCTCTTCTTTTGAGACGGAATATGGAAATATCTCAGCATAGACACCTAATTCTCTTATTCTCCTCGCTATAAGTTGGGTGTACTGGGAGCCAAAATCAATTATCGCTATCATCAAATAATTATAAATTATTGACTTTTTACCTTACTACATGAAAGGGGAGATTGCTGAAAAAATCTCGTGCTTCATAGCACCTTTCTAATAGAAAACATGCAAGGGTGTTGGGTGCTTAATAGCACTTTTTCAATTAGTTACTTATAGCACCTTCTTAATTTATTAAGGGTGAAGAGAGGCAAAGCCTCTCTTCACCCTTTCTTCCTGAAAGAAAAAGTGCTTGCAGGGTTAAGGGATACTTCGTATCCCTTAAATAATTGGGTGGGCGGGAAATTGCTAAAATTGATTTCTTATGAAAGAAATAAAACAGGTATAACCTGAGGCAATAGCCTGTGATTTTTCAACATAATTACATGAAAGGGGAGATTGTTGAAAAAATCTTGAAAGTGAGGCATAGGGGAAGGTATATGAAGAGCCTTTATTAAGAAAAGGGTAGAGAAAGAGGGTCACAGTATTATGTTTTCTATATCGTCCTTGTAATCAAAAACTTTTTCTGTTTCTAACCAAATCTTATCTTGTTCTAATGCTTGGAATATGAACATATCTATTCCTAAGATTGTTTTCGCTCCTGCTGATTTTGAATCTTTTATTAATTTTGTTTCTTTAGGTGTGTAGATTGTGTCAAAAACTATGTGTTTTTCGTTTATTAACTTGGTGTCTATAGAGCTTTCTTCGGTATTTGGTGTCATACCTACTGGAGTACAGTTTGCTATTACATCAATATTTTTTATTATTTCACTAACTCTTGAAATGTTTATTACTTCAACACTTTTGGAGTGAGGTGTAACCTCATGAAGTAAGACCTCATTCTTTAGCTCTTCTGTCTTTTCTGGCGTCCTACCTGCTATGATTATTGATTCTGTGCCCATTTCCATTAAAGCCCATATTACAGCTCTTGCTACACCGCCACTACCAAGTATGAGTGATGTTTTGCCTTTTAGTGATTTTATGCCATTTGATTCAAAAGCCTTTATTACTCCTACTATATCTGTATTGTATCCGATTAGTTTCCCATCTTTGTTTTTCACTGTGTTTATTGCCTTTATTTTTCCAATTATTTGTTCTGTTTCATCGAGGTATTTTATTGATTCAATCTTGTGTGGTATGGTTACGCTTATCCCTTTTACATTTGCATCTCTTACAAATTTAAAAAAGGACATTATGTCCTTTATTTCAAATGCTAGGTATACAGCATCTACATTTAGTTTTTGGAAAATGTAATTGTGAATTAATGGGGATTTTGAATGTTTTATGGGGTTGCCTATTACGCAATAGAGTGATGTGTTTGAAGTTATCATAAGTGCCCTACCAAAAATCCTATTATGTACCCTGCTATTGCTGAAGCAACACCTATTATAGTTAGTTGTAAACCACCTTTGAATGGGTTTGTTCCAATTATTTTACCTTTTAAATATCCTACTAGTGCTAGTGCTAATCCTGAAAATGTTAGTGACCCGATCCATCCGTATTTTACAGGTGTGAATAATAGAGGTATTACAGGTATTATTGACCCTATTAGTGCTGATAATCCAACAACGAGAGAATATTTCAAAGGCTTCGTTGCTTCTACTTTCTGTAGTCCAAGTTCGTGTGCTATCATTATTTCAGTCCATGCTTCTTCGTGATTTGATATTATGTTTACCAAACTTTCTGTATCTTTTTCGCTGACATCCCAGCCTTTTAGTATTCTTCTTACCTCTTCTTTCTCAATTTCTGGTTGCTTTTTTATTTCTTCCTTTTCTTTTTTTAGTTCTGATATGTAATTTTCGTATTCTGATAATTTTGATGTGTATGCTACGGCTCCCATTGATATACTCTCTGCAAATGCCGCTGCTAGTGCCCCCGCAAGTATTATTCTAATGTCACTAGATGCTGCTGCTACTCCGAGTACTACGCCGAGGGTATTGACTATTCCGTCCTGACTACCAAGAATTATTTCAGGGAATATCTTACCTTGGTTACCTAATCTTTCTTTTTGGTGCTTTTCAAATTCTTTTTCGTCTACCATTTCCCTTCCTGCCTTGGTAAACAATTGTAAATGCAATTTTTTGAGTTTGACAAGTTAAACTTGTACCAAGTTTGACTGATTGTGTTGAAGAATTCAACAAGCTTGGTTTGTTTTTTTAATATTTAAAATGAGAATGTGCTATGAAGCACCCCGCCCACCCACCCATTTTTATCGCAGAGATGCATAGCATCTCTGCACTCTTAAGTGATTTTACTAAAAAAGTATCCTAGACACTGCAAAATGTAAGTAATTTATTAGGTTCAAAAATTAGGTGTTTATAGTCAATCCAACAACTTACTACACAAAAAAGTTTTAATCTAAAGCATGCAAAGGGGTTGGGATACTCTATTAAAAAACTAAAGGTTGGAATTAGAATAATTAATGTATGGTATTTTACTATTAATTAGGGGGTATTATGAATAGAGTACAAGGTGGAGTAATTGCACCAAGAGGTTTTAGAGCTACTGGTGTAGCAAGTGGTATAAAAATATCAGGCAAAAAAGATATGTCTTTGATACTTTCTGATAGGCCATGTACTGTTGGTGCTGTTTTTACAACGAATATCTTTAAAGCTGCTCCTATAATTGTTAGTCAGGAGATAATAAAAGCAAATCCAATTGGTATAAGGGGTATAGTAGTCAATAGTGGTAATGCCAATTGCCTTACTGGTGAGGAGGGAATAAAAAATGCCTATACTATGGCTCAGCTTACTGAGAAGTATTTGAATCTCCCTAGTAATTCTATTCTCGTTGCTTCTACTGGAATAATAGGCAAACAGTTGCCTATGAATGTAGTAGAGTATGGTATATCGAAGTTATCTCAAAGGATTTCTATCGAGAATAACTCTTCCTTGGCGGCAGAAGGCATAATGACAACTGATACAAAGATGAAGCAATCATCCTTTCAGTATATTTCAGGATTAGACTCCTTTAGAATCGGGGCGATAGGTAAGGGAAGTGGAATGATAAACCCTTCGATGGCTACGATGTTGTGCTTTGTTACAACGGATGTAAAAATAAGTTATGAACTATTAAATGAGGCTTTGAGAGAATCTGTTGAAGAGACATTCAATAGAATTTCCGTTGATGGTGATATGAGTACGAATGATACTGTTTTTGTGTTAGCAAATGGTGCTTCAAGTTTTGAGATAACTAAAAAGGATGAGAAGTTTTCTGTTTTTTTTGAGCACCTTAAAGCCTTGCTTAACGACATAGCGATGATGATAGTTGACGATGGTGAAGGGATTACTAAAATAATGAAAGTTACTGTTAATAATGCTAGGAAAAAAGAAGATGCTGAAAAAATTGCTAGAAGAGTTGCCAATTCTTTGCTTGTTAAAACTATGCTCTTTGGGGAGAATCCCAATTGGGGTAGGATAATATCTGCTATTGGTTCGTCTGGTGTTAGTTTATCTCCATCAAAACTTAATGTTAAAGTTAATGGTGTAATAATATTTCAGAATGGCAATTATATTGGTTATAGTAGTAATGATATACTCAAGGATAGGGACATAAATATTGATGTAGACCTTAATTTAGGCAAATCTTCGTTTTTTGTTTACTCTACGGATCTCACTTATGACTATGTAAAGATAAATGCTGAATACACATAATTATAGTAAATCCAACAATTTACTATACAAAAAAGTTCTAATCCATCATTTTGTTTTATTTCATTTAAAATTTGAGTTTTTCGCAGTTAAAAAATATTGAAAAAGTTTTTTTAATCCTAAAAAATAACTTCATGGATATTAGTGAACTTGAGAGTAAGGGTATACCAAGAAATATTGCTGAATTTCTTTTAGAGAAGTTCAAAAATAATCCAGATAAGTTGTACATGTTTTTAAATTCTTTACAAAAGGAAATTGTAGTCTTAAAGATGAAAATATCATTTTCAATATATTCGGGTATTGTTATAGTTTTTCTCAATAGAAGAAGTGGTACTATAGATTTTGTGAAAACTTATTTTTCTACTGATCCAGAAATAGCCAAGCAAAATATAGAAATTTCTTGGCGTGACCTTGTAAGTAAAATTGCTGAGAATTATCCCAACTTTAGAATTGATGAAGAAATCTCAAGTAGAGTTCAAAAACTTATCTACTCAGATGATAACTTTAGAAATACTCTTCTTAAACTTACTGAAGAGAACAAAACTCCAATAGACATTAGAAGGTTTCTTTACACTTATATGCCTGTTATGTTTGGTGATGAAAGAACTGTTGTTAGGTTTTCTTATGAGAGAACAGATGTCTTTGATTTTTATAACTTTCTTAAAAACTCAAATATAGAAATTCCTAAAACATTGAAGTTCATAGAACTTGGCAAGTTTGAGTATAACGATGAGGAGCCCAAAGGTATATATGAATTTGAAGTGCAACCTGTTTTGGCACCGATTGATGGTGTGACAGTAGAGAATATAAAACAAGGTGATACTGTTTATGTTAGTCTCGAACCTGGGCAGTCAACTTCTGAGATTTTCTCAACATCCAACGAAGAAAAAGCAAGAATTTTGTTTGCTAAGAAATTGGATTTTGGTAGATACTTGGTTTACACTGAATTGGGGCCTGGCTTTATTGGAAAGTTTGTCGTTAAGGAAGATGTGAAGATCAAAGTGGAAAAAACTGCCGATTCACAGCAAGATATTGGTGTAGAGAAAATCACACCAAATGTTACTTTAGAACAACCTAAAGTTGAAGAAAAGTTGGAAATTACTTCAGAGGATGCTAATAAAGTTGGCAATAATATAATTTTTTGGGTCATAAATATCGCAATCATTGTGATTGGTATTGCTGTAGTTATGATTCTACTTCTCTTCATGTAATTTTGTTCGTATTATCTGTGCTAACTTTTGGTAATCTCTTGGTATAGGTTTGCTATCTTTACCCTTAGGCGGTATTATGAACTCATTTGTCATTCCCCCTTTGCTTTCCTTCGTTACCCCAAGCTCTCCAGATGTCAAATCAACCTTCTTGAAATCAGTAGGTGAAAATGTAGGTACAGGTTCTTCTATGAACTCTTCATCATCATTATTAGAAAACTCATTTGTCTCTGTTTCTTGAGTTTTTGGTGTAAAATCATTGAAGGCTGTCTCTTCAGATATCCCTTGTGTTATTTCTTCAGTGTTTTCTGTATATGGGGGCTCATTGAATCTCTCTTCTTCAATTCCTTCATCTTTCCCCTCATCTTGATTACCTCCATATAGTTCTTCGAGTGTGATGTTGTCATTTTCCTCTTTTACATCAAACCCTTTTCTCTCCTCTTCTTCAAAAATCTCTGGCGTATACTTTCTGAGTAATTTTTCTATGAGTAATAGTATACCTCCCATTATCATTCCACTTAATGTTGATCTTATGATTATCTCCAAGAAAAAACCTTTGTTAATTATGCCTACTATTATTCCTATTAATACTCCTACTATGAAACCTACTATTACTGAAGTTGGTATTTTTATGTTGTTGAAATCTACCATCTACTTAAGTATAAGTAAAAAATTTGTTCTTATTCAAGCATCAAAACTTATTGAATTTTATTGTAAATAAGTTTTAAAATTGACTTATGATGAGGATATACCGAAAATTAGTTAGGGGATTTTATGCCTGATAATTTTGTCCCTTCTTATGGAATAGTAAAAGGTAGGTTTAAGGCTTTGGGAACTAATACTTTTGGTCTGTTTTTTGTTTCTTTTAATTTATTATCAAAAGTTGTAGAAAAGATTCAAGTTGTATCTTCTCATTTTAGCTCAATATATGAAAACTCTCCTCAGATGCCTTGGCATGAATTTGAGGAGAGAATAATAAACACTAAGTGGCGTGGGGAGTACTCTATAAATGTCACAAATGATATACAAAAAGCTGTAGATTATGAACTAAAATCCAAGGAAAGGACCGATGAAATAATATATTATCTTACCAAGAATTCAGTACCAAAACTTTCTGAATTCTTCCAAAATATACTTCAAAGACCTACAGGTGATAAAAATGTTACCCTTGATCTAGAAGTAGAATTGGTAAGTCAGGAAGAGATTGATGAAGTCAATGTGAAAAGGACCAAAAAGGACCTTGAGAAAAAGGTTTCTACACAACCCCAACAGCAACAACAGCAACAAATGCAAGAAGATTTTGGCCTTCCACCTAACTCTATTGTGCTAGAGTCTTCTCTAGTTTTGTCTCCGATAACTGGGGTTCCAGTTTATGAACTTAAGCCCGGTGATAAAGTCTTGACGAGGATATCCGAAAAAACTCAGCGAGGACAATACTTTAAAGAACTTTTGGGAGCAATAGATCGTACTACAAATGAAGAGAAACCTATACCTTCAACAGTCGAACAAATAAAAGTTTTAGGTAAGAATTATGTTATATTAACAAATATAGGGCCTAGTATATACGGTAAATCTATAGAAGAGGATAATGTTAAAGTCAAAAAATATGAGGGAGAAGTTGTGAAAGTTGGTGCCGGGGTTGTTAGCGGTGAACCTGATATTAAAGATATGGATTCAAAAACTTCTAATTTGCTTATATTTATAGGTATAGCTGCTGGTACACTGGTACTTATAGCGTTGATACTCATGATGTTAGGGTTCTTCTAGTATGAGGTTGTATAAATTTTCAAGAAAGACTTTAGAAACTGATATAGAACTTGAAATTAATCTTGATGGGGAAGGTGTTTTTTCAGGTTCTACAAGTATAGGCTTTTTTGACCATTTGACTAATACACTTTCAAAGCACTCTAGAATGGATGTAAAAATACTTAAATGTCAGGGTGATACATACATTGATTTCCATCACCTTGTTGAGGATTTCGGGATAGTTTTAGGCGTATGTTTTAGAGAGGCTCTAGGAGATAGGAAAGGGATAAAAAGGTTTGGTTTTTCTTCAGTGCCTCTAGACGAGGCACTGTCCAGTGTTTCACTAGACATAAGCGGCAGAAGTTTTTTGTATGTTTCTACAGAATATCTTACAGGTAGCATCAGAGAGTTTGACATGGAACTTATTGAAGTTTTTCTTTCAGCTTTCGTAAGGGAAGCAAGAATAACACTTCATGTTGATGTTGTGAGAGGCTTTAACAAACACCACATAGCAGAGTCTATTTTCAAAGCTTTGGGTGTAGCAATTAGAGAAGCCGTAAAAATAGAAGGAGATACATTGCCTTCCACCAAAGGAACTCTTTAATCATTATGAGTTTCAATGAAGCAGTTCAGTATATTTACTCTCTCACAAACCTTGAAGTGTCAAGGGACAAAAAAATTCCCGAAAGTGGTATAGAAAATGTAAAGAAAGCTTTAGAATACCTTCAGCTAGATTTCCTTTCCATTCCCACATTCCACATAGCCGGGACAAAAGGTAAAGGTACAGTATCAACAATAGTTGCTTACCTACTTTCTAAAAAGGGTAATAATGTAGGGCTTTTTACTTCGCCTCATCTTCTTTCAATGACTGAAAGAATATCTATTCTTAATAATGGTGAAGTGTTTTTTATGACTCAAGAAGAATTTGAAGATGTTTACCTTGAGGTTAGGGAAGCTAAAGAGAAACTTAACATTGACCTCACCACATTTGATTTTCTTACAGTGATGGCAATGGTTTATTTTGTTTCTAAGAAGGTTGATTATGTAGTCTTAGAAGTTGGTTTAGGGGGGAGGCTTGATTCTACAAATTTCTGTATGCCTAAGGTTTGCGGTATAACTCTTATTGACTATGACCATACAAAGATTTTAGGTGATACGCTTGAGAAAATAGCATACGAAAAGTGCGGTATAATAAAAAATGGTGTTCCTGTTGTGTCAATGTACCAAAAAGAATCAGTCAGGGAGGTAATTTCAAATGTAGCCAGAGAGAAGAATTCAAAAATTACTTTTATAGACAATGTTTACAAGGTTGAAGAGGTTAAAATCTCAAGAAATGGTACCTTTGCGAGAATTAAGAATTTGGTTGATAACAAAGTTTTTGATATAGGTACAAGTTTGATAGGTGAACATTTTGTGTGGAATATCCTTATGGCTTTTGAGATGATTCAAGAAGTTCTACTTCTTGAATATTCACTTTTGAATGATGTTAACCCGCCGATGAGGGGGAGGTTTGAGGTTATTAAAAGGAAACCTTTTGTTGTTTTTGATGTTGCTCACACTCCTTTGTCAGTTGAGAAATCAATTTTGACATTTATCAGTTTAGCAAGCACTCCTAGAGTGCTTGTTATATCCATTCTTAAGGATAAGGAAATTGATAAGATTTCAAAAGTTTTGTCAAACTTTGAAAAGGAATTCAAAGAGGTTTATGTTTTAAGGATTGGCGATCCTAATGATGGAAGCGAAATTCTGAAAGAGAAGTTAAAATCCTTAGGAATTAAAGCTTTAGTTATTGATGGTGTTAATTTCATTCCAGAGGTAGATACTCTTTTTGTAGGTTCTTTTAGGTCTTATGGTTTAGTAAAAGGAGGCGTAGCCTCCTTTTAGAATAGTTATTTCAATTATTACTTCTTATCTTATAGGAAACATTTTTAACATTCTCTTTTTTATTAATTGGTAATTAAATAAATTTTTTATATATAATTTTTTGCTTATAGAGTGGAGGAAAGAGTTTATGGGGATGACGGTAGCTGAAAAGATATTAGCTGCGCATGTAGTGAATGATGATGGGTCGGTAGGTAGAGATTTTGTTGAGCCGGGGGAAATAATAAACGCCAAGATTGATTTTTGCTTTGGAAACGATATAACTGCCCCTATAGCTATACAGGAGTTTGAAGAGGTCGGAGCAGAAACAGTTTTTGACAAGGAAAGAGTAGCGCTAATTCCTGATCACTTCTCACCGGCGAAGGATATAAAAAGTGCTAATCAAATAAACATTCTAAGGCAATTTGCTAGAAAGCATAAGTTACCTTACTTTTATGAAATTGGAAGAGTTGGGATTGAGCATACATTACTTGTTGAGGAAGGTTTAGCATTACCGGGTGACTTGATAATTGGTGCTGATTCTCATACATGTACTCTTGGTGCTTTGGGTGCTTTTGCTACTGGTGTTGGCTCTACTGACTTAGCGTATGCGATGATAACTGGGGAAGTGTGGCTAAAAGTACCTGAGACAATAAAGTTTGTTTACTATGGTAAAATGAGTAAATGGGTTTCTTCAAAGGATCTAATACTCTACACAATTGCAGATATAGGAGTTGATGGAGCACTCTATAAAGCTATGGAGTTTTCGGGTGAGGTAATAAGAGGACTTTCGTTAGAATCAAGGTTAACAATGACAAATATGGCTATAGAAGCAGGTGGCAAAGCAGGTATAGTTGAGCCTGATGAGAAGACATTAGAATATATTAAGAAAGTGGCAAAGAGACCTTATAAAGTCTATACATCCGATAAGGATGCTAAATATTCAGAGATAAGGGAATATGATGTTAGTAAAATAGAACCACAAGTTGCTTTTCCGCATCTTCCTTCAAATTGTAAGAATGTTTCAGAGGCTACGAATGTAAAGGTTGATCAGGTATTCATAGGCTCTTGTACGAATGGTAAAATAGAAGATTTGAGAATTGCTGCTGAGATTTTGAAAGGCAGAAAGGTTCACCCAGAAATAAGGTGTATAATAACTCCTGCTACACAAGTCGTTTATTATAAAGCTCTTAAGGAAGGGCTAATAGACATATTCATTCAAGCAGGTGCTGCTGTTTCAATGGCTACATGTGGTCCGTGTCTTGGTGGGCACATGGGAATACTCGGAAAAGGAGAGAAGGCAGCTTCAACGACTAATAGAAACTTTGTTGGTAGAATGGGAGACCCAACAAGTGAAGTTTACCTTGTTAGTCCAGCAGTGGCAGCGGCTACTGCAGTGATGGGCAGGATAGCGCATCCCGATGAAGTTATAAAAAAGTAGTTATATTCTTATTCTCAAAAAATATTTTTCATAATTCTTTAGAAAGTTGGTATTAGTTAGGAAGTTTGTTTTATAATATACAAATAAAATTTTATTAAGAGGAGTTTATATGTATGACAAGAAATCCTTTAGTATGAAGGTTGGTGATAAGAATTTAATTATTGAATGGGGGCATATTGCTAAGCAATCGGATGGTGCTGTCCTCGCTAAATTTGAAGATTCTGTTGTGCTTTCTACTGTAAACTATGGAAGTGAGGTTTCTGATGTTGATTTTGTACCACTTACGGTTAATTTCATAGAGAAGTTTTATGCTTCTGGTAAAATACCGGGTGGGTATGTAAAGAGAGAATCAAAATCTTCGGACAAAGAAATTCTTATCTCTAGACTTATAGATAGACCTATAAGGCCACTTTTCCCTAGAGGTTTCAAAAATGAGGTGCAGATCATTACAATGGTTCTTTCTGCTGATCAAGTTAATCCTGTTGACATTGTGAGTATTATTGCTTCTTCAGCTGCACTCATGGTATCTTCGGTACCTTTTAATGGTCCTGTTGGTGCCGTTAGGGTCGGTTATATTGATGGCAAGTACATAGTCAATCCGAGTTTTGCAGAAATTGATGAATCGCTTATTGATATTGTTGTAGCTGGGACTGAAAGGGGAATAACGATGGTTGAAGGTGGTACGAAGGGCGTTGATGAGGAAATAATGGTTGGAGCGTTGGAGCTAGCAGAGAAACACATAAAGGAAATTATAGAGTTTCAAAAAGAGATAGCAAAAGAGGTTGGTAAAGAGAAAATAATTATTGAAAGTAAAGAATTACCAAAAGAAGTTTTTGATATAATATGGTCCTATAGTAATGAGATGAAAGTTGCAATGAATGAAAAAGATAAGAAGACAAGAGAGACCAACATGAATAGCATAGTAGAATCTATAAAATCAAAGATTACTGAATTGTATGGTGAGAAGATAGATGAGGTTGTGAATTGGGATGATGTTAATTTTTATATTGAAGAGATGGAAAGGGATATCCTTAGGAAACAAGTTTTAGAGGAAGGTATAAGGATTGATGGTAGAAAGGCAAAGGAGATAAGACCTATATGGTGTGAGATTGGTGTTTTGCCTAGGACTCACGGTTCTGCTATATTCACGAGAGGACAAACTCAAAGTTTGGGTATAACTACGCTAGGTAGTGGTGGGGATGTTCAATTGGTTGATGATATTGAAGAGGAAGTTGTTAAGAGGTTTATGTTACACTACAATTTCCCGCCATTTTCAACTGGCGAAGTGAAAAAATTAGGTGCTGTATCTAGAAGAGAAATTGGGCATGGGCATTTGGCTGAGAGAGCAATAGAGCCCGTTTTGCCTTCAGAAGAGGAATTCCCTTATACCATAAGGGTTGTTTCTGAGATTCTTGAATCTAATGGTTCTTCTTCAATGGCTACGGTTTGTAGTGCTTCGCTTTCACTTATAGATGCAGGTGTCCCTATAAAGGGTTTAGTCGCGGGTATTGCTATGGGTATAGTGCTTGATGAAAAAACAGGTAAACATGAAGTGTTAGTCGATATTCAGGGACTTGAAGACAAGTTTGGTGATATGGACTTTAAGGTTGCTGGCACTCGAGATAAAATAACAGCATTTCAGATGGATCTTAAAATAGAAGGAGTACCAATAAGTATAATGCGAGAGGCTCTTTATGTTGGTAAGGAAGCGAGAAACAAAATTCTTGATATAATGGAAGAAAAGATAAAGGGTAGAGAAGTGAAATTATCAGAGTATGCACCTAGGATAAAATTTATGAAAGCTGAAATGGATAAGCTCTCCGAAGTTATAGGTCCGGGTGGTAAGATAATAAAGAAGATAATTCAGGAAACAAATACCAAAATAGATATTTCGCCTGATGGCAAAATTACTATATCTGCTAAACCTAATGAAGGTGATGTTGATAGAGCGTATGAGATAATAAGATCAATTGTCGAGGGGGTTAAGGTGGGTGATATACTCACAGGACCTATAACTAGAATAGAAGATTATGGTGTTTTCGTTGAGATTTTACCAGGCAAGGAGGGGATGGTTCACATCTCTAAACTTTTCAGTACAAGGGTAAGAAATATAAGAGATTACCTTAATATAGGTGATAAGATAACTGTTAAGGTGATAGGTGTCGATAGCATGGGTAGAATATCACTGTCAAGGATAGACGCAGAAAAAGAGTTAATATCTCAATCTTCATAGATGTTACAAAAATTTTTATGAAAGGTGAAATAATTGAGGGTGTGCTACTTGTTGATAAGCCTACGGGTGTTTTTTCATCCAGAGTTGTGAACTTTACCAAGAAACTTGTTAAACCTAACAAAGTTGGACATGGTGGGACTTTGGATAAGTTTGCTAGTGGACTTCTTATTGTGACTATTGGCAAAGCTACAAAACTTTTTGAAACTATCAAAAGTGTATCAAAATCATATATTGCTACAGTAAAGTTTGGTGAAGTTAAAACAACCGATGATATTTATGGAACAACAATATCTAAAGTTGAGAATTTTAATCTGACTTATGAGATGGTAAAGCGCGTTTTGAATGATATGAAAGGTGAAATATTACAAATACCTCCTGCTTTTTCTTCTGTCCATATCACTGGTATGAGAGCTTATCAAATCGCTAAAAAGAACTATTATGCAGCTTTGAGGTCCTTGAGTCCTAGAAGAGTATTTATATATGACATAAGACTTTTGGATTTCAGTGGTGATGTTGCTGTTATAGCCGTTGAATGCTCTGGTGGTACATACATAAGGTCTATTGCTAGGGATCTTGGGCAAATACTTGGCACGGGGGCATACTTGGAAAAACTCAGAAGAATGAAAATAGGTAACATCAGTGTTGACGATGCAATTAAATTTGAAGATTTGAAGTCTAATACTGATTTAAAGAGCGTAATTATCCCTAAAGAAAAGTTTCTTAAAATGATATAAAAAATACTTCCTACTTCGTAATAGAATTACTTTTAGTAGTCCCGCCCGCCCACCCTAAAATCCTAAGGGAGGCGTTAGCCTCCCTTAACCCTTGTAAAAAACACTATTAGAACTAGTGCTATTAGGAACAATAAGTAGCACCATCCAACCCTATTTTATCAAGAGAGGCTCTGCCTCTCTTCACTCTTCAGTACACAATACATAATTTCTTCCCTGAAGAAAAAGTGCTTACAGGGGTTAAGGAATACGAAGCATCTTCGATGCCAAGCATCTTCGATGCCGAGCATCTCCGATGCCGAGCATCTCCGATGCCGAGCATCTCCGATGCCGAGCATCTCCGATGCCGAGCATCTTTGATGCGAAGCATCCCTTACAATTAAGGTGGGCAGGGTATTTAATAGCACTGTGTGCTTAATAGCACTGTGTGCTTAATAGCACTTCTTATAGGTAATAAGAGCACACTATTAATCAAAAAACAATGTGTTGTAAGTTGGGACTTTCCAATCGTAATAATTGGTTGTTTTGGTGTTTAAAACACTGTGTGTTTAAAACACTCTTTAATAACAAGGACCTATGAAGGTGTTGGAAGGCTCCGCCTTCCAACGATAAAATGGGTGGGTGGGAGGGGGATTGCTTAAAGTATTTATGCTAATCCTTAATAAAGAAGCAGGTTTAACCTGAGGCAATAGTCTGTGAATTTTTCACTCCGTTCAGAGGGATTCTTCACTTCGTTCAGAATGACGGGAGTGATTAGGGGTGTATTCGTTTGGGAATAATCATAATCAAATTTAGGAGCACCCTTTGTGATGGGATCACTTTGTGATAGAATCACTTTGTGATAGAATCACTTGTGATGGAATTACAAAAAGTCTTTTTCATCTGAAAAAACCTTTGATAGTATTATTTTGCCTTTTTTAGTGTCTATTTTATCAATGTATCTTCTAGAAAATGGTATTATGTATGTGCTGAACTCTATAAATATCTTGTTTCCCCCTTCTAGTACATTGGAAACCTTACCTAGTGGATTCTCATCGTAGTCAAATACTTCGCACTTTTCAAGGTCGTATACATAAAATTCATTTTCATTAGTTGATGGTAAATTTTCATACTTTGAATAAATTTCTTTACCTTTCAGTAAGTCAATCATCTCTGGATTAATGTTGTCAATTGAATATATAAGGTGCTTACCAGCGTTTTGCTCAAATTTGATATCTATTTTTTTAAAACCTGTCAAGGTTTTAATATAATATTCACCTATACTTAAAAATTCCTCAATCGTATTAGTATAGGGGACTACCTTTATCCTATTATCAAGGTGAAATCTGCCGAGTATTTTTCCTACATCAACCAATTCATTATCTCTTGAAGTCATATTTGATTTTTAAAAACAAAATACTTAATGCAAGAATTAAAGTCACGGAGTTAGCTACAATTATAGCCAATGTTTTAGTCAGAATTCCATAAACTAGCCACAAAAATATACCAACAACAAAAATTAAAAACATTATCAATGAAACATCCTTTGCCGATTTACTTTTTACAATTTTTATGAGTTGTGGTACAAAAGAAATAGTTGTGAGAGTACCGGCAATTAACCCCAAAATTTCAACAAAAGCCCCATCCATGATCATACATTAAACCTTATTATCATAATATCACCATCTTGAACTGTGTAATCTTTGCCCTCAAGCCTTATTTTCCCTTCTTCCTTAGCCTTCACCCAGGAGCCTATCTTTACAAATTCATCGTAGTGTATGACTTCAGCTCGTATGAAACCTTTCTCCATGTCTGAGTGTATTTTGCCTGCTGCTTTTTGTGCTGTTGTCCCTCTCTTTATTGTCCACGCTCTGCTTTCTTTTTCACCAGTAGTGAAGAATGTTATTAAATCCAAAATTTTGTATCCTTCAATTGCAAGTCTCTGTAAACCACTTAACCTCATACCCATACTTTCTAGGAATTCTTTAGCCTCATCAGGTGGTAATTCAACGATTTCGCTTTCTATTTTAGCAGAAAGTGGCAAAACATCACACTTTAACTTATCTTCAGCGTACTTAACAAGTTTTCTAAACATTTCATCTTCCGTTTCCTTCCCAACAAATTTTTCGTCAATGTTACCGACTATTATCATTGGTTTTATGGTCAAGAGTTGGTACTTATTTGCTACATCAATTTCTTCTTGTGATGTACATATTGTCCTTGCCAGGTTACCTTCCCCCAACCCCTTAAAAATTTTTTCTAGTACTTCAAGTTCTGATTGAGCTTCTTTATTCCCTCCTCTGGCTAACTTTGTGAGTTTGTCAATTGCCTTTTCTACAAATTCCATGTCCTTTAGAATGAGTTCTGTATTTATTATTTCTATATCCCTCACGGGGTCAATGTCCCCTATGTGTACAACATCAGAAGCATGAAATAATCTAACAACCTGTACTATGGCATCAACATCCCTGATATTCGCTAAAAACTGATTACCTAACCCTTCTCCTTTGCTTGCACCTTTTACAAGTCCAGCAATATCAACAAATTTCACTGTAGCAAAAACAGTTTTAGCAGAGTTGGAGATTTTAGAGAGGTTAACTAACCTCTCATCATAAACTTCAACAATTCCAACATTAGGTTCTATCGTGCAAAACGGGTAATTTGAGCTAGGTACACTTGCCTTAGTAAGTGCGTTAAAAAGTGTTGACTTACCTACATTTGGTAAACCCACTATTCCGCATGAAAAGCCCATTTACACCTCCGTGACTATTGCTGATAGTAATAATCTTTTATGAGTTCTATCCTACTTTGTACCAATCTAGAAGTTGAAAATGGGGTATACTTTTTAGGATTAGGCAAAATGGCGACCAATGAGATATCTTCCTCAGGTGAAAGTTCCCTAATGCCTTTCCCAAAGAAATACTCGCTTGCTGCCTGTATTCCAAATATTCCCTTACCCCATTCAGCATAATTGAGATAGAGTTCAAGTATCCTATTTTTACCAAGAATGGTTTCCATTTCAAATGTCAAAACGAGTTCTAAATACTTTCTGAAGAGACTCTTCTCGGGAGTTAGCATCAAAGTTCTAGCAGTTTGTTGAGAAATGGTGCTTCCGCCATAATAGTAAGTCCCCTTACGCAAATTCCTTTGAAATGCTAATTTCATACCTTCTACATCAATACCCGGATGGCTATAAAAGTTACAATCCTCAGCAATCAAAACGATCTTTATGACATTTCTTGGTATATTTTTTAACTTCACGAAAGATTGTTTTACATTGGATAACTTATATTGATTTTTTCTCAACTCCATTAAAGGAGTTGTAGAGGGATTGTGATACTTGAGATAAAGGACATAACTTGCCGATATACCAATAAAAACGATGTGGAAGAGCAAAACGAAAATCAAAAGAAAAGAAAACAAATTCTTAACAAGTTTCATTATATAATTTTAATCATTGATAGCTGAGTAATTCAAGAAGAATTAAGTTCGTTAACAATTTATTGATATAAATTGTTACATTTATTATATTTTATTATGAATTTTGGACTGTGAGTTTATAAAATTTTATTATTAGTGGAGGAAAGTGGATGACAACGAAGGATTATTATGAAATATTAGGTGTTTCTAGAAATGCTACTAAGGAAGAGATAAAGAGAGCGTATAGGAAATTGGCCTTGAAGTATCATCCTGACAGGAATCCGGGTAATAAGGAAGCAGAGGAGAAATTTAAAGAAATAAATGAAGCGTATGAAGTGTTGAGTGATGATGAAAAGAGGAAGATTTATGACCTTTATGGTGTGGATGGATTAAAGGGAGCTACGAGCTATAGAAATTCTGGGAATTATGGTGATACAAGGTACAGATACGATTGGGGAGATTTTTCAGAAGGTTTTGGAAATTTTGGCAACTTTGGGTTTGATGATATATTTGATAGTGTATTTGATACATTTTTCGGCACTCATTCAAAAAGGAGAGCAAGTACTACTAGAACATCATCTCCTACAAAAGGGCAAGACATATATGTTGAGTTTGAGGTATCGCTAGAAGATATATTTCATGGAGCAACTAAATCAGTGATAATTGACAAAGAGGAGGTGTGTAGTGCTTGTAATGGATTAGGAACATTGGGGGGTAAAAAACCTGAAGTGTGTCCTACTTGTAGGGGAACTGGAACAGTTACGATGAGGGAAGGATTCTTTTCGTTGACAACAACATGTCCAACATGTAAAGGAACAGGTAAGGTAATAAAGGAATATTGCCCTGTGTGTGGTGGTAGGGGGGTTGTTAAGAAGAAAAAAACAATAGAATTCAAGATACCTAAAGGAATAGATGATGGGATGATGATAAGGATAAAGGGCGAAGGGAATGCTGGGAAAAATGGTGGTGAAAATGGAGATTTGTACATAGTGATAAAACAGAAACCTCATCATTTATTCAAGAGAGAAGGGCTAGACTTAAAGTGTGATATATCGGTATCAGTAACTAAATCAATACTTGGGGGAGAGGTGGAAATTCCCTATCTAGACGGTAAGACCGTGAAGGTAAAAATACCTGAAGGTACACAACCCAATGATGTGCTTAGAGTGAGAGAATTTGGACTTGAGGACGATAAAGGTAGAAGGGGAGATCTGTATTGTAAGGTAAATGTGAAATTACCAAGAGTGCTAAACACCAGACAAAGGTTTTTGGTTGAGCAGTTAGCAAAAGAGTTGGGGGAATCTTAAAATTTGTTCTGTACACTCAGAATGTAGTAGAGAGGGTTATACGAAAAGGATATTCTATCAAATATCAATCCTCTTATACCTACTTCAATCAAGTAATATCCAACTGGTACCCCAAAAACTGGCCTTGTATTTGGTAGGAATACCAAAGGATAACCTCCAAACCATCCAGCTGATAAATCTAACTTGTCAAAGATAACACCTGAAATTACAACCCTAAAAAAAGGTATAAAAAAGTAGTAGTACTGAAACGAAGAAATGTTAGTATTAGAGGTGCTAGAAGTGAACTCACTTTGATTTTGTATTCCTATATCCAAAGATCCATATAACTTAAACGAATCGCCAAACTTTAAGAAGTCATGAACATACCAAAAAAATGGCTCAAAGAGAAACATTGTGTACCTGCTATCAGGGAAAGAGATTAAGAATCTAGCACTACCGAAAAAATCGGAGAAGAATTTTATATTGGTGTCGAAGCCAAGTAAGACTATATCATTTGTAAAATTAACATTATTTTTCCCTTGAAGGACACCAATTTTTACACTGTAGTGTTCATACTCATAGAGAGAAAATCCACAAAGAGGCACTCCAAACAAGATTAGTACAATTACAAAATCTTTTACTATCCTCTTCATCTTAAAGAATTTAAATGTTTCAATAATACAATATCAATTCTGTTTGATTTAAAAAAATCTTGTGCTTATAGCACCTTGTGTCTTGGACACCTTGTGCTAATAGCACTTGTGCTTATAGCACACTGTGCTGAATAGCATTTGTGCTTTAAGCACGAATTACTTTTAGTAGTCCCGCCCATCCACCCATTTTATCGTTGGAAGGCTTCGCCTTCCAACACCTTTATAAGTTTAAAACTTTATAAGTTTTAAAAAGAGTACTTTAAGCACTTATAGTGATCTATTAAGTTTTTTACAAAGATTTTTGATAAGGATTTTTAATTAGGAAAAAGCGAATTCTAATCGTAATTGCAGATCAAGTAAGAGATGTGCATCCCTTTTACTTAATTGGGTGGAGTGCTTCGTAGCACATCGTGCTTAATAGCACTTTCTTAATTAAAAGAAGAAGCAGGCAAAGCCTGTATCAGGCCTAGCCTGTTAATTTTTCAACACAAAACATTCTGTTTAAGCGTATTGAATAAGGTCCAACAAAAGTATTGAGTATTTACGAGCGCGATTGCTTGAAATTGAGTATCTTTGTAAAAACCATTATAATTAAAGAAAAATGGTAAAAGTTATTCTTGTATCTGATAGCGCAATTTTATCAAAAAAAATAGGTATCAAACTTATATCCAAAGGTTACTATGCTAATCACATTTTTTCTTCTCACCTCGTTAATCAAAACTTTGAAAATTTTGTTTCCAGCATACTAAAAGATGCTCAAATTATTGTGTTTGACCATGAGAGTACAAGAAAAACTTTAGATACTGACAAGGTAAGAGAAATAATTGAAAAAATTTCTAAAATCTCAAAAAACTTGATTTTTATCTCTTCTGAGAAGGATTTAAGTATCATAAAGTCGTGGTCTCTAATGGGACTAAAGGGGATAGTGGATAGTTCATTGAATTCTGATGACTTAAGTGAGAGGGTTTACGAAATAATCTTTTCTATACCGATAAGTGATAATGACAAGAGGAAGCATTACCGTGTAAAAGTTCCAAATGGATCCACTGCTAAAATTTTTGTAAATCAAGATATTACTCTCCTGGGTAGTATATTTGATGTAAGTGCTGGTGGTATAAGTGTTGTATTTAAATCTGATGAGGAAACAAATAGTTTGATAAGTAATAAGCCATATTCATCTCAACTTGATTTTGAAGGTATAAGCATCAGTGCAAAGTTATTTCTTGTAAGAAGAGAGGAGGCACTTTGTGGTTTCAGGTTTTTTAATTTGGATGATAGACAGCTTGTGACATTGTCAGAGTACATTTACCATCGTATCATAGAGGATACTTATAATGATACACTAATTAGTAAATAGATATGTTGAGGTATGTAGTGCTCTCAATAATTTTACACAAGCCCGTAATTTTTGCGGTTGGTTTGATGATTGAGTGGACCTTATCGCAAGAGGTGAATTATAGATTTTTAAAATGAAATGATTAAAATGTCACCTTATGAGTATCTGCTGTAATGTAAACATTGGCATAAACAGAGATAAAACAAGAAAGCCAACTATTGCCCCAACAAAGAGTATCATTATAGGTGATAGTGTTGATGTTATAATTTCTGATTCTCTGTCTAAATCAAGAGAGTAAAAGTTAGCCAATTTCTCAAATGTTTGTGGTAATTCTCCTGTCTCTTCGCCTACATTTATCATCTGTATAAGCAAGGGGGGAAAGAGTTTTTCTGTGGAGAGAGAGTGTGAGAGCTGTTCACCTCTCTCAAGATCAAAAATAGTTGATAAAATAGCGTCTCTGAGTCTTATTAAAGACATTACTGATGCGCTTGTCTCAAGTGCCTTTGTAATCATAACGCCATTTTGCAACATTATAGCCATGATCCTAGCGAATTTCTCAACATCGGTTTTAATCCAGTATTTACCTAAAGGCGGTAAGACCTTTATAACAAAATCTTGTAGAAATAGTCTAAACCTTTCGGAGGTATCATGGAAGTATTTGAGCAAATATGCGGGCACAGCTAGCCCCAAAATGACAAGCAATAAATTGTTTTTAGTAAAATTACCCATGGATATCACAATTTCGGTGATTTTAGGTAAGTTCGCAGAATAAGAGGAGTATATCTCTCCAAATTTTGGAACTATTGAAACCATAAAAAGTATTAGTACACCTATAGCCACACCCAGCACAATGGTAGGATAAACTAAAGATGATTTTACTTTGGAGGATATTTCATAGGATTTTTGGAGGTAGTTTGATAAATTATGCAGAGCTTCACCCAATTTACCAGATGATTCACCAGATTTGATAATACCGACATACATGGAATCAAAAACATCTGAATACATACTCAAAGCCTCTGAGAAAAATTTACCGGAACGGATACTACTTATTATTGATGATATAACATTCAGAAGGTATTTATCAGAAATGTTTTTTGAGGATACTTCAAGGGCTTTTACTATCGGAAGCCCGGCATTAATAGATATACTTAGTAAATCCGTAAAAGTGACTAGATCCTTTTTGTTGATTTTTCTCTTTTTTACTGCTTTTTGCTTTGTTACTGATAAAATATATTTATAAGATTTTCGTAAACTTTCTAAAACCTCTTCCTCAGATTCCGATTCTATAACACCAGAAACTTTGTTACCATCTTCAGATATAGCAGTATACTTAAATATCATAAAAAAATGATAAGAAATTGAAACTTATTTTATCAAAATGAAATTTTATCAAAATGAAATTTTGTCAAAATCAAACTGAGTCTGTTGCCATCAACTATTTGTTTTAAGATTTTTCCAAAATTCTGTTTTGTAATCTGTACAATTAATCTATCTGCCCTTTTCACTGTCAATTACGAGCGAAGCGAGGAATCTCAAAAAGCTTAGTGGGATTCTTCACTTCGTTCAGAATGACGAGGGATAATCAAATTTTGGAACCCCCTCATTTGTTCTTGAAAAGTTTCTAGAATTGAGATAAGAATAATGAGTATTCTTCAATAGTGTTGAAAATTCTGTTTTTCTCTTTGAAAATACTAATAAGATAAGAGAAGGGGAGGTAGGATATGAAAGCTTCAGTATATAACTTGACTTTTAGAGATAAGGAGAGATTCTTGACAATATTTTCAAGTGGGTTTTTGAGGATAACATCAAGTGTGATTTCTACACTTATACTTTTTGGTATAATATACTTTTCTTTGTACCTTCTAAATATTATACCTTTTGATTTGATTTCATTCTTGGGACATCTTACTGCTTCAATTTTTATAGGCATAATTGCTGCTTACTTGAAATTGTTGGAATACAAGTTGGAGATGTTATCCTATAAAGAATCAAATATTCACGATATAATACCAAATTTCATGTACATGTTTATTCTGTCTTTGATGATACTTTATGCTATAGCTTACTATGTGTTGAAAGTTGATATTAGGGCATTGAGAGTAGAAAATATCACAACTTTTTTCATCTTGATTCTTCTCGGGTCAATAATATTCGCTTATATGCTTTCTGCATCATGGTCCTGGCTTTATACATCATTTTTAAATCTCATGAGTCCTATTGATTGGATAGCCAAATTTGATGAAGATGCTTTTTATAGGATATTACCATTGAAATTCTATGAAAGTAAGAGATATCATGTGCCTTTAACATTGGGTATAATAGATATACTTAACTATGACGAGATTTTGAAAAAGTTGGGTAGAGCGAAGGTACAAAAGTTGATGATTGAACTTATGGATGAAGTTAATACTGCTATGAGATTTGTAGATCTTATCGCAAGAATTGATGATGGTAAAAAAATAGTTATGATAATGAATATTCCTTCTGTTTCTGCTAATATACCAGTGTCAAGGATTTTGGAAATAATTGAGTCTTTTAGTGAAAAAAAGAATATCAGTATCGAGGCGAAAGGTAAGATCGTTGCATTTTCACCTGATATGATATCCGAAATGGATATGCTTAAAGCTGAAGGTGAAGAGGTGAAACCCTCTTAATTCATTGAAAGAATACCTTTAACTTAATAATAATTTACCAAAGGGGGTTGGATGAAAATAGTTTTAGCGTATTCAGGGGGATTAGATACCTCAGTTATCCTGAGTTACCTAAAAGAAAGGTTTAATGCCGAAATAATCGCTTTCGTTGCTGACCTAGGGCAAAATGATGATTTTGAAAAAATAAAGGAAAAAGCACTAAAAACAGGTGCATCAAAGGTATACATTGAAGACTTAAAAAAAGAGTTCGTAGAAGAAGTTGTTTGGAGAGTGCTTAAGGCAGGAGCAAAATACGAAAATTACTTACTCGGTACCTCAATGGCAAGACCCGTAATAGCCAAAAAGCAAGTTGAGATAGCAACAAAAGAAAACGCTAATGCAGTAGCACACGGTGCTACTGGTAAAGGAAATGACCAAGTAAGGTTTGAACTAACATACAAAGCACTAGCACCTCACCTAAAAATAATTTCTCCGTGGAAAGATGACGATTTCCTATCAAAATTCAAAGGAAGGAACGACATGATAGAGTATTCAAAAGAAAAAGGTATACCGATTGAAGTGAGCACAAAAAAACCATACAGCATGGACCCAAACTTGGTACACATAAGCTACGAAGGAGGAATACTAGAAGACCCAACAAACCCATACGATGAAGAAATGTTTAAAATGACTGTATCACCAGAAAAAGCACCCTCAACACCAGAAGAAGTAGAAATTGAATTTGAAAAAGGAATACCAACCAAAGTAAACGGCAAAGCTTTGCCGTCCTACGAACTCTTAAGACAACTAAACGAAATTGGTGGCAAACACGGAATAGGTAGAATTGACATAGTTGAAAATAGGTTAGTCGGAATAAAATCAAGAGGTGTATACGAAACACCAGGACTAACAATACTACACTTTGCCCACAACCTACTTGAGCAGCTAGCATTTGACAGAGACATATACAGTATGAAAGAACAATTAGCAATAAAATACGGTGAACTCGTATACTATGGCAAATGGTTCCATCCTCTAAGGTACGCACTTGATGATTTCTTTGACAGAATCAATGAGTACATCACTGGTAAAGTAAAACTAAAGCTCTACAAAGGTAACATAATACCTCTCTCAAGAGAATGTAGGTACAGTATCTACGACCCGAATTTGTCTTCGTTTGAAGGAGTAGAAGCATACGACCACAGAGACGCAAAAGGATTCATAAACCTCTACGGATTACCTACAAAAATCATGGGATTAAAAAACATGCTTTAAGAAAGCAATCTTTAAAAAAGCAATCTTTAAAAAAGATGAAACACTTAATAGGTATAAAAGATTTAAGCATATCCGAAATATCCTCAATACTAGAGTTAGGTGAGGTATACAGGGAAAAACTCTTAAAGGATAAAAGCAGTATTTCTAAAGATTTAAACGGAAAAGTTGTGTTAAGTTTGTTTTTTGAGCCATCAACGAGAACAAGGATAAGCTTTGAAATAGCTACAAGTCTTTTAGGTGCTACAGTTGTCAACTTCTCTGAAAATGTTAGCTCAGTACAGAAAGGTGAAAGCAGGCTCGACACTCTAAAAACTATTGAAGCTATGAATGTAGATGCCGCAGTAATAAGATCCTCAATATCCGGATTACCTTATCTATTAGCGAGGGACCTTGATAGGATAAGAATTGTAAACGCTGGTGATGGTGCACACGAGCACCCATCTCAGGCACTCCTTGATGCTCTCACAATGAAAATAAAGTTTGGAGACCTAAGAAAAGTAAGTTTAGCAATAGTAGGAGATATACTCTTTAGTAGAGTAGCTAGGTCAAATATACTACTCATGAACAAATTCGGTAATAGTGTACTGATATACGGACCAACAACACTGGTACCCAAAGAAATACAAAAAATAGGTGATGTAAAAATAGCCAAAAATTTTGATGAAGTTATTGAGTACGCAAATGTAATAATGTTACTAAGGATACAAACAGAGAGACAAAACTCCTCTTTCGTTCCATCTACGAGGGAATACAGAAAATTCTGGGGAATAACAGAAGATAAAATGAGAAGCTGTAACAAAGAAATATTCATAATGCACCCGGGACCTGTCAACAGAGATGTTGAAATAGCTTCAGATATGGTATACTCTGATAAATCACTAATACTTGACCAAGTAACTAGCGGCGTAGCCGTCAGAATGAGTATTCTCTACCATCTCTTCAATTCGACCCCAAATTCGTGAAAAAAACCTACAACATCCTGAAACTTACCAACATAACTGATTGAAAGCCAATCATAATTTAAAATTGCTCCTACACTCGGTACCACTCCTTTGGTACTTGAGAAGCCAAGACCAAAAAGGAACCAAAATTCAAACTTTTTTGAATAAGAATCAAAAGAAAAAACTTTCGTTTTTAAACTTGAAAACAATTCTTTTGAAACCTCACTAACGCTAGCACTAACAGAAAAGTATGTATAATCCTTGAAAAGGGTATACGAAAAATCAATTAATATACTATTGCCGTAAGGCAATAGGTAAGTAAGTATTGAAATTACATCATCATTAGAAAACCTATACCCTCCCCCAAGTATACCCCCAAACTTTACATCACTGAAGTAATAATAAAAATCATAGTTTACTTTAGTTCCAACAATGTAAATAAACCTATCAAAACCCAACCAATTACGATAAACCAAACTCAAACTAGAAGAATACAAATTGACACTACCTAAATTCTCTTTATTCTCGTTGATTATCTCAAAGTTGTAGATATTCCTAAAGCTAAAAAGCCCAAAAACATTTTCATTACTCACAGAAAAAAGCAATGAATAATCATCAAAAGGCATGACTACATATTTTGATGATACCGAAAGAGAGGCAAAAGAAACATTAACTACTGAAACAAACAAAATTATTACAAAGATTTTCAATCTTTGGTAAATCATCAAACTTTAAACACAGACTTTACTTTCTCTATCGCTTTTACTGCTATGTCTATATCCTCTTTGGTGTTGTAAATGTAGGTACTTATTCTAGCCGTACCAGTATCAGCACCTATTCTATTGAGTAGTGGCTGAGCGCAATGATGACCTGACCTTATCGCTACCCCTTCCTTATCAAGTATATAAGCAATATCATGTGGATGTACACCATCAACAACAAAAGAAAACACCCCAAGCCTACCCTCAACCTTGTTAGGAGTAAATAACTTTATCCCCTTTATTGATGACAACCTCTCTAAAGCGTAAGCCGTAATTTCTCTTTCTATCTTTTCTACATTTTCCATACCTATCGAAGAGAGGTAATCAACGGTAGCACCTAAACCTATACCACCAGCTATATTTGCCGTTCCTGCCTCAAACTTCCAAGGTAATTCGTTCCAAGTACTACCTTCGGTAGTAACATTATCTATCATATCACCACCATAAAGGAAAGGCTCCATCTTCTCTAATATTCCCTTCTTACCATACACAAAGCCTATTCCCGTAGGACCACACATCTTGTGCCCCGTACCTACATAAAAATCGCATCCTACATCCTGAACATCAACCTTAAGGTGCGGAAGCCCCTGTGCACCATCTACAATAGTTATAGCCCCAACTTCTTTAGCCAATGAGACAATTTCCTTCACTGGATTTATGACACCTGTAATATTTGAAGCATGACCAATGCTGACAATTTTAGTTCTTTCAGTGAGTAATTTCTTGTAGTTATCAATTGACAATGTATAATCATCGTTTATGTCTATATATTTGAGTTTAGCTCCTGTTTTCCTAGCTACAAACTGCCAAGGTACCAAGTTTGAATGGTGTTCAGAAATCGCTATTATTATTTCATCACCTTCCTTTAAACTATTCAAACCCAAAGAGTAAGCAATTAAGTTAATACCCTCAGTAGCGTTTCTAACAAATATTATTTCTTGCCAAGAATTAGCATTAATGAATCTAGCGACTTTCTTATGAGCCTCTTCGTACTCTACCGTTGCTTCATGACTGAGTAGGTGTACACTTCTATGAATATTAGCATTGTGCATCTTGTAAAATTCTTCAATTTTGGAAATCACTTGAATAGGCTTTTGAGAAGTAGCAGCATTATCAAGGTAAACTAATTTTTTACCTCTAATTGTTCTCTCAAAGATTGGGAAATCCTTTCTTAGAGCCTCAGCAGAAATTTCTTTTATCATTTCAAAACCTCTTTACATAAAGATTATGTATTTTTACACAATTTTGAACTTTACTATCAAATTGCATCAATAGTATTCCTGATCATGTTGAAAAATTCAACTTTTCTTGAATCTACTTAGACAGACAATCATTAGTAATTTTCCGCCCACCCACCCATTTTTATCGTAGAGAGGCTCCGCCTCCGAGAGGCTCCGCCTCTCTACACTCTTAAAAGAGTTTATCAAAAAAGTATCCTAGGCAGTACAGAATGTAAGTAATTTAGTGGGTTCAAGAATTGAGTGTTTAAAACACTAGGTGTTTAAAACACTGAGTATGTAAAAATTACACAGCTACGAGAAAATAGTTTTTTCTATTAAGAGTGCTATTAGCACAAAGATTTTTTTAACAGAATTATAGTATTCCCTACTTTATGGAGGCTACGAAAATTTTGTTTCCACTTACGATGTAGACCTTATCCCCCTCAATGTATGAAGCACTACCAACAATATCATACCTTGATAATTCCTTTCTGGTTTTCAAATCATAAATATATGTTCTCTTAGTTGTGTTAACAGCAAGGTAATCACCTTTGACATAAGGATAACCGACTATGTTACTATCAAACTGGATGTTATAAACCTCTTTTCCGCTTTCCTTATCTATACCCGCTACTTTATCTCCCGAAGTGATTAACAATTCCTTATCAAGGAGGATAGGTTCATAATAAGTTTCAGGTGTGTTGGAAACAAAAATTTCTTTGTTATCGCTTATTTTGTGTACTTTAGTTTTATTGACTATGTAAATACTGCCGTCTTTATCAGCGATAATGGAAACTTTTTCTTTTACCCCAACATCTGCAAGCTTGATTATTACCTCTTTCGGGCTTAGCGAATATATATTACCTATTTTATCAAGTTTTACCTTATAAACTTCTCCGTCTTCGTTAGCCAATATTAAAGAGTTACCAAAAAGTGTAATTCCTGAATTTATCTTACCAACATTAACCATAAGCATATTGCTATTGACTGTATTAACAATCAACAACCCTTTTGTTGTAGGAACTACAACATTATCATCAACTCTAACGATATTACCTATAACCTTGATACCTTTTGATACTTCACTTATATTTATTTCCTTTTTTAGATTAGTTGAAGAAGTTGAGAAAAATTTTATAGATAAAGTATTATCTTTATCACTGTTCAAGACAGTGATATCATCTTTATAAGCAATCGCAGAGTAAACATTATTCAACGGAAATTCAATAACTCCTGCCTTACTTACATAAACAACACCATTCCTAGAGAAAGTGAGTAGGTAATCAGAAGATGGTATAACGGATTTATAATCTTTAATGCTACCAATCTGAATGGTAATACTTATGTTCTTTACCTCAACCTTTGAATCTTTTTTGAAGAGTCCCAATTCCTCAGGTGAAGCATCATACGATTTCAAATTTAATTTGTCCTTTATCTCTGAAACCTTTTTACTCAAATTAGCCAATGCATCATCACTTATGTTCTTACCTTGTGCTACAAGATTCTTTATGTTTTCAACATCTTTTTGAATTAATTCTTGAGCCTTTTTAGAAGTATCAGGCGTAACTTCAGATTTCTTACCACCTTCAACAAAAATACCACTATCTACCTGCATAGTTAATATTTTTGACTTCAAATCTTCATCTTTTGACAAATTCATGACTTCTTCAAGGTTCTTAAGTCTTGGTGACATTGAGACCTTACCTTCAGCAACAACTAATTTTGATTTTTTATTATCTGAACTCACATAAAAGTATGTGCCTCTAACAGAAGCGAATCCTGAATCTGTTTTTATATTAAGCCTCTCATTAGGTTTTTTGCCTTTGAAAAGGGAAAGGACAGTACCAGATTGTAAATTGATCTCTCTAATGGTCTCTTTAGTTTTTGTAATTAACTCAGAAAAGGAAACAACGGAGTTTTCAAGTATTTTTATTTCACTAAAATGTGAAACCTTCAATTCGCATTCTGAATCATTAGATGTGATTATGACATCTCCTTCCTTCAAGTGGTAACCAATTTCAACACCCTTTGAACTACCCAATATTACATTGGAAACCTTAACATCACCATAAGCTAGTGAGACAACAACATCAAAACTCTTAGGTTCTTTAGAAAGTCTCTCTAAATAGGGTCCTATGACCAGGAAGTAAATAAGTAAAATAACTGCTAACGAAACGATTACGATACCAGAAATTATTGAGTACCTCCTGATGTTTTCCTTTCTCACTTTTTCCTTGTAGAGACTATCATAAACTTCCTTAGTGGTATCCCTTGTTTGCTTTTTCTTTTCTTTATCTTCCATAACCTGTGCCCCCTTATTGTTTATTATGGATAAAAAGAAGAATTTTTTCAACTTTTTTCAACATTTCTAGATTGCGTTGAAAAATTATAGTCAATCTATTAACTTTTTAACAAAGATTTTTGATTAGGTAAGTTTGGTTTTTCTAAATATTTGATAAAAACTTCTTTGTACAGCGAGTTATTAGGTTAGCTATAAGAAGGTTCTATTTAGCACACAGTGCTATAAGCACCGTGTGCTACAAGCACCACGTGCTATAAGCACCGCGCGCTTTAAGCACTCCCACCCACCCATTCTTATTGCGGAGAAGCTTTGCTTCTCTGCACTCTTGTAGCGATTTCAAAAATTAGGTGTTTAAAACACCAAGTGTTAAAAACACCAAGTGTTAAAAACACCAAGTGTTTAAAAACACCAAGTGTTTAAAAATTGCACAGCCACGAGAAAATAGTTCTTTCCTATTAAGACTCGAGAGTAAAGAGAGGCAAAGCCTCTTGGAGGCGGAGCCTCTCTTCAACAAATAGGGTGGGTAGGGTCCTTAATTAGTTACTTAACTGATGATACGAGAGTTAAAAGGGCGAAGCCTCTTTACGATAGATAGGTGAAGTGCTTAATTGCGCTTTTCAAGTTAACGAAAGTGAAGAAAGGCGAAGCCTTTCTTCAACAAATTAGGGCGGGTGGGCGGGGAATTGCTAAAATTAGTTTCTTATGAAAGAAATAAAAACAGGCTAAGCCTGTATCAGACCAAGCTTGACAGGTATAACCTGACGCAGGCAATAGCCTGTGAATTTTTTTCAACATTTTTAAGTTTTCAATGTGATTAAAGCCTTTTCTTGTTTATTGAAGGTAATATCAAAAGTTTATCATAACCCCACCTTTAACAAAGGAAAAAGTGATTAATCCACTCCCGTACGAAACTTTGTTACCAGTGACTAAAACACCCGTAGGTGTTTTTTTAGGAATATTCAATTCTCTTGATATATAAAAGTCTATAATGGCAGATATTGCAGAAAACAAGCCTTTATCTCCTTTCCTAACTATCTTCTCCATGAGTTTTTTGTTTGGTACTAAAATGAAACCTTTCTTGGCGACAAGTTCGGGAGTATTGGTACCATTGAGCATATAGTAAAAGTAGGATGAAAATGCATCACTACCATAAATACTTTTTGAAATTTTCACAAAATTATCAATATCGGGGTTATAAGGCACTTTTATCAGTGCGGGGAAGTTAATTTCATTTGTGCTTTTTTCAACCTCTCTATAAACTACCACCTTTTGTCCGGAAGATAATTTCTTTATCATATCTTCAAGTTCAGACACCTTTTTCTTTAGTTCTTCATTTTCTTTTTTCAGTCTTTCAATATCCCCCCCAAAAGGAGAAACTTGGGTAGTGCTCGCGAAAGTTGTTTGCTCTTTAGAAACAAATTCTATTTTTAGATTTTTTTGTATCAAAGTACCAGTTGGCAAGATTCCTTCTAGTCTTATTATGTTTACCCCAGAATCAAGGTTAATTTCTACCTTTGTTTTATCTTCCGGGCTATCAATGGCATTTATAAGTATCCCTTGCTTGTAAACGAAAATTTTAGAAAACTTGCCATTTAGCTTAACATCAAAAGCCAATCTTTTATCAAAAACCTTATCAGGTAAATTGGGCAAAACTATATCGCCAGATACAGAAGAAAAAATAACCTTAAATTCCTTAGATGTAGAATTCCCCGCCAGATCATAAGCGACTACCTTTATACTACTTACATTTTTATCAACTATTGAAAAAGAGTATTCTACACCATCCTCTTGTTTCTTCTCGACCAAATTTGAAACCCTTTCAGAAAAAATAATCTTGTCAATATATCGCTCTAAAACTTTCACAGTGAAAGTGCTGTTTCTTTCAACGATTTTATCACCATCCATTGATATTATAACTGGGCTAACAGTGTCAAGAATAGTGATAAATTTGTTAGTTGAATAATTGCCAAAATTATCAGATGAGACAACCAAAATCTCATTAGTTCCATCATTTAATTGCACATCTCCCGAAATTCTTGCAGAAGAGATATCAACATCCATAACAAAAACTTTGTTTTTGTTCAAAATAACTTTTGCTTCACTTAAATCAAGAGTATTCAACTTACCTACTACAGTAAGTGAATTTTTATTGACGAAAAGCGGTATTGCTGAAAAAGATATAGAAGGAGGGGAGTTATCAACTAGAAACATTGCTTTTGATGAGAATTTCCCTTTACTTGTAAAGTAATCAATGTCCATGATGTAGGTATCATCAATAAGTTCATTAAGATTAGCATTGAATACAGAAGTATTATCTTTTTGGCTTTTAGAAAACTTCAAATTGTATGTTTTCCCTAAATTGAATGATTCAGCGGAAACTTCAAAATTTTTTATTTTATCGCTTCCAACTTCTTCAGCGATGACCGAAATGTTTTTCTTACTTGGATACTCAATGTTTAAAACTCTGACATTAGGTAAATCTGATGAGAATATAGCATAATTGCCACTTTTGTCGTCACACCCTACGAAAAAGTAGTTTTCATTTAAAGAAACAGTACTAACAATTTTCCCTAATAGTTCGTCAACACTTTGAGAATAATAGGAGTCTTGATCAATATTGTAAACCAAAAATCCTTCATAACTACCGACAAGTAAAGAGTTACCAATGAGTTCCATTGAGAATACTGGTGAAGATAATGAAGTTTTGAATATCTTTTCTGATTTCCTATCAAACTTAAACAATCCCAAAGTGGTACCAATAAAAATAACATTGCCATAAGGCACGACAGTGTTTATAGTACCTGAGAGAACTGGAAATTCCGTAGAATCATAACCTATGTATGTGTAAGTTATGAAATCATAAACTGATATACCTTCAGAGGTTGATACAATCCTATCAAAAGGTGAGACATAAATATACCTGACACTATTGTCAACAATACCATCAATGGCAGTAATGGGTTTTGGTAAGAGGACATTTCTAGAAAAATCGTAAATATAAAATCCCCAAAATTTCGTACCAATGTATAGGTAATTACCTTGAACACCCAAAGAGGTTACATTTTTATCCTTTAGCCCATCTTTATCGGTTATCGTTTTGAATAAAGAAAAGTTTTCATTAAGAATTGCTATCCCCTCGGTAGTACCAACAATTACGAAGTTTAATTTGCTGATTTTTGGAGTAGAGGAGAGAGAGGTTATAAATGCCGTTTTTGAGAAAGAAGAGACATCAAAAACTTGTTTAAAATTTCCCTTTGTATCAACGAAATAGACTTTTTTGGGTGTAGAAAAGACAAAACCATTTTTGAAAGGAGAAGAAAATTTTATATAACCTTCGGATATCTTACCTTTGTAAGTTACCTTAAATTCTTCTTGCTGTGCGAGAACATTCAAAGGGAATATGAGTAGTATAATAAAAAACAGTGGTACTGTTTTGAAAATGTATTTTAATAATCTCAAAAAACATCCTCCCATAGTAAGTAATATAGAGATTGTTGGTAGAAACTTTCAAGAGTTGATAACTCAAGAGTTGATAACTCAAGAGTTAAAACAAAGTGAAGTATCTTACAAAAATAAAGGCGGTAGGGGGTAGAAAAATTTATTTTATGCTAAAAGTCTCAAAATCATCTGAGGTCTAAGATTAGCTTGTGCAATCATTGACACAGAAGTTTGGGCAAGTATCTGGTTCTTAACGAAATCACTCATTTCGCTAGCCATATCTGTATCCCTGATTCTCGACTCTGCCGCTTGTAGGTTCTCATAACCTATTAGAAGCGTTTTAGATATCTTGTCAAGTCTGTTTTGGTATGCTCCCAAGTCAGCTCTTTGTTTGTTTAAGACTTGGAGAGCTTGATCTGCTACGCCTATTGTCTTGTTGGCATTTTCTTGATTGGTTAAGTTAACTTTGCTTGTCCCATCACCTGCTATCATACCTAACCCCTTAGCAGTCATATCGCCTACATTTATGAGTATCCTTTGATCCATGTTGGCACCAATGTGGAAAGCTATGTTCCCAACATTGGGAGCAAATCTACCAGTTAGAATGTTCATTCCGTTGAATTGAGCGTGTGATGCTATTCTGTTTATTTCTGCGACTAATTGTGAAGCTTCTACTTGCATATAGGTTCTATCCTCATCTGAATAGATACCGTTTCCTGCTTGTACTGCTAACTCTCTCAATCTTTGTACTATCTCAGTTGTTTGATTTAAGTAGCCTTCTGTTGTTTGTACAAAGGATATGGCATCCTCAGCATTCATTTCGGCTCTTCTTAGACCTCTAATCTGAGCTCTCATCTTTTCAGAAACGGCTAACCCTGAAGCATCATCGCCAGCCTTGTTAATTTTCATGCCAGATGATAGTTTCTCAAGGTTAGCGTCAAGAGCCCAGTTGTTCACTTTAAACTGCCTATTGGCAAAAATAGTTGATATATTGTGATTTATAATCATAGGTATCGCACCTCCTACTTTTTAAAGGGACATAGTCCTTTATGCCCCTTGCCTACCCCCTACCGATAAAGACAGCCAACAGGCAATTTTTTATTTTTAGAGCAAAAATACCAAAAGGGAGGAAAATCAATTCCTCCCTTTTCAACAAAAACTATACTATGTATGTAATGAGAGCAACTTTATTATCTGAGTAAAGCTAATATGCCCTGTGGCCTTGCATTAGCCTGTGCTATCATTGATATTGATGCTTGTGCTAGTATCTGGTTCTTAACGAAATCACTCATTTCGTTAGCCATATCTGTATCTCTAATTCTTGACTCTGCAGCCTGTAGATTCTCATAACCTATCAGTAGCGATTTTGCGGTATAAGTTAACCTATTCTGATAAGCACCAAGGTCTGCTCTCTGTTTGTTGACGGTTCCCAAAGCTTGATCAAGAACACCAATGGCTCTATTTGCTTTTTCGGGTGATGATAGACTCAATACTTCACCTGTTGCCGAGTCTTTTAACTTCAACGCAGTAGCGGTCATAGCTTCAATATTCACCTGAAGCCTCTGATCCATGTTGGCACCAACATGTAACCACATGCTACCAGTTGGTATTGTTGACTCTGTTCTTTTAGCGAATCTACCAGTTAACAAGTTAATACCATTGAACTGAGCATGCGATGCTATTCTGTCAACTTCAGCAACTAATTGAGAAACTTCAACTTGGATGTAGAGCCTGTCTTCATCAGTGTAGATTCCGTTGGATGCTTGAACTGCCAACTCCCTAAGTCTCTGTAAGACTTGCGTTGTTTGGTCAAGGTATCCTTCAGCAGTTTGTAAGAAGGATATACCATCCTCAACATTTCTTTCAGCCCTCATTAGACCCCTAATTTGCGATCTCATCTTTTCAGAAACTGCTAATCCAGAAGCATCATCACCGGCTTTGTTGATTTTCAAGCCAGATGAGAGCTTCTCAAGATTAGAATCAAGGTTCCAGTTGTTGACCTTGTACTGCCTATTGGCAAAAATAGAAGATATGTTATGATTGATAATCATAAGCTACCCCTCCTTGGTTTATATTTCCCCTCATCATGAGGGGATTATTTTCAAAAAACTAAAACCACTGGAGAGACAGCCGATACTTCTAATAACCCCTATTGGCTATCCCTCCTTGTAAGGACATACTTATATATCGGATAGTCATGTTGATTAACTTTAATAGCCCCCATTACTTAGGTTTGAGGGGGCTATTTGCTTTTCTTCTTTCTCTTCGTTTTCTTATTTAGTTTTTTAAATTCTTCTTCTTCTTCTTTGAATCTTTTGTCCAAAGAGGTTGGTAAGCCATGTATGGAATACAAATAAAAAGGTGAGCGATTTGTGGAAGAAATGGTGAAATTAGTTATCTCAACATTAATGTTACTAACTGACAAAACAGTATTGGTAAAAGTTTCAATATTTTCTTGAGCATTGGACATGTATATGTTTGTTATTTTCTTTAACTTAACTATCCATATATCGTTTTTAGTGGCATCAAAGTAAGATGTACCAATTATGTAAGTGTAGATCCCATCCCCCCAAACACCTACTGGTAATTCATTGTAATTGAAAGAGAAAAATTCTTCGGTAGTAACATTAAATTCAGAATCAGTTTCTAACAAAAACAAATTGTTTATTGAATAAGGGTCAGCAATTGGTCCAATTGCCAAAATACCATTACTTACTGAAGTTATTGCAACAACGCTTCCCTTCTTGTACCTTTTTACCCATTTGATGTTACCATCAAAGTCAAGTTTTAAAACAGAGAACCTCGGGGAATTGACGGAAATCAAAACTCCATCATTTTGTACTAAAGCACTCGTTGGTGATTCAAAGTCCTTTGTCCCTATTGTTTTTACCCACTCAACGAAGTAATTTGAAAATGATATTATTAATATATCCGATGCCCCATTCCCAAAGGTTTTAGTCTCGCCAATTACCCAAATCCTGTTTGACAATTCAACTATTGCTATAGGTAAATCCTTTACGCCTCCCCTCATAACATGCAAATTTTTAATATCACCACTCTTATCAAGAGTGGTGAAGGCAAGTTCGTAAGCATCATTGTTTAAGCACTTTGTACCGAAAGCAATGAAAACATTACCATCCTTAAGTGTACTTACTACAGGCGAAATTTCACTCTTATCACTCCCCAGCACGATATCCCACAAAATGGAATCGTTGGATATTAAAGAGAGGTATATATCAGAATTTTGATCAACTGTTACATCACCCCCCACCAGTAAATTACTTTGAAATGTAGTTATAGAGATTCCCTCAAAATTAGTAGACTTATACCCTAAATAAAACTCATTAGCGATATTCCCTAAAACATCAAAGTTGAGTAGAAGTAAACTACTTCTACTTTGAGATTCTTTACTACCAACTATGAATATTTTGTCATCAATCACCTTAAAATTATAAACATTTTCGTTGTCTTTGCTACCGAATGTTTTATAGAAGTAAATATCATTAACTTCTGCTGTTTCTTTCTCATTATTCACAGATTTTGATTTCTTGCTAAAAACATTTTCATCAACGAATCCTTTGAAGTTTTTGTCGTTGTAATAAAGAATAAAGGAGACAAAGAGTAAAGATTGAATGACTAACAAGATAGATAAAATGATAACAATCTTTAACTTCATAATATTTATTATAAAATATCAAGTGTATATTTAAAAAATCATTATCTGAATTGAATTTTTGTGTATCCTCAATTATCTTTATTTTGTGAAAGGTATTTATATCCATATACCATTTTGCCGCAAGAAGTGCATATATTGTGATTTCGTGGTGATTGACACTAATAATAGGTTTTCTAAAGATGTTTTTGATGAGTATACGGAGTTGGTTTGCCTGGAACTTGATATGAGGTTTAATGCCCCCTCAAATCTAAACGAGTTTGAACCAAACGAGTTTAATCTAAACGAGTTTAACTTAAATGAGTTTAAAACGATATACTTTGGTGGGGGGACTCCTTCTTTTATAGGGTCTGATAATATATTAAAAATCTTGAATAAGATTTTTTCTTACATACCTTCCAGCAACTTTGAAGAGGTAACAGTTGAATTAAATCCAGAGGATGTATCTCTTGAATTTGCTAGGGAACTTGTTAATTTTGGTGTTAATAGGGTTAGTCTAGGAATACAAAGTATGAGTGATAATGCTTTAAAAATTCTTTCTAGGAGGAATACTCCTCAAATCAATCATGAGGCTCTAAATAATTTATCAAGGGTAAATTTCAAGAATGTTAATGTTGATGTAATTTTTGATATACCGGGAGTGTCTCTTAATGAGGTCATTGAAACTCTAGATACGCTTTTAAACTATGATATTGTTAAGCATGTGTCTATTTATGGCTTGACTGTCGAGGAATTTACGCCTTTGAAGGTTTTTGTTGACAGAGGAATAATAAATTTTTCCTCCTCATTTGAGGAGGAATTCTATACCATACATGATTATTTGGTTTCAAAAGGATTCAATCACTATGAAATATCAAATTATGCAATTCCCGGATATGAATCTCGTCATAATCTATTGTATTGGAGTAGAGAGGAGTATATCGGGGTGGGTATTTCTGCGTGGGGCTTTGTTAAAAGAGGTAAGCGGGAAGAAAGGTATCAAAATGTGATATCTTTGAGGGAGTACAAGAATAAACTGTTGAGTGGTGATGTACCTATCAGATACTATGAAGAACTTACTCATGAACAAATATTTGAAGAGATATTAATGTTGGGATTAAGAAAATCCGAAGGGATAAATTTAGATTTAGTTTCAAACTTTGTTAGTGGTAAAGATTTCTTAAGCAAGATCCAAAGGTTTATTTCTGATGGATTACTTGAGCGTCAAGGCAACATTCTAAAACCAACGCTGAAAGGATGGTTATTGAATAACTCAACAATTTTGGAACTTATCTCTTAATACAACTTTTTGCGTTTTTTGGGTTATTCAAATGTTTTTAACTCTTTACTGTATTTGCTGTAGTTGTTTATTATTTCTTTTGCCTTCAAAACGAATTCATCCTCTGGATCGTACAATGGTATTGATGGTAACTCTCTCTGCGCTAACATTCTTATTATTCTCTTATCAAGGTCTATGCCTTTGTCCTTTAGGATTTTGTTAAGTTCTTCAACATCTTGGCTTGATACTGAATCTTTATTTTTCATGTAATCTTTTATGTATCCTTGCTTTTCAACTTTTAGTATTAGAGATTGTACTTCTTCAGATAAGTTAAATGTTTGTACTTCTATGTCTGGTGTTATGCCAACCTTATCAGGTGTCCTACCCGATGGTAGGTAATATCTTGCTATGGTGATTCTAAAACCTGAGCCATCTGGTAGTTGTCTTACGGTTTGTACTGACCCTTTACCAAAACTCTTTTTCCCTATTATCACTGCTCTATGGGTATCCTGTAGCACTCCTGCCATTATCTCAGATGCTGATGCGGAACCTTCATTTATTATAACAACCATTGGTACCTTTATAGGTATTATTGGTTTATTACCTGTCGCATAAGTCTTTGAAGATGCTCCTTCAACTCTGCCTCTAGTTTCTAGAATTAATCCTTTTGGTATTATAACATCAAGCACTTTTAGTACTTCATCTAATAACCCACCGGGGTTATATCTAAGATCTATAATTACACCTTTTACTTCTTTTTCTGATTTGTTAATTTCATCTATTGCTTTGGTGAATGAGTCAAAAGTTGTTCCTGAAAATTGGATTATCTTTATATATGCGATATTTTTGCTATTATCATTGATGAAACCCCATTTTACGGTAGGTATATTTATTATTTCTCTTGTAATAGTCTTATCAAATATCTGATCGCCCCTTTTTATAGTTATTTTTACTTTTGTTCCCGGTGTGCCCCTGAGCAAACTTACTGCCTTGTCAACAGGCATATCTTTGGTTGATTGATCTTCTATAAATATTATGTAGTCTCCGGGCTTTACTCCTTCCCTGTAGGCTGGCGTACCTTCTATAGGTGAAACAACATAAATGTAGCCATCTCTTGATGAGATATTTATGCCGAGTCCTCCAAATTTACCGGTTGTTTCAACAGTGAGTTCTTTAAAATCATTTTCGCTTAAAAAAGAGGTGTGAGGATCTCCCAAACTTTCAAGCATTCCCTTTATTGCTCCATGGAATAGATTCTTTGCTAAAGTCTTATCTTCATCAACATAACTGCTTTTGATGGTATTATAGACAGAATTAAACATTTCTAAATAGTAGTAATAGTCATCATCTTGGTCGTGGATTCTATCAACTAAGCTTTTACTACCAAAAATTGGTGTGAATGAAGCAATAAATATAAAGATTAATACAAGCAGAATAGAAATGAATATTAGGACTTTGGAGTATTTTTTCATAAACTTCCATACCTCTCCCATTACAAAAAACCTACGAAGTAATATAAAACTAACTTTAAAAATTTTTCAAATTGCTTTGGGATTTTGTTCAAAATTTCACAGGCTACTGCCTGTGTTAGGCTATTGCCTCAAGTTAAACCTGTCAGGCTTGGCCTGCTTCTTCTTTTAATTAAGAAAGTGCTATAAGCACCCCGTCCTCCCACCCATTTGTTGTAGAGAGGTTTCACCTCTCTACACTCTTTGATATAAATTAAGAAGTGCTATGAAGCACAAGGTGCTATTAGCATTTAGAATGTTTCACCTTCCAAAACTTTGTTTTTTTGATTAATAGTGTGCTTTAATTTACTTAATAAGAAGTGCTATTAAGCACCCCACCCAATTAAGTAAGGGATGCTCCGCATCGGAGATGCTTCGCATCCCTTAACCCTGTAATTGATTATTAATTTAAGAGTGTTTTAAACACAGAGTGTTTTAAACACAAAGTGTTTTAAACACAGAGTATTTTAAGCACATTTTTATTCAACATTCTTGAGAGTGAAGAGAGACACAGTCTCAGAGAGACACCGTCTCATAGAGACTCTGTCTCTTTTCGTAAAGTAAGGGTGGGAGGGGGACTACTAAAAGGTGCTTCATAGCACCTTCCTAATTGAGTGGTTAAAGTATCTTAAAGCACTTTCTTATAAATATTTGAAAAGCGTAGAGAGGTGAAACCTCTTGGAGGCAAAGCCTCTCTACGAATAATTAGGGTGGGTGGGCGGGACTGCTAAAAGTAATTTGTGCTCAAAGCACTTGTGCTATAAGCACAAAGATTTTTCCGACAGAATTCTGCAATTGCTTTGGATGTGAGATAATATTCATAATATAGGTAGCAAGGTTCAGTGGAAGAAAAGAATGGTTTAGTAATGGATCAACTTACTTTCTTTAGAGAGAGCAATGAGAATTGGTCAATTTGAAAGAAGCAAGTATTTGGGCTTCGCGATATCTAAACCGTAAAATTACTGTTTCAAATATTTCATATTTAATCCAATATGGGAAAATTAAAAAATACGGGAATAATGGTAAAGTTTTTATAAATTTAGAAGAATTAAAAGAATATTATGATTCTTTTGCGAAGCAGAGAGAATGGCAAAATGTATTAGGTAGAAGTATCAATTGGCATCTTTCTTTTTCCCAATATACAGAATCGGAGAGGACAAAACATGTACACAGGCTTCATCCTTACAAAGGTAAATTCATTCCTCAATTGGTAGAATATTTTCTTGATTCCCATACGGATGAATTTAAAAAAGATGTCTACTTCCATAAAGGTGATATAGTATTAGATCCTTTCTGTGGAAGCGGAACTACAATAGTTCAAGCAAATGAATTAGGAATGCATGCCATTGGAATAGATGTTTCTTATTTCAATGCATTGATTTCCAATGTAAAGGTTGAAAAGCATGATTTATCTTTAATTGAAAAGACAGTCCATAAATTGAATTTAGGTCTAAAAGAATTTCAAAAAAATAAAAATAATATCGCATTTGAAGAAGAGTTATTGATAGAACTTACAAAATTTAACAATAAATACTTTCCTTCGCCTGATTATAAGAGAAAGGTAGCAAATGGAGTAATTAATGAAAGTGAATATGCAAAAGAGAAAGAAAAGGAATTCCTTAGAGTTTATAATGAATTGATAAAAAAGTATCAAATTAAAATAAAACAGGATAAAAAAAGCACTTTTTTGGATAAATGGTTTATAGATCCTGTAAGAAAAGAAATAGATTTTTTGGCTCAAGAAATAAAACAAATAGATAATGAAGATGTTAGAAATGTTTTAACTATTGTTTTAAGTCGAACTGTACGCTCTTGTAGAGCCACTACGCATGCTGATTTAGCAACCTTGAAACATCCAGTTACAACTACATACTATTGCAAAAAGCATGGGAAAATCTGTAAACCAATATTTTCAGTTTCAAAATGGTGGGAATTTTATACTTTAGATACATTAAAGCGTCTTAAAGAATTTGATAGATTAAGGACTGATACCTTTCAAATATGTTTAACAGGAGATAGCAGGACAATAGATATTTATGAAGAAGTAAAAAAAGTAAACCTAACATTTGCGGAGAAATTAGTACAACAAAAAATAAGGGGGATATTTTCCAGTCCTCCCTATGTTGGACTTATTGATTATCATGAACAGCATGCCTATGCTTATGAGATATTTGGATTTGAGCGAAATGATGAATTAGAAATAGGCCCTCTATATAAAGGACAGGGAGAAGAGCAAAGGAAGTCTTATGTGGAAGGTATTGCACAAGTTCTTAATAATTGCAAAAAATACCTTCAGAAGGGGTACGATATATTTCTGGTAGCAAATGATAAATATAATCTTTATCCCAAAATTGCGGAATTAGCTGGAATGAGAATTGTCAATGAATTCAAACGTCCTGTTTTATATAGGGTTGAAAAAAACAGGGAAACACCATACTCTGAGTCAATATTTCATTTAAAGGAGAGATGAAGAATGGTTTTCACAGAAGAGCAAATAAGAAAAAAAGATTTTAAAAGGACACTATTAGAATGGGTAGCAATTTATTTATCAAAATATCCTGATGTAAAAATTCACTCATATATTGCTATCCCTTATAATCCTTATGAACCTAAGCCTTATGAAAGATGGACATTAAAAGGAATGCTTGATTTGGATAATGAATTAAAAGTCGCAGAGGAGTTTTGGGATTTTTTAGGTGGAGATGGAGCGTATACAGAATTGCTAACCTGTTTTGAAAGGGTAGGAATAGAGTTAAAACCGGAAATTGATAAATATTTTTCTAAATTCAAATAAGTAGGGGGTTTGAATAAGAATTGGGATCATCAATTACTAATTTCTTGGGGAGTAGTAGAAGCATTTTCGGTGTTTTCATTAGGATTAGGTACATTAGTTGTATTTTCCGTGTTGATTGGAGGGGTAGGGGTGGAAATAGCATGGGGACCTCCTACACTCTTTTTCATTTGTTGCTGAGGATATTGTGGAGAAATAGATTGAGGTTTTTTTACAATGTAATCAGAGTAGTTTATATCAAGGATGTTGGCAATTTCTACAATCTGTGCGAGTATATCCTTTCTACCAGTAGAATTGTAAACATAAGATAAAAGTTCAAGGGACTCTCTATACTTACCTACTTTACTGTATGTTTTTCCTAAAAACTCATACAAGTCAAGATTTCTGTTACCCAAATATTTTGAAGCCTCAAAGGCAACCAAAGATTTGTAGTAATGGCCGGTGTAGTAATAATCAAGACCAATCAGATAAAGAATATCTATATCTCCTGGGTAATCAGAATTTAAATTCAACAAAATAGCGAGAGATCTATCATATTTACCAGATAAAAAGTACAGTTCAGCAAGCTCCGTAGAAAACTTTTTGCTTTCTTGAGGAAATAACTTTATAGCCTCAATGGTATAATCAATAGCTTTAGAGTAATCTTTCAAATTTTCTTTATGTATCTTAATAGTAAGGTAGTAAAGCCTACTGTCCCTAACACCACTAGTTATGTCCTTTGTTATTTCAGATAAAGCACCGTTAACATCCCCTTTCAAGTACTTTGAATTGGCAACTTCATAGCTAGAAAAAGCGGTCATGCTACCAACTAAAATCATTACAAACACCAATAAGAAAATTCTCATATTCATAATTATTATATTTTCGGATAAATTATTTCTACATAAAAAGCAGATTTACAAATTTAATAAACAGATGCACGAAGTGGAATGTTCTAATTACATTTAATAAGGGTAGTATAAATCATCAATAGTTGTCTGAATTTTGATTTTACCTGAAATCACTTCTACTTTACCTTCGGGATATATCTTTGATATTTTACCTCTCATGTTGAATTTTCCAGAAAACACAATATTGCCTATTTGGGGGTTTTTTACTTTTATAAGTTCTCTCTCCACAATTATGGGTAGATTCACATCTTCTGATGTTTTTATAAGCTCTTTGTTTAGTTCCTCAAGTTCTTTTTGAGATATACTCTCATTGATCAATTTCTCTCTTATTTCTGAAATCCTTTTTTTGAGATTTGTTATCTCTGGCAGTATATCTGATATTTCTTTTTTCTTTACTTTTTCTATTTTTTCTTCAAATTCTTGTATTTTGTTTCTGTATTCTTTTTTAAGAGATTCTATCTCTTTTAGTTTTTGTTGTAACTCTTCTTTTAACATCTCAACTTCTCTCCTTTCATACTGTAATTCGTTTATAAATTTCTCATGTATATCAATACCTTCTGTCATTACCTTAAATGCCTCCTCAATTATGTTATCACTCATACCTAGTTTTTTGGCTATTATCATCGCATTGCTACTTCCCGGCATTCCCATAATTAGTTTATAAGTTGGCTTCAGTGTTTCTTCATCAAATTCCATATAAGCGTTTTTGAAGTATTCAAAACTCATTGGTAGTTTTTTTATTAATGTATAGTGTGTTGCCACACATATTTTAGCATCTCTTGATGCTATTTCTTTAAGAATTGCAACTCCTAAAGCTTCACCCTCTCTAGGGTCTGTCCCAGTGCCTATCTCATCAATTATCACAAGAGTGTTATAATTTGATAATTCAATTATTTCCTTCAGTTTTACGATATGTGCTGCAAAACTTGATAAATCTCTCTCTATACTCTGTGGATCTCCTATATCTGCTAGTATTTTGTTAAAATATCCTATAGTGCTTCCTTCTTGTGAAGGGATTAATAAACCAGAGAGTGCCATGACCGTCAAAAGTCCTATTGTTTTTATTGATACCGTTTTGCCTGCTGTGTTAGGTCCTGATATTATTAGTCCCCCAAAATCATTTTTACCATTTCCGAGCTCTACAGTTATTGGCACAGGATTTTTTAGAAACGGGTGTCTCGCGTTGATTAGCTTTATAACAGGTTTTTGTGATAAGTTAGGTTTTGTTGAATTCGTTATGTCTGCATATTTTGATAGAGCACATAAGACATCAAACTCACTTATAACATCTATGATCAAATCTATTTCATTGGTGAATTTTCTGAGTTGTAAAGTAATATTCCGTAGTATTTTTTCTATTTCTGTTCTTTCTTCATCGACAAGTTCTATGTACTTTATTGAGTAATGCTTTATGAAACTAGGTTCTACGAATGCTGTGTGTCCTGTTGATGAAATGTCCTGTACGAATCCATCAATTGCGTTTAAATATTCCATTTTGACAGGTATCACGAATCTATTGTTTCTTATCGTTACGAATTTATCCTGCAAAAACTCTTCATTTTCTGGTGACTTTATGAATTCCTCCAAAGATCGTATTATTGTAAGTTCTAATTTCTCCTTTTCTGATACTATTCTTGCCAAATTAGGAGTTGCGGTACTTAATATATTCCCATCCCTATCTATACTTGATTTTATAAGTGATTCAAGTTTTGAAAAGTTATTGTAGAAATCTTCTACATTGAAATCCGCTATGTTCTTCACTGGGGTGAATTCATTGTCTAGGTTATCAACAAAGATTAGTAGATCCCTTACATCGCGTAAAAACTCATATATGCCGTATATTTGTTTTGGTAGCAATGTTAAACCTTCTTTTTCTGTCTTACGCCAAATCTCTATCAATGTCTGGTCAAGTAATGGAACTTTTATCTTTTTGTATATTGCTTTTCCTTTTAAAATTTGCGAATGTCTATATTCAATGTTGACCATCGCCTCAGAATAAGGTTTAAAGTAGGTTATAGGTTTTATTGAAAGTATTCTTCTTTTTCCTTCATCGGTAAAGCAAAAGGAGGATATCTCTGAAAGTAATTCTTTAAACTCCAAATCTGCCAATGAATCTTCCAATATCTCCATATATTAAGCTAACTTTGATTTATTTTGTGCAATTCTTTTTAAGTCATTTATATTGATTATGATTATTTTGTTGTCTTCTATCTCAAGTTTCCCCATTTTTATATACCTGTTTATAATATCTTGGCAATCTTTTGGTTGGAGTCCTGACCAATGCGCTATCCCTTCGTAATCTACTTGAATTTCCACTCTGCTTGAATCTGGTTTTATAAAAGGCTCAGCAAGCATTATTAGTGTTTCTAGAATCCTTGTGTCTGGATCTGGTATACTGAGGATTCTGAGTTTTCTTCTAGCGTCATATATTCTTCTTGCAAATATCTTCATTAACTTCATTGCCCATTGGACATTAGTTTTTGCCAAGTACTCGAAGTTACTTCTATCTACTCTTATGAGTGTAACATCGGTTTCAGCCAAAATCGTTGCAGTGCGCTTTTCGTTGTCTATTAGTGCCATCTCTCCAAATATTTCCCCAGGACCTATAATATCAATAGTTTTTTCCTTATTTCCTTGAATTTTTGTTATTCTTACCTTACCCTCCTTCACTATGAAAAGTTCATTACCAGGTTCAAATTCACAAAATATTATATCTCCTGCCTTAAACTTTACTTCATGATTTTCAGTTCCTTCAAAGTTCATACATCACTCCACCGTTAGGGTTATATCTTTTCCCTCTTTATTAATTATAATATAGTTATCTGATATTTCAACAATTTTTTCACCCATCAAAATATCACCTTCTATTACATAAAAAATACCATTCACTCCAAATTCTTGTTTACCTTCGAGAATAGCCGTTTTCTTGCCATTAGCTAAAAATATACCTTTTAGCCTAAAGTATGAAAAAACTTGAGGTTGCCTGTTTTTCTGAGATGGCAATTTGTTCTCTTTTGCGAGAAAAGGTTCTTTAAATGGATTTTTGAGATTGTAAATGTTCCTTGGTTTATTATTGTTAGTAATTATGTTACCATCTTCCGTAGTTAATGTGCTAATCTCACTTTTGGTGGTTTCCGTTTTTTCTTTGAAATAATTTACAATTGTTGGTATTGATACTCTTACCATATTTATCCATACAACTAATACTATTATTATCAATGTCCATTTTACGAGTGGATTGTCCATCTTACCACCTTTCAAATCTGTTAAACCATTTTTTTATAATTGTGAAATTATCTTTATCCATGTTGAGAAATTTTAGTGCACACACGAAGCTGTTTTTCTCATATCCTATCCTTATAACTTCTGCTAAGAATTCTAGGTCCTTGTTTCCTACTTTTGTGTAAACTTTTATCTTGTCACCTTTGTTTAACAAACACGCAATGTGTTTGTCTATTTTTATTTTCATTCCGCCAAAACTTATGTCAATCACGGGGATTGGCATATCATTGTGCTTGTTTAGATTCAAAAACATTTCATAGCAAAAGAATTGCTCGATTATATCACCGAGTGCCACAACTCTAAGTAGTTTTTCCTGATCATCAAATTTGTTTATGTCTATTGGGGTATTTTTCCCAAGAAATATATAGCCAAGTAATGTATCAACTAAAAAGAGAGGGTAGTATACGAATGATTTTGCATTTTTTAGCAAATGGTAATTGATAAAGAATTTTACTTCACTACTGAATATATGCCTCTTTTCCTGCGGGAGGAAATATCCATAGGTTGCAAAACTATAAAAATATGAAGGTTGAAGAAAATCCCTCGAGGAGATATCAGGCACTAAAAGTCCAAGATGTTCATATCTACAGTAATTCAGCCAAGGTAGTTGTGATGATGGTTCTATAAATACTGCAATTTCGTACTCTTTTCTCAGTTCTTCCAGCACTAGTGAAACTGCATCTTCAAATGAATTTATCTGCTCACTGTTTTCAGTAAGAAATTTCTTAAAGGAGTTTGAAAACTTTTCAAAGCTTGCTTCTCTTATATCTTTTATGATGTTAAAACTGCTGAATAGTATTCCTTCAACATTGTATCTTTCATATTCTCTTTCATACCTTTTTTGAACAAAATTTGGTATGAGTATTAATGCTCTTTTACCTTCAATTTTTGCTATTTCTGAAGGGAAGAAAAACAAATCTTTGCTATATGGTATTAGACAGTTTATACCGTATGGTAGGGGTATACTAAAGTTATCCGGTACATCCATATCAATTGCTAAATAAAGATCATCAATTATTTCTAATGGCTGCCCTTTTACCTTTAGATCATCAATCACAAGAAATATGTCACTTTTTATTGAGGTAAGAAACTTTAAAATATTCACAGCGCTTATGTTCTTTTCCATGATTTGCCTTTATAATAAATTTTCGGTTTTCCTGTTTCAAGAAATGATGAGAAGTAAGGTTAAGTGGTAGGTGCGTGCGAGAGATCAAAAATAGAGGGAGAGGAAGGGTCCAAATCCCAAGAGTAACCCTCCTCTTAATTTTTATAGGATTCTATAATCCCAAAGATTTTATAATCCCAAGGATTTTATAATCCCAAGGATTTTTTAATTTCGTTTATTTTGTTCTTCTTGAGTGGATAGTACCCAACTTGAGAAGTGATTTTTTGACCTTCATCAGAAAGAATCCATGAAATGTACTTTTTTATATCTGGATCTTTGAGTTTATTATCTGTTGTGTAAATGAATAAGAATCTTGATAATGGATATATACCCTTATCTACATTTTCCTCTGTAGGTTGATAAGCAGGTGAGTTTTCATCTTTCTTTATGGATAGAGCCTTAGCACCTTTTAGGTACCCTATACCACCATAACCTATACTATATTTATCTTTTTTGACGGCATTAAGGACAGAAGCAGTTCCAGGCATATATTGAGTTAAAGGACCATAATCAGCATCACCAAGGACATGTTCTTTGAAGTAGACATAGGTACCTGAATTATTTTCTCTTGAGTAAACTTTTATCTGCCTTTTATCCCATCCGAAGGCACTCCAATCACTAACTTTACCAGTAAAAATATCTTTTAGCTGACTTATTGTCATCTCTTTAATAGGATTAGATTGATTAACATAAACGGCTATACCATCCAAAGCAACAGGTATCTCTATTAACTTATTGCCATTTGCCTCTATCTTTTGTTTCTCTTCGGGCTTTATAGGTCTTGAAGCATCAGCCAAATCAGTAGTTTGGTTCATCAATGCAGCTATACCAGTACCAGAGCCACCGCCAGTGACCTGTATAACTACATCTTTGTTCTTCTTCATGTAAACTTCAGCCCACCTTTGCGCGAGTATCACAAGGGTATCTGATCCCTTTTGCGTTATTTCCTTAGTGGCACCAAAAGCCGTGTAGCCAATGATCACACTTAAGGCAACAAGCGCTAAAGCAAAAAATTTAACGAATCTTGTCATATAAACCTCCTTTTACAAAAGTTTAAGGGTAATTTTTTAAAAAATTGTAAATAAAATCTTAATATATTGAAAATTCTTCACCTTAAATGAGAACTTCAGTTACCTTGTCTCCTCCACTAATTAAAAACTAAAACTCCTAGATACCGATATCCCTAGTGACGGATTTATGAAAGTTGCTTCTATTGGTTGAGTGTTTCCAGGTAAGTTTAATGGATATGTGAGTATATCAATTCCTATCTTCGCTTCTATGTTTAGTGTTTTTGAAATCTTGTAGAGTGGCCTCATTTCAATTGATGTCATTGAGAAACTCTGGAAATCTTTTTTTATTCCTTCTGCATTAGGGGTAATGAATGATTGAAAATCTCTGCTCATTACTAAAATGAATAATGGGATATCTAAATTACCAAAAGAAAACTTAATCATCGGTGTAAAAGCCATATCAATAGATCTATCGGAGATATGTAATATGTTTCTATCACCTTGTTGTTCGTAGTCTATGATATCAATCTCTTTAAACAATATCATATCTATACCTATTCCTAGCCAATCAGTTATGTTTATACCGGAGTAAAGGTTTATTTTTGCTCCCATTGGTGAAGATCCTAAATTATTTACATTAGTAGTGGCAGAATTCACTGCACTAAAGGATAAAATAGAATTTAAGCCTATGAACCAACCATTACCAAAGAGACTGCCTTTAGTTGTTTGGTATTTGAGAGATATTTCAGGGTACAATGATATGATACGCTCGTCTTCAAAGGGCATTAATTGCATACTCAAATAAACTGATGGTGTGAATGTTCCAGGTATTTCTAGCTTTTCTTGTTGTTGTTTGATTTTCTCTCTGTATTCAACTACGGCTGTTTCTTCATACTTTGGGATGACCTTTTTTATACCTTCGGTGAAGTCTACTACTATAGTGTCTATCGTGTTGAATATTTCATCAACATCATAGAAAAAATCATACGATTTTGATAACTTAACTAATTTATTCGCTACATCTATCAGTTCCAAAACTAATTCCATTCTTTGCTCTTGTTGGCTCACATAACCAAATATGGCAAACTCAACACCATTTGATAGTGCTATTAAGTAGGCATCGTCTTTTGATAAAATCGCTGTGGTGTTCGTTATGTCAATCAAAACGAAATCCCTTTTCAAGAACCCCGAAACAGATGATTTTACTGCTCTTGAAACGATATCTGATGTATTTTTCCCATCGTGAGAGATACTAAAAAAGCATACCTTCCAAGCATCTTGCCCGTATGCAAGAGAAGATATTAGTAAAATAATCAAAACAAAAAACTTTCTCATAAGACCACCTCAAAATTTGTATTTTACACCTAACGAAAATAGATCGTAGACTTCAGAAGTTTTTACATAATAATTTGAATAACCTTCTTTTAATTGGTACAAAATATCAGTTGAAACGGGGCTTAGAACTGAATTGAATACCAAACTCGTGTTCCCAAATATGCCTTGTTCATACGAGACTTTCAGACAAAGAAATTTCATTGGTCCTGATGGTCCTCCTCCTAGATTCTGTATAAGTTCGGATTTGATATTATTATCAGTAATTTCACGGAAGCCATCTTGTGAAACTATTGTGAAGCCTACTAGTGGTGCTACTGTCAGTGATGAAGTTTTGTCAAATTTGAACTTCAGGATTGGTGATAGGTTTATATAGTTTAAAGCAGCCCTGTAGTCATTAGAAAAGATGTTAGTAACATAATCTCTCAGATTAAATTCATACCTTGAATATTCAATACCTAGTCCTACCATTAGAAATCCTTTCAGTAGCCATACACCAGTATTTACTGAAACCCCGTAATAAGTGCTATTCATTCCTACTCGTAAAGAGGCATCAAAGCTAAAATACCTTGTATCAATACCAAATCCTAGTGATACTGCTACACCGTTTTGGCCAAAGTTGTTTTTTAGTATATTGTCCCAGGATGTTCCCCAGTTTGTGTAAATCCCCTCAATAGGGAAGGGATTATACAATGCTATTCCGATGGATATACTAGGTCTTATGTTTGTTTCTTCTAGTGGGCTTATGTAGTCAATTTTTTCTATGTCCTTGTATATCTTTTCCGGTGGTGCTGGCTTGTATACCGATAGTAGGTAAGATGATACATTACTTATTTCATTCGGTGTTACATTACTGATGTTTGTTATTAATCCTTTTGTTGTGTATACCATTATGTTTGAATTACTTATTACTACCAAGCCTGATATTTTGTTTTGGTGCATAAAAAATAAAAAGTCTGCGGGTAGTTCGCCGAATGTATCTTTGATTATTACTTCGTTTGTCTCCATCAATTTGCTGTAGAGTAGTGATTCAATCATGAGTGAGTTAAAGTCTTTAGTTAGTGTTATTATTGATATCCTTTGTTTTGCTAGTTCTTCAGAATATACATTCCTCACTAATCCAAATTGGATTAGTAAAATAAATAAACAAACAAAGAAAAATAACTTTTTCATGTTTACCTCTATAAATATTATAGACAACTTTTCTGAAGAAAAGTAAATTAAGAATGTATGACATTAAGAATGTATGACATTGAAAATGTACGACGGGTGGAAATCCATCATTAAAGTAATTCAATTATTGCCTTTTCTAGTAGTATGTCCTTTATGGTTGTTGTACTTCTTGTATTCTTCTCTAATATTGTGGCAAGTTTGATGAGTTTTCTTAAGGTATCATTATTAATCTCTTTGATGAGTTTTTTAGTGTTCTTAATCTCAAATGTTGAGAGCCCCAACTGTTTTGATATTTCTTCATCGCTTAGATACTTCTCAGAGAGTTTTCTCACATTTACTATTTTTTCTACTTGTTTGTATATGAGTAAACCCAAAGCGTATAAATTTTCTCCTTTGTCTATAATATCATTCAATAAAAGTAAAACCTTGTGTTTTTCTCCTCTGACTATTGAAGACACAAGTGAGAATATATTGCCTTCACCTGATTTTTGGAATAGTGTTTCTAATGCCTCATGGGATCTTATTAAGTTCTTTGTTTGAAAGTAGTTTTTTATATAGTTTACATCTTCATACAACCCATTAGGGTCATTGCCATTCCTTTCAATGAGAAAATTGGTCAACTCTTCTGATATTTCTATGTTGTTTTTGATAAGCAGGTTTTTAACATACGCAGGTAAATCATTCTCAAAGACTCTCCAAAAAGTTTTCACCTCACCTCCCTTATTTTCAATCGCTAACGATATACTTTTATCAAATTTGTAAGGTGATGAGGTAGATGTGATTATTAATAATGTATCATCATCTACACTTGATACACCAGAATTTATAATCTCTTTTTCCTGTTTGTTGAGAGTTTTGTTAATTTTCAAAATTATTGCTTTCCTATCTCCAAAGAGAGATTTTAGATTACAATGGTTAGAGAAAGTTTTTAATCCTTCTTCATCTGTATCTAAGTCTATGGTTATTACTTGAATACCTTCACCCTTGCTAAAATCTAATACGATACACTTTATATATTCATTCTTTTCAACTTCATTCTCCCCCAATAGTAGGTATATCCCTTTTTTTACTTTTTGTTGTGTTCGTGGCATTTTCTCCTCCTATAATTGATTTCATGAAGCTGTTTGTTGTTGTATAAGCGCCGTAATTCTCACGCCACCCCTTTGATATAACCGAAGAAATATTTATAGCGAGGTCGTTAAAAGCCATATATCTTATTTTGTCTAGTATCTCCTCTTTAGTGAATGTATCATAAACAGTTTCATAACTCAAATTAGTAATAAATGTCTGGGTTAGTGAGTAGTTTGATATGATGCTATCGCCATTAGTAGTAACTAAATTGATGCTTGCAACCAAATCAATTCTGACGCTAGTAGAATTGGTATTGGGGACTATGGTCTCATTAAAATTGTTTATTGACACATAAGCTGTGAGTTCTGAATTCTCATCTTTCACAGGTACCAGTTCAGTTGATGTTAGCATTTTTGAATTGAGTGAATTGACAAAGTATAAAAAATATTTAAGATCGGTGTTTACAGAGTTGTAAACATTCATTTTTATCATCTTTTTTGATGTTTGCGATTCAACATTCTGCGATTCAAATTTTACATTTTTTCCACCACATGACAGTAAAATTGTAAATAAAAAAAACATGGATATGAGTATTGTAAGTATCTTTTTCACAAGATTATAATAAAAAACTCCTAAAGAGTTTTTCAAAGAGAAATATAACTTGAAAATGTTGACTAATGTAATAGATAATTATTTGTGCCATGACCGGGGGTGAGCTCGGTTTGGGATTGTGTGCAATTCCATTAAGGAGGTAATATGAATATTTCAGAGATAAGAGAAGCAATATCTTCTCAAAAAACTAACCAAAAAAGAAAGTATGAAATTGGTTTTATAGTTGAACCGGATGAAACCATTGTACCTAAGGTAGTTGAGAAAGTAGAAGATATAATAAAGGAGCACGGGGGTAGCGTTATTAGCGAGTCCGAAATGGGCAGAAGAAAGTTGGCTTACCCCATAAAAAAGAATAGAAAAAAATACCTTGAGGGTATTTATAAATTTGTAGTCTTCGAAGGTAGTCATTCAACTGTAGAGAACTTAGATAGGTTAGTAAAGATAAATGATAACATAATAAGGCATGTGATTCTCAAGGTTTCAGAGCAGAAAAACAAAAGGAAGTAGGGGATTAAGATGGCTAGATCCTTCAATAAAGTAATAATGGTAGGTAATCTTTCCGCTGATCCTGAGGTTAGGCAAACTACCTTGGGTAAAAAGGTTGTGAAGTTTAGGATTGCTATAAACGATGATTACAAGGACACTAAAAGAACATACTTCTTTAATGTCGTTGCTTGGGATAGATTAGGTGAGATTGTCCAAAATTACACAGAAAAGGGAAGCAAAATAATGGTAGAAGGTAGATTAACTCAAAGGGAATGGGAAGCCGTTGAAGATGGGAAGAATGTGAAAAGATCCTCTGTAGAAATAGTTGCTGAAAATATTGTACTTCTTGGGAGTAAGAATAAAGGGGAGGTAGACTATTCAAAAACTGATTTCACAAATCAGAATGTTAGTAAATTAGACAATAAAAAGGCATCATATTCCGATATACTGAATTCTTCAAAGTCTAGAGATGATGAATTTCCTGAGGAGGATGAAGGGCAATCTTTTGAAGATGAGGGAGAAAACATTGATGAAGAGTTACCAGAAATAGATGAATCTTCTGATTTAGATGACTATAAAGATTTTGATGAATCTGATAAAGAATTTAAGTAACATTAGGAGGTTTTTATGAGTGAAATTTTAGATGAAAAAGATGTGGAAGTTGTACCTGATGATCAGTATCAAAAATTTCAGAAAAATTATCAAATCAAGAAGAGAAAGATGACATGCCCAAAGAAATTGCTCAATGTGACTTACAAAGATGTTGATGTTTTATCCCAATTTCTGACAGTTACAGGCAAAATAAAATCTTCAAAGATAACAAGGTTTTGTGCGAAAGTTCAAAAAAAGATAACAAAAGAGATAAAAATTGCCAGAATAATGGCACTTCTTCCTTTTACTGATAGGTAGTTTTGGGAGAGGTGTCCGAGTGGCCTAAGGAGCAGCACTGGAAATGCTGTGTGCGGAATTTCCGTACCGAGGGTTCGAATCCCTCCCTCTCCGCAATGTTTCAACCTTTCCTAAAGTCTAAATCCTTACTTAGCAAGTTTGTTAAAACTTTATCTCTTTCCTACGAAGATTTGGCTGTAATACTTGAGAATGGGATCAGTAGTTTTAAGTTATCATGGCTTTTGGTTGATAAATTTGGTTTTGAAAGAACAAAAGTGAATTGGCTGATGTTTTCCCCAGTGTTATTGAATTACTTGATAAAGAGGGAACTCTTTAATAATTATAACAAGGGGAGAGAGGCAGAAATAAAGGGAGCAGAATACTTGTCTCACATCGGTTTAGAATTGTTGCTTATGAACTACAGGACAAAGAATGGTGAAATAGATATAATAGCTGTGAATAACAATTTTATTAGGTTTGTTGAAGTCAAATCATCATATACTTTTATACAACCTGAAGAGAGGATAAATAGCGATAAAGTTAATAAAATTCTAGCAGTTTCCGAAGATTTCTTTGTAGATCTAGGGTTTGTGTTAGAGAGGGGATATGATGCACTTGTGATTAATCACGAAGGTGTTTCATATCTTCGTGACTACTTAATTTGAAAAAAAGGGAACAAGGATGTTCCCAAAAAATAGATAGGAGGGACAAGGATGTCCAAGGTTCGGGTTCGACAATCAAAGAACCGTCTAAGATCCTCATTGTCAGATGATGAAATAGAGGAACTTAGGCGTAAGATAAGAGATCCTAGCTATGTTGATTATGTGACACAGCAGATAGCTAGGGCAATATGTGAGCATTTGGGATCGGATGTTTACGATGTAAACTTGTCTGAAGACAACAAAAATAAACCTCCATAAATTGAATATATGCTATTTTTTATCTAAGGGAGGCTTCGCCTCCCTAAACTTGAGGATGTTCCAAAATTTGATTATGATTATTCCTAAACGGTGGCATATTTCAAATAATGTGCACACAAAAGAGAATACCTGTTTAGGTAAATTGTGTTATGCACCCCTTTGTCATTCTGAACGGAGTGAAGAATCTCATTGAAGTTTTTGAGATTCTTCGCTTTGCTCAGAATTGACAGTAAAAAAAGTTAGCTCGGAATTGACAGTGAAAAAGACAGACAGATTAATTCTACAAATTACAAACCGAGTTTTGAAACAACCTCAGTTTTGACATAAACATCATGCAACAATAATAAAGTTCTTATAGTGCAATAAAGTAGTGCACCATGTGCACATTAGTGTGCAGTGCTATTCTAGAAGCCTCTAAAATAAAGGCTTTGCGTGACATACAAGTGCACCAAAAGTTGCACCTGTGTGCAATTTTTGAAATTTTTTATATACCAAAATGTTTTGGTATATATACCAATTTTACCTTTATTTTTCCAAATAATTAAGATGTGTTGCTAAAAAACAACAAAATTTGGCATGATTTTTGCTGTATATATAGTGGAGACTATGTCTCCAGGGAGGTTACCTATGAGACGTATAATCTTGGTGAGTTTAATGCTGGTGCTGGCGCTGACGCTTGTGCTAGCGGTCGACGACGCGTTTGGTTGGCGAATAATGCAAGCATTCTACTGGAATGTGCCAACCTCTCCAGCGTGGTACACGACCGTTTCTAACAATGTTGCTAACCTTGTCTCAAAGTACATCAATGTTTTCTACCTGCCACCACCGCAGAAGAGCTATAGCTGGGACAGTATGGGTTATGACCCTTATGATTACTATGACCTTGGTGCGTATAACCAAAAAGGTGCTACTCAAACAAGGTTTGGTACACAAGCACAACTTAAGGGGTTGCTAGCTAAAATTCACTCTTATGCAGGAGTGTATGCCATGGCTGATATTGTTATAAACCACAACAGTGGTGGTGCTTCTGAATATAACCCATTCGTTGGTAGTAATACTTACACTGACTTTTCAGGTGTTGCTAGTGGTAAATGGAAGAGATGTTACTATGACTTCCACCCGAATGATTTACACTCCACTGATGGTTATGGAACATTTGGTGGTATGCCTGACCTCTGTCAGGACAAAACTTATGACAAAACAAACATAATAGCATGGCTACAATGGCTTACAAACAGGTCGTATGTAGGATTTGATTTCTGGAGGCTCGATTATGTTAAGGGATATGCTCCGTGGGTAGCGCAGTATATCTACGACAATACAGGTTCTCCTCTCACGATTGGTGAGTACTGGGATAGTGATAGGAACAATGTCAATAACTGGGTGAATGCTGTTGCTAGGGCGAATGTCAAGGCTTTTGATTTCCCACTCTTCTATACCTTGAAGAGTATGTGTAATACGACTGATGGTAGTTTCAATATGGCGAATCTTAGTGGTGCTGGACTCGTAGGAATTAATGCTTCGCATGCGGTCACATTTGCAGAGAATCATGATACAGACCAAAGTGATCCTATAATATATGACAAATTGATGGCGTATGCTTATATACTTGCAGGTGAAGGAGATGTTAGTGTATTCTGGAAAGATTACTATGACTATGGGCTTGCGAAGGAAGGGACTGCTCTTGGTATAGCTCAACTACTATGGGTCAACTATAGGCTTGCAGGTGGTAGCACTAGTGTGCTATATACAAGTAGTGATCTCTACATAGCACAAAGAAATGGTTATGGTTCTAATCCAGGTTTGATTGTTGTGATTAATGATAACACTTCGTCATGGCTTGGTGCTACAGTTAAGACAAAGTGGACAAATACTACTCTACATGCCTATGCCTGGAATGGAAAGGATACTTCACAGCCACAAGACAAAACAACAGATGGAAGTGGTTATGCTAGTTTGTATGCTGCTCCGAGAGGTTATGCTGTTTACGCTCCTAGTGGATATTAATGCAATTTAAGGGGGATGAAAATCCCCCTTTTCTCCTTTTTCCTTTTCTTTTTTAGATACTTTTTAATTCTCTAGAAAAAATCTTGTGCTTTAAGCACCGCGTGCTAAAAGCACCAAGTGTTCTAAACACCAAGTGTTTTAAACACCAAGTGTTTTAAACACCAAAGATTTTGATTAGGTGTAGGGACAATTCATGAATTGCCTCTACAAAAGGTAAAAGTAAAAAAATAATTTGATTATACAAACGATTCTTGAACCTAATAAATTACTTGCATTTTGTGGTATCTAGAATACTTTTTACTGAAAACTCTTAAGAGTGTAGAGAAGCGAAGTTTCTCTACAATTAGGATGGGCGGGTGGATGAGGTTTAAAACGCATTTTTATTTGAATATTCTTGATTGCTTTAAGTCCTTAATTCAAAGCAAGATAGGCGTAATTTGGGCAGATTGAAAAAGGTTCTTAATAATATAAAATAAAGAGGGCGTGAGCCCTCTTGTAAAATAGAATTACTTAACCGTATAAGTTGAGAAATCGTTCAAAGAGACACTAGCATTCCAAGCCGGCGGTAACGGACCATCAGTACCACCATTACCATTAGTAAACGGAATAGCACCATACGCCGTAGCATTAATATCCGTACCAGTGTAGAAACCTAAAATTCTAATCGTACTATTAGCTGCCAAGCCTAACTGACTAAGAGGAATAGCAAGCTCAACAAACCTATTACCTGTATCAACTCCTATATTTGTAATAGCCGTGGTAGTAAGAGTGCCATCAGCAAAAATTATTAGATTACTACTACCAACAAAACCATTAGATGGAGCGTTAAAGAAGAGAACCACATCGTACGCAAACCCACCAGTCAAAGTTATATTACTCTTCGTAAAATCACCTAAACCCAATAAATTAGTTTTATCGTAACTATAAGAAGGTAAATCTATAAGGAAATAAATATTATTTCCATAACTACCAGCATTATTAGGTGTCTCAAACGCCACATAAAGGTTTTGAGAATCATTAGTAACATACAGCCCCAAAAACCCTCCAAAGTCCCATCCAAGAGTTTCGGTACTAGTATTCGTAACGGGACCAGCAATTTTACAACTATACCACAAAGATTCCTTTGTGCCATCAATAGTTATATTGGTAGGAATACTGTTCGTATTAGCAGGAATCAAAGCAAACAGGTAAGTGCTATAAGTAGATGATACTGTAAGTCCCGATTGAGATAAGTCAAGTGAAATATTCTTTGGTGAACTTGAAAGGTTAGCAACAACCAAAATTGATTCGTTTGTACCTATCCTGATGTATGATAACACAGAATTATCGCTAGTACTTATGAGTTTGAAATCTCCCCTTCTGAGTGATGGATAAACCTTTCTTATTTTTATGAGCCTTTTGTACAAGTTTAGAAGAGAATTAGAATCACTCAACTGATAAGAAACATTGATAGGATCAGAGTTATTCGCTATACTAGTCCATGGTGTACCAGTTGTAAAACCTGCTTTTGAAGTATTATCCCACTGCATTGGTGTTCTTTTGCCTGAATCTCCCCCTTGACTACCTTTACGCATACCAATTTCAGTACCATAGTAAACATACGGGGTACCCGGGAATGTAAGAAGCAAAACAGCGCCTAACTTCTGTTTATCAACACTACCCCCAACCTCATCAGCAAACCTATTGCCATTCTGAAATATATCATCGTGATTATCCAAAAAAGGTGCAAAAAACTTCCATGGCACTGAAGAAGGCTTAGTATTAATCATATTTACAAGGTCAGAGTTACTTTCACTACTTATTGAATTAGCAATACTATATGCAAAGTCAAAATTGAAACAAGATGTTAGAGTACCATAGTACCCTCCAACTACTCCATTATTCACCCACACCTCACCGACAGTATAGAAGTCAGATTTTATACTCCTAAGGTAGTTATTGTATGCTGTCCAGAACTGTTTCGTAGGTGGTGTATCAGCTTGATTTGGGTATGGTCCTGTCTCTATTAAGTACCTAGCAGCATCAAGCCTATAGCCATCAACATACTTGTATACCCAGTTAGAAGCAACCTTTAATATTTCATTTGAAACTGATGGATTGAAGTAATTCAAGTCAGGCATACCACCATAACCAAAAGCCGAATAATAGTACATACCCCTAGTACTATTCCATATCCAAACATTATTAGCACTTCCCACTCCCCAAGGATACTGCCACCCACTAGGAAGAGTATTAGTCCAAACATACCAATTACCTCTACCATTTGCATTATTCTTAGAATCAATAAACCAAGGATGTTGGTCACTTGTGTGATTGATTACCATATCAAGAATTGTCTTCACTTTTTTGTTTCTGGCATCAGTGATGTAGTTATTGAAAGCAGTCATACCGCCATAATCATATTCAATTGAATAGTAATCCTTTACATCATAACCATGATCAGAAGGAGATTCAAATATAGGTAGTAGCCAAATAGCATTGAAACCTATGTTTGTAATGTAATCAAGCTTTTGTTTGAGTCCATTCAAATCACCTATACCATTCCCATCTGAGTCAAAAAAGCTCCTAACGAAAACTTGGTAAACAATAGCATCAAGATACCAATCAGAACTTGTATCAATTGCATCTGACTTACCTAGATTAGAAATCAATATAACTTTGAATTCATAAGGCTGAAGTGAGACAGAAAAATTCGTGTAGTTAGTAGAAGAAAGGCTCGTATACGGAACAACTAACTCATCATAAGAAGTTGGCATAACAAAAGCCACACTTGAAGGTGGAGGCGTAATACTTGTTGTATTTGTATTCGTCGAAGTAGTGTTAGTATTGGTTGCCGTACTAGTGCTAGTAGTGCTAGATGTTGTATTGCTTACAGGTTTAATTGAACATGAGTAAGCAAAAATCAAAGTAAAGAAAATAAGGGTAATAGACACCATTCTTTTCATAATCTTACCTCCATTGGTATTATAATAACAAAACTTTTGAAAAATTTCAAAACATCAAAATCTGCCTTGCTGATTAGCGTATCTAAAATTAAACGAATGAGAAGGCAAAAAAGCGACAAGGAATAAGATGTATAAAAATTACTACCTTATTAATTTAGAAATAAAAGTAAAAACAACATTTCAAACTCTCCACAGAATTTTTATTTTACAACAAAAACATTTATTATTATGCACTCTGGAGAATAACATGAACTTTCAAGCAGATTTACATACACACTCAATTTTTTCAGATGGTGAGATGTCAGTAGGATTGATCCTTCAAAAAGCCCAATCTTTAGGAATAAGATACATTTCAATAACAGATCATGAAAATACAAGACAAAACGAATGTGTACAGAAAATATCAAAGTACAACAATTTTGAAATAAAAGTTATCCCCGGCATAGAGATATCAACGAAATACCAAAGCAAAGATATACATTTGGTTATATACTATAACCCAGAAATTACGAAGGAGATAAACTTTATTCTAGAGCCCCTTAAGGAGAAAAATCTAAAAAGAGTAAGAAATATCATGAAAGAATTAGAAGCAGTTGGTTTTAATTTCACGAATTTCAACATTAACGACTCAAGAACGCTTAACAGGTTGTGTTTGGCAAGATACATATACAATAACTCAAATTTAAAGACGATAGAAGAGGTTTTTCAAAGATATTTGGATAATTACAAATCGGAAAAAGAAAAACAAGGTTACCCAGAAGCCAATGAAATGATAAGAAATTTTTCAAAATTGGGGTGTTTCATAGGTATAGCGCATCCTGACTTTTTGGAGGATTGGAGCAACATAAGAATAATTCATGAATTCATGAAAGAGGGACTAAATGGAATGGAGTTTCATCACCCGATGATAAATTCACAACTTGAGAATAAAATTCTCAAATTTTTGGAAGAGAACAGTCTAGTACCTTTAGGTGGTAGTGATTTTCATGGATATGACACAAAAAGAAGAGAATTAGGAAAATACAACATCCCCAATTCTTCAGCAGAGTACATAATGAAGTATCTGAAGATTCACACTGCTTATTAAAAAAATTTTTTCCTATCGGGAAAGGATTAATTTCTTATAAGTGTATAAAGATTCCACATTTTACTTCCTGAAAGTGTTATGCTTCAAAGGGTAAATACAGTGAAAGGATACCTTCCTCTTATAATTTTAGTGGAGTGCTTAATAGTAAATTGAGTCTAATGCGGTTACTTATATTAATTATATGGAAAACAGGCGATGTTTTGGAACAGTCTCATGCTTTGTTGAAAAAAAATCGTTATTACATTTAATCTTGACTAATGGAAGTTTTTAGGAGGTAACATGAAAAGCAAGGTAAATGTGTTGTGCGCTGATGGCTTTTCGAAAGCGGGACTTGAGATATTTTCTTTTTATGAAAATATCTCAGTAAAACTCAATGAGAAAACTACTAGAGAGGAACTTTTGAATGAGGTAGGAAATTACGATGTACTCATCGTGAGAAGTGGTACAAAAGTAGATAAGGATGTGATAGATAGAGGTAAGAATCTGAAAATAATAGCTAGAGCTGGCGTAGGGTTAGATACAATAGATGTTGATTATGCAACTGAAAAGGGAATAATAGTTATGAATTCCCCGACAGGTAACATTGTATCAACTGCTGAACATACTTTAGCCATGATATTTTCACTTGCTAGGAAGATACCATTTGCTCATCTCTCAATGGTACAGGGTAATTGGGATAGAAAATCCTTTAGAGGAGTAGAACTCTTCAAAAAGAAGATTGGTGTTATAGGATTAGGTAAGATAGGGAGTGAGGTAGCCAAGAAATGTATACTGTTAGGTATGGAAGTGATGGGATATGATCCTTTCATATCTGAGGAGAAAGCAAATTCTTTAGGTATAAGAGTTGCATCGCTTGAAGAAATATTCAAGGAAGCTGACTTCATAACTGTTCATGTTCCTTTGACTGATTCAACTAAAAACTTGATAACTAAAAAAGAGATAGAGATGATGAAAAACACAGTCAGGATAATAAACTGTGCTAGAGGTGGTATAATTAATGAGCAAGATCTTGCTGATGCCTTAAATAGTGGTAGAATAGCTGGTGCCGCAGTGGATGTTTATTCAAAGGAGCCACCTGATTCTTCTCATCCGTTACTCAATGCCAAAAATTGTGTGCTAACCCCCCACCTAGGAGCATCAACCGAAGAAGCTCAGGAGAATGTATCTATTGAGATAGCCGAATCTATAGTAAAGTTTTTCAAAGATAATATTATAGTCAATGCTGTAAATATGCCTTCAGTGAGTATCCAAAAATTTAAAGAACTCAAGCCATACATAGACATGGGAGAAAAAGTTGGAACTATATTATCACAACTCTCAGATGGTGGTGTAATACAACTTTTGGTTTCTTATGTTGGAAATATCATAAATGAACCATTTGAGATCATAACTAGAGCTATCGCAAAAGGGTTTTTGAAAAATATTGTAGGTGAAGATATAGTAAATTATGTCAATTCTCTCCTATATCTTGAATCACAAGGTATAAAATTGTTAGAAACTAAAGAGGAAGATAACTTTTCGGTATTCTCTAACATCATAAAGGTAGGCTTTGTGAGCAAATCAAAGAAAGAGGAAATATGGTATACTGTCTACCCATACAGTGAAGCAAAAATTGTTAAAATAGATAACTATTACCTTGAACTTGATCCATCTGATTACATGGTTTTCTTGAGGAATTATGACAAACCCGGTGTTGTTGGGTTTATTGGTAATATTCTGGGAGAGGCAGGTATCAACATAGGTGAGATGAAGGTGACTAGAGCAAAAAGAGGAGAGAAGGCTTTGACAATAATAACTGTTGATAATTCACCTTCACAGGAAGTTATAGATAAGATGAATTCAAATCCTGACATATCGGAAGTTAGATTTATAAAATTGTAGATGAAACTTTTTGTTGTAGAGTCTCCAGCTAAAGCCAGAACTATAAATACATACCTCGGCAGAGAATTTCTTGTTGTTGCAACGATGGGGCATATTAAAGATTTGCCTCAAAGAAGCATGGGGATAAACTTTGATTCGTTAGAACCTGTATATGTTTTTTTACCCGGAAAGAAAAAACTGATAACAAAAATTATTGATCTCTCGAAAAAGGCTGAGGAGATTTTTCTTGCCTCTGACAGGGATAGGGAAGGTGAAATAATATCTTTTCATGTTAAAGAGGTCGTTTGGAAGTACAATAAGAATGTTAAGAGAGTAGAATTTGGTGAGATAACAAAAAATTCTATTACCGAGGCGATAAAATCGCCTCGTGATATAAATATTCATCTTGTCAATGCTCAGAAGACAAGAAGGATGCTTGATAGGTTGGTAGGTTACAAAATAAGCCCCGTGCTTTCAAAAGGATTGAGAACCACAATGAGCGGTAAAGTATCTCTTTCTGCTGGTAGAGTACAATCACCTGCTTTGAAAATTGTGTGTGATAGGGAAATTGAAATAAAAAACTTCGTTCCCATTTCGTACTATGATGTTTTTATCCTTTGTACAAAGGAAGATAAGGAATTTAAACTAAAGTTAGTTAGTCAGAAAACTGGTAATAAAGTTGTTCACTTCACCCCTGAAAACAGGATTGACGAAAACAAATTAAATGAAATAAAACGAAATATAAACATTAGCGAAGTGTATGTTAAGGATGTAAAAATACAAAAAGACAAGATTACTCCCCTTCCCCCCTTTAAGACAAGCACATTGCAGCAAGATTCCTCATCTAAACTGGGATTTTCTCCTAGTAAAACAATGGCTATAGCACAAGATCTTTATGAAGGAATGAATGTAGATGGGGAATTTGTGGGACTCATAACATACATGCGCACTGATTCTGTAAGAATTTCTGATTATGCTCTGAAAAAAGTTAGAGAGTTTATAAGAGAGAGAATTGGAGAAGAGCAATTAGCGCATAGTCAAAGATTGTATGAAAACAAAGGAAATTCACAGGATGCACATGAGTGTATAAGACCTACTGATGTTTACAGAGTACCAGCTTCCGTTAAAGGTAAAATACCAGAAGATCATTACAAATTATACGATCTTATATGGCGTAGGTTTATCGCTTGCCAGATGAAAGATGCTGTTTTGCTTGTTACAGATGTGTTAGCAAGTGATAATACCTACAACTTCTTTGGAAGAATGAAAGTTATACTTGAGAAGAATTTTCTTAACTTTTATCCCCACAGTGTACCTGAAGATGTTTTTTTACCAAATCTAGAAAATGGAGAGCATTTAAATGTTTTAAAGTTAGAATACGAAAAAAAATACACACAGCCACCACCAAGATATACTGAAGCAACATTAATCAAAAAACTTGAAGAGGAAGGTATTGGTAGGCCTTCAACATACGCAACTATAGTTTCAACTCTGATCCAAAGAAAGTATGTTGAGAAGAAATCAAAAATACTGATACCTACAGAGTTAGGTATTAAAGTTTACGAATTTTTGAAGGAGAACTATCCAGATGTTGTAGATCTAAAATTTACATCCTACATGGAATCACTGCTTGATGATATAGAAAATGGCAAAAATGAAAATTGGAAGGGAGTGCTGATAGAAATGGTAAAAAAAATCATACCAAATTTAGATATTTGAAAACTCTTTAGAACTTTATCAGTAATTCATTATATTTAAAATGAGAGGGTGCTATAAGCACAAAGTGCTATTTAGCACAAAAGTGCTATAAACACTTAAGAAACTCCCACCCGCCCACCCATTCTTATTGTAGAGAAGCTTCGCTTCTCTACACTCTTAAGTGATTTTACTAAAAAGTATCCTAGACACTGCAAAATGTAAGTAATTTATTAGGTTCAAGAATCGTTTGTATAATCAAATTATTT
>Ga0078972_1001666_pt1 | contig 80785 bp, 97 predicted proteins | sample YelNatPaOPGAMG01_FD_67568 | JGI IMG/M metagenome (GOLD analysis project Ga0078972, IMG submission 67568) | Hot spring thermophilic microbial communities from Obsidian Pool, Yellowstone National Park, USA - OP-RAMG-01 (SPADES assembly) (version 2) | ecosystem: Environmental > Aquatic > Thermal...
GGAATTATAATGCAACCGAGCTGAGAAATATCACGATTGATACTACTGCGCCAAGTGTGACTCTAAACTCGCCGAGTGATAACTTATTTACAGGCAATGCAACAATAACATTCAACTGTTCTGCACAAGACGCAACAAATTTAGCAAACATTACACTATGGCTAAACTCGAGTGGCGGGTGGCATGCAAATGAGACTCATGTTGTTAGTGGCAATAGCAACAGCACAACATTCATAAAAACATTTGAGCAAGGGACTTACCTATGGAGCTGTTCTGCATGCGATGAGTTTGGCCATTGCAATGAAAGTTTTTCAGAGAATAGAACATTCACAATTGACTTGAATGCGCCAATCATAAGCTATGTTCCTCCTACTGACGATGATGGCGCTTATGTGGCAAGGCTATGGACTTTTGTTAATGTTACTGTAAGCGATGCAAACAATGTTTCTGCCTGCTGGCTTGAGTGGGATGGCAACAATGAAAGCATGACAATGCAAGGAATTGGGCAAGATGTTTATTGCTATATTAATAAAACTGGCGGTGAGGGGCAGCATAGCTATAATGTCTATGCAAATGATACACTTAACAATATTGCAATTGCAGGCGAGAGAACCATAATATTTGATATAACTCCTCCAACAATAGAAAACATTAGCATAACAAACATTACAAGCAATTCTGCAACAATAAGATGGCAAACCAATGAGCCAGCTAACTCAACAATAAATTATGGCGTAGATTTGAATTTAAGTAATAATGTAAGTGATTCAGGCCTTGTTATAAATCACTCTATAGCATTAACGGGCCTCTCTGCAAAAACAACTTATTACTTTAACATCACTAGTTGTGATGCCGCAGGAAATTGTAATACAAGTGGTTATTATAACTTTACTACTCTTGCTGCTCCTAGTGGTGGCAGGGGCAGAGGTGAAGAAAGAGCTGAAGGTGAAAAGCAAGAAAAACCAAAGGAAGGAAGAGTAATAGAGATAACAAGGCAGTTGAGAGAGGCTTATTATGAAGGGAGTATTGGCAAGGGCGATAGGCTTTTGTTTGTTTTTAGATATGTTACACACTACATTGCCTTGGAAAATGTTGGCAGAGATGAGGGAGGATACTACATCAACATAAGCATTCATAGCACTCCGCTTTATGACAAGCTTTATGAAGGGCAAGCCAAAACTTATGATATAAATAGTGACAAGAGGTCAGGCATACTTGTTGAGTTCCTTGGCTTAAATGCAAGCAGCAATTCAACCTTGGCAAATGTCAGGGTTTATTTGTTGGAATGTATATGCCCAGCTCCAAGCAATTGGAGTGAATGCAGAGAAGGAAAGCAAAGCAGGGTTGTGTATAAGTGTAGTGAAGCCACAAATTGGACTTGTGTGGCTGAGGTGGAAGAGAAGGCATGCGAGGAAAAACAAAAACCACCGATCAAGAAAAAAATAAATTATCTCCTTTTGGCATTGATTGTTGCTTTACTTGCCATCTTGATCTTACTGCTCGTACTTCTTGTCAAAGCAATCAAACAGCACAAAAGGCAGAAATTTGCAAGCAAGATAAAGTTCTACAAGGAAAAATATGTGAATGTGCTTGATGTTGCTAAAAAGGCAGAGCTTTAGGATCAGACTTTGACTTTCAACATTTTAGCCGCTCAGCCCAAAGCTGGCCTTAATTGGCTTTATTCCTTAAACCTCCTCACAGCATTGCACTTTAGGCACTTTACAACTATAAAGCCCTTCTCATACTTTTTTTCTGAAGTTTCTGGTGTAAAGGGAATATAGCAGCTTTTACAATAGCCTCGCTTTATCTCTTTTGGCAGATCTATTTTTACATGCCTCTTTATTGCCCTTATCTGCTTTACATAAAGCCTGGCCCTTTCAGGATTTTTTGTTGCTATCTTTAATGCCTCTCTCCACAAAGCCAAAACGCTGGCAAAAGCATTCCTCTTTTCCTCTTCTCTTTGCTTTTTTGTTTTTTTCATTCAAACAAATTGCTAAGAGATTGTTTTTTATAGATTCTAAACATGGCTTCAGCAAAAGGGTCTGTTAAATCTATCACCTCAGCCTTCTTGCTATCTTGCGGCCTTGTGTTACTTACAAAAATCCTATCGAGTTTGAACTTGGCATAACCCTCTGTAAAAAGCCCATGGGTTGCATAGGCAAACACCTTCTTAGCTCCCGCTGCTCTCAAGGCCTTTTCAGCCTCTACCAGCGTTCCACCACTGTCAACCATATCATCGACAATAAGCACATTTTTTCCCTCTACATTTCCTATCAATCTGTACTTCTCTATTTCCCCCTCTCTTGGCCTTGTTTTGTATCCTATAACCAAATCCATCCATTCTTCCTTGTTAAATTTTTTTGCCAACCTTTTTAGAAATGCTTCTGCCCTTTTTGCTCCACCCGTATCTGGCGACATAACCACCAAATTCTCTATTTCTTTCTCTATTTCTTCATACTTTACAATTTGATCTATGGCATATGGAAAGGAATAAAGGTTGTCTACAGGAATGTTGTAAAAGCCTTGTATTTGGGGAGAATGGAGATCGCATGTGACTACCCTATCTGCATACAAGCTAACTACATCAGCCACAACCTTTGCATTTATAGCCACCCTACTTTCATCCTTGCGGTCTTGTCTGGCAAAATAGTGATATGGAATGACATCAATTATTTTAGCTGCAGACGAATTTTTCAATGCATGGTTTATCAATGCAAGCTGTAAAAACCACTCGCTTGGAGTTAAAGAGCAGTCAGGTATAAAAAAGCAGCTTTTCTCCCTAACACTTTTCTCTATTTTCACCTTTATCTCTCCATCCCTAAATCTTTTTATTTTTACTCCTATCAGCTCTACTTCCTCTTCAAGCTTTCCCATTCTCTGCCTGAATTTTTCATAAGTACTGTTTATAAAATAGCCATAGCCACCATCGACATTTCCAACAATACAAACCATAAAATCCTTTTGTTAGCATTTTTATAAATCTTTTTCTTTCGATTTATCAAAGCAAAGTGGCAAAGAGCGAAAAATGCGAAAGATTTTTAAACCGAAAAATTTTTAAATCTTTCGATGGCCAAGAAGAAATGCCCTGAATGTGGTTCTACTGACTTGGTTTTTGACGAGAATACAGGAGAGCTTATATGTTCAAATTGTGGCTTGGTTGTTGAGGAGCAGATTATAGAGAGGGGTAGGGAGTGGAGAGAGTTTGAGGAAGGAAAGAAGAGAGGGAGAGCAGGAGCTCCTCTCAGCTTGCAAAAGTTCGACATGGGCCTGAGCACAAGTGTGGGCAAAAACATAGACCTCTATAGGCTTGCCACAGAGAAAAAGATGAAGAAATTCTTTAGGCTAAAAAAATGGCAAGAAAGAGTTAGCACGAGCATAGAAAGAAATTTGCGCCTGGCACTGGCAGAGCTTACAAGGATTTCAAGCTACCTAAATCTTCCAAACATCATAAGGGATGAAGCAGCAAGGCTCTACAACCTTGTAATTCAAAAAGGAATCATAAGAGGAAGGAACATGGAAAGTGTAGTAGCTGCTTGCATCTATAGTGCTTGCCGTACCTATGGCATTCCAAGAACTCTTGACGAGATAGCAGAAGCAACAAACGTAACAAGAAAGGAAATTGGTAGGACATACAGGTTTATAGTCAGAAAGCTCGAGATGAAGATAAGGCCAAGCAGTCCTATAGACTATGTAACAAGATTTGGCTCCTTGTTAAAACTATCCCCAAGGATACAGCAAGATGCAATTAAAATACTAAAGAGGAATGAAATCTCTGAGCTTACAAGCGGAAGAGGGCCTGCAGGAATTGCTGCAGCTGCGCTTTACATCAGCGCCCTTTTGCATGATGAAAGGAGGACACAGAGAGAAATAGCAGATGTTGCTGGAGTGACAGAGGTGACAATAAGAAACAGATATAAAGAGCTGCTTGACAGGTTTAGCCCAGAAGAGAGAAAGAAGATAAAGGAAAAGGAGAAGGAGTTTGGAAGGAGAAAGAGGACTACAAAGTAACTTACAAAGTGATTGTCTGCAAATCTTCTGCCACAAAAACCTTTGCCTTTGTTTTTTTTATCCCTTGCTTTACTTCGGCCAAAAGCTTGCTTTCCTTTCCTGCATATCTTTCACTCATATGGGTTAGTGCAGTGATTTTTGGCTTACACTTTCTTATTACCTCTGCCACATCCGCAGTTGTTAAATGATAATATTCCTCTGCCAGCTTCTGCATCTCTTTCATGTAAGTAGCTTCAATGATAAGCAAATCAGCTTCCTTGGCAATTTTAAAAATCCCATCGCATTTCTTTGTATCAAACACAAACGAAACCTTTCGACCCTTTTCCACTGTTGTAGCCTCTTCAGGCTTTATCTTTTTTCCTTTATGCTCTATAGCAACTCCTTGCTTAAGAAGCTTGAAGAGAGGAGAAGGACCGCCAAACAGCCTAACATATTTTGGCTTTATCTTTACCTTATCCTTTTCTTTAAAAACATAGCCAAAAGCCTTTGTTATGTGGCAAAGCTCTATTGCCTCTATGCTAAATCTTTCAAAATCAAACACAGCATCTTTATTTATCTCTGTAATCTTTAGCTTTAGAAATTTTAGGATGTGGAAATTTTCTTCTATCGATCTTATGTAGTTTTTTAAGCCCACAGGCCCATATATCTCGAGCTCCTTCTCATAGTTTTTCATTGCCAAAGTTTGCAGCAGGCCAGCAAGGCCAAGCACATGATCGGCATGGAGATGAGTGATAAATATTTTATCTATCCTCAATGGACTAATCTCTAGCCTTGCCATCTGTCTTTGCGTTCCTTCGCCACAATCAAAAAGTAAATAACAGCCGTTGTAGACAAGCAAAATGGAAGTATGGTTTCTTGTTTTTGTCGGAACTCCAGACGATGTGCCCAAAAACACAACCTTCAGCTCTTTCATGCTTTACTTAGCTATTAAATTTTTAAACTTTCTGCAAATTCATAATTATGATTGAAATAAGGAAAATAGGCTCTGCCTATATTTGTCTGAGCCCAATAAAGCTTAAGGGTTTTTTTGGTAATGCGCAAGGAGATAAGACAATATTTATGCAGGAAGAGGCCTTGTATTTGGCAGAAAAAGGAAAGGCAGAGATAAAGAAGAAAGAGAAAAAGATAAGCATCAAAGAAATTGTTAAGAGGCTAAGCGAGAGGGATTTGGCTAGATATATTGTGTATAAGGATTTGAGGGAAAAAGGGTATGTAGCAAAGGATGGCACAAAGTTTGGGGGGGATTTTATTGTATATGATAAAGGGAAAGTTCCTGGAAAGGATCATTCGACATGGGTTTGCTTGGTTTTGGGAAAGGAAAAAAATATAAAGGCAAAGGAGATTGTAAAGATTATGCGAATAGTCCATTCGACAGCCAAAAATCTGCTCCTAGCAATAATCGATTATAAACCAATCTATTATGAGGTTAAATGGAAAAAGATCTAAATGCTTAATGCTCTGAAATAAAATGGACGATTTAAAAAAGTACATTGTCGATTTTATAGCAACAAATGGGCCTACGTTGCCCATAACAATTTCCAAAAAAATCGGCAAGCCGCTGATTATAACAAATGCAATTCTCTCTCAGCTTTGTGAGGATGGCCTTTTACAAAAAACATCCATGCAAATAGGCTCCTCCCATATTTATTTTTTAAGAGGCCAAGAGCAGCAACTTGAAAATTTTATAAGTTATCTGAAAGGCAGCGAGAAAATTGCCATAGAGAGGCTAAAAAAAGAAAAAGTGCTGCAGCATGAAGGCTTAGATCTTGCTTTAAAAGTAGCTCTAGCCAATATGAAAGATTTTGCAAAGGTTATAAAAGTAAGGATTGGAAACGAAGAAAAAATTTTTTGGAAATATTTTCTTGTGGACAATCAAGAGGCTGAAGCCATAATAAACGAGAGGTTTAAAGTGGCAGAGCAGCAGCTTCCTGCTTCTTTGCAATTGCCTACACAGCTTCAGCCTTCCACTTCTACTTTACAAACATCACAAGCAATAAAGCCCCAACCGCCTCAACCTCTGATCCAAGAAAAACCATTACAATTGCAACAGCAATTGATTCGAGAAGTGCGAAAGGAAGAAGAGGAAAGGGAAGTTTGGGAGGGAGAGAAAGAGGAGAAAGAAAGGAGGGAGGAGGAAAAAGTAGAGATAGAGAAAGCAAAAAAGGTAGAGAAGAAAAAAGAAAGAAAGAAGGGAAAAGTTGCAAAAAAGAAGGCCACTCCAGAAGACTTCATAAGCTTTATCAATGCAAACTTTTCAAGCATAAGAAAGATTAGCGATACAATGTATGAGGCAAGCAAGGAGATAGTGGATGAAAAAATAAGATTTTTGGTAGTTATAAAGGCCAAGGAAAGGATTAGCGATGTCGATTTGATTTTGGCCATGCGCGAAGGAGAGGAGCGAAAAATGCCTGTAATAGTCTTGACAAAAGGGTCTTTGACAAAAAAGGCAAAGGAAATAGCTTCCAAAAGCGGAAGCTTTTTAATAGTAAAACATTTGCAATAGCATGGAATTCGTAGGGCTTTTGTCGAGCGGAAAGGGAACATGGGGGCAAGTTATAGGCTTGATAAAGCGTGAGGAATGGGACAAAATAATTTTGGTTGGAGATAGCTATGCCAAGAAAAGAATAGTAACTTGGGACTTGCAAAAAACAATAAACAAAAACATAGAGTTTGTGGAGATAGATTTTGACAAAAGGATTGCAGATTGTATAGAAGAGATCAAGAAAAAGTTGAAGGATAGAATAAAAGGTGTAGAGGTTGCTTTGAATATTGCCAGCGGAACTGGAAAGGAGCACATGGCATTGATATCAGCCTTAATAAACCTACCAGTCGGCATAAAGTTTGTGGTGCTTACAAGAGAAGGAGTTGTTTTTATCTAAACAATTTGAGACTTGGGGGCAAAGCAAGCCAAAAGATTGTTTTGTTAAGCCAACCAGTGAGTAATGCTCGATATTTCTCAAGATTTAAAAGTTCATTTTAATTTATGATTCAATAAATAGCATTCATACTTTTTAGATTAACATATCTTAAAGTCCAAATTTTTCAAATTCTGAAAAGCCACACAACCAACATTGCCAAAAAAACTATCAATATTAGCGTACTAAATACTCCATACGCCTTTTCAGCCTTTTTCTTGTTTTTGAAAATCCACAAGAAAGTTAGATAGCTTACCCTTCCACCATCAAGTATAGAGAATGGAAGCATGTTGAAAAGCGCAACGCTTATGCCTATCAGCACAATCCAGTAAAAAAGATCCTTGAAAAAATCTGCAGCCTTGTGCTTTGGCTCTTTCAACAAGAAAGGATTCGATGCGGGAGAAAGGGACAAAAGGAATTTTGTTAATGTGCCTAGCTTAAAATAACTTATGCCTATAAAAGGCCTTGAGGCATTTTTCGGATGGCTTGCTAGAGTAATTTCATATTCCTCCTTTGTGCCATTTTTTATTGTCTCAATCTTTACAACATCGCCAGGCTTTTTTTGGTTTATCATCGCCATCATTTCATCAAAGCTTTTCACTTTCTTTCCGTCAACACTCACTATAGCCCCTGTTATATTGGCTTTATATGCAGGCGAGTCTATATAGGCATAGATGCTGCCTTGCTTTATCAGCTCTTCTTGCAAGGAGAAGAGTTGGGAATCGAGGAAATAGCTCTGATTTTTCAAGCTCAAGACTACATTGAAAGTAAAATTGGTTTTGGTTTTGTTTGAGTTGTTTAGAAAATCGATGAAATCACTAAAAGAATAGAAAACATAAGCAGTAGTTGCATTAGTTTCATTGGCATAAGTGATGTTCAGGCTTATGTTTTGTATTTCCGAAACATTTACCTTTTCCATCGCAAACATATAGCCAGTCAAGCCTACAACATTGTAAGCAGCAATAAAGAAAACTTGTGTGATTATGATAAAGAGAATTGCGACAAGGAAATTGGCAAAGGAGCCTGCAGAAAGAATTGCAAGCTGATGCTTTATCTTTTTTTTCTGCATTGCCTTTTCGTCTGGCTCAACAAAAGCTGCTATAAAAGGCCCCAAAAATCCAAAACCCGTCGACTTTATTCTTAAGCCTTCTTTTCTAGCCAAAATTCCATGGGCAAATTCATGCGATACTGCTATAATGAGTATAATAATCAGCCAATAGGTAAAGTAGAGCGGAGGAAGGCCAGGAATGTTAAACAGTGTAGGGAAGTATGGGACAAGCGGAGCGACAGGAGGAATGTTGATACTTGTCTTTATGAACTGCACCAGCGAAAGAATCAAGAGAAAAATTGCTAGGGCCATAAAAATATAGCCAAAAACGAGAGAAAAGTAGCCAACAACATTCAAAAGCCTTTTGTGCTTTGATGCTTTATCGATAAATCTTATTCCTAGTTTTGTCCTGTACAAAAAAAGAATTCCCTCTCTGTCAATCCTTTTTCGATTTTTGTAAAGAAAGGCAACAACAAAGACAACAAAGCAAAACAAGAATATAAGATCGATGATAACAAACATTTTATTCCTTATCTCTTACCTTTTTTTACCGGCCTCAAAGCTCTGCTCTTGCATTTTCTGCACTTTACTTTTCCTTCCATAACCTTGTTTGGCATGGCCCTGATTTTTGTCTTACAAACCTTGCACACAAAAACATTCTTGAAAAGCCTGTTTTGGGCCGCAGGTATCTTTGCCATTTTTCTTTTTTATTTTTGCTTTTTCTATTTTTTTCTATTTTTATTTTTCTCTTTTTTACTTTTCCCTTTTTCCTTTTTATGTCTTTCTCTTCACAATCTTAACCCCTTCAACATTCCAATATTCCACATTATCACCTTCGCTCAAAGTTTCAGCTATTTCCTCATCGATGCTTGCCTCAAGGGTTTCAAAGGTTTCTGAATCCATGACCATTGCCTTCTGCTCGCTTATCGACAATATCTGGCCCCTTTTCTTTTCTATCATAGGCACTTCAAGCCTCTCATGGCCCGGCATCACCGCTATTCTCTTTTTTCCGTCCACAATGCCTATAGCCTCAATCCTCACTTTACTTGCCCCATGCTTTCCTGTCTTGCTTATGTCCACCCTCTTCACTACGCATGGAGCTCCCTCTAGCATTACATAACTTCCTGGCTTCACGTCCGTTGCACTTATAAGCGTGTATGGCATTCAACATTTTCACTTTGTATTTTTAAAGCTTTTGTTTTGTTGTAGCTTGATTGTGCTTGTTAGCTAAGCAGAGCAAAGCTTATTGCAAGCAAATTTCAGCACTTTTTTTAACACTTTTTTAACCACTTTTTCTCTGTCAAAAAAATTTAAATAGAAAGGAATTGTTGAAGCTTATGCATAGTGATTTTGCCAACATTGTTATAGCAAGTGCGTTTGCAGCCCTGATCTTTTCCCTTTTTTCTATTCAAAACTATTTTTCCTTTTTCCTCTCTACACTTTTCTTTTTCATCCTTTTTTATGCAATAAAATTTTTGCTTGCATATCGTTTTGGTTTTAAGCTGAGCACAAGATTTTTGACATTTAGGAGATTTTGGTTTGGAGACAAATACAAAACCCCATATCCAATTCCGGCCTGGCTTATTTTTCCGCTTGTCGTTAGCGCTCTAACATATAACGGCATAAAGCTTCTTACGATTTTGGGCTATAGCTATGAGCCAACGATAAAACGCCTAAAAAGCAAATTTAATATTGACGAGCGTGACATGGCTAAGGTCGACATAGCTTCCTTGCTCATTATCTTTGCCTTTACAATCCTCTTTCATTACATTGGCCTAAGCAACTTTGCTGTAGTAGGAGCTTGGTTTATTGTCAGCAACATGTTGCCGATAGCATCTCTTGACGGAGGAAAAATCTTCCATGCCACATGGCTCGGCTGGAGCTTCTACTTTGTATTCTTTGTCATTTCCCTAGCCTTAATACAAGTTACTAGCATAATAATTTCGCTTGTCTTAGCAGCCATATTTGCCCTCTCCTTGTTTATATATCTCCTTTATTGGTATCTTGAGAAAAGAAAATAAAAAACAAAAAGAAAAATAAAAAAGTATGCCCATAGAAAAAATCATCGAGAGAAACTTGGAGAAATTTAAAAACAACAAGGAATTTTACAAAGGCTTTGAAGATGGTTACAAAAATGCAGAAGATCTTTTGGATTTTGACAGTATAATAGAGCTTTATAGCAAGAAAGATAAGAACGTTTACTCGGCAGGAAAGCTTTTTGGCGTTGCAAAATACATTAGCGAAAGAGGCAGAGAGGATGTTAAGGCAAGGACGATCGAGATAGGAAGCATAAAGATTTCCAAAAGCTGGCTTGAAAAAATTCTGGATGAGTTAGCCAGAAAGATTTAAAAAGCCTAAGCGATTAGCAGCATAACTAAAACTAGCAAATCCGTTAGCACTACAGCTTTTTGGCTGTAGGAGGAGAAAATGGAAATAAATAAGGAAAAGTTTTTTGAAGCTCTTGGTGAAATAGCTAAGGAGAAAAGAAACTTTGTCCAAACGGTCGAGCTAATCGTCAATCTAAAGGATTTTGATTTCAAGAAAGAGAGCATTTCTTTGTATGTTGAGCTGGAAGGAATAGAAAAGAAGGTTGGAGTTATTCTTGAAAAAGCTATAGATGTTGGTTTTGATGTGGCTGAATGGCAAGAGCTTGAAGCAATACAACCAAAGCAATTCAAAAAATATGCTTCCCAATATGACTATTTTGTAACTACAGCCAAGCTTGTTCCGCTCATAGCAAAAAAATTTGGAAAGATTCTTGGGCCTATGAAAAAGATGCCAGATCCAAAGTTAGGCTCTATAGTTACAGAGGCTAATGAAGAAAAGATCAAGGCAATATGCGAAAGGCTCAGGCATACGGCTAAGATAGTCAACGACAAAAACTCTGTAAAGTTGGCTATAGGGAAAGAAAATACTGACAAGGAAGTGCTGTTTAGAAATTTTGTGAGAGTTGTAGATGCCATAGAAAAGAGCGGAAAACACATAAAAGAGCTTTTGATAAAGCTAACAATGTCAAAGCCTGTAAAATTGGCATAAGCAAAAAAAGCAATGCAAAGAAAAAATGAAAAAATGAGGAAGAAAGAAAAAAAGGCTGAGGGAAGAAGGGAGGAGAAGGAGAGGGAAAGCATAAGCAAAAAGAAAGGCTTGGTAGATCAGCTTACGGCAAAATGTAAGAGCAAAAAAACTATAGTAATCTCTAGCATAGAAAGAATTCCTGCGCAAACCTTCAAGAAGATAAGGGCAGAGTTGAAAAAATCAAATGCTGAGGTTAAAGTTGTAAAGAGTTCTATAGCAAAAAAGGTTTTACAAAACTTAGGTATAAGTGGCTTAGACAGCTTCTTACAAAAGCCCATAGCATTCATTATCTCTGACATTGACCCATTTTCACTTGCTTCTTTGCTTGAAGAACTAAAGGTTGCAAGCTATGTCAAGCCAGGAATGAAGTTGGATAAGGATTTAGTTATCGAGCCATGCGTAACCGATTTGCCGCCTACAGCAGTAGTAGAATTGAGCAAATGTTTTAAGGTTGGGGTTGAAAAGGGAAAGGTTGCGATAAAGGAAAGAAAGGTTATAAAGGCAAATGAGGCTATAGATGCAAATTTGGCTAATGCCTTACAAAAGCTCGAGATAAAGCCGCTCAGGATTGGCTTGAATGTAGATGTAGCAATAGATTTGCAAAGTGGAAAGGTATACAAGAACATTGTGATCAATAAGCAAGAAGAGCTTGAAAGGCTGAAGCTTGCAAGCTCGAGAGCATTTAATTTGGCTCTATCGATCAATTATCCTTGCAAACAAACAATCCGTGCATTGTTGCAAAAAGCCTTCGTTCAGGCAAAAAACTTAAATTTAAAAACCGAGCAAAAATAAAATAAAAAGACAAAATAAAAGCAAAGAGGAAAATAAAAGCAAAGGGAAAATGAAATACATATATGCAGCGCTGATGTTGCATGAAAGCGGAAAGGAAATCAACGAGGAAAATTTGAGAAAGGTTGTTGAAGCAATTGGAGAAGTGGATGAGGCTAGGCTAAAGGTTGTTGTAGAAAGTTTGAAAGGCGTTAACATAGAAGAAGCAATAAAGGCCATGCCTGCAGTGCCAGTTGCTGAAGAGGCAAAAAAGACAGAGGTTAAAGAGGAAAAGAAGGAGGAGAAGAAAGAGGAATATGCGGCAGAAGGACTGGCAGCACTTTTCGGTTAACAGTATCGGCAATCAAATTAAAAGTATCAAGAGCGATTCAGAAGTGATTTGACATCAGAAACAAAAGGTATTTCTTTTATTTTGAAAATCCATATACAAAGGAGCCAAATCAAAAATACAAATGCCGTCGAGCCAATATACCAAAGTACCTTGTGGTAAAAATATACATTGACTCCTTTAAAGGCAAGAGTTAAAAGAAGAAAAAGCCTTGCAAAATTGAAAATAAAAAACAATGCTGCGCTAAACAAAAACATAAGCACTCTTTTTCTTGCTTTTATGTTTGGCGTTAACAAGTTCAAGACAAGCAAGAGATAGTAGGCACTTCCTCCAACGCATGCCCCTATAATCTCTATAGCAATCCCATTTTTGCAAATCAAATTTCCACTTATCGAAGCATCCTTCATAAACAACTTTAGCAAAAACATTGTTGCAGGAGTGAAGATTAAGTAAAAGGCAAAGATAAAGAAGCCGAGCAGAATTGCAAGCCCATATCTCAATGCTAAACCCAACAAAAGCTTTTTGCCAGCTTTTTCTTTTTTCTTTTTCTTCATTAAAGCATAGGGCTTAAAGATTTAAAAAGATAAAAAATGTTAGTGCAATTTAATCGATTTTTTAGTAACATCTAAAAATTTTTTGGCATCGTTTAATGCTTCCTCAGCATCTATCTTGGAGCAAAATTCTCCACTATATTGGATAGCATGTCTTGTAATTCTATATGAATCCAATATTTCTAAAAAGCGTAAAATCTTTTTATTATTTTGAAACTTTTCTTTCAAATATTTTATCATAGCAAAGTGGCTCCTTTCCTTTACACCAAAAGAAAATAATAAAGCTCTGGCGGTATGAAACATGCTATTGTAAGCAAGAATGAATGCCACATCAAAATATTTTATCTTCAAATTGCCTTCCGCTCTTTCTATAAATTTTTTAGCTATTTCTAGACTTCCTTTTATTTCTTTTTCATTTATTTTCCCCCTTTTTAACAATCCTTCTCTGAAATAATCAATTTTCATATTTCAGCACCATAGAGCAAGATGTAGTTTGACAACAAAGACTTTATAAAATTACTTTTACCTTTTTTTAACCTTTTCCACTCACCTATACTAAACACCTGAATCTTTACTTCCTTTCCTATTTCTCTTTCAAGTCTTTTTACTTCGCTTAGGTCAAGTTTTTTTTGCTGAGAGATTACAAGTAGGTCGATATCACTTTTTTTATCATAGGTTCCGGAAGCATGGCTGCCATATAACACAAGGCTTGTTATTCGATTTTTTTTACCAAATCTCTCCACAAATTCGGATAGCAAATCAAGAGCATATAATCTTTTTAGTTGTCTAACCAAAAAATTATCTTGTAAAGAATAAAGCAGAAGGTTTCCCTTTTTTGTTTCTTTCAAGATTTTATTGTTTTTGTAAAATTTTAAGTAATAGCTGGCAGTCAAGGGACTTATCTTAAGTTCCCTAGCCAATTTTTTGACATGAATTTCTTCGTCAAACCTAAGAAAAAATTCTAAAACAAGCCATCCCTTAAATTTTCTCCATTCTTTGATTAGCATAACTTATAATACGATCGTATTATATATAAAACTTTCGTATTATATATAAAACTTTCAATTTTTTGATGGTCAAAGAAGAAGGTTGCATTCCTCAAGCAAAAACGCAAAAATTAATATAGTGTGTTTGCATAATCTTTTATGGGTCTGAAGGAAAGTTTGGTGGGAATTTTTAACAGAATAAAGAATGCGGTGCTGCTTGACAAGAGCGAGCTAGATGGGATTATAAAGGAGTTGCAAAAGGCATTGATAAGCAGTGATGTGGATGTTGGACTTGTGTTAGAGCTTGGGAAGAAGATAAAAAGTGAGGCATTGAGGCAAGATTTGACGGCATTGGAAAAGAAAGAGCTGCTGACAAGGCTTGTTTACGAGGAGCTTATAAACATTGTTGGCAAGGAGGCTTATGAGCTAAAGCTGAAAAAAGGGGATAAGGTTTTGCTTATAGGTTTGTATGGAAGTGGTAAAACCACTACTGCAGTTAAGCTTGCAAATTACTATGCCAAGAAGGGCTATCGATGCTGTGTTGTTGGATTGGATGTGCATAGGCCCGCAGCTCCAGAACAACTTGCCCAATATGCAAAAAAGGCAAACATTCCGGCATTTGTAAGCAATGAAAGCGATGCAATAAAAATTTGGAAAGGTGTAAAGGATAAGGTGGAAAAATTTGACCTTGCTTTTATAGATTCCGCAGGGAGAGATGCACTTGATGCAAAGCTGATAGAAGAGATAAAGCAGATTTATCAAGAAATAAAGCCGAGCCATGTCTTGCTCGTGATGTCTGCAGACATAGGGCAGGCTGCAAGAAAACAGGCAGAGTTTTTTGCAAAGGCATTGAAGATTGATGGCATCATCTTGACAAAGATGGACGGAACTGCAAAGGCAGGAGGTGCTTTGGCAAGTTGCAAGCAAGCCAATGCAAAAGTTTATTTTATAGGAGTGGGAGAGAAGGTAAATGATTTGGAAAGTTTTGACCCAAAGCAATACATATCCAGGCTCCTTGGCCTTGGCGATCTGAAAGCTCTTGTCGAGAAGATACAGCTTAGCATACAAGAGGCTGAAAGAAAAAAATTGGAAGAAAGCCTGAAAAAGAAAAAATTCAACCTTGTAGATTTCTATACACAAATTTCTGCCATGCAGCAGGTAGGGCCTTTAAGGAAGATAGTCGAGCTAATTCCTGGAATGTCAAAGCTACAGCTTCCAGAAGGTTTGCTAGACATACAGGAACAAAAACTTAAAAGATGGAAATATGCCATAGATAGCATGACAAAAGCCGAGCGAGAAAATCCAGAAATAATAAATTCCTCTCGTCTTTCAAGAATAAGCAAAGGGAGTCATGTTCCGGTAAGCGAGATCAAAGAGCTTTTGAAACAATACAAGCTTATGAATGAGTTTTTTTCAGAAAAGCTTAAGGCCGGCTTCGACGAAAGGCAGCTGCAAAAACTTTACAAAAGATTTAGGTTTTTGAGATAAAATGAGAGACATAGCCTTGGATGAGATAGTGCTAAGGAAATATGAAATTCCTTATGGCAAAGAAAGCAAGGAAAACGAGCGGGAACTTGTGAAAAAGTTTTGTTTGAGCTTGGGCCTTTTGCAAGAGGGAGACAGCAGGGATGTGATAGTTGATCTTTTGCTTTTGTTTTTGAAAAAAAGAAAAGAGAGGAAGATGCTGAAAAGTGATGAAATAGCGAAGGAGCTGAAAGCAATGGCAAGCAAGGGAGTTTCAGAGCCAAACATAAGAAGGCAGCTAAAAAGGTTGAAGGATATGATGATCATAGAAAAAGTAGGGGAAGGCTATAGGATCAGCGAATTTGATAGCCTTTCTGCAATCTTAGAAAAAAAGATAATTGCAATAAAGTTGGCTGCCATAGTTGACAGGATTAAAGAATATGCCAAGCTTCTCGACCAAATTTAGGCCAAGATGATAGTTGCAATAGAAACCTATGGTTGTAGTGCAAATCAGAACAATTCTGAAATTATGGCAGGACTTTTGGAGAGAGCAGGCTTTGCAGTGATAAATGCAAATGACAAGAGCCCACTATCTGCAGATGTCGTTGTGCTTAACACTTGCATTGTTAAGGGGCCAACCCTAAAGAGAATGGAAAGAAGGCTGATGGATTTATTGCAGAGCGGAAAAAAAGTAATTGTTACAGGATGCATGAAGGCTTACAGAGAAAGAATAGAAAAGATAGCAAAGGTTGCTAAAGCAAATGGCAAAGCAAATGTTGTTTTGGCAGATGTCAAGGAGATAGTTAAGGCAGTCATGCATGTACATTCAAAGTCCCCGAGCTCCCCGCCTCCTTTTTCATCTTTTCCCCCTTCTTTTTCCTCTTGCGACATTCCATCGCTTGCAAGATACAAGAGAAAAATTAACAAAGTTATAAGCATAAACCAAATTGCTACTGGCTGTGTAGGCCGTTGCAGTTTTTGTGCAACAAAGTTGGCCAAGGGCTACTTAAGAAGTTTCGATTCAGAAGCAATTTTAAAGAACATAAAGCAAGATGTTGCAGAGGGATGCAAGGAGATATGGCTTACTGCTACCGATGTCAGCTGCTATGGGCTTGATAGAGGAAAATATGGTTTGGTTGATTTGCTAAACAAGGTTTGCGATATAAAAGGAAGATTTTTTGTGAGGGTTGGAATGCTAAATCCTTGTCACGCCATTAACTATATCGATGAGCTGCTAGAGGCTTACCAAAACGAAAAGATTTTCAAATTTCTCCATTTGCCGCTTCAGTCTGCAAGCAACAAGGTTTTGAAGGAAATGAGAAGGGATTACAGCAAGGAAGATTTCATCGAGATTGCTAAAAAATTCAGGAAAAAGTTTGCTGATGGAGTTTTGGCTACAGATGTGATAGTTGGCTTTTACAATGAAACTGAAGAGGATTTTGAAGAGACAATTAGGCTGATAAAGGAAATAAGGCCTGATGTTATCAACATAAGCAGATTCTGGCCAATGCCAAAGACTCTTGCTTATGCAAAATGGCAGAAGCTTGAAAAAAGCGAAAGAGAGAAAATTGCAGAAATTGCGAAGGCAAGATCAAAGATGTTGCATGAATTGCACAAGCAAATTAGCTTGGAAAAAAATAGGGCCTTTGTAAACAAAGAGGTTAAAGCCCTTGTAGATAAAAAAGAAAGATGCTATGAGGCAAGGGATGAAAATTATAGGCTTATATTGCTGGATTCAGCAAAGCTAGGAGATTTTTGTAAGGTAAAGATCCATGCTGCAAGCCAGAATTGCTTAATTGGTAAAATCATCTAAGCCTTCATACTGCTATTTAGCATTTGCAACTCTGCCAGGCTGCTTAACCTCTTTTTAAGGCTTAAAGGTTTATTCTTGACAAAGGCGTCGAGCGGTTCCAGACCTCTTCAAACATCTTTCTCAGCGCTCCTGCAAAGAATTCTGAATTTATCCATATTCCTATGTCATAGTTTGCATGGATCTGTGCATCATCCATTACCATAAACGTCAATACCTTGCCATCTATGATAACAAACCTAGCCCTCACAGGACAACTTCTTATCTCTGCAAACTTGGAAAGCTCTTTTGCAATCTTGGCATTCTCTTTGGTTATAGGCGCAGCAACCAAAACCTTTACTCCTTTCTTGGCTATTTTTTTCATCACAGCCTTCAAGATGTTAGCCTTCTTTTCCAGGCCCTTTTCTGTTGTAGCTATGATAACTTCTTTTTGTGCCTTGGCTATCAAAGACTCTATGTGATTTGTTATGTTGTATGCCCCTCTCAACGCTCCACTTAGCTCATGAGGCTCGACATACTTTATCCCCTTGCTATAAATCTCATTCAACTGATTCATGAGCTCAGTCCCCTTTATCTCATCCAAAATTTTCCCTTTTTCCTTGGCCTGCTCTATGAAATTTTTCTTAGCCCTATCTATCACTTCATCGGGCTTAACTGCAATAAACTTTATAGGCTTTCCAAGCTTCATAACAACGAACCCCTTTTTCTCCAGGCTCTCAAGTATGTCGTAGGTTCTGCTTCGAGGCACTCCAGATATATTACTCAACTCTCCAGCTGTGCTTGTTCCTCTTGATAGCAGTGCCGTCCATATCTTAACCTCATACAGGTTCAACCCAAAAAGTTCCCTTAGCCTGCTTAGCAAATCTTCTCTGAGCACCATTTCAATTTTGTTTTTAAAATCAATAATTCAATATTTAAAAAGCTTTTGCTGAATAATTATAACCAAAGCAGAGAGAAAAAAACAAAAGCAGAGCATGGAAAAGCAAGGAAGCGTTTTTCTTGAAGAAATCATAGAGAAGGATGATGCAAGTTGGCAATACATCATCTATGACCTAGTAAAAAACGGGCAAATAGATCCTTGGGATATAGACATAATCGAGTTAACAAACAAGTTTCTGGCAAAGCTTGAGGAGATGGACAGGAAGAAGCTTCACATTTCTTCAAAAGTCTTGCTTGCTGCAGCAATTTTGGTAAAGATGAAGGCAGAGCTGCTTTACAAAAGCCTTACAAGTAAGGAAAAGGAGAGAGAAGAGGCAAAGGAAGAATATGCTCCAGAAGCCATAGACGTTGCCCTAATCCCAAAAATTCCTTTGGAGAGAGAAAGAAAGATTACGCTAGAAGAGCTCATGGCAGCACTCAAAAGCGCATTGAAGACTGAAGAGAGAAGGATAAGGAAGAGGTTGCAGTTTCGTAAGCTTATAGATTTTTCTATCGTTGTGCCAAAGCCTATAGACTGGCTGAAAAAGATGAATGAGGTTTATGAGATTGTGCTGCAAAAGCTAAGGCAGCTTAATAAAGAAAAAATTTATTTTTCTGATTTGCTTGGCAAAAGCACAAGAGAAGAAAAAGCTATTTTTTTTATCTCTCTAATCCATCTCGATTTCCAAAAAAAATTATGCCTGCAGCAGGAAAGCTTTTTATCTGACATAGAGATAAGTTTGTATGCGGGGGTGCCGGAGCCAGGTCAAACGGGCAGGACTTAAGATCCTGTGGCTTAGTGCCTGCGGAGGTTCAAATCCTCCCCCCCGCACTTACAATAATTTTAATCTTTGATTTTTGAGCGTTTCGCAGAAATTTTTCTGTTAACTGCTGTTATGCTCTCTGACCGAAGGGAATCGAAAATGAGCATAGCGAGTTCAGATGAGTATAGCCTATGAGAAAATTTACTTCCTTAATTTTTTAAAATATCTTAAAATTGCTTTTTTTCTTTCAACAGGGTCTTTTTTATTTTTTAAAAATGTATTAAACTTTAATGCATTTTTCGCATATAGCGCATAAAGACTAGATTTTTTAGATCTTTTTATCCTCTGCCTTATTATTTCCGAAATATCAATTTTTTTCGTCTCAAAAGATGTTTGTAAATAAGTTGTTAAACCTTCATCTAACTTCCAATATTTAGGTTTTAAATTTTGAAAGCATATCTTATTAGAAAGCAGTAAAAGATGGATCCATTCATGGAATAGAGCTTTGAAAGCAAATTTTAGCTTTCTTTTATCTTGTGGGGGTGTGATCACAACCGCTTTGTTTGAAATACTGGGTTTAAGTTTCCTTAAGATTTTTTCATATTTCTTTTTAAGCTCTTTATTTTTTAATTTTGTGATGTTTTTCTGAAAGCCCTTTATATCTACAACAGAACCCCCAAACCATTGCTTGATTGCTTTTGCATATTCTCTAGAAGATAAAAATTCCTCAACCCGTTTAACGCGTTCCTCAACAGTTTTGCCAAATTTTACATAAATGGGTTCAGGACAACCAATTAGAAACTGCAAGATTATTAGCTCTTGTGGTGTTAAGAATGTCACTTGGTATAGCTCTTTTTCATATTTTAGACCAAATTGCCTCGCCAATTCTCTAACGCTTTGTCTAATATTTTCTAGCTCCTGTCTATACATAAGGTTAATAGATTTGCTTTAGTTATTAAATTTTTTTCACTTCTAGGTGAGCGAGCAGAGTCCTCGACGAGAGAAGGTTCGGTTTTTACGAGCAAAAAATTGGGAAGAGTTTGCCTGAGCGATACTTTTGGTAAAGTATATAAAATCATTGAAGATTAGTTGTTTTATATGAAAGTTTTGAAAGAAAGCGGAAAGTATTTAGAAGAACAGATAAAATCTAATAAGAAAACAGCATTTATATTTTTGATAGTAGGTTTGGCAACTCTTATCTTTGGTTTAGGTATAATTTTTATAGTAATTTCCATCTATTTTTTCATTAAAAGTGATCAATACAAGAAAGGAAAAAGTGGAGAAACTTTGGTTGAAGAAAATCTACAGAAGTTAAGCGACGATTATTATCTAATTAATGATGTAATGTTGCCTGGAAGTTATGGAAATATAGACCACATCATCTTAGGACCAAACGGAATATTTGTTATTGAAAGTAAAAACTATGATGGGAAAATTATTTGCAATGGCGATGAATGGCACAGACATTATGAAGGTGGTTTAACAATAAGTGTGCGAGGGAGACCATATTGGAAGTTAGGAAAAGATTATGATATTGGTAGCCCGAGTAAACAAGTTAAGAGAAAGGCTATAAAACTAAAGCAATTTATACAAAAAACATTCAAAAAGACAATATGGGTTGAAGGAATTGTTGTTTTCACAAATCCTAATGCTAAATTAGAGTTAAATAATCCAACTGTTCCGGTTTTAAAAGTTGAAGAAGTATACAATTTTATCAAAAATAAAAAATCAGGGATAAAATTTTCCTCAAAAGAGTTAGAATCAATGGGAAAATTAATTTTAAGTGTTCAAAATGAAGAAACAATTCCTCACCTTTCTGAGAAGTGAAAAAGAGAATCATGACCAAAAGATCATTAAAAATCTTGTAACTGTAGAAATGATAAAATTTTATTAAAGCACAGAGATAAAATTGGGAGTACAAAAGTTATTTTTCGTTATTTAACTTATGTCGAGAATTGCAAATTCGAAGAAGTCACGAGCAGCGCAAAACAAAAAGTTTATAAAATCTTTATTTTATACATCTTATGTTACGAGTAAGTTTAATCGGAGCAGGGGACATTAAGTTTCACTATTTTGATCTATTAAAAATTCCTGAAGACAAATTTTATAAACAAGTTGATGAAATTGCAAAAGCACTTAGAGAGGCAGAGGTAGAGATTGTTCTTCTTCCAGATAGGGGCATTTCGTTTGAAGTGGCAAAGAAATACAAAGAGTTTGGAGGTAGAAAGGTTTATGGTACTGTTCCATTATCAGATAAAGATTTTGGTATTGCTCATCTAAAACCATATATTGATGCAGAAATTCATGGTAAAAAGATATTTGATGAGATTATAGACACTCAAAATTGGTATAAACAAGATTTAACTTGTTGTATTTATGGAGATGTTATTTTAATGTTAGGAAATAGCTTAGGTTCTCTGGGGGAATTAGTTTATGCATATTATTTATATAAACTTTTTGTAGGAGATAAACCAGAAGTCAAAGCGAAAAAGAAAGCAATTCATTCAGAAGTTAGAGCAGGAGAAAAAGTTCCGTTTTCAGTAATTGCTTATGAACCTTTTTTAAAAGAAAAATTGAATTATGAGATTGAAGCATACATCAGAAAGTTAAAAGGAGAAATTTATTATATTAAATCAGCTGCAGAGATAAAAAGAACAATTGAAAAGATTTCTTCAAGCGCTGGCTCTGATTGCACATAACATATACTATTAATAGAAGTTTTGCATTAGCCAAATTTGGGTCAAGTGTGCCTGCCTTCTGCTATTGCCGCTCTGCTACTATCGGGATGGCCATGTATGCCACTACCAAAATTATATGCCAACCTTTACTAAATATTTCACAATCTTCAAATTCTCCCTCCGCACTTGTCTGCCTGATTGTAGAATTACTTATAAATATCTCATCATCACAATTTCATCTACCAATTTTCCTTTATATTGAAATTGTTTTGGAATTTTTGCAACTTTTTTGAAACCAAATTTTTTGTAAAGATTTATTGCAATGTTGTTTGTAGAAAATACGCTTAACAAAATAATCTTTGGCTTAGGCTTCAGTTTTCTTTTTGCCAATTTTAATATTTCTTTCATTAAGAATTTTCCCAAGCCGATTCTCTGTACTCTTTTCTTACAGAAATTCCGAGAATTCCGACATGGTTTTTACGTCCAGCCTTTAGCTTAATGTCTGCAATACCTACAACTTTATTTCCATCTTTGGCTACCAAAATAATATGCTTTTTCTTTTTAGCATCCTTAATTTCTCTTTCTATCCACTCTCGTTCTTCTTTTAGCGAGAGCCTTTTGTTTATCAAAATTTGTGCATCCTCCTTGACCTATGAATTGATATAGCTCAAATATTCTCTCACAATTTTCAAATCCTTTTTAGAAATTTCATCAATTTTTATCTTTTTTCCGTTAAACACTTTATCATTTACTTTTTAGGCTTTGGTATTTTTAAACTTTTAAAAAATCAAAAACTTTCTATTAAATGCTAAGCGAAAACGAGCTTGTAATGCTTGTAGATAGGAAAGGCAAAAAGTACATTATAGAGTTGAAAAAGGGAAGGAGCTTTGAGTTTCATGGAGGCAAAGTGATGCATGACGAGATTTTGAAAAAAGACCTTGGAGAGAGGGTTTTGACTTCTGCTGGAGAGAAGCTTTTGATTTTAAAGCCAATGCTGGCTGAATTTGTTTTGAAAAAACTAAAAAGGGCCTCGCAAATAATTTATCCAAAGGATATAGGCCAGATCCTGGTTTTGGCAGATGCTTTCAATGCAGCTAAGGTTTTGGAAGTTGGAACTGGATCAGGAGCACTAACGCTGTATTTGTTAAGGGCGGTTAAAGGCAAGGTTGTTTCTATAGATGAAAGAGAGGATATGATAAAGACAGCAACAAAAAACATAGAGGCATTTTATGGAAAAAAGATTGATGGGATAAAAAACCTAACACTAAAGAAAGAAAACCTTGCAAATTTAAAGGAGAAAGGCTTTGACAGAATTATTCTTGATTTACCAAACCCTTGGAGTTATTTAGAAAAAATCAAGGAAATTTTGAATGATGGCGGAATAGTAGCCTGTTGGTTGCCAACAGTCATGCAAGTTTTTAAGCTTGTCGATAGCATAGAAAAAGATGCCAGCTTTGTTTTGGATGGTATCTATGAAACCTTACAGAGAGAATGGCAAAAGCGAGACATAGCTTTAAGACCAAAAGACAGAATGATTGCCCATACTGGCTTTTTGATTGTTTTTAGGAAAATAAGGAGTAAAAGATAGAATCATTATTTAATCATATTATAATTCAATTTTTAGCCTCCCAAAATCAAATTTAAGTATTCAAATTAGACTAATGTAGGATTGAAACTGGTGCTTGTGAGTGTTTCTTCCTCTGCCATTTTTAATTCAAATTAGACTAATGTAGGATTGAAAGAGATCGAGTGGAAATGATTTATTAAGAAAAAATTTAAAGTTAAAAAATAAAAAATCAATATGGAAAAAATTCTGAAATACCGAATCCCTTGTTATAGACAAAATTATGTATGTTTTTCTGCATGCTTAGTAAATGTAATTTGGCATTTTAGAAAAAATATTGGCTCATTGAAGAAGATAGAATTTGAAATTACTAAGCAAGCAACAGCATATCCTTATCTATTTATTTTAATTCCAAAGTTGGCATTGATTGCAAAAGAAAAATTTGGCTTAAATGCTATTATTTATCAAAGCAAAAAAGATCTTCCAGACTATGAAGATGCAAAACGAGAATATGACAAGTGGGTTGACATTATCGCAAGACTCTGTGAAATGTAGAGAAGAAGATATAACAAAAGAGGCATATGAATTTATAAAACAAAAATACCAAGAGAGTTTGGATGAGGCAATCAGAAATAACATTAAACTTGTAATTGCAGAACCTTCACCAGAGTTGTTAGAGAACGAATTGAAAAACCATAGGCTTTCCATATGGATTAGAATGATAGGCAAATATGGCCATAGCGTTATCAATTACGGATATCTCAATGAAGGTAAAAACAAAATGTTTTACTTCTTCGATCCAATTTATAAAGGAATGATAATCAAGAAAGATAAAGTCTTAGAATTTCAAAAGTCTCCAATAATGTATTTGGGAGCATCTTTTTATAAATAGTTTTGCTAAGGATAAAAAATCAGGATTCAATCCAAATCCAAAGACATCTCTATAGTTCTTGGTCTGAAGTTGAATTTTTTGAAAAAGTTGATGGCTTTTTTATTTTTAAAATGTACATCTAAGTTGATCCTTTTTATCTTGTTTTCTTCTGCCTTCTTTATCAAAAATTCTAGCAATTTTCTTCCATGGCCCTTTCTTTTTTCGAGCACAAAAATTTCCTCTAAGTTTATTTCTTTCCCTTTTTTGACAAACCACAAAAATCCCTTAATCCCTTTTTCATCTAAAACAAACATAAAACTAGTTTTTTTGCCATAGTTTTTCTCCAATATTTTTCTGTATTCCTCTTCTGTTATGGGCCTCTCACCCACTCGCAAAAACTCTCTTGCCATGATCTTTTCATACATCTCAGCTATTCTGCCTAGCTCTTTCTTTTTCGCTTTCCTTATCATTAAAAAATTAAGGCACGGAATATTTAAATTAATTGATAAAGATGTTTGGAAATTGGATTAGCGAATTGGCAAATCTGTGATGTGATGGGAGTAAGAGCTACAAGCAGCCACAGCTGGCAAGATTAAAAAATTTAAAAACTCATGCTGGGTTTTTAGCTATGATAAGCAAAGGGGATTTTGTCGAGCTTGAGTTTACGGCAGCTGTGGATGGAGAGATATTTGACACTACAGATGCTGAAATAGCCAAAAGCCTTGGCTACAAGAAAGAAGTTAAGCCGATCAAGATTGTGGTTGGAGAGGGAATGGTGGTGAGGGGCTTGGATGAAGCACTTTTGGCTAAAGAAATAGGCAAGGAATATGAGGTTGTGCTAAAGCCAAACGAGGCTTTCGGCGAGAGAAGGCAAGAGCTGATAAAGACATTTTCTGTAAATGCTTTTAAAGACAGAAGAATGTTGAAGGAAGGCAATGTGCTTTTTATCGAAGGAGTTTTGGCAAAAGTTGTGAAAGTGGCAAGCGGAAGAGTTATGCTTGACTTTAATCACCCTTTGGCAGGAAAAGAGGTGCAATATAAGTTCAAAATTATCCGCAAGATAGAGGATTTGGGAGAAAAAGTGGCTGCCATTTTGGATTATTACGGCATTAAAGATTACAAGATAGAAGCCAATGACAAAAAAGTTGTTGTGAAGGTTAAAAATAATGCCTTGCAACTAAAAACCCTGCTTGGAAGGTTTTTTCCTGAAAATGTAGAAGTTATGCAGCAAGATGAAGAGGAGGCAAGAGAGGCAACAGAGGCAAGAGAAACAAAAAAGAATGCTGGTTAGTGTGATTGGGCGATAGCAAAAAGATAAGAAAAGGTTTAAATAATGGGCAAGAGAAAAAAAATAAAGAAAAAGAGAAAATGGAGAAAATAAGGCAAAAACCAAAAAGAAAAAAGAAAAAATAAAGCAAAAGAAAAATGCCCGTCGAGGAGATAGACGTGAATGTTGTGAAGCAAATCGACAAGGAGCTAGAAGAAATTTTGAGGGAGAGAGAAGCTAGGATAAAGGTTTTTGGTGTTGGTGGAGCTGGCAACAACACAATAAACAGGATGCGAGAGGTTGGGATTGCAGGAGCAGAGCTTGTTGCAGTTAACACAGATGCACAGGATTTGCTCTACACAAATGCAGATTACAAGATATTAGTAGGCAAGGCCTTGACAAAGGGCTTGGGAGCAGGAAGCGATCCAAGAATAGGAGAGCAAGCAGCAAGAGAAAGTGAGTCAGACATAAAGAAAAAGCTTGAAGGAGTTGATTTGCTTTTTATTACATGCGGGCTTGGTGGAGGAACAGGAAGCGGAGCTTCTCCTGTTATTGCAGAAATAGCAAAAAAGGCAGACATAATGACAGTGGCAGTGGTAACCCTGCCTTTCACTGTGGAAGGAAGTAGGAGATATGAAAATGCTATGCTGGCCTTGGAAAAGCTTGAAAGTACTGTAGATACCATCATAATAATCCCAAACGACAAGCTGCTCGAGCTAGCTCCTGATCTGCCATTACAAACAGCATTTAAAATAGCGGATGAAGTACTTACAAATGCTGTGAAGGGAATAATAGAAATGATAACAAAGCCAGGACTTATCAACCTCGATTTTGCAGACCTGAAGGCAATTATCAGCAATGGCGGAGTTAGCGTTGTGGGGGTTGGAGAGAGCGATAGCCAAAATAGAGCATTAGAGGCAGTGCAAAGAGCAGTAGACAATCCTTTGCTGGATGTTAGGCTTGAAAACATTAAAGGAGCCTTGATAAACATCATAGGAGGAAGCGATCTATCTATGGAGGAAGCTAGACAGATTGTAGAATTTGTAAGCAGTAGGTTAGGAGAAAATGCCAACCTTATTTGGGGAGCACAGATTAGCGAGGATATGAAGGGAGCTGTAAAAGTGTTGATCATTGCTACAGGTGTAGACTGCAAGTATGTTTCAGGGAAAAAGAAGGCAAGGGAAAAGGGGAAAGAGAAAAAAGAGCATGAGCTTGAGGAGTTGGGGATAGAGATAATAGAAGAATAAGATAAAAAATGAAAAGCTAAAAAAGCTAAAAGCTAAGATGTTGGGCAAGGTAAAAGAATTTTTATCGCAGTGCAAGCGAGTTTGGCATTTGACAAGAAAGCCTGACAGAGAAGAAATTACTGTGATAAGCAAGGTTTCTGCAATAGGAATTTTGCTCATAGGAGTCGTAGGGTTTATAATAGGAATGATCATCGAAATAATACTTTAGTTAAGTTGTAAGATGATATTCGTCGTAAAAGTCATGACAAACAAAGAGGAGCAAGCTGCAGAGCTTATAGCAATGAATGCACAAAAGAAAGAAATCTATATAAGCTGTATAGCAAGTCCTCGCAGCCTTAGGGGCTATTTGTTTTTAGAAACAAATTCAAAAGAAAATGCAGAGATGGCTATATACAAGGTTGCATATGTCAGGGGCTTGCTTAACAGAGTTGTCGAGTGGAAGGACATACAGAGCATGTTTGTTCCTCCTAGCGAAGTTGTTAAGATAGAAGAAGGTGATGTTGTGGAAATCATCAGCGATGCTTTCAAGAATGAAAAAGGAGTTGTGAAAAGGATAAATAGGCAAAAAAACGAGGCAGTTGTCGAGTTGTTGCAGGCGGCAGTTCCTATGCCTGTTTTCGTAAAGCTCGATAATTTACGCGTTGTAAAGAAAAAGGGCGAAGAAGAGAAAGAGGAAAAGGCCGAAGAGGTTTAGGTTTAGAAATTTGGAATTGGGCTTGGAAAAGCTAGGAAAAAGCGAAATGATGTCAATTTGGTTTGCTATGTATGCAATAGATATTAACACAAAAGGAGAAAATGACACTGTGGACATTACTGCTAAAGTAGAAAAGGCCATAGAAGAAATTTGTGAGCAAGAAAATATAAGTGATGGAATTGCCGCTGTCTTTGCCATAGGCTCGACTGCGCCATAACAACAATAGAATACGAAAGCAACTTGTTGGATGATTTTAAATCCATACTAAAGAAAATCGACAGCTACAAATTTAGGCATTTAGACAATGGCAGAAGTCATGTAAAGGCGAGCATTGTTGGCCCATCTCTAAGTCTCGTTGTGAAAGATAAAAAGCCCTTGCTAGGAACTTGGCAACAGATTGTGTTGGTAGAGTTTGATACAAGGCCAAGAAAAAGGACTGTTGTGATTGAGGTTGTGGGAAGATGATCGAATAATCAAAAAAAAATCAAAAAACTATCTCAAGCTTTTCAAACCTCTTTTCTAGAGCATCAATAAGCCTTCGACTTAATTTTACTTCTTTCTGTGTTTCTTTCAGGCTTTCTTCTAACTCTTCTACGCTTGATTCCACAAAACTCCCACTAGCAACATCAAATTTTTCTACTTCATTGCTGGCTATGTTTGGAATTAGGAATATCTCTCTGCCGAAGAAAATTTGTCCTTCTTGGGCCTTCCCACCCTTGAAATACTTTATCTTTATGCTTTTCTTTATCCTCTCCAAAACCTCTCTTCTTTCTACATGCTCTCTTAAGCTCCTTATAAACTCATTGACATCCTTTCTCAGCAGCTCGAAATCTTTCAGCGAAATCTTCTTCCCAGATTTTTTCAAATCGAGGAATTTTTTGAAAGAATCAAAATACAGCCTTCCTACAATTCCTTTTTTAACAAAATCTTGTTCAAGCAGCCTTAGGTATTCTTTCATAGGCTTTTTTCCGTAAAGCCTGGCAAATAGGCTAGAAGAAGTGGAATAAAGATCCTCCATTGCCTTGTTTCTTGCCCTCTCTTCCAGCTCCTCTGCCAATTTTTTAAGCCTCTCTATGTAAGATGAGATTTGTTCCAAAAGCACATCTATGTCCTTTCCACTTATCTCTATCTTCTCTTCATGCTCGAACTTTTTGTAAATTTCTACTATATGCTCAAGAGTATCAACATATTTCTTTTCCAACATCTTTTCTTTCTCCACAAAAATCTCTCTCATAAGCTTTACAGTCTCTCTTGGCGTGGTAGGGGGAATGCCATAAAGCATTAACATTGCCTGGCTAGGCGTGATTACTCCCCAATACACATCTTCTGTGATTAGCGTGTTGAGTTTTCTCTTTACATTGTCGACAACTTTTTCTCCTAAGTTCATGAACATCTCTATGGCTTCTGGACTTGGCTTGATTTTTCCCATTTTTAGCAATAGCTTCCATGGCATAAATGCTCCTCTGTCATAAAGTGGCACACCATCCCTGATAAAAGTAAAAATCACAGGATGTGCTTCCTTTACAGCTTCCCAAAATTCTGTAAGTAAATATACCTGGGGGCTTAACTTGTTTTTCGCATTAGCCCTTTCGTTAGCCTCAGCCGCATAGCTATAAATAATTCCCATTAGCCTCTCTCTCAGCTCAAACCTTGACATCTTTTTTACGTCTGTATCGTCGATAACAACATATACATCAACATCACTTGTTGTGGTAGCTTGTCCTCTTATAATACTTCCTGCAAGCACATAGCTCACAACATACTTTTCAAACTTTCCCAAAACCATCATCTTGTGTATCGTAGCCACTCTTAGCGCTCCCAAAATACCTGTATCATGTATGGGAATTGCCATTGCTATAGCTTCTATAAAATCATACTTGCTGTCAAAACAAATCTGCCATAAATCCTTTATAGCAAAAAAATTTAGCCAGAGCTTTGGCTTTATGTTTTTTGCAATGTTTATTGCATCTATGCTTAAATTTGCCAACTCTTTTACATTTTCATCGCCGACAATAACAAAAACATGGAAAATCTTTTTTTCCCTTTCCTTCTCCTTTTCCAGAGCTTCTAGCTGTGGCTCCTCCAAATTTTTCTCTATAACATCATTGGCCATAGGCAAGGCCAGGCCTATGGCAGAAATAAAAGGATACTTCTTCAAAATTTCTTCCTTAAACTTTTCGCAAGCAGCCTTCCCTTGATCTATTTCCTTTTTTAACTTCTCTATCTCCTCTATGTTAACCAAAGGTGCAATCTTTTTGTAATATTCTTCCTTTTCCTCTCTCTCACCTTCCCCACCCCCTTCACTTTCTTTTTCTTCTCGCTTTTCCTGCTTTTCTCCTCCACCCTCTTTATTTTTTCTGTTTCCCATTAAACAATCAATGGCCTAGTTTTTAAACTTTTATTGTGATGCTTTCTTCTTTCAAATTCTTCTCTGCCCAAAAAACGAATTCATTCTCATAAGCTCTGTCTAAAATCGCTCCAGCCGCTTCCTCATGTCCGCCAATCTCAAACTCTATTCCGCTCAGCCTTTTTATTTTTTCAAGCAATGAATATGCGCTTTGGTTTTTTGTCCTTACGCTTATCTTTATCTTGCCATCCGGCCTGTAAGCTATCCCTACTATCACATCAGCCATGTCAGAAATCATCGAGCATATAACACCAATCACACTATGTTTTATCTTATTCTTTGCATTTATGATAATAAAATTTTTTTCTCTTTTTATGTAAACATTTCCATTTTCACAGCCATTTTCACCGTTTTCACCATTTTCATAGCCACTGTTGTTGTTTTTCTCTGTCCTTATCATTTCCAAGCCTTTCAAAATTTCGTATTTGTATTGCAAATAAACATGCTGAACCTTTTCTTTTGCCACCTTTTTGCCAAGCAAATATGCAAGAGCTAAGTGACACTTTCCCATTCTGCCGCATGCATTGATTGTTGTTGCTATCTCTCTTGCATCTTCTATGACATCAAAAATTTTTACAAGATATACATTGCCCAAAAAATCGGCTTCCTTTTCATTTGCAAATATCTTTGTCGTTAGTATGGCAGTTATTAGCCTAGACATCTCTTCTTCTGTCAAATCTTTAAATGTTTTATAAGCCTCCCCATTCTTTATGCTTATCCCTATGTTTCTCAAAAACTCAACAGTTTTTTCAAAATTGCCTGTTATCTCTGGAATGTATATTTGGCCAAACTCTATTGCCTTGTGAATTGGCTTTGAATAAGAAAAAATTCTCAAACCCTTTTTCACAGTGAAAGCTCCTTTTTCTTTAGCCATCTTCAAAAAAAGACTGCTTGTTTTGCTTAGCTCTTCATCCATGTTATCCCCTATAAGCCCGAGCAGCGCAATTTTTTCTATTCCATCCACATTGCTTCCTACAATTTGGCAAAGTGATGAAACAAAAAAATAGGCCAATATGCTTGCACTCGTCTTTTCATCGTTAAAACATCTACAATTTATCAACAAAAGGTTTTGCTTTTCAGGATTTCTTATGAATTCATCTTCTATTTTGTGATGGTCTATAACAAAAACATCAACGCCAAAGCTTGCAAGCTGGTTCAAAAAGCTTGCTCCCAAATCCAAAAGCATGACAGAGCAAAAATTTTTTGAAATGTCTTTCATCTCGTAAACATCTTCTGCTTCAAGCGAATCATAAAATCTAAGCAAAAAATTTTTCTCAAGTTTTTTTAAAGCTGAAACAACCAAGGCAGCAGAAGCTATGCCATCGGCATCATAATGACTGCATACAAGTATGGGCTTAGGGTTTTTTATAGCCTTTAAAAATTTCTCTGCACCCCTTTTTATAAACTCGATCAATTCCATAAGGTTGTTTTATGCAAGCAGTTAAAAACTTTTTTATACAATTTTATAATCATAAAAATATACTGCTTAAAATGACTTGTATCGAGACTTAGCTTGTGTTTATGCCTTAGATTTTTGGCCCGAAAGTACTCTCGAGAATTCCTTTTTTCTTGTAGTAATTTGTCAGTATCCTTATCCTAGCCTCTATAATCTGCAAGGCTCTTTTTGTTTTGTAATCATGCTTGTGATTTTCTAAATGCTTTGCCAAATTCCTCGCCTTTTTAATCAAAGCATCAAGGTCAGAAGGCATAACTTTATAGCCTTTCTCTCTCAATATTTTCACAATTTTCTTACCAGTAATTTCTTTGATATTGCCTATGCCATAACTATCTCTCAGTATCATTCCGATTTTTTCTGGTGGATAGCCTTCTTTGTATAGCTGTTCCACAAGCTGCTCCACTTTCTCTTTTGTTATCTTTACTTCCCTTACCCCTTTCTTTTCCTCCCTTCCCTCCCCCTTTTTCTCTCCTTTTTCTCTTTTCTCCTTTTTCCTTTCTTCTCCCTTCTCCTCGCTGGCTTTTTTGATTTCACCCTTTCCCTCCTCAGTTTTTTCCTCAATTTTTTTCTTCTCGGCCATTTGATAATTAAAAAGGAATGTTTAAAAATTTTGCATTGTAATTTTTTAGAATTATTTTTTAACTACTTTGCTAATTTCTTGCTTTTGTGGCTGCTGTTGTTGCTGTGGTTGCTTTACGACTTTTCCAACTTCTTCCTTCTTCTTTGCAGTTGCCCTTTGACTTCTCCAAAAACTTATTATTATAAACAAGGCCACAAAATAAAGGAGGGTAAAAATAGCACATAGAAGTATTGCATATGTTTTAGCATAGTTCTTTGCTTTTTGCTTTGGCATCTCCACTACACAACTCCTCGTTTCATTATACTCTTTACATCCTTCTTTCTCACACTTGTAACATGTTCTTTGTTGTGTGGCTTGTATGGCATTGCATTCGCTCCAAGGTCCACATGGCTTGCAGTTGCAAAAGCCTATAAGCAAACCAACATTTTTTCCCTCTATGCTTTCCAATGTTATCGCAAGATCATTCTTGTTGTCTTTATCTACATCAATAAATAAAGTTGAGCCGAGATAAATCCAATATTCCATCGGCTCACTATAAAGAACAATCCTTATTCTGCTTTCTAGAACATCTGCTATCAAAATCTGATGCATTTCATTTTTTATTCTTAGATTAATTTTTTGATTTTTCTTTGCGTTGATCGAAACAGATCCTTCTGCACTTTCTATGTTTATATCTGCAGGAATTTCTTCTTCTTGCCTTTCAGGCCAACTTATCTGCCATCCAGTGCCTCCACCCCCACTAACACTTGCTCCTGCTCCACCACCTCCCGCTCCACCTCCACCTCCTGCTCCACCTCCACCGCCTCCTCCACCTCCACCCCCTCCACCACCTCCTCCAGAGCTTGCAGAAGTGGTGAAGTTGTAATAACCACTCGTGTTACAATTTCCTGCGGCATCACAACTTGTGACGTTGTAATAATAAATAGTAGATGGCGATAAGCCAGTTAATGTTACTGAGTGTGAGGTTGTTGGTTGAGAGGAAGACGCTTCGTTTTCCAAATCAACCGTGGTGCCCCATTTGACTATGCTATTAGCAGCCTCATTTGTCTGCCACGTTATTACTGCACTTGTTGCAGTAGCACTTGCATGAACGTTTGAGATTGTTGGCGGCAATGTGTCTATGAAAAGCGTCCTGTTTTCTACACTCGTATTACAATTCCCTAAGCTATCGCATGCACTACAACTCCATAAATAAATTCCATCTCCAAAACTCTTGTAAAAGCTTGTGCTGTTGCTTTTTCCACTTGCTTCATGAGTCTCATTAGCATGCCATCCACTAGAATTTAGCCATAGTGTGATGTTTGCTAGGCCTGTAGCATCACTGGCAGAGCAATTGAAAACAATGTTTGTTTGATTTGTGAAAGTGTTGTTGCTTGGCCAATCCAAAAGCACTTCAGGCGGAGTTAAGGTATCTACAACAAAAGCTACACTTGTGACATTTATGTTGCCTACAGAATCGTTGGCATAGGCATAAAGCACATTAAGGCCTTCGTTGAATGTTATGTTAACAGGCTCGGTATATGCTACAGGCGTTCCATTCCAATCATACCAAGTGGCATTTAAATCTATGTCATAAGCAGAAATGTTGACAAGAATTGTTGCGTTGTTGTAGGTTTGGTTTAAAGGAGATATTATGTTTATGCTCGGCGGCAAGTTTACAGTTATGTATCTTTGCTCTGTTACATTGCTGTATGCTTTGCTATCGTTGATAAAAACATAAAAGCTGTAGTTTCCATCAGCCAGGGTTTTGTTTATCACAAACCACTCTGTGAAGTTTCCTTTAAGCGAAAAGCTTTCATTGGTTTCTGTCCCATTATTCCAAACTAGGATGAGCGTGTCTGGGCTTATCTCGTCGATAGAGACATTTATTGTAATGTAGCTTTGGTTTACTAAGCTGTTGTTTGACGGGGTTGGCGCAACAAAGCTAATTCTTGGAGGAGTTTCATCAAGTGAAACTATCGCATTATAAACATCAATTCTGGAAAAGTTTAGGCCTGATCCCGAATCATAGATTGTTTTCCCACTTTGGTTGAGAGCATCCTGTAGTTGTCTAGGCGTTAACAATTGTTGCTTCTCAAGCCTCTTGAATTGCCTGACAAGCAAAAAGGCTCCAGACACATGTGGAGTAGCCATGCTTGTCCCACTCTTTGTTCCATAGCCGCCAGGCACAGTGGAGTTAATGTTTGTGCCAGGCGCAAGTAAGTCAGTTAGGTTGTTTCTGTTGCTATAAGCAGCTATAGTATCATCCTTGTTTGTTGCCGCAACAGCAGTAACATTTTCCATGCATGCAGGGCTTGCGATGTGTGTCGTGTTATAGTTGTTTCCGCTTGCAGCTATGACAGAAATGTTGTTCGCTATTGCATTGTGTATGCTTTGGGTTATGTTTAGAGGATCATCGACATAATCACAGTAGCTGTTGTAAAGTCCACCACCAAGACTTATGCTTATCACAGAAATGTTAAAAGCAGATGCATTGTTCACACACCAATCTATTCCAGCCTTTATGTCATCATCCCAACAGCTTCCTGCACTGTTGCAAACTTTTATTGCAACGATGTTTGCATCTGGAGCAATCCCTTTTATTCCTCCATTGGCAGCTATAATTCCTGCCACATGGGTTCCATGGCCGTTTACATCTTCAGGATAAGGATCAGTAGTTGTGCAGTTATCGTTGTCTGCACAAAAATCATAGCCGGCAATAACTTTATAGCCATTTCCAAAACCTCCTCCCAAATCAGGATGGCTGTAATTAATTCCTGTATCAACTACACAAACAGCTTCATACTTGCCAGTAAGATTAACTCCATTAACCTTCAAATTCCAAGTCCTACTTGCATTTATTATGCCAACAGTATTTTGCAAAAATATTTGCTTAGCATTTATCTTTTTTATGTCAAAGCTTATGCCCATGCCAACATCCTCTATCTGCTTTAACTCATTCAAATCATCTTCAGAAATTTCGGCAGTGATTATTCCATCAAATTCATGTTTTATCTTGTCCTTCAGCTTTTCTCCAAGCAACTGCTTCAATTGCTTGAAATTCTTTTTATCTGCAACAATGGCCACACGCACCTTTTTTCCTTTTTGCAATTCTTCACTAACAGCTTTCTCTACATTGATTTTTTTCTGCATCTTGTTTGCATTTACATCCTCTATACCTTTTCCCGTAATCTCGAAATTTGCAAAAAAAGAAAAAATAACGGCAACAATTAGAATCAGCAAAAGAAAAAACAAAATTTTCTTTCCCATCTTTTTTCTCTTTTTTTCTTCTTTTTTCCTTCCTTTTCCTTTAAATTAATTAAAGCAAAACTTTGAGTATTTAAAAATTTGAGCAAAAAAGAATCAGCATCATCAAAACCAAAAGCAAAATTGAAAAGTTTAAAAATCAAAAACATAATTTTTTATGGAAACCGAAAAGAGGTTTGAGTTGATAACAAGAAATACAGAAGAGGTTTTAACGCCAGATGAGCTTAGAAACTATTTAGAAATTGGAATGCCATTGAAGCATTACATCGGCTTTGAGATTTCTGGTTTTATACATCTTGGCACAGGCCTCATGACAATGGCAAAGGTAAAGGATTTTATCGAAGCAGAAGTTAAGTGTAATGTGTTTTTAGCAGATTGGCACACATGGATCAACAACAAGCTTGGAGGAGATTTTGAACTGATAAAGAAGGTTGCTGTTGGCTATTTTAAAGAGGGGATGAAGGCAAGCATGTTATGCTGGAAAGGAGATCCTGAAAAGATTGGCTTTATCCTAGGCTCTGAGCTATATGCACAAAAGGATAAGCTCTATTGGGAAACTGTGATAGATGTAAGTAGGCATACTACCTTGGCTAGAGTGCTTAGGTCTATTACGATCATGGGAAGAAAGGAAGGCGAAGCAGTCAATTTTGCCCAGCTGCTCTATCCACCAATGCAAGTGGCAGACATTTTTGCCATAGGAGTGAATCTGGCGCATGGAGGAATAGATCAAAGAAAAGCACATGTCATAGCAAAAGAAGTTGCCAAAAAGTTAGTGTATAATGCCCTAATCTACAAAGGAGAAAAGTATGAGCCAATTGCAATCCATCATCCTTTACTGATGGGCTTGCAGCCTCCACCAAAATGGCCGATAAAGCAAGAGGAGATAAAACAAGTTATCTCTGAAATGAAAATGTCTAAGTCTATTCCTTATTCTGCAATCTTCATCCATGATAGCGAGGAAGAAATAAAGCAGAAAATCGATAAGGCCTTTTGTCCTGAAGGTAACATTAGCTACAATCCAATTTTGCAATACACAAAGCTTCTTTTGTTTAACCAGAAAAAGTTTGTGCTGAATGTTGAGAGAGAAAGAAAGTATGGCGGAGATATAGCATATGATAGCTATGAAAAGCTTGAGCAGGATTTTGCACAGAAAAAGCTCCATCCAAAGGACTTAAAAAATGCAGTAGCCTTAGCATTAATAAAGCTGCTCGAGCCTGCAAGAAAATATTTCAAGCAGCCAAGAATAAAAAAATTGCTTGAGGGGCTAAAGGGGTTGAAGATTACGAGATAAGAAAGCGCCCTGCGCCTCCCTACGCCTTCACGAAATCACGAATTTTTCTAATTTGCCCAAGCCCCGAATAGCCAAAGCAAGTTTCAACTTTGAGCATGTTTGAAGTAGCCCCGCCCGGATTCGAACCGGGGTCACAGGCTCCAAAGGCCTGTATGCTTGACCGCTACACCACGGGGCTGCTTTGAATTTTATGCCCTTGTTTTTTAAAAATCTAATCTTAAGCCTAAACCACCATTATCTCTTCATCTTCTTCCTCTCTCCCCTCCTTTTCTCCCTTTTCCCTCTGCTTTTTGTATCTTCCTCTTTCCATAACTTTCTTCAGCTGTGCCCTTATCTTACTCGCATCTCTAACATGCTTAAGGTAAGCATGAAGCACTTCTTTTCCAAATTCTTTCCATATTTTGTAGTGCTTGCTTTTTAGAGCTTGAAGAAGTAGATAGAGGTCTACAGCCTTATCCTCTATTCTATTACTATGAAATGCCAAGCCAAAATCTATAAAATAAACCTTTTCATCCTTGTAAATCATATTGCTTGTCGTTAAATCACCATGGATAATGTTTATGTTGTGCATTGCAGCTATGCTCCTGCCAATTTCTTCAGCTATCTTTTTTTTCTCGCTTAGCTCCTCTAGCCTATCGCTAAGCCTTATTCCTCTTACGAACTCCATCTCGATAGAAAATTTTTTTTCGTCTATGGCATAGACAAAAGGAACAGCGATTATGTGACTTAATCTTTCCAAAATTTTTCCCTCTCGCCTTGTCCTCTGTTTTCTGAGCCTTTCATCTATATGTTTATGCCTATACCCTTTTTTTATCCTTATCTTTATAATCTTGTTGTTGCTTTCATCAAGCAACAGCTTTGCCTCAGCCCCAACTCCTATAACTTTCATTTTTGATTTTTTGAAAATTTAGAAAACAATTTCCTCATGCACGGTTTTGTAGCTATGGATTTCTTCAGGCCTAAACCACACACTGACCTCTCTCTTCGCACTTTTTAAGCTATCTGAAGCATGGATGAGGTTTGCCACAGCTTTTCCTTTTTTGTTCGCCCATTCCTTGCTTATATGTGCATAATCTCCTCTTATCGTTCCTGGCAAAGCAGTTTTTGGCTCTGTGCCGCCAACAATTTTCCTTACTACTTCTATAGCATCAATGCCCTCTATCACCATAGCAACAACAGGCCCACTTGTTATGAAAGCTTCCAGGCCAGGATAGAAATCTTTTTTGACATGCTCCTCATAGTGCTTTCTTGCAAGTTTTCTGTCCACCCAAACCATCTTCATGGCAACAATCTTCAGGCCAGCCTTCTCAAACCTACTTATAATTTCTCCTATCAACCCTCTTTTCACCGCATCTGGCTTCAAAAGCACAAGAGTTTGTTGAAGCATGAAATGTAAAAAATTTTATTTTTAAATTTTTTCAAATTTTGTTGCAACTACTAAAACAATTTTACTCCAAGCAAAGTCAGCAAAGTAACAACTATTCCTGCAACAACTATGCCTATGCTTATTGCTGCTATGCTTTTTTTCTTGTTTAAGCCTAGGAGAAAGGCTATAAGAGTTGCGGTCCAGGCGCCCGTAGTTGGCAAAGGAATAGCAACAAACAAAGCCAAAGCAGAATAGCCAAGAACTTCATGTCTTTTTTCATATTTTCTTGCCTTTTTCCAAACATGCCTTGCATAAACATCAAAGGCTTTTTTGTAAAATCCAAGCCTGTAAAGCCAGTTGTGCAAAGTGGAGAGGAAGAGAAAAAGCAAAGGAGAAATGAGAAGATTTGCCAAAACACAGACAAAAAAAGCAACAAAAGGATTTATACCAGAAGCTATGCCATAAGCAATTCCCCCTCTCAACTCACTTACAGGAGCCAGGCTGAGCAAAAACGAAAGCGCGATTTTATTCATTTTGCTCTTTCACTTTTCATTTAGCATTTAGCTTAACAACTTCATAATCGGCTTCGCTCTTTACTCCTAGTCCAAGCTGTATGGCTCTTTTTATCTGTGGCAGCTGCCAAGGATCTGCTTGCAAGGAATTTCTCTTGAAACTTTTTATTATCTTGGCTCCTTCCACATCTATAGCAATTCTGTCTGTAGAAGCCAAGATGTAGCCAGGACTTCTGACTATGCCTCTAGCTGGACCACCAGCAATAAAACATTTTCTTGCATCCATTATTATCAAATCAGGCTTTATCAAAGTGTTCAACTCTGCAACCTTCTCCTCTAGATGAGCAAAATGCAACTTTATTCTGTCTATCGGCCTTAAAAAACCGACTGAAAGCTTTAGGCTTGCGGTAAGCTGAGCGTTTTTATGTGTTTTTAGGCAAGGAAGCAAAATAATTCTATCAACCTTATCGACAAACTCTGTTATTCTTGCTTTCTTTAAATAAATTCCGTTAACAATTTTTTTGCGCCATTCATATTCGTCAAAGTTGTAAACCTTAATCAAATACCTTCTTGCAATTCTAAACAGGCCTTTTCTCTCCATTACTTTTCTTGTGTTCATGCTAAGCGTAGAGGAATCGCCAACAATTATCGCTTTTGGCTTACATTTATACACAAGATCTATGACTGCTTCCAAGAAATCCATTGCTGTGGATGCAGGAAAAGGATCGTCTGTGTTGAAGTTTGGCTTTAACAGCACTGCTTCCCCTTTCTTTATAAACCTCTCGAATCCTCCCAAAGCTCCTACAGCCCTTGCTATAGCCCTTTTCAACTTTTTTATTCCTCTTCCCTTCACTTTTATCTTTGTCACCTTTGTCTTTTCCATTTCTTATATTTCTTATTTTTCCGCTTTTTCGCTTTCTTTTTGAGAAAGCATGGACCCGCCGGGACTTGAACCCGGAACCTCACCCTAGCCAAGGGCGCGTTCTGCCATTGAACTACGGGCCCTTTTAAGCATAATTTCCATAAATTTAAAAATTTTTTACAGTTGAGTAAAAATGGAAGCAAAAGTAGAAGCAAAAGCCAACAAAGAAACTAAGGCAGAGAAGGCAACAGAGGAATACATAAGAAAGGAATTTGAGTTTAGCAACAAGGCATTGCAGATCGCAAACAAAAAAGCAGTAGAGAAAAAAGAGGCAAAGGAGTTTTTGGAGATGGCAAATGCTTACCTAAATGATTCCTTGCACTTTTTAAAACAAAAAGATTACATTAGGGCTGTAGCAGCAATCTACTATGCTCATGCATGGCTTGATGCTGGCGCAAGGCTTGGGTTTTGGAAATTAACAAAGAAAGAAAAAAGATATTTTTCAACAGACTAAGCCTAATGCAAGGATTTATCTTTCATTTCATCTCTTATAGCATCTTCTATTTTTCTGTAAAGCTTTAGGGTTTTATCTAAGCAATTAAGAAGATGGCTATCGTAATCAAAAGCCAACTTCAGCACTTTTTCATTTTTCTCTACAAATTTTAAAACCATCCAAAGATATGCCTGGCTGTATGGATATTCTAGGCTTTGGAAAAATTTAACATGCTCTTCCTTTGCATATTTCTCATTGGAGTTGATTTTTGTCCTAACAGCGAAGGGATAAACGTCATGCAGAACATCGGCCAAAATCCCTTCTCATTTTGTAACTTTTCTCTTATAGCTTCAAAGCAATTCCAAAGATCGCTTGCTATCTCACAATAGAAAATTGCAAAGTCTATGATTTTATTCTTTTCTAGGCATTCATCTATCAATTCCTCCAACCTTTTTCCAATTTCTCTGAACTCCATTTTATGAAAATTTTTTGCAAAGATGATCAACAAGGTTTTCTATAGCCAAACGCTCCTGTTTCATGCTATCCCTCTCTCTTATCGTTACAGTGTTATCTTGCAATGTTTGGTAGTCTATAGTGATGCAGAAAGGCGTACCGATTTCATCCTGTCTTCTGTAACGTCTTCCTATGCTATCACTGGCATCGTAAAAGCAAGTGAAATAAGGCCTGAGCATTTTATAAACTTCCAATGCCTTTTCTGGAAGGCCATCCTTGTTTACAAGAGGAAAAATGCCTAAATCGACAGGCGCCATGGAAGGTGGAAAGCAAAAAAGGCTCCTCTCCTTTTCCTGCTTAAAAAATATGTCGAGAAAGGCAAAAATATTTCTGTCCACTCCAAAACTGAGCTCTATGACATGCGGCACGAATTTTTTGTCTTCATAAAGCACTTCCAAACTTTCTTGGCTATATTTCTGATGCCTGCCCAAGTCATAATCGCTTCTGTAATGTAAGCCAGCAACTTCTTTAAAGCCTCCAAGACTTTCTATATTTAGCTCTATGTCAAAATGAGCTTTGTTGTAAAAAGCCCTCTCCTCCTCGCTCAACTCTCTAAACCTAAACCTTTCTTTCGGAATTTTCAACTTTTCTAAGTAAAACTGATTTATTTTGTAGAGGAAATACAAATACAACTTTGGATAACTCTTGTTTAGGTCTTCTAGGCTATGCAGCTTATGGTCTTTATCTTTAGCCATCTTGACATTTATCTTTTCTTTCTTTATGCTTTCCCATTCTCCAAACAAATCTTTATCAAGCATGTCTGGAGCAACAAAAACCTGTAACTCGGCTTGTGTAAATTCCCTCAGCCTAAAAAACAGTTGCCTAGGACTTATCTCATTTCTGAAAACTTTTCCTATAACCGCTAGGCCAAGAGGAAGCTTTCTCCTTGTTGCCTCAAATTCTCTCTTAAAAGCAAGATAACTCTGCTGGGCAGTTTCTGGAGTTAAATATGCATTGGCCTCGGTTTTGGTTTTTGCGCCGAGCGCAATAGGGAACATCATGTTGAAGAAAGCTGCATCGCTCAGCTGAGTAGAGTTGCATTTTGGACATTTCAACTTGTTTTTCTTTATCAGCTTGTTCATATCTTCTATGCTCAGCCCCTCAACACTTATCTTCAGCTCATCCTCTATAAGATGATCTGCCCTAAATCTAAAATGGCATTTCATGCATTCCACTAGTGGATCGTTGAAATGCTCCAAGTGCCCACTTGCTTCAAAAACTTGTTTTGGAAGGATGCAAGTGCCTTCTATCTCATAAAAATTGTCATGAAGCTTGAGAAAAAAATTTCTCCAGAGGTTTTCAAACTTCAACTTCATGGCTTTTCCAAGGTGTCCATAACCATAAAGCCCTGCTATGTCAGCCCTTCCTCCATAAATTTCTGCAGAAGGCATGTAGAAGCCTCTTTTCAATGCTATTGCATTGATAAGCTCCATCTTTCTCTTCTCTCCATCTTTCTCTTCTTCCTTTTTTCCCTCCCTTCTTTCTTCGCTTGCCATTAAACAGAAAGATTTAAAATTAAAAATCTTTGCTTTGTCAAAGCCTTGAAAAGCAAAAAATTTAAAAAAAGACAAACTTTATCTACTGTAAAATAACAAAAATAAAAAATAAAAAGCCAAAGAAGATGGAAGAAAACAAAACAGAAAGCACAGAAAGCAAAGGAAAGGCAAACAAGATTGAAAAAGCAGTGCTGATTTACATCTTTGTGATTTCTGTAATCAATTTGTTTGTTGCAAGCTACATAGAGATAAATAAGGTTTCAGCCATAGATTCTTGTTTTAAAGGTATGGCAGGCTGTGCTGTTGTTGATGCATCGTCCTTTTCAGACATCGCAGGATTGCCTTTAAGCATCATAGGCATCTTGGCATTTTTGGTTATAGCAATTTTGGCACTAGCGCAGATAAAAAAGCCGAGCGAAAAAAGAAAAAAGCTGCTTGGCTTGTTAATACTTTTAGCCGCAATTTTTTCACTCTACTTGATTTTCCTCCAAGCCTTCATCATAAAAGCATTCTGCAGATATTGCCTTTTTGTCGATTTATTAACTCTAAGCATGTTTTTTGCTTCCTTGATTTTGTTTTTGCTATGAAAAATTTAGAATTTTTGATAAGTGATAAAATTTGATAAGTGATAAATTTTGAATTTTGAATAAGATTTATATAAATTTAAGATTTTTCATCTAAGCCCCCATAGTTCAATGGATAGAACACGGGCTTGCGGAGCCTGAGATCGAGGTTCAAATCCTCGTGGGGGCATGCGTTTCGCTTTTGCTTACTTTTTGAACTTCTTTAGATAACATTCATTAGCATACTTTTTGTCTGGAATGTAAATAAAGGTATCGGCTTTTAAAACATCGATTCCATTTATTCTTTCTATTTCATCTATGCAGACACTTCTCCAGCCATAATCGTCACAAATTTCCCACAGCGTATCAGCATTTTTTACTCTATATTCAACCCTAGGAGCTTGGTAAAGACATTTTCTATATTCTTCTTTCTTTTCATCTATCCCTTTCAAATGAAAATAAAACATACCACCTATTCCTACGCCAATAAGCCCTGCTAAACATGTAGAGAGGATGCTATCCAAAACACGCTTGATTTTTTTTCTTTTTTCTCTTTGCTTTATGTAGCTGCTATTCATTTTTCTCTTTTTTCTCAAATAAATAAATTGTCGGCATCGTAGATTCTTCAATCAGCATCTTGATTTCTTTCAAAAGTTTTTGGTATGGTTCATTGCTTGCCCTGTCTGCTTTATTGTCTACTTGATTTATCTTTCTCTTTATTATTTCAATCAATACTTCGGTATTGAACGAAGCTTTGCCATTTCTTTCGAACTCAAGCATTAAATATTCTTTTTTTGTTTGATATGCCAATCTGGCACAAAGAAATTCTAGGCTATCGACTTCTAAGCCATTCTCAGTGTAAAATGAATCAGATTCGATGGCAGCCTCAAGCGCATCTTTTTCTGTAGCGGGATCTAGAATTTTTTTATACAATTGCTCATACAATGTTGCAAACAATTCAATATTCTCAAATTTCATTTTTCCATTTTTCTATTTTGTATTCATTATAAAATAGTAAAATTTTAGGCTTTTTAAATTTTTCGTTTTTTGCTTAGTGAGTAACAAAAAATAAGCAAATAGATTTAAAAAAAGCCGGCTTTGTATTTTTCATGGCCGAGAAAAAGGAAAAGAAGGAAAAAGAGGATGAAGAAGAAGTGGAAGAAAAGGGAGAAAAGGGCGAGTATGAGCTTAAGGATTTGCCAGGTGTCGGAAGCACAATAGCCAAAAAGCTCGAGGAGGCTGGCTTTACAGATTTGATGGCCCTAGCAGTTATGCCACCTGCTGAGCTCAGCCAAGCAATAGATGTTTCTGAAGGTGTAGCAAGAAAAATTATCGTAGCCGCAAGAAAATTTTTGAAACTGGATTTTGATACAGGCCTGGCCTATGAAAAGCGAAGGAAAGAAATAATAAAGATCACAACAGGCAGTAAGAACTTAGACAACCTGATAGGAGGGGGAGTAGAAACCAAGGCCATTCTCGAAGCCTTTGGTGCTTTTGGCTGCGGAAAGACACAACTTGGCTTACAGCTAGCCATCAATGCACAACTGCCGATAGAGGAAGGAGGAGCTAACGGAAAGGTAATATTCATAGATACAGAAGGAACATTTAGGCCAGAGAGGGTAAAGCAGCTTGCAATAGCCAAAGGCCTAGATCCAGAAAAAGTGCTTAATAATATTCTTGTTGCGAGAGCCTTCAACAGCGACCATCAAATTTTGTTGCTAGATAAAATTAGGGATTTGCTAAACCAAGGAGAGCCAATCAGGCTTATAATAGTAGACTCCTTGACAAGCCATTTTAGGGCAGAATATGTTGGCAGAGGAACGCTGGCAGATAGACAACAAAAATTGAACAAGTATTTGCACACTTTGATGAGATATGCAGAGCAATATAACTTGGCAGTTTATGTTACAAATCAGGTTATGGCCGATCCTGCCATGATGTTTGGCGATCCAACAAGGGCAATAGGAGGGCATATCGTAGGGCATGCAAGCACATATAGGCTTTATCTGAGAAGAGGAAAACAGAACAGTAGAATAGCAAAACTCATAGACAGTCCAAACCTTCCAGACAACGAGACAGTTTTCTTTATCACAAGCTATGGAATAAGTGATAAGGAAGATTGAAAGAAAAAACTATCATCGACAGCAAATAATTTTTTAGCTATAAAAAAGCTAAGACCATGCTTTCAGCTCATTTCGATAACTCCTCTATAAGCTTTTTTACATCGACAGGCTCAGCTTCCTCGACAACAAACTCCAAAGCATCCCTGAAAGAATTTCTCCTAACCCTTCCCTTAAGCCAGAACTCTTCTCCATAAACATTTTTTATTGCCTCATCAAAATCATCTTCTTTTAAAATCTTTTTAGCTTCTTCGCCAAACGCTATAGCCCTTATACTTTCTGTTCCATCATCTGCTATAAAGGAAAAAATCATTCTCTTTTCTGTTGCATGTTCATGGCCATTAGCATTAGCATCGATTTTTTTATTGCACTGCACGCAAAAGTCATACAAAGAAGGCACAAAGGCTTGCACAACAAAAGCCCTTATCTTTGCCCTGCTGTTTGTAACAAGCTGGCTTATTGTCTTGAGAGGATATTTTTCTACTTCTATAACTTCAAGGTCTGTGTTAGAAATCGCTATGTCTGAGGCTCCACCTAAATGCAGTTCCTTACTTTCCATGCTTCCCCTAACATCAGCCCTGCTAATTTCTACCACATCACCTTTCTTCATCTTTCCTTCTTCTATCAATGCAATATGCTTTGTATCCCATAGCACTACTCTTATACTTCCTGTAGCATCCGCTATTAACATGCTTGCCACTTTTAATTCCTTTCCATTCCTTACATATTTTCTTATTCCATCAATTTCCACAATTTTTGCTAACACATTTACCTTTCTCATTCCTGGCAACAAATCCTCTATGTTTAGCTTTATGTTATCAAACCTTATCCCAAGTTCAGCAGCAACTATCTGTGCAGCCCCCTCAAAACTGATAAGTCCTGAAAGCGCTTCCCTCTTTGCCTCTATTTTCTTCGCTATTTCTTCTTCACTTAGATTGCTAAGCTTTGCAATCTTCTCCACAATCTTTTTCATTTTTCCACATACAAGTTTAGTGTTGGCTCTTTATAAACTCCCTCATCGATTAAAAACCTTTTTCCAAAAGCAGCCTTTATGTAATATCTGTTATCCGCTTCTGTAACATTCATCTTTATTCCCTTAGCTTTCATCTTTTCTTCCAAGTTTTTTATCTCTTTCGCCCTTACCTCTTCACTTTTTTCTTGCTTTATTTGCCCCATTTCTCTTGCTATTTCCTCCTTAGCTTCTATGATATTTTTCACTTCCCTAGCCTCTATATCTTTCACAAAACTTTTTTCTTGCGCGATAAAAGCACGGAAAAGTGTAAGATCAGATGATTTGTTGAATGTAAAATCGCATCTCATTTTTGTTTTTTCTATGCCACAAACAAAATCAAATGTTGCATTGTAGATTTTAAAAATTTCTTCGTAGTTTTTCAAAACACCCTCGATGTTTTTTTGCAGCAGCCTATAAAACTCTTCCTCCTTCAGCTGGCAGTCGAGAGAAAAATAATTTTCACCATTCCAATTAAAAACCTTGCAACCGCCACTTCCACCATTGCCACCAAAGGCTTTGGTAAAGTCGAAGATGCTTTTGGAAAAGGCCAAATCATAAGCCTTATTGAAAAAATTCTCAGCATAATATTTGTAGTCGATAGCATACATAAGCCCTTCTATTCCTTTTGTTTCTTTTCTTGTTTTGTGGATTAGCTGATAAAGTGCAACATTAAAAATGACAAGCTGAATGATAACAATTAGAATAGGAAAAAGTGCGAATGCCTTTTTTGCCTTTTTTATTTCCATCCTGGCCTTTACCTTAACCTTCATTTTGCCTCTTTTTTTATTTTAAGCTTCAATTTTAGATAACTTTGATTGCTATATGGAAGAAAAAAAGTGATTGCATCTTCATCCAGCTTTTGGCCAGGCATTTTAGAAGCTTCTATTAATTCAAGCTCAGCATCTATGCCCTTACTCATTCTTTCAGAAAAAAAAGCTTTCATAAGATTGGAGCAATTCTCTCTCTCGCTTTCCTCGCAATAAAAAAGATCAACCAAATAACTCGCCTCTATTCCTATTTCCTCTTTTACCCTAGCCTTTTCTTGCTCGCTTAGCTCAGAAAAAAGTTCTGCAGCAATTTCATTTTTTTCTATCCTGCTTACAGCATCAACACTGATTTCTTTATGACTATAAAATGCTAAGGGAATTATGGCATAGATGATTGCAAGAAAAACTATCACAAAACTAGCAGCCAGCAATCCAAAAATACTTGTCTGCGCCCTTTTGCCCTTTTCCTTTCTTCGCATTTTGTTTTGTTTGATTTATTTTTGCTTGATTTTTATTTATTTTTTATTTTATTTTTATTTCATGCCTATCAAGACTTGTTTTTTACCAAAGCTGAATTGACCACAAAAAATATCTTCTGCTAGCTTTTCCTTGAGCATACAATAATCATGCAACAGCCTATTACCAATTTCCAAGCCATCATATGAAAAAAAGAAACTATCATCTTTTACGGCCAAGCTACTCTCTATACAACCTTTTTCTTCCTTGCATTTATAAACCAATTGCAACAATTGGCCTGCTATCAATGGCCTGCTATCAACCTCTATGTTGTATCTTGCAACTATAATGAATGTGGCTATAGCAATGATGGCTATCAAAAAAAGCCTATAGCTCCATAGCAAAACTTCACTTCCCATAAGCTGAGCTTTCTTGCCTTTTTTGCCTTGCATTTTTCTTAGCATATTGCTTGGCATTTTTTTAGCCTTGAATTTTTATTTTTCCTTCCTCAACAACTATTCCTTTCTTCACATAAAGCTTTGCTTTATAAGGAAAAACTATGGCTTCGCGAAGAATAAATTGATTATCCTCAAAACCCAGCCTGCTTGCATTGAATTCATCGCTTTCTATTTTAATTGTGGCATTGTCAAAGCTAGAAGCCAAAAACGCGATCATGTCAAGCGATGCCTTTTTTGTTCCAAAAGAAGAAGTGGCAAAATAAAAAAGTATTGCAAAAACTGCTATGAGGAGCAATATCTCTATGATAACCTGAAACAAAAAGGTTACTCCTTCTTTCTTTATTTTTGTTTTCCTAAGCATTCACTTTCAAAATTTTGTTTTTTAAATATCTGCAACATAACTTTTGAGTGATTAAAAACTTTTATAAACTCCTAAAAGCAAGTATTTTAGGGTGGCTGGACATTTCGGTTGCCCTGGAAAAGGGTGCTACTGCAATGGCCTCTGGGCAAGTTTCAACCAGGTAATACGGTGACTGGACCTTTGCCTCACCGTACACGCCTGACTTGCTTAAGCCTATTGCAGGGCGAAGGGATAACCTGAGAATGGGCTGAAAGGCGAGGATTGAATTCAGCCATTCCAGGCACCTCTTCACCGAGTCCAGAACCACCCTTTTAGCTTTTGTTATAATTTCATTCTAACTCGTTCTCTATTCATCTAACTCTTCTTTTCCTCATCACAAGATTTTTAAACCAAAAGCATAAAAGTATTATGCTGTGGCTTTGGATAGTGATAGGAGTAGTAGCATTTGTATTGCTTATTGCAATTTTCTACTTTAATCGATTTGTTGTGTTGGAAAGAAGAGTCGAAAATAGTCTTGCGCAGATAGATGTGCAGCTAAAGAAAAGAGCCGACTTGATACCAAATCTTATCGAGACTGTTAAGGGATATGCTAGGCATGAAAGGCGAATCATGGAAGAAGTTGCAAGGGCAAGGAAGGAAATGTTAAAGGCAGGCGATATTGCGGCCAAGGTTAAAGCAAGCAATCAGCTAGAAAAAGCTTTGGGCAAGCTTTTTGCCATAGCAGAAAACTATCCACAGCTAAAGGCAAACGAGAACTTTTTGCAGCTCCAACAAGAGCTTAGCGCTATAGAAGACAAGATTGCTTATGCAAGACAATACTACAACGATTCCATTATGGCTTATAACATCCTATGCACAAAATTTCCAGGAGTTGCTTTTGCAAAGCTTTATGGTAAGAAAGAAAAGGCCTTCTTGAAAATTCCAGAGGTAGAGAAAAAAGTTCCAAAGGTGAGTTTTGAGTAAAAGAAAAGTAAAAATGGAGAGGATAAGTTTTTATGATCAAATTGCAAGAAACAAGAGAAAGTCAATAGTATTGATGTTTTGTATCTTTTTGATTTTTGTTTTGCTTGGTTTTTTGATTTCCTTGGCTTTTAGCAAGGAATACTTTTTTGTTGTTATGGCTGTAGCAATCGTCTTTTCACTTTCCTATATCATGTTTACATATTACTATTCAGACAAGATAGCTTTGATGAGCGTCAGAGCATTTCCTGCATCAAGAACACAGCACAAACAATACTATGACATTGTTGAAGGCTTATGCTTGGCTAGTGGCTTGCCTATGCCAAAGCTCTACATAATGAAAAGCCCACAGATCAATGCCTTTGCCACTGGCCGAAATCCTGAAAACGCTGTTGTATGTGTTACAACTGGAGCTTTAGAAAAGTTAAACAAGCAAGAGCTTGAAGGAGTTTTGGCTCATGAGTTAGGGCATATAGCAAATTACGACATAAGGTTTATGACTCTTGCGGTGGTTATGGTTGGCATTATCTCAATAGTCTCGGAAATCTTTTTGAGAAGCCTTTGGCTTGGTGGAAGTGAAGGCGAAAAAAAGAATGTGTTGTTTTTGCTACTTGGTATTTTGTTTGCCATCCTAGCCCCTCTGTTTGCAATGCTTGTCCAGCTTGCCATTTCTAGGAAGAGAGAGTTCACGGCAGATGCTACTGCAGTAAAATTTACAAGAAGCCCAACAGGCCTAATCAATGCATTGAAAAAGATCAAGCACGATGTGCCTATGCATGTTAACAAGGCTGTAGCTCCCCTATTCATGTCTGATCCTTTCAGAAAGATTTCTGGCCTTTTCAGCACGCATCCTCCAATCGACGAAAGGATTAAGGCGTTGAGCAGGATGTAAAAATTGAGTAAACAGAAAGAAAAAGTGAAAAGTAAAAAGCAAAAAGAGCAAAAAGAAAAGGCAAAAAGCCACTGGAGGGATTTGAACCCTCGACCTCAGCCTTACCAAGGCCGCGCTCTTCCTGGCTGAGCTACAGTGGCATCAATAATTAAGCCAAGCCTTTTAAAAAATTTTATTGCTGCTTGCATTAGTTTTGTTGATTTCTTTTGTGCTAGGAATCCATTCCTGTTTTATGGCAAAAGCTGTTATCTTAGCCAAATTCTTGAAAAAGTTTTTGCCAAACTCACTAATACCTTTCCAATATACAGCCCGATCCTCTTTTTTTGTCAAGTCAAGCTTATTTTTCATTATAACCAAAAAGCTAACAACTAGGAAAGCAATGATTAAAGCTATTGCTATCTTCTTAGCAAACCTCCACACAGCCATTTTTATTTCTTGTTAGTTTGATTTAAATTTTTAAATTTTAAAAACTTATCAAGCAAAGCAGCCCCGTGGTGTAGCGGTCAAGCATGCAAGGCTCTGGCCCTTGCGACCCAGGTTCGAATCCTGGCGGGGCTATTTTATTTTTTCATCATGTGCCTAAAGAAGATATAGCCAACAAGCGTAGGAAGCCACAACGTGAAAAACCTAAATAAAAGTGTGGAAGTGAGGGCAACATTGTAGTCTATTGCCAATGCAGCTAGCGTCAATGCCATTGCTCCTTCGAAAAATCCTATTTTTATAAAGGAGAAAAATGCTATTCCTGTGGCAATGGTTTCTGTAACAACAACTTTGCTTAAAGGAATATAGTAATTGAGACTCAAAAAGCTAAAGAAAAGTGTAGCATAAAGAAAAATTCTGTTCAAAAACATAAAGAAGAGAGGCATAAACCAATCCCTAGCCCTTAGCCTCTTCATCTCCCTAAAATAGCCAACAAAAACTCCTTCTGCCCTTTCAGAAAAATTTTTTATGATTTTATCAAGCAATCTCTTTGGCAACTTTCTAAAAAACCCAAGCACATATCTTTCTCCCTTGCTTGAGAAAAAGAAAGGAGCAATAGGAACATAAAGAATGAAAAATATTCCTGTTATTACTCCAAGCGTTATCTTTGCCACCTTGCTTTGTACAAAAATCAACACATAAATAGTTGCAAGCAAAAAGATTATAAAGTCAACAGTAAAGTTTGCTATTCCGCTTATAAACATCACCAAGCTTCTTTTTTCCTTAGTTATTTCTTTCTTTCTGAGCGATTTAAAAAGGAAAATATGCCCACCTATCCTTTGGCTTGGCAAAACAGTGTCGATGAATGCCATGGCTATAGCAATCTTCGTCAAAAACCAAACGCTCGTCCTTTCGCCAGCCTTTTTCAACACGTCTCGCAAATGTAAAGAGAAGCTAAAGATGTGAAAGAAAACACACAACAAGCAAGCAGCCAAAAATATCCAATTAGCCCTATAGATCATCCTTGCAATCTTGCCTATATCTGAAAAATTTAAAAGGATGAAGAGAATGAGCAGAAGGAAAAAGAGCGAAATAGCAAGGTTTTCTTTTATCTTTGTTTTGTAGGGAAGCAAAAAATCACTTATGCTATTCCTTATGCTACTCTTTTGTTTTTGCATTCTTTGATAAATTTTTAAATTTTTAATCTTTATGTTTTAAAGATGTTTTCAATTGCCCCGGTGGTGTAGCGGCCAAGCATGCGAGCCTCTCGCGCTCGCGACACGGGTTCGAGTCCCGTCCGGGGCATCTAATTAGTGCTTTAGCAAAACTACTCTGCTTGCAGGATCTTCATCGGCATAATTAAATCCTGTTTCCCTTGCTAAAGCAAAAGAAAAGTCCTTCACATCTTTGTGCAAAGGCATTGCAGCCTTTTCGAGTCTTTGTTTTGAATAGCCAATATGCATATATCCTTTCACCTCTATAAAATCAGGATTGCATAGCTTAACAAGCTCTTTCAACTCAGCAATATTTTTTTGCTTGTCATTAATTCCTCTTATCAAAGTATATCTTACCACTTTTCTGCATTTCACTTTTTTTGCAACCTTCAAGAAAGCAAGGAATCTTTGCCATGCATCTTTGTAAAGAGGCTTATTGAGCTTAACAAAATCCTTTTCGTTGGTAGCATTTATGCTTAGATAAAGCTGTGTAGGCAAGCAATCTTTTTGTATCAGCCTTTCCAATGCCTGCGGCTCTTGACAATTTGTCACAACAAAAATGCTTTTTGCTTTATACTTATTTTTCAAAATCCTTATCAGCTCGGCGAGTCTTGGATAAAGCAAGGGATCGCCGACAAGGCTTATAGCAAAGTGATTTGGAACAAGGGCATCAGCCAGCATTTCTTTTTTTACTTTTTTATTCCCACCAAACCCAATCAAAAGCTTTTTCCTCTCTTCTATAAGTCTCTCCACAATTTCATTTTCATCAGCCTTAAGCTTTATTTCTTCACTTATCTTTTTGATGTTGCTTCTCAACAACTCTTTCGGCCTCCAGCAGTGTATGCAATTTTGTTGGCAAAAAATGAAAGGAGTAAACTGCATGCACCTTTTGCATTCTATGCCATAAAACTTTTGTTTGTAACAAACGCCTTCTCCCCTCAAGGCCTTTTTCGTCCATAAACAAATTTGTACTGCTGCATTACTATAAAGCCTATACTGCTTTCTTATCAACGCATTCTCCAGCTCTTTCCTCTCTTCCTCCTTCTTTCTCGCGCTTTCCATAAAAAAACAAAGGCGGCAATTTTAAAAACTTTGTTTTTTGTCACTACAAAATTAAAAAAGAAACCTACTTTATTTTCCTTTCTTGCCCGCCTTTCCTTTTTCTTCTTTTAGCTCTTCTATGCTTATGGCACCTACAGGACAAAGCTCGCTAGCTTCCAGGTTTTTATCATACTCTTTTTCTGTTATTATTTCCTTTATAACATCTGCCTTCCCTTCCCTAAACCTAAAGTTCTCTGGACAAACGCTCACACAGCTTCCACAGCCAATACATTTTTCCCTATCCACTTTAACCCTAAACTTCCTCATTTTAATTTTGTTTTTGCCTCTCTTTTATTGAAATTTTTCTCCACTTTTTGATTTATAAATCTTTTTGTAGATTTTTGGCGTAAAGTGAATTAAAAAGATTGCAAGCAATAAAGCAACAGAGATGTATTGAGCAAGTGTAAAGCCAGCATATCTGTAAGAATCTCTCAAAAAATCAAGCAAAAAGCGAGCAATTGCATAGAAAACAAAAAATAGCTTAGTAAGGAGCCATGGTTGCTTTTGTTTTTTATCTTTTTTATCTACAGCAAACAAAACAGAAAAAATTGCTAAGCATGCAAGGGCTTCATAGAGCTGAGAAGGATGGCGTGGCAAGTCATTAGCGACCTTTATACCCCAAGGCAAGATTGTGTATGTTCCATAATCATCCCAATTCAAAAAGCAACCAATTCTGCCAATAGCTAAGCCTAGCGGCAAAAACAAAGCAACAAGCTCGATGTAGCGAGTTGAAAGCTTTTTGGCTTTTATGTAAGCAAGGAGGCTAAAAAAGCCAAGGAGCAAGCCACCATACCAAGACAAGCCACCCTCCCAAAATTTCAAAAAATCAGAAAAGCTATTTTCCATAGCATAAAGAAGCCTGCTTCCGAGCATTCCAGAAACAAACAAAATTATTGCTATGTTCAACACTTCATTCTGCTTTAATCCTTCTTTCTTCGCTTTAACATAGCATAGCAGAGTTGTTGTCAGAAAGGCGAGGGCAGCAAAAAGACCCCAAGAATAAATTTTTATCTTACCAATTTGCAAAAAAACTTGCAAAGGCTTATAATAAATCATGTTACATAATCTTCTTTATCGCCATCTTTATTTTTCCGTCCATCCATATCTGCACAAAAAAATCCTCTACATAGACAAAATATTCCTTTTGCAGTGGAATTTTAACCTTGTCTGCAATTTTGTTTGCCAAATCAAGAAGCTCCTCTTTGCTTAACCTTATTTCTTTTGTCTCTACAGCTCCATCCTTATAGCCAACAACGACATTTTCATTCTCTATGCACTGCACAGATGCAACTTCCTCTTGATAAATCACATTTAACTTGCCAAAATCGAAAGGAAATTTTTGCAATGGCATGGGAGGAGTAGGCTGTTGGGGTCGAGCAGGTGGTTGCGGCGCAGCAGCAGCGGGTTGCAGAGCAGGAGGCTGTGGCTTAGGTAGAGGGAAAGGCAAAGATGGAGGAACAGGTTGCAAGGGCAAGAATTCTTTCATCGATGCAAGCACCCTTTCTTTTTCGCCAGGTTTTGGTATCGGCAAAGCTCGTGGTTGTGGCAAGACAGGAGCCAACTCCTTTGCAGCAATTTTTTCTATGCCCTTTTTCTCCTCAACTTTCTCTTCTTCTTTTTCTTCAATCTTTAACCTTTCCCTTCCTTCCCTTAGCTGTCTTTTTTCTTCTATCCTTGCCTTTACCAAGCTCCAAAAAAAATTTTGCAAAAAATTCATGCTTCTATTTTTTGCCATTATTTCGTCAGCCTTTCCCTTAAAATTTTTTCCAACAACGTCATTCCTTCTGCAATGGTCTTGTTTTGTTCCAGCAACTCCTCTATCTTCTCTGCCAAACCGCTTGGAGCTTCTTTTGTTTCTTTTGTTTCACTTTCACTTGCAATCTCTCTAACCTCCTTTATGCCAATCTCCTTAGCCTCTATCTGGCTTGCTTTCTCTACAAGCTCCAAAAATCTTTGCATCTTCTGCTCCAAAGCCTTGAAAGAAATTGCTAAATCCGAGAGTGCTTTTTGCAACAACACAAAGTTTTCTAGCAACAAACCTATCTCATTTTTTCTTCCCATCCTTCCAGCTCTTCCCTTCCTTTCTCCCTTTTCTTTCTTCTCTTTTACTTCTTTTTTACCTTTTTCACTTTCGCCCTGTTGTTTTTCGCTTTGTTTTTCCCTTTCTCTTTGCCTGCCTTTCTTCTCTTTTTTCTTTCTCATGTTGTTTGTTACGCTTTGTTTTATGGGGCCAGAGGGATTCGAACCCCCAACTGCCGGTCTGGAGCCGGCCGTTTTAGCCGTTGAAACTATGGCCCCCTATAAAAATTTAAAAATTCCATATTTAAATATTTTCAATGGCAAAAAAGAGTGGGAAGAGTGAAAGTGCTGGAAAGAGTAAAAATGCTGAGAGTGCAGAAAGCATAGCGTTGATGCTCAACCAACAAGAGGCTAAAATTCTGCCGATGGTTGTAGAAGGCAAGAGTGTAGATGAAATCATCAAAGCAACAAAACTTGGCGAGGAGGCGGTAAAAAGAAGTTTGGAATTTTTGGCAAACAAGGCTTTAATAAAACTTAGCATAGAAGAAAGTGAAATTGTCGATTTGGATTTTAATGGCATTGTGTATTTAAAAAATTCTTTGCCAGAAAGAAGGCTTGCAAATGCATTGGCAGAAAGCAAGGATTTGGAGATGGAGCTTGATGAAGCAAGAAAGCTCATGAAGGATGAGTTGGCAATAGCCATAGGTGAGTTAAAAGCTCTTGCAGCTATTGCAGTAAGCCAAGATAAAATAAAGCTGCTTAGCAAGGAAGCAATCATAAACCAATTTCCTGCAGAAAAGTTTCTAGCCTCTTTACCAAAGCCTCTAAACAAATTGAGTGAAGAGGAAAAAGAGGTTTTGGAAAAGTTGAAGAGAAGAAAACAGATTGTGAAGATAATAAGGAAGAAAGAATTTGTGTATGAGCCCTTGCCCCTGGCCAAAGATGTTTTGGAAGCATTGAAAAAAATAAAGGTGAATTTGATAGAGCAAGTTACACCAGAAATCATAGCAAGTAGGGCTTGGAAAGGAGGAAAATTTAGGCATTACGACATAAAAAGCAAGGTTCCTGCAGTTTATGGAGGAAAAAGGCATTTTGTAAATCAGGCAATAGACTATGCAAAGCGGATATGGATAGAGATGGGATTCAAAGAAATGACAAGTAGCTTAACCCAGGCAGCATTTTGGAATTTCGATGCCCTTTTTACTCCACAAGATCATCCTGCCAGAGACATGCACGACACTTTTTACATAAAGGATGTTAGTGCAAAGCTCCAGGAGAAAATTGTGGAGAGAGTTAAAGAGGCGCACGAAAAAGGAGTGCAAGGAAGCAAGGGATGGCGTTATAGATGGAATGAGGAGGAAGCAAAAAAAGTAATATTGCGAACCCATACTACAGCACTTTCTGCTCACACATTAGCTGCCCTATCCTCTTTAGCCAAAACCAAGCTGAAAGGAAAGTATTTTGCCGTAGGCAAATGCTTTAGGAATGAGACTGTCGACTGGGGGCATCTTTTTGAGTTTAATCAGACAGAAGGAATTGTCATAGACACAAATGCAAACTTTAGACACTTGCTAGGATATTTAAAAATTTTCTTCCAGAAGATGGGCTTTGGCGAGGTAAAGTTCTATCCTTCCTATTTTCCCTACACAGAGCCTAGCTTAGAGGTTTATGGTTATAACAAGGCTAGAGGAGAATGGATGGAAATAGGAGGGGCAGGAATTTTTAGGCCCGAAGTTGTTGTGCCCCTGCTAGGCAAGTACATTCCTGTTTTGGCTTGGGGCCCTGGCTTTGACAGAGCGCTGATGGAATATTATGGCATTAAAGACATCAGGCAGCTCTATCAAAACGACATAACAATGCTCAGAGAAATAAAATTTTGGATAAAATAAAAACAAAAATAAAAACGAAAAAAACAATGGTTGTGGTAAGGTTTAGCAGGAAAGAATTCGAAAAGGCTGTTGGCAATGCAGAGAAGTTAAAAGAGAAGCTGAATCTTTTTGGGACTCATTTAGAAAATCTTGATAAAGATGAAATTGCTTTGGAGATTTTGCCAAACAGGCCAGACATGTTTTCCTTGCAAGGCTTTGCAAGAGCGTTCAATGCATTTTTGGGAAAAAAAGTCAGAAAGTATTTTGCAGAAAAGCCTCTAAAGGACTATGTTGTTAAGATCGATGATTCTGTAAAGTCGGTAAGGCCTTTTACAGCCTGTGCAATAGTAAAGGGAATAAAGTTTGATGATGAAAAGATAAAGGCAATCATAGATGTGCAGGAAAAGTTGCATGCAACAATAGGCAGAGACAGAAGAAAAGCTGCCATAGGCATCTATCCTCTCGACAAGATTTTTTTGCCTATCACCTTTGAGGCAAGAAAGCCTGAAGAAATAAGGTTTATTCCTCTAGAAGCCGAGCGAGAAATGTCTGCAATAGAAATCTTGCAAAGGCATCCGACGGGAATTAAATATGGCTATTTGCTAGAGGGAATGGAAAAGTTTCCTGTTTTTATTGATGCTAGAGGCCAGATACTCAGCATGCCGCCGATCATCAATAGCCAAACAACAGGAAAAGTTACAGAAGCCACGAGAGATGTTTTTATAGAATGCTCTGGCTTCGATTTAGAGCTACTAAAGAAAATTCTCAACATTCTTGTCACTATGCTTGCAGACATGGGCGGAAAGATTTTTGCTATGAAGTTGATTTATGGAAACAAAGCAATAACAACTCCAGATTTGAGAGAAGAAAAAATTAAAGTTTCTTTGGAAAATGTCAGCAAGCTACTTGGCATTGATTTGAGCCAGGGCCAAATTCGAAAACTGCTTGAAAGGATGGGTTTTGGCTATAAAAGTGGCTATGCCTTAATACCACCATGGAGACTTGACATCATGCATGAGGTTGATATTATAGAAGATATAGCAATCGCCTATGGCTACGACAATTTTGTTCCAGAGCTGCCAAGCATCATGACGATAGGAGAGGAAAACAAGGAGGAAAGTATAAAGAGAAAAATTGCAGAAATTTTGATTGGCTTAAACATGCTTGAACTTTCTACGTATCACCTAATCACAAAAAATGAAATTTTGGGAAAAGAGAATGCCATAGAGTTAGAGAAGAGCAAAACCGATTACAAATATCTAAGACCAAACATGCTTTGCTCCTTGCTAAAAGTTCTTTCTGAAAATGTCGATGCAGAATATCCGCAGAGAGTTTTTGAGATAGAAAAGGTTTTTAGCTTTGACAAAACCCAAGAGACTGGAATAAAAGAATCAAACCACTTAGTGATTGGAATTGCAAGCGCCACAACAAACTTCACAGAAATAAAACAAGTTCTCGACTATCTTGCAAAGATGCTAAACATCGAGCTAAAGATAGAGAAGCCTGAAGATGTGCCTGAAGTTTTTATAGAGGGTAGGGTTGGCAAGGTTTTGTTTGGAAATCAGGCAATAGGATTTTTGGGCGAGGTACACCCTTTGGTTTTGGAAAAATTCAAGATAAGAATGCCACTCTCTGCTCTTGAAATTGATATAGATGCAATAATCAAGAGCCTTGAAAAATGAAATTTGCAGAAACAGAAAAGGTTTTGGTTGCTGTAGCAATTTTGACTCTACTACTCCCTCTTTCCTCAGCAGCAAAGATCTATGGCGAAATTTATAACATCGAGCTCGAGCCAGTTGGCGCATTGGTTAAGATAAACACAACGCCAGAACAAAAAGCAATCTTTCATGGCAATTATAGCTTCGATGTGCCTCCAGGGGTTTATATGCTTGAGGCTTTTAGTGTTGAAAAAGGAATTGTCTATAGCGATAGCGAGTTGCTAAAAATAGAGCAGGAAGGGAATTACAGAGTTGATTTGATTTTGATGGAAACGGAGGAAGAGCTTTTTCTCAACGATACAGAGCTCAATAGCATCGTAGAGCTTCTCAACTTGATTTCAGAAGAAAAAAAGACAAATTGGAAAGCCATTGCTATTGCCATAGCCGCCTTTATTTTTGTTGTTTTAGCCATTGTTGTGGTAAAGTTGAGAAAGAGGAGAAAAGTCAAAAAATTGAGAAAAGGAAAAGTGAGAAGAAAAGGAAAAGAAAAAGCGGAGGGGGCAGAAACTAGAGCCAGAGAGGAAAGCAAGGAAAAAATTCTCGAGCTGCTCAGGACAGACACATTCAAGAAGCAAGTCATAGATATTTTGCAAAAGGAAAGGCGGATTTTGCAAAGGGATTTAAGAAAAAAGTTGAATGTTAGCGAAGCAAAACTAAGCTTGCTTGTTTCTGAGCTAGAGGCTGAAGGGAAAGTGAAAAAGATTAAAAGAGGAAGAACTAACATTTTAATATGGCAAGAAGTTTAAGCTTAAGCCTAAGCTTAGTGGCCCCGTGGTCTAGTGGTTATGACGTCGCCTTCACATGGCGAAGGTCGCAGGTTCGAGTCCTGCCGGGGCCACTTTTACTTTTCTTGGCTAATTTTACTTGTTTTGAATGAAAAAAAATCTGCAAAAAATTTAAAAAGCGTAGTAACTAAAGAATGAAAACCAAAAACTGAAAAATGGATTGCACAAAAAACAAAGCAGTTTTGCTTGGCTTGTTGGCTTTAGCCTTTAGCCTTGCACTTGCATTTAGCTTTGCAATTTCCTTCTCAGCAGCATTGAGCCAGGGCGATGTTACAATTTCTTTGAGCATAGATGATATGCTGGCAGGCGCAACACAAACGCAATTGGTAACAATAAGAAACAACAATGCCAACGAAAGCCTTAGCATTACTTTGCAAGCCACAACAAGCTCACCAAACATCACAGCTTCGCTCAATGAAACATCATTCAATCTGCCAGCAAGCTCTTCCAAAACTTTATCCCTAGTCTTAACATCTTCTCCAAGCGCATTTGGAAGTTACACTGTAACATTGAGTGGAAATGCTAACAACGGCACAACACAGATTTCATTTTCTGCATCAGATAGCTTTGAAGTTAAATATGCCTATTGTGACAAAAACTCTACAAGCAGGTATCTTAGCATAGAAATAAAAAATGATGATGATTTTGAGGGAGACACTTTCAAGCCATACGATGTTATTGGCATTGAGGTTAGGGTTGAAAATAATGATAATGATGAACATGATGTGAATGTGGAAGCAGTTTTGGTGGATGAAAATGGAGAGGAGATAGATGATAGTGAAGTAGACCAAAGCATAACAATAGATAAAGATAGCAGCAAAACAATAACATTGAAGCTAGAAATTCCAGTTGTCGATGAGGGAAAGTATTATGTTTATGTCAGGGCCTATGACGATAATAATGAACTTGTTTGTGTGCAGGCAGATAGCTACATCAATGTCGATAGGCCATCGAGAGAAGTAAAGATAGTTGGAGTGACTTTGGACAAAGAAAGTTATAACTGTGGAGAGAGCATGATTGTTTCTGGAGTTGTAGCAAACATAGGAACTCATGACGAAGATCAAGTCAAGGTTGTTTATAGCGATGATATTGGCAATTCTATAGAGAGCATTATTTATGATCTAGAGGAAGGAGAGGAGAAAAATTTCTTGTTTAACATAAACATTCCACAAAACGCAAGCCAAAAGCAACACAGCTTTAACATTAAAGCACAATACGATTATTCTTCTGGCACATATTCACGCTACACAACCTATTCAGGCTATTTCAACATTGTTTCTGGCTGCATAGTGCCAGTGAAGGATGTTGCCATAAGCATCTCAGCCCCTTCAACTATGGAGCTAAACACAGAATATGAGGGAAACATTTTGCTAAGCAACACAGACGATTTGGCTTCTAGCTATACTCTGCAACTAGATGCGGCTTGGGCAGCTGTGAACTTACAAACAAATTCTGTAAGCTTGAATCCAGGTGAGCAAAAAGCTATAAGCTTTACAATCAAGCCTATAGAAGAGGGAACGAAAACACTTATAGCTAGAGCAAAATTTGATGGCAAGGAAAAAACTGCATCGAAGGTTATAAGCATAGAAGCCCCAACTCCTGCAGCAAATATAACCTTGACAAAAGCCAGTTGGTGGGATGAGGTTAGGTTTGAATTCGCAAGAAGGCCATGGGCCCTTGCAATAGTCATAGCAAGCCTTGCTGTTGCTGTTATTTGCATAATCGGCATTATCCTAATCCTTTCCTTGTTGAAAAGAAGGCCACCCTACATGGTTTATTATCAACCTGTAAAGCATGTTAGGAATGAAAGATTAGGAAAAAAATAAAAATAAGCACAATCAAAGCATTTAATTCCCAATTTCTAGTTTCTTGATTTCTTTTTGCTTTATCTCTTCCAACACTTTGCTTACAAATTTATCTATCACTTTTTCCTCTATGCCCTTTTTCTTCGCAATCTGCTTCACTACGATTTCTGTCTTGAAATAATTTTTGAATTTCTCGTTTAGTTTTTTCCATGGAATTCCCTTCAATGCTTCTGCAATCCTCGCATCAAAGCTCAAAACTTTTTTTAGCATAAGTAAGGCAATCGAAGGATAGCCGAGATAGCCCTTTAGCATGCTGCCATTATCATTACTAACAATTGCCATCTGCTTCTTGTCAAAAATTATTTTGTAAGTTTTGTCTCCTTCAGAGCTTTTGCATTCTGCCTCTATCCTTCCATCTTCTTTCAAAATTTTTATTCTGCCATCAGCTATGCTGCCGAGAGCCTCCAACACCTTTATTCTTGGCGGAATTTTCCACTTTTCTGCCTTTTCTACCATTTTATTTTTTTCTTGCTTTTCTTCCCTTGCTTTTTCCCTCTCTTTTCTTTCTTTTCCTTTGCTATCCTAACAGCCACACTTTTATAATCGGGCGTAAAAGTTTTTGTGTCAAACTTTAGAGGAATTAGCTTGTTTACAAGCAAGCTGTCAAAATGAAAGCTGCTTGCTATTAAGCCAAGGGGCAAGGCATCATCGAGCTTTAGCCTTCCTTTCAGCTTAGCCCTCTCACTTTCCACCACAACAGCATCGCCATCTTTTAAGCCAAGCAGCTCTGCTTGCTTTGGGTTGATGAAGAAGTATGGCTTTTCTTCAAACCTTTTCAGTGTCTTGCTGAGCATTGTTTGCTCTGCAGAAAGAAAGTGCCATTTCGAGCGATATGTTACAAAGATAAGTGGATAGGCCTTACTTGTTACAGTCTCTATTCCTTCAAACTTAACAGGGACAAACCTCTCGAATCTTTTTTCCTTGCTTAGCAAATAATCCTTTCCTTTCCAAAGCTCTTTGATTTTTTCTTCGGGCATGGAGTAGTCGCTTATCACTTTACTAATTTCTAGGAAAATTTCTTTTTCGTTTTTGTAATTAAAATTCTCCCTTTGTTTGGCCTTATCCAAAAGCCCTGCAAGCAAGCACAAAATTTTCCAGACTGGCTTTACATTTGCATTCTTAACAACCCTGTTAACCTTTCTTATTCTTCTCTCACCATTTGTGATTGTTCCTTCCTCTTCTTGCAAAGTTGGAGTAGGCAAAATCACTTTTGCAAACTTTTCAGCCGTTAGCGTTTTGAAAGACTGCAAGCAAACAACAAACATCTCCTTTAGATTTTTATGCACGCTGCTTAAATCTGGCAAAGACTTTGCAGGATCGAACTCATTGAGTATAAGTGCTTTAACCTTATCCAAGAAAATTGCCTCTATGATATTTTTTCCCATCGCCAAAGTAGAAGGAAGCCTTGCATGCCATTTTTTTTCTAATTCGCTTGAGCTGACATAAAGGCTTTCAAAACCATCTGGCAGTTTTTCTGGGCAACATGCCATGTCTCCAGCTCCCTGCACATTAACTTCTCCTCTCATGCAAAATATCTTCGCATCTTTTAGTATTGCAAGATTTAGCAGAGAGTTTACGTTGTTGAAGCCATAGACATGCTGAGTGAAACCCATTCCATGACTTAAGCCAAGTGCCTTAGCATTCTCTATACTTTTGCACAGCTCTTCGAAAAGTTCCTTGCTTATTCCACATATTTCACAAACAAGTTCCTGGCTAAATTCTTTAGCATTTTCCTTTAGCTCATTAAAGCCCTCCAACCGCTCCTTGTCTCTCGCAAAACTGCCTCTCTGCAAAAGCCAATTGATGATCCCATTGACAAGCACATAATCGGTCCCTGGCTTAATAATTATCTTGAGATCACAAACTTTCAAAGTATCACTCATCACACTGCTTATCCCTATCAGCTTTATCCCTTTTTCTTTTTTCGCCTTCAAGATTTTGTTGAAAAACACAGGATAGTTGTTTGCAGGATTTGAGCCGATTATCAAGAGCGTATCGATGCTGTTTAGTTGATCGAGCATGGTTAAATTAGGATTCCCAAAATGTTCGAGCATAGAAGCTACTGTTGCCTGATGGCAAAGTCTCGAGCAGCAATTATCTATGGCATTTCCGAAAAATATTCGCGCAAACTTTTGCATTGCATAAGCGTTTTCGTTTGTTGTCTTGCCAGAAGCCACAAACAAAATTTCGTTTGCATCAAGGCCTTTAATATTTTTGTAAACATATTCCAATGCCTCTTTCCAACTTACTTTTACAAGCTTCTTACCTTTTCTTATTAGCGGAAACTTGTAACGGTTTTTGTTGTATATTTCATTGATCACAAGCCCCTTGACGCATGGCTTTCCTTCGCTTATGTAGTCTGTTGCATCTGGCAAAACCTTTACAATTTTATTTCCCTTAACGACAAAATTCAGCCTACATCCGCAGCCACAAAAAGAGCATATCGATTTTACTGCTTTCATTCTTTTTTCTTTCAAAAATTTTAAAGTTTAAAAATTTAAAACAAAAGGGCAAAACAAAAACCAAAACAAAAAAACAAACAATGGAAAAACTAAAACTCGATGCTCTAAAGCATTACTTTTCCATTCTCCAAGGAAAGCAAAGGCCGAATTTTAAGATAGTGAAGGAGAAGGGCCTACTTGGCAAGAAAATAGCTAAAGCCCTTAAACTTTTAAAAGCCTGCAAGCTCTGCGAAAGAAAGTGTGGAGTCAATAGGCATAGGGCTTTGGGCTTTTGTGGAATTCCTGCCAAGATGCTTGTGAGTAGCTATTTTGTCCATCTTGGAGAGGAGCCTTTCTTTGTGCCAAGCTTCACCATATTTTTTTATGGATGTAACTTTAAGTGTGTTTTTTGCCAAAACTATGCAATATCGCAAAGGCTTGAAAAAGCTATGGAGATGAGTGAGAAAGAGCTTGCAAAAGTGATAGATGGTCATAGCCATTGCAGAAACATAAACCTTGTCGGAGGAGAGCCGACCCCCCACCTGCCATTCATCCTAAAAACTTTGAGTTATGTTAAGGCAGACATGCCTGTGATATGGAACAGCAATTTTTATATGAGCAAAGAAGCAATGAATTTGTTAAGAGGAATAGTAGATGTTTATCTTAGCGATTTTAAATATGGCAATGATGAATGTGCGGCAAGGTTGAGTGGAGTTGAAAGCTATACAAAAGTCGTTGAGCGAAATCACAAAGATGCTGCAAGGCAAAAGCAAGCAGGGATTGTTATAAGACATCTTGTGATGCCAAATCATGTGGAGTGCTGTAGTAAGCCAGTGTTGGAATGGATAGCGAAAAATTGCAAGAAGGCAATCGTCAACATCATGGATCAGTACAGGCCAGAGTTTAGAGCATTTGAGTATGAGATAGGCAGAAGAATAAGCTCAGCAGAGTTTAATGAGGTGATAGAGCATGCAAGAAGCCTGGGACTGAATTTTATCTGTTAGATGCGCCAGGCGGGAATCGAACCCGCGTTGCTGGCTTGGGAAGCCAGAGTCATGCCTCTAGACCACTGGCGCACGATACATTTATAAATGCAAGGATTAAAAAACTTAATGAAAAAGAGTCAAAAGATTCAAGAGGAAGGGCAAAGAAAGCAAGAACCAGAACAAGGGCTTAAGATAAAAGGCGAGTCTTTTGAAATAGAGTTGAAAAAAGTGCCAAAGGAAAACAGCACGATCATAGAAGGATTTCCTGGGATGGGATTTGTGGCAACAATCGTTTGTGATTACATGATAAAGCATCTCAATGCAGAGTATATAGGAAGCATTTTTTCCAAAAAATTTACCCCACTCACAACCATACACCAAGAAAAAATCATAAAGCCGATAGAAATTTTTTACGACGAAAGCAACAACATAGTGCTGATACAGTCCAACATAGGATCGGAAGGAATAGAATATGATATAGCAGACATCATTTTAGAGTTTGCAAAGCGAATAAAGGCAAGCCAAATTATAACGATAGAGGGAGTAGTGGCTTATGGAAGGCCTAGCGAAGGAGGAGTCTATTATTTTACTTCCAACCCAAAATTTGAAGAGATTCTGAACAAAAAAGGAATCAAAAAGATGAGGGAAGGAATTATAGTTGGGGTTACAGGAGCTTTGCTTTTAAGAGCAGAGGATTTTCCTCTTGTAGGTTTTTTTGTCGAAGTACATAGCGAAATGCCGGACAACAAGGCAAGCGCAGAGATCATAAAAGCGCTTGATACTTATCTTAACCTTAACATCGATTACTCTCCGCTGTTGAAGAAGGCAGAAGAAATAGAGAAAAGGATAAAGACCTTTTTGGACAGGATTTTAAGTGTCAAGAAGGAAAAAGAAAAGAGAACTATAGGCTATGCAGGCTGAGCTTGACAGGGCCCTGAGTTTTGCTTCAAGGTTAGCGCTTATTCAAAATTCAAAACTCAAAAGATTTTTAAGATGCCCAGCTAATGTTTCTCATGCCAAAAGAGGTTTTGTTTGAACTTGTAAATGTGTCGAAAAGATTTGGGAAAAAGACGGTGTTAGAAGACATAAATCTAAAAATCTATGAAGGCCGAGTATTTGCAATTGTAGGGCCTTCTGGAGCAGGAAAGACCACTTTGCTAAGAATTTTGACAACATTCTACAAGCCGAGCAGCGGAAAGGTTTATCTGAAGTGGGAAAAGTTAAAAAAGTTGAGCAGCAGTGTTAAGTATAGGCTTGGTTTTTCTGCACAGCACGGAAGTTTTTATCCTAATTTAAGTGTGGAAGAGAATATTAGATTTTTTGCCCAGCTTTATGGCATGAGCAAGCCATTGATAGAGAAAGAAATGCATGAGTTGTTGAAAAAGTTTGAGATTGAGAAGTATAGAAAGGAAAAGGTTGCGAATTTGTCAAAAGGAATACAAAAACGAGTTGATTTGGTTTGTGCCCTCATCCATGATCCTGAAATAATTATACTGGATGAGCCTATGGAAGATCTCGATCCTTATTTAAGGAAAAAGGTGTGCAGCATAATAAGCGAATTGCGAAGGAAGAAAAAAACAATCATAATATGCTCACATTTTTTTGCTGAGTTGGAAAATATTTGTGATGACGTGGCAATTGTTTTTAATGGCAGGATTATGGAGGCTGGTAGCATAGAAGCTATAGAAAAAAAATATGGGCATAAAAATTTGGAGGAAATTTTCCTCCAGCTTACTGCCAAGCAAAAGGAAATGCAAAAAATGCAAAAGCAAGAGCATGAAAAACATGAAAAGAAAAAAACAAAAGTAGCTACAAAAAGCAAAATAAATTTTTTTAAAAAACTAAGATGGCCATTTTCGCGCTTGTAAAAAAGGATTTTGCAAGCATAATAAAATCCAAGCTAGCAACATTTGCCTTGTTCATTTTCCCATTGCTTGTTGTGCTTGTGCTATGCATAGGCTTTAGTGTGTTTGGATTTCAAAACATAAAGATTGTTTACAGCAAAAATGCTACACTTTCTGAAGAAGCACAAAAAATGTTGAACTCTACTCTTGATTTCCTTAAAACCAAAAACTATGTGCTGACAGAAGTCAACTTTTCTGAGTGCATAGAAAATGTTAAGGTAAGGCAAGCTCATATATGCTTGGTTGTAAGTAGCCCTAGCAGCAATACATTGAAGCTGGAGCTTTATGTAGATGAAACAAGGCTGAATTTTGCCTATGCTTTGATAAGCCAACTTTCCCAGCTTATACAGCTAAAAGAAAAAGAAATTTCTATAGTCTTGATCCAAGCAATCATCAATGTTGTCGAGCTAAGCGAGAAAAAAGCAGGCGATAGCTTACAAAAACTTAACGAGCTTAACAGCAAGCTTTCTGCCATAGGAACAGAGTATGCCAACATACAGAGCAACACAGCAGCTATCGATACAGGCTTTAGCATAGAAGATTTTAATGTTGATCAGCTTGAAGCTGTTGCAGATGAGCTTGAGGAAAGAAATTTGAGCAATGCTACAGATTTGATAGACAGCCTTAATTCTGCCATCTCAACCTTAAAGAGTAAGTTGCAAGAGACAAAAGGAAGGTTTGAAAGGCTAGAAGAGAAGAAAAAAGTTATTTTGGATGCGAGCGGAAGGATAGTTGTGCTGAGCGATGAAGCAAGGCAGCTGAGTGAAAATGTAAAATCCCAGCAGCAAGAAATCCTGACAGCTGCAAAAGGACCATTGAGAAATGCTTCTGTTCTTGCAAGCCCGATCGAGACAGAAATAAAGCCACTGTCTGTGCAACAAAAAAACCTCGATTACATTTTGCCTGGACTAATTTCCTTCATCCTAATGACGCTGACGCTTTTTTTCTCTTCGATTTTAACAATAAAGGAAAAAAAGTCTAAAGCCTATTTCAGAAACTTTTTGTCTCCTGTGAAAGATTCAACCTTCATCTTAGCTTCCTATATTTCCTTGATCATAATGCTTGTGCTTGAGATGTTCCTAATCACTTTGTTAATCTCTCGATTCTCAACTTTGATAAGCCCATCATTTTTGCTTAACTTCCTTCCTTTGTTGCTCATAGCTTTAACTTCATTTATCTTTTTGGGAATGTTTGTAGGGCATTTAACAAGGGACGAAGAGGTGTGCATTCTTGTTATATTTTTCATCTTGCTTGCATTCTTGTTCTTCTCTCCTATGATCATGCCTGGCGAAATGATAAAGCAACAAGCGATAAGGAATGTTGTAGCTTTCTTGCCTTTTAACTTGGTAGACAATGCTTTGAGAGATATCATATTTTTCAAGTTTTCTATAGTCAAGGAATATTTTGCTTTATGCTTGCTTCTTGCTTATGCCACAGTCTTTTGTCTAGCAGCATTCTTGGCAAAAAAGTTGACAAAGCACCAGCTTCTCTACACATAACTTTCATGTTTTTTGACTTAACAACAAGGAGAGCACTCGGTTCCTGCACTCGCCACCTCATAACTCAAAATTACTTCTAATTTTGCTACGCCTTACGGATTCTACATTCAGCTTGAGACAATAACAGCAATTTAATGATTTTGCTCATTTTAGGTTTGCTCCATCTTGCTTCACAGTCGGCAGTCCCTCACTACCTAGATTGAGAGAGATTGCTTAATGGAAAATTTTCAAGGACTAAACAAAAGCTTTTTAAAGAATTAACATTGTATTTTTTATATGGGTATGGGACCATATTCTGCAAATAATGATGGAACCATAACTTACAAAGGAAATAAATTATTTCCTCCTGTAAAGGATATTAGGTTGATAAAATTACAGGTAAAGGAGATTGAAAATAGGGTTAAGCAGTTTGAATCAGATGAAATGTGGTAGCATATTTCAAAAATAAACCATCAAATAAATATCTCAACAAATGAATACTTTAATAAATTGGGTGCAGTTTTTACATTACTTCCATTAACAACAAGGATGATTTCTTCTCCTGGAGCAGTTTATGGAAAAGAAGCAATAGACTATACAACAGATACATGCCCTATCACTTTAAAATGGTTTAGGTTACCTAATAAAGTTTTTTTATCAGAATCTTCTCAGATATATTTAGAACTTATGTTAATTCAGAAAAATTTGAATTCAGTTTATTCTATTTATAACTCTTTTAGAAAAGAATCTGCAGATGTTACCCATTTGTGTGAATTTCACCATATAGAATATGAAGGAAAAGTAACACAAAAACAAAACGAAAAGATAGTATTGGGATTAATTAGAAAAATCTTGTTCGATCTTTTAAAGAAAAATAAAGATGACCTTTCTTTTTTCTTAGAAGATGAAAAAATAAATGAACTTTCTCGTTTTGCTAAAAATATTTATAAAGTTCCACGCCTAACTTTTAAAGAAGTGCTAAATCTTCTTTATGAAGAAACTGGAAATAAAAAATATAAAGAATTTACTCTTAAGAATTTTGGATTCTGGGAAGAAGTAAAAATTACCGAAATTATGAAAAATATGGTTATAATTAAAGAATTTCCATTACTTGAAGTTCCCTTTTATCATGCAAGAATTGATGGAAAAGTTCCTGCCGTTGCTGATAATGCCGACTTTATTTGGCCAGGATATAGAGAAGTTGTTGGTAGTGGTCACAGAGTGCGGTCAATAAAAGAATTAGAAGAAAAAGCGAAGATCTTTAATCTTCCAAAGAAAGACTATGAACCTTATTTAGCATCTAGGAAAATTAAACATTATCAGGAAACATCTGGCTTCGGTCTTGGATGGGAAAGATTGTTACAAGGGCTTTTGGAAATGCCAACGATTTGGAGTGTAGCACACTTCCCAAGAATAGATAAAACAATAAAACCGTGAAAATGAAACTTTCAACTGCACTTTTACAAGATAGAATTCCGAAACCGGAAGATTTTAATAGAATTCCAATCCAAAATTTATTTTTTGATTTAGGATTAGGAAGTTATTTAGATGCGGGATTTATCTTTTATTCTCCTTTTGGAAAAAAAATTTACAAAGCTATTGATAATCTTTTGATAGACACCTTAGATTCATACGGCTTTTACGAAGTACAATTACCTTTAATACATGATAAAGATCTGGTTATAAAAAGTGGTGCGTTTTTAGAATTTAAAGATCAATTTTTTGAAATTAATAAAAGATATGTTTTAATAGGAACCTCAGAAGAATATTTACTAGAACAAATTAAAAAGAATAATCTTTCATATAGGCAATTACCATTGAGATATTTCTTTTTAGTAGAGTGCTTTAGAAATATCCTAAGAAATGAGAATATACTCAAAACCAAAGAATTTGGAGGAGTTTGTATGCTTTCTATAAATAAAAATGAAGAAGAATTTCAAAATTCTTTAAACTTATTTATAGAAATCACTGATTCTTTTTTGAGAAAACTTAAGATTCCATTTATAAAAGTTCCAAAAAATGAGGGAATTGAATATATATGGCCAAAAAGTGATGGAGAAAAGTTTTATGATGGAGAAAAAGAGATAGTTGGAATTAGTTTAGCAATGGGATACAAATATCTAAAAAAATTTGATTTAAAATTTATGACAAAAAAGGGAGTTTTAGAGCCTCCGGTCGTTGGAACATATGGAATAGGAACTCAACGTTGTTTAGTCGCTGCACTAGACTCGAATAGATCTTCTTATGGGTTTAAATTACCAGAAGAGATTAAACCTTTTACTAAAGCTATAATCCCTGTTGACTTTAAAGATGATATGCAAATGGGCTTTGCAGAAAAAATATATCTTTGTTTAAAGAAATACGACACCAAGATTTATTTTGATGACAGGAATAGAACTTTAAAAGAAAAGCTAGATTTCGCAGATTTTTGGTCTGTTGATGAGAAATATATTGTAGGAAGAAGAGAGATCAAAAATGGAAAAGTATTAGTTAAAACTAATAGTGGAGAAAATTATATAAATCTAGAAGAAATTGTGAAAAATGGTTAAGGTAAGAAACTTAAACAAATTAAATTACTCAGAGTGGGTAGCTTTAATTAGAGAAAGAAATAGGCCTTCTGGAGGCATTAAAAGTGTCCATGAAGTAGCAGTTAATGCATTTATCGGTCCTTCTAAAAAGGTTTTAGAAATAGGGTGCAATACCGGATTTACATCCGTTAATTTATCTTTATTAACTGGATGCAGATGTGTTGGTATAGATATAAATAAAGATTCGATAAAAGAAGCAAAAAAATATTCAAAAGAACAAGGAGTTGATAAAAGAATAAATTTTATAGTGGCTAATGCTTTAGATTTACCTTTTGATGACGAGACTTTCGATGTTGTCTGGTGCAGCAATGTAACCTCTTTCATTGAGGATAAAGAAAAAGCAATATCTGAATATTTGAGAGTATTAAAGATTGGTGGCACACTGGTAGTAATTCCAATATACTATATAAGAAAACCCCCTAAAAAACTCATAACAGAGGTTTCAAACGCCATTGGTGCAAAAGTGAAATTTATGGAAAAAAAAGATTGGATAACTCTGTTTAATAACGTCTCTTTAAAAAATAATTATAAGTTAGAATTATATTATGAAAAGGATTACATCTATCAAGATAGATCTAATTTTATTAGAGAATATGTCGATTGTATTTTAAACAAAAAGCATCTTCTTAAGTTAAATAAGGAAGATAAAGAAATAATTAAAAAAAGAACTCTAAATTTTTTTTATTTATTCAATAAAAATTTGAAATATGCTGGTTATTCAATATTGTTATTTCAAAAAAGAAAGATAAAAGACGAAATAGAATTATTTATTACAAAGGAAAAATGAAAAGAAAATTTATAAAACCATACCATCTAGAAAAAGGTGATTATGTAGGAATAGTTAGTCCTTCTTCTACAATAAAACCTTTTCCAAGAAGATTGGAAAGGGGAATAAAAGCTTTAGAAAATTTTGGTTTAAAAGTTAAACTTGGAAAGTATGCAACTGCTTCATGGGGACATAATGCAGGTACGCCAGAACAAAGAGCAGAAGATATAATGAATTTTTTTAAAGATAAGAGCATAAAAGCAATTTTTTGTTCAACGGGCGGGTGGAATTCAAATGCAGTCCTCCCTCTTTTAGATTACAAAATAATTAATGAAAATCCAAAAATCTTTTGTGGATTTAGCGACATCACAACTTTAAATTTAGCAATAAATAAAAAAAGCAAATTAATTACTTTTAATGGTCCAACAGTTCTGCCTTCTTTTGGGGAATTTAAACTGGACCCTTTCTTTATAAAATGGTTCAAAAGAATTTTTTTCGAAAATAAGAAAATAGGTCTCTTAGAATTTCCAAATTATTTTACGGATGAGATATTATGGTGGGATAAAGAAGATACCCGCGAAAGAAAAATGAAACCTGCAACAAAACCTTTATGTGTTTATGAAGGAGAAAGTGAAGGTATTCTTATGGGGGGAAATTTAAATACTCTCTGTGCATTGGCAGGAACAGAATTTTTTCCAGATTTTTCTGGTGCTATATTGTTCTTAGAAGATGAAGGAGAGAGTACTTCTTCAACTGAAAGAAATTTAGTTCATTTAGAGCAACTTGGTGTTTTCAAAAAAATAAATGGATTAATCTATGGAAGACCTTTTCATCTTAAAATTGATTCACCAGATAGAACTCTTTATGATATACTTAGATATTTTGGGGAGAAGTATAAAATACCTATAATTATGGATGTAGATATTGGACATACCTCTCCGGCTATTCCTTTACCAATTGGTGTAAAAACATTTCTCAATTCTAAAGAACTAAGGATAGAAATTTTAGAAAGTGCAACAAGATGATCATTAAAACGAAAAGACTTATATTAAGAAATTTAAGAATTGAGGATGCTCCTTATATAAAAAGGAATATTTCTAAAGAAGTAATCAAATGGCTACCCGACATTCCTTGGCCTTACACTCTTTCCGACGCGAAAGCGTATATAAAAAATTCGTTATTTAATTTTAAAAATAAAACCTCTTACGATTTTGGTATTTTATTTAATGATAAATTAATAGGAACCATAAGTTTAAGCGAAGTTAACTTTAAGCATAAAAGAGCTAGATTAGCATACCTACTAAATCGGAATTATTGGGGAAAAGGAATTATGACCGAAGCTGTTCTGGCTATTCTTTCTTTTGGCTTTAATAAATTAAAACTTCAAAAAATATATACTGGCGTCGTTCAAGAAAATCTAAGATCATTATATTTACTTAAAAAATTAAAATTTAAAAAAGATGGAATTAATAGAAGGCATTTTTTAATAAATAATAAATTTTATGATGAAATAATATTAAGTCTACTTAAAGATGAATTTCAAGAACATAGTTAAATTTCAATTTGAAGGAAATTTAGAATATTATCCTGCTACATACAGTCAATTAAATAATTATAAGCAACAAGCTATGCTCATTAAAAATTTAATAAGACAGAGAGGTTTAAATTTTAAAGACACTTCTATTTTAGAGTTGGGATGCGGTTGTGGAGATCTCTTTTCATATTTACAAGAAATAAAAGAATTAGTTGGTGTTGATAAATCTAAAAAATTAATAAAAATTGCAAAAATGAGAAATCTAAAAAATGCAACGTTCATTTGTAAAGATTTTACTACATTGAAACTTAAGAAACTTTTTGATGTTATTTTCATTTCTACATTTTTGATACAAACTTTTCCTTCAGAATATAAATTAAAAAATTTTTTATCTAAAATAAAATTGTGGTTAAACGATAGAGGATTTATACTTTTTGATTGGATGGATGAAGAAATATATTCAAAAATCTTCAGGGATGGAAAATCAAAAAGGATATTTCTTAAAAAAAGCTATAGTTTTGAAGTGTTAACTAAAAAAATTAAAAATAAAAAAAGATTTTTTCAAATTATCTTTTACAAAAATAATAAAAAAATATTAAGTGGCAAAGCAATTTATCTGTGTATTACAAAACGTGAATTAACGAGAATAATAAAAGCAATCGGTTTACATATAAAGTTTTTAAACGATTCAGATATACCTTATAAAAAATTTATTTTTCTTTATAAATAGCAACCCTTTATTTATAAAAAAAATCGGCATTCCACCACGAACTTAAAATTATTTCTAATTTCGCCACGCCACGCAGGCTTTCACTTCGTTCATAGCACAACAGCGATAAACAAAAATTCCTGCGAAATTTCCCTAAATTCGCCTGCGGCGAACTCCTCTTAATCGCATATGTTCATTTCAATCGCTCGGGCGCCTTAGAAGTAGGCTTTGATAATTTTTCTACAATTTTTGCTTCCACACTTACACTCTATATATTCATCAAGAGCCATTGTTTCAGAATAGTTTGCTGTAATCTCCTCTCCTTTCTTAATATATCTTTTAGCAACGTCGCAAAAATTGTTTGTATATGTATTTGCATCACAAGAATGATTAACATATCTTGCAGGAGGTTGCATTAAAATATATTCTCCATCAAGATAAAAACATATCTCTTTTCTTTTTCAGGTAATGCGTCAACCTCCTTTTTTTGTCAATTTATGAGAAGTATCCCATTTTATAATGATCTCTCCTTTTTTGAAATTACGTGATGCAAATACTCCTAATCCATGAATTTTTGATTTCTTTACAATAACGTCTGCCATAATACCAATAAAATTTATAACTTTATTAATTTGTCGGCGCCCTCGCGACTTTGAATTTTTGGGCTTCGCCCAACGTTGCACTAAAACTCAACCCCTCCCCCTCCAAGTATTTAGGGGAAACTAACAGCGATTTAACGGTTTTGCTTTCTTGCAGAAAGCTCCACCCAAATCCTGCTTTGCAGGACTTCGTTAAATCGCCTTTAAGTTTTGCTTAATGCTTAATTATGTAAGGGATAGATAGCAATACAAAAGTTTTTAAACCATTCTTTTATACAAAAATGAATAAAATGAAGTTTTGTCCTAAGTGCGGAGCAATACTTGTGAAAAAGGATGATAAGTGGGTTTGTCCTAAAGGCGATTACAAGACAAGTGAGAAGATTAAGCTGGAGAGCAAAGAAACTCCTGAGAAGGTTAAAATAGATGTGCTAAAGGAAGGCGAGTCGAATGTTTATCCTACGGTCTCTGTCACTTGTCCAAAATGTGGCAACAACAAGGCATATTTCTTTTCTGTTCAGACGAGGGCAGGAGACGAAGCCGAAACCCGTTTCTTCACTTGCACCAAATGCAAGCATAGGTGGAGAGAATACAGCTAAGAAGAAAAAATCTGAAAAAGGCAAGAGATTTACAAACGATTCTTGTTTGCCGAAGGGTGCCAAAAAACCAAAAATAAAAATTCTAAAAAAACAAAAAAAAGAAAAAACAAAGTTTCACCTTATTTTTCTTTTGCAAGGGCCCACAAGGTTTTTAGCGTCACTATGATTGTCGCCGGAACAAAAAGCAGCAGCATGTTTTTCAAGAAGTTTGCCAAAAATCCTGCAGGCACTACATTGCCCCCCAATGCCGCCACTATAACAAGCACTGCTCCTGCAAGCATGAATGTTTGTGCCTCATGCACTGCTATGTTAAGCAATCCTATTATGATACCTATGACCACTAAAGCCCAAATCACTCCCTTGTTCAATGTCGCAAACGCAAAGATGATTGCTAGAATCACTCCGATCAGGAAGGCCCATCTTCCTATAACATCTCCAATTCCCCCTTTTTTTGCAGCCATTTTTTTTTATTTTTATTTTGTTTTGGTTTTATAGTTCAAATTTCAAGGCCTTAAAAATTTATCTTTATTCCTTTATTTGCATTTTCTGGTTTGGTTGCCTCGTGCTCTCTTTGCAACTTAAGCGTTTAATTTTCTGTTGACGAGTAAAAACTAAAACCGAAAGATTTTTAAAGAGTAAAATTTAATAATTACTATAAAATGGCAACTCAACTAAAGTATATGAAAGGAGAAGAATTCATAAAAAAGGTTTTAGCCGGAGAAAGAGATTTTTCTAGAATAAAATTAGAAGAGGATTTTGATTTGTCTGGTCATGAAGGTTTTGCTGAGTTGCTGGAATATCTTCATCTGAAATATTCTCCAACAATGATTATTCTTTGTGGACTTTCCCCTATCATTTTAAATGATTCTGAATTGAAGGGTATTAAGGCAGAGAGATTATACTTGCCTTATGTATGTGGAAAAAGAGTAAACCTTCAGGGAGCAGACCTTGAGGGAGCATACCTTGGGGAAGCAAACCTTGTTGGAGCAAACCTTAGGGAAGCATACCTTCAGGGAGCAACCCTTGTTGAAGCAAACCTTGAGGGAGCAACCCTTGAGGGAGCATCCCTTAAGGAAGCACACCTTGATGGGGCATCCCTTAAGGAAGCAGACCTTAATGGAGCAAACCTTGAGAAAGCAGATCTTGAGAAAGCAGACCTTAAGAGAGCATCCTTTAAGGAAGCATCCCTTGAGAAAGCAGACCTTAAGAGAGCAAACCTTCAGGGAGCAAACCTTAAGAGAGCATACCTTGGGGAAGCAAACCTTGTTGGAGCAAACCTTAAGAAGGCATACCTTAAGAGAGCAAACCTTATGGCAGCAAACCTTAAGGAAGCAAAAAATCTGGAAGTCACTCTACACATTGAGGATGCGATCTTCAATAAAACAAGAGTAACTGAGAGAGAAAAAGCCATTATTGAAGAAGCTTTGAAGAGGAAGCAGTTATTTATTGTTGAATAATTTAGCTATTGCCAGCACTGTGAGTTGTCATGTGAGATCTTATATTCAGAAAAGTAAACTTTTGGCAGCAGTTCTTTTTTTATCTTTTCTGTGCCAGAGCAATGGCCACAATAACAAAAAATACTGCAAAACCTATCATCTGCACATAAACAGGCAAGGTGCCGACGTAGGCAAGGAAAAAGGCAAGAGGCATGTAGCCAAGAAATGTTGCAAAGAGATAAGCCACAAAGCCAACATCGGTGAAAAGCCCTATAGCATAGCTAACAACATCTGCAGGAATCGCTATTCTTAAAAATACTATTCCAAAAAACAAATTCTTTTTCGGCATGACTTTGCTATAGCTGCTTATATCTTTGCCAATCAATTTTTTTACAAGCCCCAAGCCATATTTCCTTGTCAAAAAGAAAACTACGCAAGAGCCAAGCGTCCAGCCAACCAAGCTTATCAATGCTGCATATGGCCACCCCCACAATGCAGCAACTATTGGCATTAAAAATGCAACATCGACAGGAGCAAGGACTGCACACACAGTAAGAATAGCAACATAGATTAGGATTTGAAGAGGCAAGGGGCCTATTGCGATGTATTTCTTAAAAAAGTCCAAATTATGCTGTGCAAGCCAAGAGGCTAAGATAAAAGCTACTGCAATAAAGGCTAGCAATGCAATCGATTTTGAATTCTCTTTAAACCAAGTTTTTGCTATTTTTGCTTTTGTCTTTGCATGCTTTATCTTGGCTTGCATAATTAAAATAGTTTTTGCATTTTTTAATGTTATTGCAAGCAGAAACAAGCAAAACAAGCAGCAAGGCAGGCAAAAGAGCCAAAAGTTAGATTTTTAAATTTTTCGCTTTATATTTTTTAATGAAAAAGATAAAAGAGAAATATAGCATCCAAAATCTTGTTGCAACGACAAGCCTTGAGGTAAATGTTCCGCTTGTTAAGCTTGCAAAGACAAGCTCAAATGCAGAATACAATCCAGAGCAGTTTCCAGGCTTAGCATTAAGGATAGCAAGGCCAAAGTCTGTTGTGCTCATCTTTAGTTCTGGCAAGCTTGTTTGCACAGGAGCTAAAAACATGAAACAGATAAACGAGACGATAAGGCAAGTCATAAAAGAGTTGAAAAAGATAGGGGTAAAAGTGACTGTAAAGCCAAAGCTAACAGTGCAAAACATTGTGGCAAGTGGTGAGTTAAACATTATGCTCAATCTCAACATGCTTTCCCTGTTTTTGGAAAACACAGAGTATGAGCCCGAGCAGTTTCCAGGCCTTGTCTACAAGATCACAAGCCCCATAGCCACATTTTTGCTTTTTACCAACGGCAGGTTTGTTTGCACAGGAACAAAAAACAAGGAAGAGCTTCAGCTTGCTATTGACACACTGAAGAAAAACCTCAAAAGAGTTCTGGAGGAAATGTCGAAGAGCAAAAAAAGATAAAAAAAGCCGCCTTCATAAGCTTTCATAAGCCAATTTCATTTATCACTTTGTGCGTGTGAGAAAGGCTTATAAGGCTTGAGCATTAAGTTTTTCATGGAAGACCTACTTGTCGAGCTTAAGGAATTTATCGAGAGCAATAAAAAAGAGATAGTCAAGCAGATTAAAAAAGGCAAGAAAAGCATTGCCATTTCTTTCCAAAGCATTCTTGAATTCAGCCATAAGCTTGCAGATGCCTTGCTAGATAAACCAGAAGAAACCCTTGGCTTTTTCAATTTTGCTATTGAGGAAGTTGGCCTTGCAAAAGATGTGAAGGTTAGGCTTACAGATCTGCCAAAATCGCAAGAGATAAAGATAAGGGAGATCAGAAGCCAGCACATAGGAAAGATTTTGTGCATAGAGGGAATTGTGAGGCAGAGTTCAGATGTAAGGCCACAGGTAACAAATGTCATCTTCGAATGTCCTAGCTGTGGAGCAAAAATCACTGTTTTGCAGCTCGATAAGAGGTTTAGGGAGCCCAACAAATGCCCTCAATGTGGAAGAAAAAAGAATTTCAAAATTGTGAGCAAGGAGCTTATCGATGCCCAGAGGCTTGTCATAGAAGAGAGCCCAGAAACGCTTAGCGGAGGAGAACAGCCAAGACGTATAAGTGTTTTTTTGAAAGACGATCTTGTAGAGCCAAAAATGGAAGAAAAAACGACTCCTGGATCTAGAGTAAAAGTTATAGGCATAGTCAAAGAGGTGCCCATATCGTTGAAAAGTGGTGCTATAAGTACAAGATATGATTTGATGATAGAGGCAAACAACATAATTCCGCTAGAGGAAAGTTTGGAGGAGCTAGAGATTAGCGAGGAGGAGGAAGAAGAGATAAAGGAGCTTGCAAGTAGGCATGATTTGTATGAATTGCTTGCCAAAAGCATTGCACCAAGTGTCTATGGCTATGAAGAGATAAAACTTGCTTTGGCCCTGCAACTGTTTTCAGGCATAAGGAAGAAAAAGGCAGACGGCACTTATTCTAGGGGAGACATGCATATTTTGCTCGTCGGAGATCCTGGCGTAGCTAAATCTGTGATCTTGAAATTTATGGCCTCTATAGCTTACAGAGGCAGATATGTTGTTGGTAGGGGAGCTACAGGAGCAGGTATAACGGCTACAGTAGTTAAGGATGAATTTCTGAATGGCTGGAGCCTTGAGGCAGGAGCTATGGTGTTAGCTAATAAAGGTGTTGTATGCATAGATGAACTTGAGAAAATGAGCGATGCAGACAGGAGTGCGATGCATGAAGCAATGGAACAACAAACAATAACAATCAGCAAGGCAAACGTGCAAGCAACCTTGCGTGCAGAGACAAGTGTGCTGGCCGCAGCAAACCCTAAACTTGGAAGATTTGATCCTTATCAGCAAATCTCAAGCCAAATAGACTTGCCACCAACACTCATAAACAGGTTTGACCTCATTTTTGTTATGAAGGACATTCCTGAAAAGGAAAAGGATACAGCCATAGCAGAACATGTGCTCAGGGAGCATCAGATGGCATCAAAAAAAGCACCCATCAGGCCAGAGCTTCTCTCTAAATATGTTGCCTATGCCAGACAAAAGATTTTTCCAAAGCTGACTGATGAAGCAATAGAAGAAATAAAGAATTTCTATGTTAGCATTAGAACGATGCCTTTTGGTGGAGATGAGCTTGTAAAGCCCATTCCGATCAGCGCAAGACAGCTAGAGGCTTTGATAAGGCTAAGTGAAGCTTCTGCCAGGGCAAGGCTCAGTGAAAAGGTTACGGTAGAGGATGCACGAAGGGCCATTAAGCTTGTAAGTTACTTTTTAAACCAGGTTGGCATGGATCAGGAAACAGGAATGCTTGACATAGACAGAATAGCTACAGGCGTCCCTGCAAGCCAAAGGGCTAAGATAATATTGGTTAGGGAAACCATCAACAAACTAGAGGCAAGATTTGGAAAAATGATACCAAAGAAAGAAATCATCAAGGAGTTGGAGGAGAAAATGAGTACAGATGATATCTATGAAATTTTGGAAAAGCTCAACCAAATGGGTGAAATCTTCGAGCCAAAAAAAGAATTTATTCAGAGGGTTACGACGTAAACAAAACATAAAAACAAAAACAAAACAAAAAAATCAATAAAACAAAAATGCAAAGGAGACCAGCAGTAAAGCTGTGGATAGAGAACATAAAAAGTGCCGAGCTGATCTTTGATGCAGGCAGGTTTATAGGCATAAAGTTAAGCAGTGGCAAAATTGTTAGCAGGGTTAATGTCATAGCAAATGTCATCGACAAGTTTGAAGGAGAAAACTTAAGCATCATTGCTATAGATGATTCCACAGGCATAATAGAGGTCAGAGACTTTGAGAAGAGCATAGAGGCAGACATCGGTGATGTTGTTTTAGCCATAGGAACATTGAAAAGCTACAATGAAAAGATATACATAGCAAAGGAGATTGTAAAAAAGGTAAGCCCACTTTGGCTTATCGCAAGAAAGCTCGAGCTGGAAAAGCTTTTTGGCCTAAAGCCAAATGAGGGAAAAGAAAACGAAATCGAAAACAAAGAAAGCAGAGAGCAAGAGTTAAAAGAAAGTGACCAGCGAGATGAGACACAGGAAGTAGTTTTGGCTAAAATAAGAGAAATGGTGCTCGAGAATGAAAATCAGGAAGTAGAAGTCGAAAAGCTGTATGCCAAGCTCAATTTTCCTTCGCAAAAAATAAAAGAGGCAATAGAGGGACTTATCGATGAGGCAAAAATCTATGAGCCAAGGCCAGGAATAATAAAACTCTTTTGAATTGTGATTATGCAAAAAATATGGCAGATAAAAAAGAAATAGTTGTGTATGTGAGTTGGCAGCCAAGGTTAAAGCTTAGAAGTCCTTACATAAACTTTAGGGATGTTGAAAGGATTAAAGGAATTTTTAGCAAGGAAAGGCTTAGAATACTTTTTGCATTGAAGACAAAAAACCCAAAATCAATCTATCAATTGGCAAAAATCCTCAACAGACAAGCCAAAGCTGTTAAAAAAGATCTGAAACTTCTGGAGCAGCTTGGAATAGTTGCGTTGAGAAGAGAGCGGGACAAAGTAAAGAAGAGATATTTTGTTAGGCCAGTGCTTTTAAGCAAAGAGATAGATGTAAAATTTGTTTTGTGATGTTTGGTTTGATGTGAGATGAAAAAGAAAGGTAAAAAAGAGGAATTAATGCCAAAAGGTAAGCTTTACTCCGAGCAACTTGGCATAAAGCTTGAGACAAAGGCCGAGAGCGAGCTTTTTAAATGGTTTCTTGCGAGCATGCTTTTTGGTAAGCCGATAAGTGAGAACATAGCAATAAAAACATACAAGGAGTTTAAAAGGGCAGGCATATTAACGCCAAGAAAAATCTTGGATGCAGGCTGGGATAAGCTTGTCGAGATTTTGGATGCAGGAGGATATGTTAGATATGATTTTAGCACAGCAGATAAGCTGCTTGCCATAAGCAAGGAGCTCCTTAGATATGGCAAAAAACCACTAACAAAACTTCATGCCATCTCTGCCGATTCAAAAGATTTAGAAAGAAGGCTTCAACAGTTTAAGGGGATAGGCCCCGTTACATGCAACATTTTTTTACGCGAGCTTAGACATGTTTGGCCAAAAGCAGATCCTGAGCCCTTGCCCATAGTAAAAAAACTTGCAAAACAGCTTGGAATAAAGCTGCCAAGCAACAGAAAAACAAAGAAGTTTGTTAAGATGGAAGCAGCGCTAATAAGGTTGAGAAAACAAAAACAAGCGCGCCTAAAGCATAATTAAGCAAAGCATAATTAAGCTATGGCTTTTCTGATTTTCTCTGCTATCTCTTTCATTTCTTCTGCAGAAATCTTTTTGATGTTGTCAAGCTTTATCGAGCCTCCATGCCCATCATCCTTGAACCTAGGCACAAGCCAGACATGTGCATGCGGAACCTCTTCTCCCAACACTAGCGAAACAACCCATTCTGTTTTCATAGCCTTTCTTATTCCGTTTGCCACTTTTTGCACAACTTTGTAATAAGCCCCAATGTCCTTGACATCCCAAACCCACCTGCAGTGTGCCTTTGGAATTACAAGGCAATGACCAGGATTTCTAGGATTTATGTCAAGAAAAGCCATATAGTCTTTATCCTCATACACCACATATGCAGGTATTTCCTTCTTCGCGATCTTGCAAAATACGCAGCCTTCCATCTTAAAATAATTCTAAAATAATAGCATAAATTTTTAAATCTATCGGGAATTTAGATAAATTCAAGCAAATTAAAGCAAAACAGGGAAGAAAAAGTGGTGACAGTAAAGCAGAGGTAAAAGCTGAGGAAAAAGTAAATGAAAGTAAAGAACTTTTCAAATGGCTGAAGAAAATGAAATCGATCAGCGTATAGAAATTTTGAAAAAGTTTTCTCACGGAAGTGTGCTGAGAAATGCCATAGAGAAAATTAGTAAAAGTGGGAGAGGAGCTTTAATAGTTTTTTTCAACGATAAAAGGATTACAAAGGCTTTTAAGGGAGG
>Ga0078972_1001668_pt1 | contig 80717 bp, 86 predicted proteins | sample YelNatPaOPGAMG01_FD_67568 | JGI IMG/M metagenome (GOLD analysis project Ga0078972, IMG submission 67568) | Hot spring thermophilic microbial communities from Obsidian Pool, Yellowstone National Park, USA - OP-RAMG-01 (SPADES assembly) (version 2) | ecosystem: Environmental > Aquatic > Thermal...
CTAGGGTGCACTCTTTTGGAAGCTTGTCATCTCTAAGCCTAATGAAAGAAGGAGCCCTAAGTATGTTGTCGCGTGTAAGCTCTAGGTATTTTACCTCTGCAACAAGCTCTGGCTCTACAAAAAACGCTTTCCTTCCAGGTTCAAGGCTCATTTCAATTTCATACTTTGCCTTCTTTGCATGCTTTAGCTTCTCCAGAAGCAAAGCCTTCTTTTCTTCATCAAATCCTGTGCCAACCCTGCCAATGTATCTTATCTTACCCTTGTCATAAACTCCAAGTATTAAAGCGCTTAGCTCCTCTTTTTCGCTAGTTGTATAGCCTATTATAACGGCATCAATTGTATTGTTTGCCTTTATCTTCAGCCAGTCTGTACTTCTTTTTTGCTGGTACGTTGAGTTTATCTTCTTAGCCATTATCCCTTCTAGTCCACTCTTCTTTACCCTTTTGAAAAGTGCTTTGCCTTTTTCAAATATATATTTTGAATTTATGCAAAAATCGCTCTCTTCAAGAACCTCTTCAAGCACCTTTTTTCTTTCTATAAGGGGTTTTTCTAAAAGATCTTTACCATCGAGATGAAGAATATCAAAAACCACATAAACCGCGGGGTGTACTTTTGAGAGCAGTTCTATTCTAGCCTTATTCTCGCTCTGCTCCCTTTCTTCAAGAAGGTAAAAATTAGGTTTTCCATTTTCAAATACCACCACTTCGCCATCTAATATTGCCCGCTTTGCATTCACCTGCTCATATAAATGCATGAGCTCTGGATAGCGATATTCAAAGAATTTGCCCCTTCTGTTAAGAAGCCTAACCATCTTTTCATTCTTGTCAATATATGCAATTCCTCGAGTTCCGTCGTATTTTATCTCCATAAGAAAATCCTTCGAATCGAAAGGCTTTGCTGGAAATGCAAGCATAGGCTTTACTAATTTCATCTCGCTGTTCCAGAGCATCAAAACACTACTTTTGCTTAAGACTCTCTGTAAGGCTTTCTATAAGGCTTTTAGCCTTCTTTACCTCTTTCTCAGCCTTAACCTCATAGCTCTTGCCAGCAACCTTTGCTTGTATAAGCTGCTTAAGTGCTTCTGTATATTCGTCTTTGAATTTTGATATATCAAATTCTTCCTTGCTAAGCTTGTTTACCAGCATTTGTGCAAGCTCAAGCTCCTTCTTCTCAGGCTTTGGTAACTCTTCAAGCTCAGCCAATAGATCCATGCTTATTATCTCGCTCTCATAGTATAGGGTTTGGAGGAGAAGGCCTTTCTTATATGCTCTCAATGCAACAACGTGCTCCTTGTCTTTCATTGTAAACTTTCCTATTCCTATTTTGTTTGCAAGGGCTAGTGTTTGGAAGAGGAGTGCATAAGCCCTCTCGCCGTTTTTATCTGGTACAACATAGTAGCTTTTCTCGACATAGATCGGGTCTATCTGTGAATCTACAAACTCCTTTATCTCTATCGTTTTTGTTGAAGGTATTTTTATTTTCTCCAAGTCTTCTTTCTCTAAAACAACATACTTGTCTTTGCTTATCTCGAAGCCCTTCTTTAGCTCCTGCCAGGTAACTTCCCTTTCTTCGACAGGGCACCATCTCTTATATATTATTCTATGCCCGTTCTTGCAAAGCGAGTGCAAAGGAATTTCTCTTTCCCTTATTGCAAGGTAGAGCTTTACCGGTATATTTACAAGGCCAAAACCTATCGAGCCTTTCCACACACTCTTCATAATTTAAATAACATATTTAGTTTTTAAATTACTACCTGTTTGCTTTGGAAAAAGCACAGGGCAAAATAAAATATTATTAAGTACTTTTCAAAAACTTTGTAATTGAAATTGTCAAATCTGTTACCTCTTTAGTTAATCCGTGCTGAGATTGTAGAAATTCATGAATGTATACCACGCGGGCTTTGGCTCTAGAACAGGGTTTGAAAGGTTTAGCAATCCAAAGTCGTTGCCTTGTGCACCGTCTGATAGACCCCAAAGATCATACCAGTAAACCCTTTTCACAAACTTCATACTGTTTAGCAAATCAAAGCTTTGGATCATAAACTCATTCTGCAAGCTTGGAGAAAAACCCGCTAAGAGCCTTGAGCTTGCAGGCATGCCTATTTCTGTTACCCATATAGGCTTTTGGGTAAGTTCTTCATAAGCAAGCAATGTCTGGTTCCACTCATTAATTTGTGTATTATAAGCATGTATAGAAATCGCATCGCAATACTTTGATGCACCGTAGCTCCAAACTTTTGCATACCAATAAAATATATTGCTATTTCCAATAGGTGCACCTCCAAAGCAAACGACCGTTGCATTGGGCTCATGCTCCTTTATTATTGTGGAAGCACTTTTAATTATAAGGTAATAATTATAGGCACTTCCATTCATAAAGCCTGTTTCGAAATTTGAAACATAAGGCTCATTCCATATCTCCCATGTGTTTATCCAAGGATAATTTGCAACAGCTTCTTCCACACTTGTATTCCAAGTGCTTAGATTCCAATTCTTATTGCCTATCCCGCCAGGCAGTGTGGAATAGTCAAGTATACCTAGATAGTTTGCACCCTGCGTGTGCTCATAATAAAGAAGTTTTATCTGCTCTGGCGTGTTGCTTATGTCTGTCCTAAAATACCTTATTCCGTGATTTAAGGCATAAAGCTCAGAGCTTTCATTGCCGTGCGTGCATACTCCAAGGGTAAAGTTGACACTCTTCGGAAGAGCATTTGTGTTTTTAATTGCAAAAGTAGCTATTGTATATGCAATAACTAGTAAGAGTAAAATTGCAATAAGTATAGCATAGATTTTTTTCATTGAATCTATTGCAATTATTCTTTTCAATCTTTTAATCTTTTTTCTTTACCTTGCATCAGCAATGCATCATAAAATATATAAGAGTTACAATGTTATCTACTAATGCTGAGTGCTATGAATACAAAGTATATTTTGCCAGTCTTTTTAGTCTTTTTTATTCTTTTCTCGCAGTTAGCGAATGCAAGATGTATAGATATCTTTTATCTTCCTACTTGTCCGCATTGCGAAGACGCGCTCAGCTTCTTCTATAATATAAGCTCTTCCTATAATCTAACCCTTCATGAATACAATGTTGAAAATCCAGATGTTACTCCATTATTTTATAACCTCTCAAACTATTATAATTCTGGAGGCGGTGTGCCGTTAATAATAATAGGTAATAAAGCCTTCCTTGGATTTGCGTATGGCAACGCTACATTTCAACAAGCTAATTCAAAATTATCTATAGGCTATAGTGCACAGCTTCTCAGTGCATTAGAAAATTTAACAAATAATTCATGCCCTGTTTTGCCGTTTAACTCATCTGCCAAGTATACCGTTATTACGCCTACAGAAGCAAAATCTCTTCAGGGAAAAAGCAAAATAATAAACGCATTGATCTATATCCTTTTGTTTATAATGATTTTAGTTGCAATATACATAGCAATTGCAATTAAAAGAGCAAAAAGGGTTAAAAAATGAATGATATATGGGCTATAACAGCATCCTTTGGGGTAGCTGATGGAATTATAGATGTATGTGACATTAGCGTACTTCTATTCCTAATCACTTACCTTCTTGGACTAGGAACAAAGCGTAGAATACTGCTCTATGGCTTCCTTTATGTTATTATGATTGGCATTATCTACTATTTCTTTATGGTAGGCCTCTTCATGGGATTTTTGAATATCGCCGCAATACTGCCATATACAAACTGGATTAGATATGCAGTGGTGATAATACTTATCATATGGGGTATAATGCAATTAAAAGATTATTTTGCCCCCGGCAAGTGGTTTAGCCTTGAGATGCCACATGCAGCAAAAGCTCGTGCAGGCATTCTTATCTCAAATGCAACGCTCGCGAGCATACTTTTGCTTGGCGTGCTTGTTGGTGTAGCTGATATACCTTGTGCAAGCGGTTGGGCGTTTGCATACATTACATATCTTGTTACGCATAGCATTAGCAGTGCTACTGCATTATTCTTTATCTTTATATACATACTCTTTATGCTTGTTCCTCTTATAATAGCTGTTCTTGCCTTATACTTTGGTTTGGTAAAGGCAGAAGCTGTTAAGACTAAAGGTGACGTAATCAAAAAATATCTTCATTTACTTACAGGCATCCTATTTATAATAGTTGCAATTTTGCTCTTCTTTATACTTTGAATTGTTTTTTGTCTAATTTATGAAAAACTTTTAAGCATATAACTAATAATATCAAATCAGAAGTGAGGTTATGCAGACATATTTTATAAAGCTCGGTGGAAGCGTAATAACAGATACAGAAAAGCCTTATACAGCAAAGATGGGCACGATAAGAAGAGTGTTAAACGAGATAAAAGAAGCAAAGAGGGATAAGGATTTCAATCTGATAATAGGTCATGGCGGTGGCTCTTTTCCACATATTCCTGCGCATAAATATAAAGTAAATGAAGGCCTTATTTACAAGTTCAGCAGGAAGGGTACAACAATAACGCATTTGGTAGCTCAAAAGCTGAACGAGATAGTTGTAAACGAAGGCATAAAGCTTGGTCTAGATCTATTCCCTTTTGTTCCGTCAAGCTTTTTGGTATGGAACGGCGAGCGTGCTTTGAACAGCTATGCCGAGCATATAAAAGAAGCATTAGAAAGGGGTTTCATTCCTGTAGTTTATGGTGATGCGGTAATAGACAAAAAGAAAGGCGTTGCAATAGCTTCAACAGAAGCAGTTTTTGAAGGGCTAAGCAGAGAACTAAAGGCAAATAAGTTTATACTTGCAACAGATGTAGATGGTATTTTTGACAAGGATCCAAAGGTAAACAAGGATGCAAAGCTCATAAGGGAGGTTAGCTCAAAGAACATAAATGAAGTGATAAAGGGTGCAGGCGGTTCGCACAAAATAGATGTTACAGGTGGCATGTACACAAAGATTCTACTTTTGCATGAGATGGTAAAGAGGTCAAAAGGCATAGGTATAATAACGAATGGCAACAGGAAAGGTGCTATAAAAGAGGCTCTTTTGCACAATAGTGGCTACTTTACTGTTGTTAAGCCATAGATAAACAAAATTTTAAAAAATACCAAAGAAGGATCTGTTTCTAGCTATTTGTTGGTAACTTAATCTTTTTGATTCAATAATGGTTTCCATTTTTCTTCTATATGCTTGATGAAGTTCTGCTCTGCTTCTTCCCTCATATTTGGATTTCTAAGCTCTTTAAGCAAATCCTCTGGTATAGTAAATGCACTTGCCTTGGGGTGGCCATTACCACCAAAAATCTGTGCAAGAGGTACAGAATTTATGTTTGAGTCATCTGCTACCCTGATGTGGCCTGTGCCTCGATCAACTTTTATATATAAAGCCATATCTGCCTTCCTACCAGAAAATAAATAATCACAGGCATCATTTGTTTCCAGCGAGCCGGAAAAGTTAAAACCCACCACTATGGTATGGCCCTTCAAATTTATTACATAGGCATTCTTACCTAGCTCTTCTTTGAGTGATTTCTGTTTTTCTTCATAGAAAGTTGCACGTTCCTTTATAAATTCATCAGCGTCATAGTTATTTGGGTCTTTTGCAACAGCTTCTGCAATTTTAAGCAAGCCTGCTTGCAGTTCTTGAAAATCTTTTGTATCGAGGTAGCTCGCTATGGCGTAGCTTAGTTCTTTTCGCTTTTCATCCTCTTCATCACGAAGGGCAAAATCCGAGGCATGCGCCATCTTTGCACACTTTGCTACCTTATCTTCGTATTTACCTAGTGGCTTTGCTATATGCTCAGCTACAAGCTCAGCACCACAATAATCCTTGTTCTCTCCAGCTATTATATAATCCGCGTATTTTTCAATAAGTCCTTTTACATTCTTGCTTGCAATTGTGTGGTGGTCAAGCCATATAATTATGTTACCATTTGCTTTGAGCATTTTAAATGTTTCTTCATATAATTCAATTGCGTTGTTATTAAAGTTTAGGTCAGCAAATATTACAACAGAATTTTTAGGGTTTAGTTTATTTAAAATTCCTTTAGCCTCTTTTATTGCATCAACTTCAAAATCGGAAAAGACGACACCGCTTAGTCTTTCACCAAAAACATTCATTGCTATAGCAGCGCTTGCTATGCCGTCTATATCTTTTAAGTGTGTAACTACAACAACCTCCCTATTATTCAAAAGTCTTTTCATATCTGTTGTTTTTGGTATTTCCATAACAATCATAAATTCATAGCATTCCAGAGCCTAATTTCTTTCCGTTTTCCCTGAGCCATCTTGCCCTTTCTTTATATTCTGGACAAGCTGTTTTTACAAGGTTCCAGAATCTTTCTGAGTGATTTGATTCCTTCATGTGCGCAAGCTCGTGTATTATTATGTATTCAAAAATTTCATCTGGTGCAAAAAGCGCAAGTAAATTTATATTTATTGTACGGCTAAGCCTGTTGCAGCTGCCCCATCTGCTTTTAGCATATCTAAGGTTAACCTTCCTTACCTCAAAATTGAAATACCTCTTGTTTATTTCATCTACTCTTTTCTTAACTTCTTCTAGCATATGCCTTGCAAGAAGCCTGCGCATAGCTGTGAGCTTTGCCTTTCTTTCTTCTCTGTTAAAAGGTATCCTTAGGAAAATCTCGTTTCCAATAAGCTTACTATAGCCATTTGTGCCTTTCTCTATGTGCACTACATAATCCTTGCCTAATATTTTTAGAACCTGGCCATCATAGAAGTCAGGGCTTGTAAGTCTTCCCCAGTCTGGATCTTTCTGGAGCCTCTTTGCAACCTTTGCCTTGAGTATATTTGCTACTTTAATTTTCTCTATAAACGATGCATGCTTTGGCAACTTTATTATTACCTTATTATCTTCAACAGCAGCCTTAGCTATTCTAGAATCAGTATAAACGTATTCAATTTTATATGATAGGCCATTAGCCTCTAGCGAATCAGGAAGCATAATTGTTTTAGCATGTTGAATTTTTAAAATCCTTCTTTCAGGATGTAAATCAAATTCATACCACAGAGGTTGCTTTCTATCTTTTCGAGGATTAGCTCTTTTATAAATTTGATAGGGAATGTGCCTAACCTTTTATCTATGCGCCAGGGTAGGGATTTGAACCCTAAAGCCCGCGAAGGGCACCGGTTTGCGTGTTGCATCACTAATCAGCTCTTGAAGCTTTGCAAGCTCAAGACCGGCGCATTACCGGATTCTGCCACCCTGGCACAAATTTAATTTTATAAGAATACATTTTTATTCTATTGCCATTGTCTAGGTTCTAGAAAAACATAATGTGCAGTTTGGCCTGTGTTCACCAACTATAGATATATAAATTCCAGTCTCGTTTTATAATTTGCATGTCGGTTGTTAAAATCAATAAAGTCCCTGGAGATTAGATGAATAAGTTTGTATTATCTGGTTTTCACCTCTCCGAAATTTTAAAACATCAAAATGAAACTTTTGATATTAGTTTAGACCTCGGCATGAGCAAAAGTAAAATAACATGGGAAGGAAATTATATAATTTTTACAGATGGCCAAAAATTGGATATAGATATTATCAAAAAAGCCAATAAAAGAAGCAACCATGATTGTTTTTTATTAGAAAAGGGCTCTCTCTACTTTATTTATATTTTTGAAAATCAAACAGCTTATAAGCTATACGAGCCGCACATAGATTACCCTCCAACATTATGGATTAATGGTAGTGTTATGCATACTATTTCTGTATCAAATCCGATAGAAGACGTAAAAAATAAGGTAAAGATGCTTGGTGAGATTAACGGAGAAGTTCTCGATACATGCTTTGGTCTAGGATATACTGCAATAGAGCTTAAAAATGCTGGTGCTGATAAAGTTTACACTTATGAGATATCAAAAGCAGTGCTTGAAATTGCTAAAGTAAACCCATGGTCCAAGGAGGCTTTTGGTGGTAACAAAATATTGATACATAATTCAGATATAATTCCTGCAATAAAGCAGTTTCCGGAAGAAAAGTTCTCATTTATATTACATGATCCACCAAATATAAAAATTAACGGAGATCTATATTCGCTTGCATTTTACAAAGAGCTTTATCGTGTCCTTGAACGGAATGGGACCTTATATCATTTTATAGGTGGAGGGAGGGCCCCAAGGGAATATAAGGTAGATTATACAAAAGGTGTAATTAAAAGACTCTACACTGCAGGATTCAGAAAGATTGTAAAAAGTTATAGGGGCGTAGTTGCATACAAATAATCCAGAAAATCTGCAAAATCATATAATTTATGCTTGTACCGATCAAGAGAGGAAGCTACAATCTTTTCATAATGGTTTTATTTTCTCAGGCATTTGAGCCATTGTGCAATTCTTCCAGGTATACTTTTTTCCCTCCATTCTTCCTCTACAATTTTATTAAGATACTCTTTGATACTCTCATTCTCGTGCAGTTTTGTATCTGTATTTATCATTGCATCACGTTCACATGTATTGAGTAAAGATATTATGTATTCCAGATATTTATAACCTACTGTCAAGTGTCGGGCGATTTGGCTTGAGCCTGCCAGGCTAAGCTCTTGAAGGTTTTTGCGAATACCACTAAAATACAAAATTACTCTTGCTCTGGCCGGGATTTGAACCCGGGTTACAGACTCGAGAGGCCTGTGTCCTTGACCGGACTAGACGACCAGAGCAGTTAATATTAAGCCTTATCCCTTAAAAGCTTTTTTGGAAAGATAAACACTTATAATTTATCTGCATAAAATTATAATCCTGATTGAATGCTCTGCGAAAAATATACTCCATATTCTCTTAACGGCATTGCTGGCAATAGCGAGGCTGTTGCCAAGCTTATGCAGTTTGCGATAGATGTGCAGAAGGGCAAGTATAGCAAGCCACTACTTCTTTATGGCCCACCTGGTACAGGCAAGACAACAGCAGCTCATGCACTTGCCTATTCTAACGGCTTTGAACTTATTGAATTAAACGCAAGCGACTATAGAGATAAAGCTAAGCTTGAAAAGGTCCTTTTGCCTGCGAGCACATCTATAGGCTTATTCAAGACAAAATTCCTTATACTGCTTGATGAGATAGATGAGCTTTCAACAAAGTTTGATGAAGGCGCAGAGGCAGCAATAACAGAGCTAATTCGTGTATCAAGGCACCCGATAATATTTATAGCAAATGATTACTGGGATAGGAAGATAGCTTTTCTACGTGGCAAGGTCGAGCCTGTACAGTTTAAAAGGCTAAGCGCAGATGAGATATTTAAGGTTTTGAAGAAAATAGCAGAAAAGGAAAATGCAAAGGTAAGCGACGATGTATTGCTTGCTCTTGCCAACAGGAGTAGTGGCGACTTAAGAGGTGCGATAAATGATCTTGAATTTCTTCTTGCTGGCAAGCCTGATGAGATGGAGGTTCTTGGTATTAGAGACAGGCAAATGGAAATTTTTGCCGTTCTTGATAAGATATTCACTTCAAGAAATGCTGCCCAGGCAAGGCGTGCTATAGATAATAGTGATACAGAGCTTGATATGCTGATAAATTGGGTTGATGAAAATATACCTGTAAGGTATAAATCAAAAGAAAGCATAAACGAAGCATATCTTTACCTTTCAAGGGCAAGCTTCTTTGAGGAAAAGGCTGGAAGGACAAGCTACTATGCATACCTAAGGTATAGCAGAGAGCTCATTGCTGGCATTAGCCTTGCGAATGATGGCAATATAAGCTTAATAAAGAACTATTCATTTCCTGTAAGGATAAAGTTTATGAGCAGTACAAAGAAGGAAAGGGAGGTAAGAACAGTTATAGCACAGAAGCTGCTTTATTTGCTGCATACGCACAAGCGCTACATAATAAGTGAATACCTGCCGATGCTTAAGCTCATGATAGAGAAGGCAAGCAAAGAATATGGCGAGGAAAAGGTTTTAGACTTCTTTGAGAGCAAATACAGGCTAAGTGCAGATGAGGTTAAAGCAATAAAAGAAACACCTTTCTTCTAGCTAAGCATTCTCTTCCAATACCTTTGCTATATCTTCTTTGCTTGGGAAAGGCTCATCTACAATGGCCCCTTTCTTTTCAGCAACATCAAGATCTTCGTATGTTGCTAGATCTTTTTTATAGAACAAGCCTATAGGCATTTTATTATTGTCTAGATCAAACTCAATAGCCTTTTGCATAGCCTTTTCAAAATTGCTTGGATCGTGGCCAGCATCTTCAAGCTTGTAAACCCTTTTTCTGAACCAGTCATATGTATTCAGCGTGTTGAAGCTAACGCAAGGGCTCAGAACATCGATAAGCGCAAAGCCTTTGTGCTTTATACCATCTTCTATAAGCATTGCCAAGTGGTTTGGATCGCCAGAGAAGCCTCTAGCTACATATGTTGCTCCAGCAGCAAGTGCTAGCGCTATAGGATTAACAGGTCTTTCAATAACACCATATGGGCTTGTCTTAGTCTTATGGCCAAGAATGCTTGTTGGCGATGCCTGGCCTGTTGTTAAACCATAGATCTCATTGTTCATGACTATGTATGTTATATCAACATTCCTCCTTATCGCATGTATTAAATGATTTAAACCTATGCCGTAGCCGTCGCCATCGCCGCCCGCGCCAATAACTGTTAGATTCTTGTTTGCAAATTTAACTCCTTCAGCGATAGGAAGTAGCCTGCCATGTATGCCATGTATGCCATATACCTTTAAGTCGTGTGGTATACTAGAGCTGCAGCCTATGCCAGATACAAGCACAGTATTATCTGGATCTAGTTGCAAATCTGCCATAGCCTTTGTTAATGCAGCAAGCACACCATAGTCGCCACAGCCAGGGCAGAATATCGGCTTTATATTTGATCTATAATCTTGCTGTGTTAGCATTTAAACACCCTTAAAATATTTTTCAACACCATCAGCTATCTCTTTGCTTGTTATTGCTTCGCCATCATACCTTAGCACCTTATCTTTTATTATAATGCCTGTATTCATTGCTATGAGCTTTGCAAGCTGGCCTGTTGCATTGCACTCAACATCAACAAGCCTTTTGCCACTGAGAAGCTTTTTCACCTCTTCGCTTTTCATTGGGTAAAGGTAAGAAAATGCAATAAGCCCTGCATTTATGCCTCGCTCTTTTAGCAAAGATATCGCTTCTATTGAGCTCTCTGTAGATGATCCAAAGGTTACTATGAATATATCAGCATTCTCATTCAAAACCATAGGCATTTCGACATCATTGTTCTTAAGCATTGTCTCAAGCTTTCTTAGCCTTTTCTCATGCATCTTCTTCCTAAGCTCTGCATACTCAGGCAAGCCTACAAGCACATCGCTTATAAGGTTGCCATATTCATCATGCTCATCGCTTGCAGCAACAAATGCAAGGCCTTTTGTTCCAGGCAGAGACCTTGGCGAAATGCCATCGTCTGTTATCTGATAGCGCTTAAAGTCTTTGACAGGCTCTTTTTGTATTTTTCCACGATCTATACTTACCTTGCTTGGGTCTATATCAACGCTCTCAATATGCTCAGATAGGAAGAGATCAAGCAATATTATTACAGGGCATTGGTATTTCTCAGCAAGGTTAAACGCATTTGCTCCAATGTAAAAACATTCCTCAATGCTTCTCGGTGCAATTACTATCCTTGGGAAGTCACCCTGCGAAGCATGCATTACAAAGAGCAAATCACCTTGCTCAGTCTTGGTAGGCAAGCCTGTGCTTGGCCCTGTTCGCTGTGAATCAACAACTACTATTGGTGCTTCTATCATGCCAGCAAGGCCTAGTGCTTCTACCATTAGCGAGAAGCCACCTCCGCTTGTGCCGCACATAGCTCTAACGCCTGCACTTGCAGCGCCTATTGTCATGTTTATAGCAGCAATCTCATCCTCTGTTTGCTTGAAAAATACACCAAGCTCTTCGTGGTTTGCAAACCACTCCATTATGCCGCTTGCTGGGGTCATAGGGTATGCAGCATAGAACTTGCAGCCAGCAGCATAGGCTCCAAGTGCAAGTGCATTATTGCCGTTGAGCAAATATTTAGCACCTTTTCCAGGCTGCGGTGCTTTAAGCAAAGGCTCAACAGCATTGTAGCCTAGTTCAAAAGCCTTTAGATTGCTTTCAAGCACATCAGGCTTGTTCTTGAATCTAGAGCTTAAAACCTCTTTTGCAGCATCACCGCTAAGCCCTAGAATCTTGCAAGCTATACCAATTGAAATAGTATTCCTATATATAGAGCCGCCAGCCTTTATTGCTAGTTCAGTGAGCGGAATGGGCATGAGCTTTATGCCCTGTTTTGTAGCTACATTTCCTATGTTTGAATCATAAATAAGAACACCATTCTCTTTGACAAGTTCAATGCTTTGTTGAACTGCTTCTTGTGAGAATGCTATAAGCAAATCAATCTCATTTCCATAGCTGTATAGCTTCTCATTTGATATTCTTACCTGGTACCATACTACGCCACCTCTTATTACAGATTGGTAGCCCCTGAATGCAAAGATATTATAGCCCATTTTTTTGAATATACTCGCTAGCATAAGCCCTGCAGAGTCTATTCCATCGCCGTTTGCTCCGCCTATTCTTATAGCAACGCTTTCCACAAAACCACAATTATATTTATGCAGATTAAATTAATAAACTATTTTTGTTGAAAAAGCAAAACAAAATCCTAGGCTTTTTTAGTAGCAAAAAGCGTAACTTCTTGCCTATTGTGTGGAAGCTTCTTTACTTTAGCAAAGCTATAATTTTTAGAAAGTTCTTCAACTGCTTCAGATATGTGCTTGCTAAACGCTTTGCTTATTAGCTTGATTGTCATTACCAATACTGCATTGTCAGCTAAGAAGCCTGCAAGCCTATTAGCGATTGAAGCGCTCTCTAATGGTGCTGTATTTGTATCTATAGTAAGCATATCAAACTTGCCAAGCTTATCAAGCAATTTTGCTATATGCTCATCTAGCACACTTGTTTTGAGATGTATTAAGTCATATTCGCCAATCTCTATTTCTTCTTCAAATTCATGCAGTGAGATATTTTCTATGTTATCAAGACCAAGCCTTTCTTTCTCACTTGTAATAACGAGTATCTTTTTGTCTATAAATTTTTTATAATCTAGAATTGCATTATCTACAGCAACAACTTTTATTCCATGCAGCAATAGATAATGGCTCCAGCCACCTGGTGCTGCGCCTATATCAAGAGCGATTTTATGCATGCTTAAGTCTATACCAAAAGCTTCTACGGCTTCTTTGAGCTTATACTCTGCCCTGTTTACAAAGTCTTCCTTTTCTCTGTTAGCCTGCCTGAAGAGGTCTAGAATAAGCCTATTTGATCCTGCAATAGGGTGGCCAAGTATTATGGCGTTGCGAAGAAGCAGGCAGTAAATTACAAGCTCTGGATTGTTGAGATTTGCAATATAGCCCTGCTTCTCAAGCTCTCTTCCTAGCCTTACCTCAATTGATTTTGCAGTTTCGTTCGAAGAAAAATCTATTTTCTTAACTTCTATCTTGAATGTTTTTGCCTTTGAGTCATTAATTATTTTTGCAATCGCTTCTTCTATCTTTTGGTAATCAAGGGCATTAATCTGCAGGGTAAGATCAACGCCTATGACAAAATCAATAAAGGCTGAAGCTTTGCTAACTTTTTCGAAATCAACATTGTTATTGGCTACTACCTTGAAGAATAATGTATTGAGCTTTTTGTTGTTTCTAACCTTATAAGCTTCTATATTACAGTTTGGCAAAGAGGCAAGTTCTCTCTCTACAATCTTGCTAAACCTGTGGTCAACAAATACTATATATTCATTCTTCATGCTCTTGCCAAAGGTTAAATTCAACTAAGCTTTTCACTAAGCCTTTTATTAATAATGCTAAACAGTTCATTCCAGTCCATTGCAAAGGCTACACCATTGTTTCTGAACTCAATATTCCAAGGCTGCTTAAGCATTATTACGAATTTCCCGGCATTCTTTAGCTCGACAGCCAAATGGGGATTATCTTCAATGAATACATCTGCCTTAACATTAAGCTTTTCATTATCCTTTTTAACGTGTATAAGCTTGTCATAAACTATGTTGTTCATTTTTAGCCAGCCTATTATCTCATTGTCAGCTCCAACTGAGCTTGTAACAATATAGATCTTTGACTTTTCATGAAGCTTATTCAAAATATATGGAATATTTGGATCAACAGGCTCAATCTTCTCATAATCTCTCCAAGCCTTTCTAAAAGCACCTATTATGTAATCCCAAGGTAGGTCAAGGTCTATGGTCATGTCATAGTGCTTAATATCATCGTTTGTCTTCTTTATTGCGGTTTCTTCTTCAATATTCCTCAACGTCTGTTTTACGCTATTAGCAAGAACGCCGTCTAGGTCAAAGACAATAACATTTTTCTTTGCCGTATTATCCCCCAATAACCTATAAGAATTGTATTTTAAATTTATATAATGTACCCTTTGCTTGGCATCGTTTGCACCTAAGTTTGTCTTGAAGGAAACTATCTGCCATTTTTGAAAATATAATAATAGTAAAGAAGGCCTGCTATTGTCTTCAAATCTATAATATCGCCAGAGCTTATCATCTTTATAGCCTTGTCTAGCTTTATCTTCTTAACACTTATCTCTTCGTCAGCCTCAGGCTCTGCTTTGCCTTCAGAAAAATCCCTTGCAAGATAGAAATAATGCATCGATGTATTTATTCCTGGCATTGGATAGCCTTTAAATAGGTATGAAACTTTCTTTGGCATATAGCCTGTCTCCTCTCTCATCTCTCTCTTTACCGCATTTATCTTATTTTCTCCCTTTTCTATATGCCCAGCAGGAAGCTCGTAAATGTATTTGCCTATTGCAGGCCTATACTGCCTTTCCATTATTACATAATCATTAACTACAGGCACAACAACGATAACATCGTTTTCTTTGATTTTCAAAAATTTGAAATCTCTCCCTTTCATCCTTGCCTTATCTTCTGCAACAGTAACTGTGCGTTTTTTGTATAATATTTGCATAATAAATTTTCTCGAAGAAACTTTATAAATATAAGAGCACAGGCCTTTTCACTTGCTTGGCATTGCAAAACCTATTATGCAATTATGCAGCAAAACGTTTAATAAATAGCTTTTATCTTTTTACACGCAAGAAATCTAAACCTTTTTAAGTTTTTGGAAATCATACAAATTACAAAAGGTGATGCTAATGAAGATTTATAACGCAAAGAATTCAAAGATAATTATTCTTTCTACGACTAGTGGGGCGGGTTGCCCGAGAATCAAAATTACAAGAAGTACCGCATTAATACGTGACGATTATCACGGCGAAGTAAAAAGCAGAATGCTTAAACTAACTTCATATTTGCTTTGAGGTGTTAATATGAAAATCTATAATGCAAAGAATTCAAAAATAATTGTTCTTACTACGGATGATGGGCAGAATTGCCCACGCATAAAGTTCATTGGAAGTTCAGTTTCATTACGCGATGATTATCATGGTGAAGTGAAAAGCAAACTGCTTAATCTAAGTGCACATCTATTCTAATTTTAGTGCATTTTTCCAAGCTTCAAAAGAATCTATATGCATAGGTAAGTAGCCAGCTAGTGTGTCTGTTATTATTGCTTTCTCTAACAAGAGTATTTCATCTGCAAATATCTTTCTACGCATTTCTGCTCCTCTTTTTTCTGCATCCTCTCCTCGGTTGAAGCTTGCAATATAAAATCCATCAAAATACCCTAGAGTCTCTGCAATTAGTATATAGTCACTTGCCAACTGGTGTTTTTCTTCGTTGACTACTTCTTTATAAAAATTTATCACGTAGTTAAGGTGGTTATCACTTGGGTTATTTATGGCACCATAGGCCTGTATAATACTCTTGCCGGGCTTAGTCGTTATTGCTGTAAACCTCTTTATTATACCTCTTTCCCTTAGCTTTTTGATAACATAGATAACCTTATCTAGATCTTTTACTTTAACCTTTTTTGCTATCTCTGATATCTTTTCTCTTGAATTTTCATTAAGAATAGTAAGTACCTTTTTCTCAAATTCTGATAGGTTTGGTGAATTCATTATTGCCTTGTTTCTAAGTGGCATAAAGCCTACATATTTTGTAGTCAATGTTGAAGTTCTAAGGAGAGGCATATATTTGTTGAAGTACTCTCTAAAATGCCACTGCCATACTTTGAATTCTTCTTCTGTTATGCCCGATACATACATAATAAGGTCAAAGTCGCCATCTGCTAGGTAAAGGTCTTGTACAAAAGGATCGTTTAGGAGCTTTTCCTTTATTATCTCTATATCTGGCTTGTTCTTGAATTTTATCGTAACAATCCTTCCATTTGCAAAGCCCAACTTGTTCTCGTCGAGCTCTAACGTATATACTATGCCATAATCCTTTTCCAATCTTTTTAGCAAAGAGCTTACAACATGGTGCGATACTCCATGTTGTTTGGCAAGGTCTCTTAACGATAGCCTAGAGTTATTATAAAGTGCCTTTAACAGCTCATAAGGAAGTTCATTCTTTATGTATGCTTGCTTTTCGAGTGGTGCAGGCATAATAATTCCCAAAATATAAAATTAATTACCAAAATTTTAATATAAATCCTCAAACATTAGTAAAATTATTCCAATAAATATTTATATTCTTCAGAATAAATTATTTACTAATGGTGATGGTGGGAAAATATGCATAATTATAATTCGCCTAACTCTTTCATACTCCCCGAAGATCTAACCACCATTGCCATTCATGCTTATAGCACTGGTGGGGTTATGAAGAAAGCAATGGGGGTAAAGACAATAAGAACAGGCAAGTACGGCCTTTATTTTATTGAACCGCAGCCTAATACAAACGCAAAGGAAATAGCAAATGCAATCCTTGGCTTGGATGGTGTTGTAGAAGTTCAGATAACAAGCGGCTCAGCAGGCTATGTTGTAACAGCTAAGAAGGATGAGAGCGAGGCATTAGAGAAATTCATAAAGAGGAATGCATTGAGAAGCAGGTATCTGGAGAGCCATTATGTAATGTATAAGAGGTGAGCTGATGTTTTTTGACAAGCTTAGAAAGCATAATGTGCATGAAAGGAATAATGAGAACAGGCCTGTAAAGCTAATAAAGACAGGCTACAATACATGGCAGATTGTTTATGCTGATTAATATGGCTATAGAAGAACTTGATTATATGCAAGAAAAGGATAAGCAGTTAAGCAATAGCACGCTTTTCGAGCTTATTATGAAAAAATCAAAGAATAAGAATGAATACAAAAAGTATGCTGAATTAGTTGGCATGCTAATGCTCAGCTATAACAAAAGGCTTGGCAGCATGAGCGCTGCAGAAAAGGCGGTTTACGACCTTATAAATGAATCAAACAGTGTAAATGATTTGGTTATGCATTACAATGCATTAAAGGAAGAGGAAAAGGCGAATGCAGATAAGAGCACAGAGAATGCAAAGGCAAGGATTGCAAACATGCTGCTTAATGATTACAAGCGCAGGTTTGGGGAGGGAAAGAAGGAAGCATACAATGTTCTTGTGCTTCAAAGCTGGATTAACAAGGTAGAAGGCATAAATGAACTAACCATATTGATGGATAACATACTAAACGTAAGGGACAAGCTAGGCAATTCATGGGATTATGAAGTGCATATAATACCACTTCTTGTTGAAAAAGCCTTCTCAACTGATGAACTCATGGATTACACTAATGCTATAACAAACCTGATAGTAGGACTTGGCAAAAAGCTGAAGGATAGCTACCTTGCTGTTATGACAGGAGTAAAGGTATTGGAATATGCAAACTCACCGGCCGTGATTAAGAGTTATATAAGAGACATGGTCAAGGAGAATAACAAAAAGATAGACCAGTTGAATACGCAGCTTGCAATGATAAATTCAAATACAATTTCAAAGGTTAAGAATGTTGCGAAGATAAGGGCGCTAAACCAGCAGATTGTTGAACTTCACTTGCTAAACGAAGAATTGATGAATGGAATTGATCCAAAGGAACTCATGCTAGAAGGAACAAAGAGGTAGAGAAGGCACTTCCCCACTCCAGCTTTCTCACCTCTTCTCCTTTTTTTCTTTTATTTTATTTGACTACTGCTTCGCTCTGTTCTCTCATGAATTGCTGGAGATAAAATTTACTTCCAGTGCCTTTTCCTGTTAAGCCACTTCCTTTCCAGCCCACAAATGTGTGGAATCCAACAATAGCACCTGTTGTTGCGCTGATTTCCCTGTTTACATATAGAACGCCAGCTTCGATCTTGTCTATAAACTCTTTTATCTCACTCTTCTTCTTGCTGTAGAAGCCTGCTGTAAGGCCATATTCTACATCATTTGCCATCCTTATTGCATCATCTAACTTCTTGTATGTTGTAATCACAAGGAAAGGTAAGAAAAGTTCCTCGTGGAAGAGCCTATTTTCATGGCTTATCTCAACAAGCGTGGGCTCGACATAATAGCCATTTAGTGGCAGCTTAACATCATTGCCGCCATATATTATTGTTCCATTTTTCTTTGCTTCCTCTACCGCTTCGATGAATCGCTGGTGTGCCTTCTCACTTATAAGCGGGCCCATGTATACATCTTTTTCTAATGGATTTCCTATCTTGAAAGACCTCATCTTCTCAACAAGCTTGCTTATAAATGCTTCCTTAACAGACTCATGCACATAAACTCTCGAGCATGCACTGCACTTCTGCCCGTCAAAGCCAAATGCTGCACTCGCTATGCCTGTTGCTGCTTCATCAAGATCAGCATATTTTGAAACGATAGCCGGATTTTTGCCCCCCATTTCTACTATAAATACCTTCTGCAAGCCATTGCTATAGTTCTTTGCTATCATGCTCATGCCCGTAGCTCTTGAACCTGTAAAGACTATACCGCTAACCTTTTTGCTCATAACGATCTCATCGCCAACCTCTGAGCCAGGGCCTGTTATGTAATTGAACACCCCGTCTGGCACGCCAGCTTCTTTGAATATTTCATAGATTTTAAGGCCTGTAAGCATTGACATGTTATCTGTTGAAGAAGGCTTGAATACAACTGTATTACCTGTTATTAATGCACCTGTGCTCATGCCAACCGAGATGGATATTGGAAAGTTGAATGGTGCTATAACGCCAAAAACACCGTAAGGCTTCATCGCTATTGTAACCTGCTCTTCCTTTCCTGGAGCACCTTGAAAGCCTGCATGCACTTTAGCAGAACTTCCTGGAAGCTTTACACGCCTTATATAGCCCTTATTCCTCTCCATCTCAAGTGCATAATATCTTAAAAAGTCGATTGCTTCATCTACCTCGCCAACTGATTCATATCTTGTCTTGCCGTTTTCTATGCTTAGTATTGCTGCAACATTGAACTTTTCCCTAGCGAATATGTCTGCAGCTTTTCTAAATATCGCAACCCTTTCCTTATAATCCTTTTCCTTCCATTCTGAAAATGCGGCAAGTGCTGCATCTATTGCTTGCTGTGCATGCTCCCTTTTGCCCTTCTGGAACCTTCCTATAAGTCTCTTGTCTATCGGCGAATACTCAACAAGCTCCTCATTCGCATAAACCTCTTTTCCACCTATATACATTGGAAATCTCTTGCCAAGCACTTCCTTGCTTGCCCTTTCAACAGCCTCATCAAAAAGCTTATCGAATTCATCTTCTTTTCCGGCTTCAACAAACCTTCTATAAGTAAACTCATTCTCAAACTTCTGCATTAGCTCACCGCACATATAAGGAATTAAAAGAATTTATTTCTATTTGCAAATTTTATTGCATTACTTACAAATGCTGGCTCACACCCTCTATAAGGAGCTGCATCATGTGTTAAGAGAAGGCGAGCGAAAGAAAAACTATTTATTATTTTCATGAGCTTATCTTTACAGTGGCGACCATGCAAAAACTGCTGGAGATACAGATAGAGACTAAAGATTCAAAGATAGATCTAGAGCACTTTGTAAGCGAAGGTACTTGGAAGGACCTGCTTATAGAGCTTGTAAGGAAGAACGAGCTAGATCCTTGGAATGTTGATATTATAGAAATAGCTGATAAGTATATAGAAGCGGTGAAGGAGCTTAAGGTACTTGATCTTAGAATTCCAGCCAACATTATACTTGCTGCATCTATCTTGCTCCATTTCAAGAGCGAGGCGCTTTATCTTGAGCTCGAAGGCAAGCAAGAGAATGAGGAAGTTGCTGAAGAGCCAACCCAACGCATTATTCCAGAGATTCCTCAGCTCTCGTTCAGGCTCAGGCTCCCTCCAAAAAGGAAGATAACACTTGCAGAGCTTATACAGGCACTTGATGAAGCAATGAAAATAAAAGAGGTAAAGGAGCAGAGGAGAAGCGAGGTCTTTACTTTGCCTATAAAGTTTGAGAACAAGGATATTGAGCTTGAGCTCAGCAGGGTTTTGCATGAAATAAAAATGAGTGTGGATAAGAAAGGCATGACCACATTTTCTTCTTTGGCAAAGGTCTCAAAAAGCAATGATATACTTGTCGACCTTTTTGTGCCACTCTTATATCTTGCAAATAGGGGAAAGATCATGCTTTTACAGGAGCAGTTCTTCGGCGAGATAATAATAGTGCTGGGCCGATTGAATGGATGAGGGAGATTACAAGAAGCTTATAGAAGCAACACTATTCATGTCACAGAATGCACTTAGTGCAAGCGAGATAGGCAATATAATAGGCTTAGCCAGCATAGGCAAGGTAGAGGAATTGCTAAAAGCACTTGCAAAGGAATATAACGAGAGGGATACTGCGCTTGAGGTGATGGAGATAGGAGGCAAGTACATGCTAACCCTTAAGGAACCCTATGCAAGCAAAGTAAGCTCACTCGCCAGCGGGCCGGAGATAAGCAAAGGGGCTCTTAGGATACTAGCTTATATAAGCAAGAATAATGGCGCACTTCAGAGCGAGCTTGTAAAGATATTTGGAGAGACTGTTTATGCATATGTAAAAGAGCTTGTCTCAAAAGAGTTTATAGAAGCAAAAAGAAGCGGAAGAAGCAAAAAGCTCTATACAACAATGAAATTTAAGGAATATTTTGCAGTACCCGCGTAGAAGATTTCTCTTTTTTAACCTCTAACTTAGGCTCCTCGAGATAGCTCTTTACTATTATACAATTATTTTCAGCTCTTAAAGAAAAGTACAAACCATTTTTCTTTATATCTCTGCTGCTAAACTCGATGCCACTAATCTTCTTACCGAAATGGATCGTTTCGCCAACGCCTAATAGCCTTTGAATGTCAGCCTCAAAGTCTAAGATTTTATATTTATCTTTTGCATCGACACGCTCTACTTGTATGCATCTTCCACCTCCACATATCTTAATCCTTTCGCCCTCATTCAATTTTATTCTTACAGCCTCTTCGTAATCTAAAGTATATGACCTATGCAGTTTTTTCAGCTCAGAAATAGACTCAGCAATGCCCATAACACCACAATCGGGTTAAGAGGCTAAGAGGTATAAAAAGCTTGCGGCCAATGAAAGAAAGTATAAAAACCTTCTAAAATAGAGGAAGGTATAAAAAGCTTGTTTCCTGCTCAGTAGCTTGGGTGAGATTCTTCAATACCTTCAATCTTATTAAGGTAAAGTGCAGCGACGAAGAGATATGATGAAAGCCTGTTGATGTATCTTATTATCTCGCTGTTTACCTTATACTTCCTCGAGGCACTGACTATATCGCGCTCTGCCCTTCTTGCAATCGCCCTAGAAAATTGTAAATGCACCGCACCCTCTCCGCCCCTTGGAAGTACAAATTTCCTTAGTTCGCCAACCACCTCTGCAAGATCATCTATTTCCTTCTCGAGCCTTTCAACAAGCTCTGGGCCAAGGCCCTTTACTTTATTTTTTGTTAGCGTACATGCAAGGTCAGCACCAAGAATGAAAAGATCATTCTGTATGTTATCAAGTTCTTTTCTAACTTTCTCATCGTGTACATAGAATAGTGCAATTCCAATGCTACTATTAAGCTCATCCACAGAGCCTATAGCTGCAAGTAGTGGGTCATCTTTTGGCACATTGCTATAGTTCATTAGACTTGTCGTACCTTTGTCACCATTGCCTGTATAAAATTTCATGTGATCAATATAAAATAGGTAACTAATATTTAAAATAATATTTACCAATTTTAGATTTGAAGAGGGGCCTGTAGTCGAGTGGTAAGACGCCTCTTTCACAGAGAGGAGATCCGGAGTCCGATTCTCCGCGGGCCCATCTGTAACATTTTTTGAGGATTTAATCGAACTAGCCCTTTTCAGGCTAGTTTAGTTTATCTTTATTATTTTTCATGTTTAAACATATAACATATATAGCATGAGTTTATGCCAGTTTATTTAGAATCAGAGGTTCCAGATTCCCTACTTGCCAAGAAAAAAGCAGTAATAGCAGATTTAGATGGAACTATTGCTGAAAGCAAGCTACCAGTAGATAGTGAAATGGCTGAAATATTGGTAAAGCTTACAAGCCACATTCCTCTTGCTATAATCGGTGGCGGCAGTTATGAGACGTTTTCGAAGCAGCTGATAAGCAAGCTGCCTAGCAATAGCGATTTATCTAACCTCTATTTGTTCCCTACAAACGCCACTGCTTTCTTCTCTTTTTCGCACGGAACTTGGAACAAGGTATACGAGCTTGCGCTCAGCACAGAAGAAAAAGAGCGTATAATTACTGCACTTAGAAAGGTTATAGATATGTTTGATTTTGCAAGGCCGCCAAAGCTCTTTGGTCCTCAAATCGAAGATAGACAAACCCAGATCACCTTCTCTGCACTAGGGCAAAACGCACCGATAGAAGAGAAGCGCTTATTCGATCCTGATTTTGAAAAGCGCAAGCTAATGAAGAGAGAGCTTGAAAAGCTTATACCAGAATTTGAAATAAGACTTGGGGGAATGACATCGATTGATATTACAAGAAAAGGGATAGACAAGTCATATGGAATTAGAAAGATAGCAGAGCAGTTGAAGTACAAAATTGATGATATGCTATACATCGGTGACGCCCTTTTCGAGGGTGGCAATGACTATGCAGCGATAGGCACAGGCATAGACTGCGTGCAAGTGCACAGCGTAGCTGATACCAAAAGGCTTCTAATGCGTATAATTACTGATAAAGAATAAAGGCGTTATAAGCGCCTTATGCTTAAAGCTACACCATTTAACAATTGATTTAGCCTTAGCCTGCTTGCCTCAGCTTGTGTTATTCTATATTCGCTTTCTTTCAGTGCTATTATCTCGCCGCGCTTTATGCCAAGAACTCTTATTGTGATCTCTAGATCTGAAAGCTTCTCTTCTAAGCTTGCACTCTGGATAACATAGGTATTGAACATCTCTCCATTGCCTATAATCTCCTTGTACTTTTTACTGCTCGGCTCTAGCAATATAAACTTGTGTTCCTTGTCCTCTTTAGGTATGTTAAGCTTTGAAAGATCAAGCAGCTCTGCACTTCCCTTTATTCCGCGTCTCTTTGCTATTTCCTCTACAGCTTTTTTCTGCAGTTCTGTGTTTATTCTTTCTAGCTCTTCTACTGTTGCAAATTTTTCTCCTCTAAATTTATCTACAAGCACCTCTCTAGCCAGATCCAATTTTAGCTCGCCGCTCAATGCCGCTGCAACGCTCTTCATAGCACCGCAGTCTGTATGTGTTATTACCCTTATTTCAGTAATATTCTCATCATTTAGTAATGAATCTATTGTATTCCTCACTGCATAGAGATTTGCTCCAGCGTTTCTAAGAAAGATTGTATTGCCATCGTTTAGCGAGTCAAGGTATTCATTTAACCTTCTATCCATGCATGAGAGCACAAGTTTCATTGCCTCACCTAAAACATAGAATAATAGAATTTTCCCTTCTAATTTATAAACGATATGGTAGACGATTCAAAGGAGAGAAAAAGCGATGAAGATATTGAAACATTGAAAAGATATAACCAGTTATATCTAGAGATAATAATGCGCTACAAAGAGTATATAGAAGAAAATGAGAACCTTTATGTTGCCGAACTGCCTAAGCTAATAACACCTGATAATGAGAGCGTTGTAGGCTTGGCTAACAAGATAAAGAGCCAATTTCCTATCTATAACTATAATGAGAATTTTCCAGATGCGGTAAGAATTGCCTACAGCTATGTAAAAGATAATATTCTTCTTGTAAACCTGCCCATACAATTCTGGCTTAAGCCCGAAGAAGTAATAAGATGTGGTGCCGGAGATATTTTTGATAAGGCTACACTCCTTTGCAGCCTAATTATAGCGCTTGGCAACGTTTCTACAAAACTTATCATAAAGGTAGAAGAGAATGAGAGGGAATTTGTTGTTTATTCTGAGTTTAACAATGGTATAATAGCTGTCGACCTTGAAAGAGGTGTTAAAGAATATAAGAGTAGAGAAGAATTGTTAAAGGCAATGGGAGTATACAAAGAAAACGAGGAGATGAATGTGTATGAGTTCAATGACAAGATGTATAATTCAATAATCTAGAAGGTCTCCACTCTAGGCCAGTTTATCTGCTCCTGCGTTGTAGCTATTTCTTCTGTACTTTTTGAAAGCCTGCTATATGACAATGTTCCTATAGTAAGAAATGCTATCAAGCTAACTGCTAGAAGATAAGCTGAGTTCATAGTAAGGTATTCATAGCTGACTATAATGAGTATGAATGCATTTATCGCCCAGCTTAAATAAAACCATCTATTGCTCTTCCCAAATAGCATAAGACCAGCAAGCGCCGAAAAGATTACAACTAAAAGATTTATGAATGAAAGGCCGTAGCTATAAGTAAGAGTGTTTAGAAAGCCAACAAACCCAACACTGCCTATATAATTAACAAGGAATTTTGCTTGAGGATATATGAAATAGCCCATTATCGCTGCGTTTACAAGCAGGAAAAAGCTTGAGACAGCTACAAACGAATTAAATCTTATTTCTTTTAAATTGGGTGCCTGGCCAGCTACCTTATCTATGTCTTCAAGACAGTAGAAAGCACCATTATACTCAACCAAATCAGCATAGCAGAATGGTCTTTTACAATAATTACATATCGCATATGCGGGCCTCCAAGGATGATTCACGCACACCATGCCTTTTGCAGCTTCAATGCTTTCCCTCTCTATTTTTGTATATTTTTTAGTGGCTTTTTCTTGCACCTCTTTTTGTATGGGTGGGGTTAGGAGTGGGAAGTTCATCTCCTCTTTTTCCTCAGGAGTTGGTATATTTGCAACATTCAAAACTTCTCCCTTTGCTACCCCAACCTTAGGCTGGGCAAAGGGTTGCTCAATCTTTGGCTGCACCTGCTTTGCTTGTGTCTGTGCCTGAATCTGAGATTGTGGCACTGGTTGTTGCTGTGGCTGCGGTGCTGCGCTAGGTCCTACTTGTGGCTGAGGCTTTGGCTGGGGCTGTGCAAATTTTTTGCTTGGAGCAGTAGCTGTTGTAGTCATCCCCCGAAGCTTAAAGATAAGAAGCTCATTGGGGTCAACAACCACTTTTACACCTCAAACGCCCTTCTTTCTTTCTAACATTTCTTTTTTCTTTTCAAATATCTTAGCATGCTTTGCACAGCTGATGCAGTAGTAAACCTTTCTTCGCTCGAAGAACTTAACATCATTTCCTGTATGTGTTTCTGTGTCAAACCTTATTATCTTTTCAAATACTACTGCCTTGCTTCTTGGAATTTTTCTTCCACAGTTCTCACAAGTAACTAGCGGTTCTTTTCCTCTCAATAAAACACCTTTCTTACTTTTTACTTTGTCTATTTAAGTTTATATATCTTCCTAAGCTGGCAGCCTTCCACGAATAAATTCATGAGCTTTCTGCTATGCATTCTATAAACGCGATAATAAAACCAATTATTCTTAAAAATTAAGAATGCTAGCAAAAGATTATTAAAATTGCTTTGAGCTTTAAATTTGGTGATGTTTTGAAGATCTATATTATAGGAGATAATGCTGATGAAATTGATAACGCTGTTGAGATAATTTCTAATAAGAACGCGGATATAGGTGTTATAGCAAAAGAGGTAAGCAACAGTGAGCAGCTAAGTAAGGAGGTTGCTAATTCAGTAGGCAAAGGCTATGTTGCATTGCTTGTTAATGATCCGGTAGGAGCAAATATAAACTTAAATAAGCTCCAGAATGTTAATGCAGTGCCTTGCAGCAGCAAAGAAGATGTATTCGCAGCAAAGAAGAATAATGCAAACGCAATAATAATAAAGGATTTCTCGAAGAAAGAAGAGATATTATCTGCGCTTATAGAATATACTAGTGAGAGAAAAGAAGAAAAGCCTAGAAAAAGAAGAATTGAAAGACTAAAAGAAGTTAAAGAGGTTGAAGGAGATGAAGCAACAGAAAGTAAAGGTGAAGAATTAAGCAAAGAAAGCGATAAAAATGAAGAAACTGAAGCAGCTTCAGAGAGCGAAGAGAGTGGAGCTAGTGACGAAGGTGAAGAAGCAGGTGGTGAAGAAAAGGAAGCTAAGCATAGAAAAGGTTTCTTTGGAAACATAAAGGATGCACTTGGAATAATTGACAAAAAGGGTGATTAGATAGATCTTAGCTGCAAAAAGATAACAAAGCTCATATTGCCTGCAATAAGGGCTGCTGTTGCTGAAGAGCTCAGCAGCAAATATAATTATACACAGGAGGAAATTGCAAGCTCATTGGGTATTGTACAGGTTGCGGTTAGCAAGTATCTTAATAAAAAGTATTCTAGCAAGATAGCAAAACTCAAGAATTACATAAAAGAGAAAGGGCTTGCAGAGGATATTGTAAAAAGTATAATTGACAAGCAGGAAAAGGAAAAAATAGAAAATAAGATAAATTTGCTTTGTGAAAATAAAGAATTGCTCTCTTTTGCTGAATAGCTGAAATAATTATAATTGGTGAGAAAAATGGTTGAAGAATTAGATCCGTTTGTTATAGCACAGAAGCAGCTTGATACAGCTGCCGAAGTTATGGGCCTTGACAAGCAGGCACATTCAATTCTTAGAGAACCTATGCAGACTGTCATAGTTAATATACCAGTAAAGATGAGAGATGGTACCACAAAAAGCTTCACAGGCTTTAGAGTACTTTATAACAATGCTAGAGGGCCTGGAAAGGGTGGTATAAGATATCATCCTGAGGAAAACCTTAGTACCGTTAAGGCGCTTGCGGCATGGATGACTTGGAAGACAGCTCTTGCAAACCTTCCATATGGTGGTGCAAAAGGAGGAATAATATGTGATCCAAAGAGCATGAACGAACAGGAACTTGAGAATCTATCACGTGGCTATATAAGGGCGATAGCAAACTTCATAGGCAAAGATGTTGATATACCGGCACCTGATGTATATACAACACCACAGATAATGGCATGGATGATGGATGAGTATAGCAAGATAAAAGGCTATAATGAATTTGGAGTTATAACAGGAAAGCCCTTAGAAGTGTGGGGCAGCGAAGGCAGAAGTGATTCAACAGCTATGGGAGGCATGTATGTAATGAGAGAGGCCGCAAAGATGCTTGGCATAGATCTTAAGAAGGCAAAGATAGCCATACAGGGTTTTGGCAATGCTGGCATGTACACATACACGCTCTCAAAGAAACTCTTTGGAGCAAATGTTGTTGCGGTAAGCGATTCAAAAGGAGGTGTTTACAGCGAAGAAGGATTAGAGCTGGAGAAGCTCATAAAGACAAAGCAGGAAACTGGAAGTGTAGAAAATTATGAAGGTGGTAAAAAGATAACAAACGAGGAGCTTCTTGAGAGCGATGTAGATATTCTTATACCTGCAGCTATAGAAAACCAGATAAGAGCAGATAATGCAGACAGGATAAAGGCTAAGATTGTTCTTGAACTTGCTAATGGACCAGTAACCCCAGAAGCAGACAATATACTATTTGAAAAAGGTATACTCGACCTGCCTGATTTCTTAGTCAACAGCGGTGGTGTAATAGGTTCATACTTCGAATGGGTACAGAATATAGGTGGCTATTATTGGAGCGCAGAAGAGGTATATAGCAAGCTAGACAAGATAATAACAAAATCATTCTATGACACTATCGCTACGCAGAAGAGCTACGCTGAAAAAGGCGTGAAGATAAGCCCAAGAACAGCGGCATATATAATAGCTGTAGACAGAGTTGCAAAAGCGATGAAAGCAAGGGGTTGGTATTAGATTTTTTGCTTTATTTTCTTCTTTTCTTAAAGAACTTTAAAAGCTCTTCAACGCTCATTGTGTTTATAACTTCTTCTTTTCTAACCCAGCCACGCCTTGCTGTTCCTATGCCATAGCGCATATAATCAAAATGTGATAGCCTATGAGAATCTGTGCCAATTTCATACATAAGCCCATAAGCCCTAGCCTTTAATATACCCTCATCGTTCAGGTCAAGCCTGTTTGGAAAAGCGTTTATCTCCATTACCACATTATTTGCCTTAGCAACTTCAAAAACCTTGTCAAAATCAAACTGTATAGGATCTCTTTCACCTATAAGCCTATTTGTTGGATGCGCCAGTATGTCAATATATCCGGATTCCAGAGCTTTTATAATACGTTTAGTCATACTTTCCTTGTCCATGTTTAGATAATTGTGCACAGCGCCTATTACATAGTCCATCTTCTCAAGCGTTTCTTTTTTAAGGTCAAGCGAGCCGTCTTTTAGTATATCTACCTCTCCGCTTTTTAGTATTCTTATCTTGGGATACTTCCTTGCAACATTATCCAGATATTCAAAGTATTTCAAAAACTCCTTATCGTTCATGCCGTTTGCAACATGCTCGCTCTTTGTATGGTCAGCGAAGCCAATATAGCTGTAGCCACGCTTAATCGCCTCTTCAACTACCTCTTCTACACTGTTTGCACCGTCGCTAAATTTTGTATGTGTGTGGAGATCGCCTCTAATATCGCTTGTCTCTACAAGCTTAGGCAGCTTGTGCTCAAGAGCAAGCTCTATTTCTCCTCTTGCCTCGCGCATCTCTGGCTCTATATACTGCATGCCGAGCTTTTCGTAAACATCCTTTTCTTCTTTACCAGCAATCATCTTACCCTTTGAGTCAAAGAGCCCATACTCGTTTAGTTTGTAGCCTTTCTTCACCGCTATCTTCCTTACCTCAATTCCATGCTCTTTGCTGCCAGTAAAGTATTGAAGTGCTGCACCAAAACTTTTATCCTCGACAACTCTGACATCGCAGCTTAAACCTATCTTTAGCCAGACTGTTGTTTTTGTTGGGCCTTTTACGGTTGTGCTCTCCACTTCTGGCAGCTTTGTTACAAAATCCATTACCTCAAGCGCTTTATTAGAGGTTACAAGTATATCCAAATCTCCTACAGTTTCGCGCATCCTGCGTGTTGAACCAGCGATTACCGCCTTAGAAACAAGTCCTGAAGCTAAAAGCTTGGCTATAATTCTTTCAGCCTCTGGCAAAGCTATGCCGAGAAGCATACGCTTGCTTGTCTCTTCAAGCATGGCTATTCCTTTAGCTATCTCGCTCTCACTCTTTTCGCCAAAGCCCTCGAGCTTGCTTATTTTATGCTCTTCAACTGCTTTTTTTAAATCTTCAAGATTTTTAACGCCAAGCTCCTTGTAGAGCTTGTATATCTTCTTTGATCCAAGGCCCTGAATGCTAGAAAGAGTCTTAAAGTCAATAGGATACTTTTTCTTCAGCTCCTCGTATTTTGTAATCTTACCTGTTTCTACAAACTCCCTTATTCTATCCGCAAGACCTTTGCCTATCCCAGGCAACTTCTGAAGCCCTTCAATGCCTTCTTTCTTTAGTATATCTCCAACATCCTCTTGCAGAGTACCTATTGTCAAGGCAGCCTTCCTGTATGCCCTTACCTCAAATGAGCGTTCCTCGCCCTCGAGCTCAAGCATATCAGCTATTTCATTAAAGATCTCTGCTATTTGCTTGTTGTACACATTATTAATTTTAATAAAAAATTAGATAAATCTATCACGCCAAAATGGAAAAGTTATTATTTATGTTTCTGCATTAGCTTATTAGGAGAGCAAAATGGAAATCAATAGCAGGATCGGAAGTAGAAAGGCACAAAGCGCAATGGAATACTTAATGACATATGGCTGGGCTATTCTAATCATAGGGATTGTTCTTGCCGCAATGTTCCAGATGGGGCTTTTTAACCCAAGCAAATATGTCACTGACACATGTACACTCCCTTCCGGGCTCACATGCGGTTCGTTCTTCCTTTATCCAAACGGCTTACTTACAGTATCGATAGGGAATGGCCTTCAAGACCCGATAAATGTAACAGCAATAGGTTGCTCCCAGAATAAGACAATTACTAATATGCAAATACCTTATAACCCGCCATCAAACCAGATTTACGTGCCAATAGGAGGAAGCCGCACCTTTAACATTAATTGCATGGGTGCATCAAACTTAGCGCCTGGACAGCTTTACACAGGATACTTAGTGATAAATTATACAGATGATGTTACCCTCTTTCCGCAAACAGTCTTTGGAAGGATTGCGATAAAGATTTCATAATGAACTATGCAAATATGCATCGAATAGAAAAGTATTTTATTTTATTTATCGATATAATATTACCCTAGGGTGTTTGTATGGATGACTTGCTTAATGCTGCGATGCAGGGTGCTGATGAAAGTGACCTGTTCAAGCCAAGAATTGCTGTTGCTGGAGTTGGCGGCGGCGGGAACAATACTGTAAATAGGCTTAGTACCCTTGACATAAAAGGAGCAAGCCTATATGCATTCAATACTGATTCCAAGCACTTGAATATGCTTAATCCTTCTATAAAGAAGCTTACGATAGGCTATTCTATAACCCACGGTCTAGGCGCTGGAGGTTTTCCAGACATTGGCGAAAAAGCTGCAGAGATAAGCAGAGATGAGATTAGCTTATTGCTTAAAGATACGAACATGCTCTTCCTATGCGCTGGAATGGGTGGTGGCACGGGAACAGGTGCTGCGCCTGTTGTAGCGAGAATAGCGAAGGAGAACGGCGCAATAGTAATAGGCATAGTAACGCTACCATTTGCATTAGAAAAAGTAAGATTTGAGGTTGCGAGAAAAGGGATAGAGAAGTTAAGGCAGAATGTTGATACGCTGATTGTTATAGATAACCAGAGGCTCGTTAGCTTGTATCCAAATCTTGCGATAGAACAAGCTTTTATGCTTGCCGACGAGATAACCGCAAGGGCTGTGCGTGGCATTACAGAAACAATAACACAGCCAAGCTTAATTAACCTGGATTTTGCAGATGTAAGAGCTATAATGAGCGGTGGCGGAATATCGATGATAAGTGTTGGCAGCGCACAGGGGCCTGACAGAGTAAATGAGGTTGTCAGGGATACACTCAAAAATAAGCTCCTTGATGTTAACTATGAAGGGGCTACAGGCGTTCTTCTCCACATAACTGGCGGACCAGACATGACATTGGGAGAAGCAAATGAGATAGGGACAAAGTTGACTGAATTCGTATCGCCAAATGCAAACGTTACGTGGGGCGCAAGACTCGACAACGAATACCAGGGAAGGGTTGAGGTGATAGCAATCTTCACGGGCGTTACAAGTCCTTCCATATTTGGCAAAAAGAGCGAAAATGAGGGCGAAGACTTAGGCCTCGGATACATCTAATTTTATTTTTTAGTTATTCTCTTTCTCCTTATCACAGAGTTATAGAAAGGCTTATAAATATGTTTATACAAATAAAAATCTAATCTCCTTTTTTGGTGATGCTAATGGGTTTCCTAAAGGAAAAAGATATAAAATATATAAAGGATTTGTTCGAGAAGAACCTAAGCGGAGATGTGAATCTTATCCTCTTCGTAGATACGCCAGACAAGTGCCAATACTGCAAGGATACTGTCGAGCTTCTTACAGAGCTTGCAAATATTAACCCAAAGCTAAAGCTTACAGTATATGATATAAACAAAAACCAAAAAGAAGCGAAATTCCTAGGTGTAGATAAGACGCCAGGCCTTGTCATAGGTGGAAAGAAGATCTATAATGTTTATTATTTCGGCATACCAGCGGGGCATGAGTTTGCAGCCCTTCTAGAAGATATTGTTGATGCCTCAAACGGAATAACAAGGCTTTCAGATGCAACGAAAGAGAAGCTAAAGTCAATAAAGGAGCCTATAGAGATAAAGGTGTTTGTAACACCAACATGCCCTTACTGCCCCAGAGCGGTTAGGACAGCGCACCAGTTCGCAATGGAGAATGATAAGATAAAGAGTGCAATGATAGAGGCTATGGAGTTCTATGACCTTGCAAACCAATACAGTGTTATGGCGGTTCCAAAAATAGTAATAAATGATGATGTTTCTTTTGAGGGTGCACTTCCGGAAGAGAATTTCTTAGAATATGTACTTTCTGCAGTCAAAAGCAGTTAAAGCTCCTCTACTACTGTGCCGCCATGTGCGGCCTTGTCCCTGCTCAGCACATATGTTTTTGAGCTTGAAGCCTGTTTTAGAGCCTCGTCGTGGGTTATAAGAAATATCTGGTCTATTATTCTTGGCAACGTCTCATTGAAGATGTGTATAAACTTAGCTATCCCCTGCTCATCTATATTGTGGGTTGGTTCATCAAGGATTAGCCATTTAAGATTTGGAACAAGCACAAGCGCAAATGCAACTCTCATCGCAAGGCATGCGATGCTTCTTTCCCCACCACTAGCTATGTTCTCAACAGGCCTCCACTCCGGAACACCATTCCTTATTATCTTAACCTCTAAAGTATAATCATCTTTTCCAGCGTTTAGCCTTATGTCAACATAATCACCATAAGGGTATAGCTCCGGCCATAATTCACTCATTATATGATTTATAGAATCAATCAGTCTAGACCTTAATGCACCTTGTGTTTCTGAAAGCGCGTTCTTGAATCTCAATAACTCTTCAGCCGCATGCTTCTTCTGCTCTGCATCTCTTATTATACCTTCAACATGAGTTAGCATTTCGCTCTTGTCATTTATCTCCTTGATCTTTTCATTCACAGCCTTCTCGTTCGCTTTAATGCTGGCATCTATAGAGCTTAGCATAGCGCTAATGCTCGTGTATTCCTTTTGCTTTTCTTCTATAAGCTTGTCGTTTACACTTTTTGAAAGCTCATCTATCTCTGCCTTCTTAGCATTTATTGCTTCTCTAAGCTTTTGCGCCTCGCTCTTATATTTGCTTAGATTCTCTGCTTCTTTTCTACTTTCTTTTAACTTTACCAGCTCTGCTGAAAGCTCGTTTACTTCTTCGCTAAGCTTTTCCTTATTTGCACCTGCCTCTTTCTCACTCTTTTTCCTTAGCTCAAGCTCATCTTTGCTCTTTGCAAAAGATTCATCTATGCCAGCATAGCCTTTAAGCTTTTCATTCGCAACGAGCATTGCATTGAACTCTTCACTAAGCTTCTTGAATGCTGTTCGCTCGTTTTCTATAAGTGCGCTTATTCTCTTTATCTCATCCTCTGACTCGCTTAAAATTTTTTTCTTGCTTTCTAGAAGCTTAATCCTAAGCTCCTCGCTCAGCTCTCTTTCGCACACAGGACATTTGCTTATGTGCTTTGAAAGATCTTCTATATACTTGCCCATCTCCTCTTTTCTCGACTTGGCTGATGCAAGCTCTTTTTCAAGCTTCTCAATCTGTTCTTCTTTCTCTTCTTTCGCCTTAGCATAATTGTCTATATTCTTCAATTTCATTTTTTCTATTAGCGAGTCGCGCTCCTTTATCTGCTCGTCAAGTTTTCTTAGCTCATTCTCTAACCTGGCAACAGCCCTGCTCTCTTCAAGCTCTTGTTGCTCTGCCTTCTTGAGCTCAGTCTTGAGCCTTTCTAGCTTATTAGATACAGAGCTTATCTTTGGCTCAAGCTCCTCTGGCTTTAAGCCCATCTCCTCTATCTTTTTTATCTCTCTTTCATCAAAGCTAAGCGTCGATTCTAAGCCCTTAAGCTCCTTCTCCAAGCTTATCTTCTTTGCATTCTTCTCCTGAAGCTCTTTAAGCTCCTTCTCAACCTTTTTGAGCTTTTCAGCAAGTTCTAGCCTTTTAGAGATAAGCTCCTCGCCATCTTTTTTGAGCTTAGCAAGTTCATCTTTTGCAACGCTAAGCTGTTCATTAAGCTTCTTTATGTCAAAATTGGCTGCATTAGCTTCTTGCTGCGATGCTAGGTCTTTGATCCTGTTTATAAGGCTTGTAACATTATCTTCTGCAATTGCAAACTTGTCAAGGCCGAGAAGCTCATCGATCACATCTTTCCTCTCACTGCTCCTTAGCTCAAGGAAGTAATCAAGATTGTTCTGCTCAGAGTATATCGCCCTTGAAAAAAGGTCGTAGTCCATCTTAAGAAGGCTCTCTATATATTCATTAACACGCTGAGGCTGTGACTGCATGAGAGAGCCATTCTTTGATATTTTTGCTGTTGCACTACCTGCCAGCTCAAGCCTTCTCTCTATAATATACTCATTCCCATCTAAGCTTAGCCCAAGCTTCACCTCAGCGTAGCTTTCTTGCACAGGCACATTCTTGATGATATCATTTACGCCAACGCGCCTATGCTGCAAAGCCGGGAATGTGCCAAAGAGGGCATAAGAGATTGCATCCATAACTGAGCTTTTGCCTGCACCCATCTGCCCTACAAGCACATTTGTACCTTTAGCAAAGTTAAGCATTGTATGCTGGTGCGTCTTCCAGTTTTTAAGCTCGATAAACTCAATCATCAGTTAAAATACGCGATTTAGATTTAAATATTAGTGTCTAAGTAGCGTTGAGATTCTGCGAAGAGAATGACTAAACCTACTCTATGTAGCTAGCCGTTAGCATGTGCGGCAAAGTTAAAAGTTATATAGTGTACTATATAAGATTAGACAAAAGTTATATAGTGTAGGTTCTGATATTGCCCACATTATCCGCTCAGCATCAAATGCCTTAGGGGATAAGTATTTAAAAATTCAGAATTAATATAATACTACAAATCCTGTGATTTTATGAGTCAGTTTGGCGTGCAGTATCATGGACCATCGAAAAGGAAGTCTTCTGGGAACGGAAAACTCAAGATTAAGAATAGAGACAAGAAGAGACACGAGGTAGGGGGCTACTTCATAGCAACAAGATTAAGCGAAGCGAATGTAATAAAGAAGGTAAGAACAAGGGGCGGCAGGAAAAAGGACAAGCTTAAAAATGCAGGCTATGCCAATTTGCTTGTCGATGGTTCTTACAAAAAGGTTAAGATAAAGGGTGTTATAGAGTCAAAAGATAACAGAAACTTCGCGAGGCTTAATATAATAACAAAAGGTACAGTTATAGACACAGAGCTTGGCAAGGCAATTGTTACAAATAGGCCTGGAAAAGAGGGCTTTATAAACGCAAAGCTGGTGAAGTGATGCCTGCAAGAGTCTATATATGCCCAATAGAAAAAGAGAATGAGCTTAAGAAGATGCTTGAGTATGACCCATACCTTGATCCAAAGATAAAGGAAGAAGATTTGAAGAAGCTTAGAGAAGACGAGATGGCTAATATTATATTCGCAAGGCAAGACTATGTGCTAAAGGAAGGCGCATCTATAAACATGGATCCATCTAAATGCTACCTCTTTTTGAACGCCCAAGATTCATTCCTCGACAAGGCAGAGAAAAAGCTCAAGAGCATAGAGGGCTTAGAACGCGCAAAACCAGATATAGAATCAAAGATTATAATGTTTATTGATGATGAAAGAAAGAGGGCGGATGAGGGCTTCGGCTCAATATTCGGGTAGTTTAGATGAACTTTATAAGTGTGGCAGATTTGTCAAAAGAAGAGATCTCTGAAATCTTTAATATAGCTGATGACCTGAAACATGGAAAGGTTGAGATAGCACTTAAAGAAGATGCCGTTGCTGCACTTATATTTGAAAAACCTTCTACAAGAACAAGGGTATCGTTCGAGGTTGCAATGGCACAGCTTGGCGGGCATTCGATTTATATAGATTCGAGGACCTCTCAGCTCTCAAGAGGGGAGAGCATTGCAGATACAGCAAAGGTGCTGAGTGGTTATGTCGATTTTATAATAGCAAGGCTTTACAAACATGAGGATATTGTAGAACTAGCCAATAATGCTACTGTTCCTGTAATAAATGCTCTTACCGATTTAGAGCACCCATGCCAAGCGCTAAGCGACCTTTATACAATACAAGAGGTAAAGAAAAAGCTCAGAGGCTTAAAGCTTGCTTTTGTAGGTGATATAGCTGCCAATACAGCAAACTCGCTTATGCTAGCGGGTGCAAAGATGGGCATGGAGATAGCGCTTGTTGGACCAAAGAATTATATGCCAAACACATTCTACTTTACAAAGGCTAGAGAATATAGTAAGGTGGGGACATACAATAACATAAGAGAGGGTGTATCAGACGCAGATGTTATATATACAGATACATTCGTAAGCATGGGGCAGGAAGCTGAAGCAGAGGAAAGGAGAAAATTGTTTGCACCCTACCAGGTAAATAAAACCTTATTGAGCTATGCAAAGAAGGATACAATAGTAATGCACTGCCTTCCTGCACACCGTGGCGAGGAGATAACAGATGATGTTTTAGACGGACCACAAAGCGTTGTGTGGCAGCAGGCAAAAAATAAGCTCCTTATCGAAAAAGCGATACTTCTCTATTTATCTGAAAAGAGCTTCTAAAGGCTTATAATTAGCCCCACACATCTGCCTTTATTCTTGCTTCATCAATTCCAATATTGCTTAGCACTTGCTTCATCGCATTTGTAAAAGCAAGAGGACCACAGATATAAGGGTCTCTTTCCATAAAATCAGGCACATTTCTTTTTATCATATCCTCATTTATATGGCCTGTTTCGCCTCTCCAGTTATCGCCAGGCTGTGGCCTTGTAACTGTTATAACAAGTTTCATATTTAAGCTTTTTTCAAATGCTTCTAGCTCTGCACGCCTTATGATCTCATTCGGATATCTTACGCTATATATTAAAGAGACATCTATGCCAAGGTTTTTCTCCTTTATATATCTCAACATTGAAAGGAAAGGAGCCAAGCCTGTGCCGCCAGCTATAAAAAGAACCTTCTTGTTCTTATTTGGATCGAATTTAAATTGACCATAAGGCCCGGAAATATGGTATATATCACCAACCTTTGCCTCTTCAAGCTTAGAGGTAAGCCTGCCATGGACCATGCTTATAATAAGCTCTATTGTGTCGCTTCCAGGGGCTGATGCTAAAGAATATGCCCTACCTATCTCTTCTGGCGTGCCTGCTTTATAGTATAACATTATAAACATACCGGGGCTAAAGTCAAGAGTGCTGCCATCAGCGCTTTTAAACCTGAATATCGTCACGTCTGGAGTTTCTTTTATTATCTCACTAATATAGTAAGGCTTCTTTATTATCACAAATCCACCAAGAGTTTATAAGAATTAGATGGTAAAAATATTAAAAATGCTTACTTTAGGTTTGTAAATGATTCTACTGCCTTTTCGAACTTGTCTATGCTTTTTATTATTTCCTTGAGCTTAGGGTTTATATTATAGCCAAGGCCATAGCCTCGTTCCGTCCTTATATGCGTTGGCTGCAAAACATTAAGGTTCATAGACAACTCCCTTAAAGTTATTATGAGGGTTTTCCTAGTAAACTTCTTTCCGAGTACAGCGTAGATCTCTTTTGTAGTTCTGGGCGACTTTTCCATAAGTAGCTTAAGTACTGCATAGTTAGGCCTACTAAGCAACTCTCTTATAAGCCATATCTCGTCCTTCTCCTTCATAAACACCACAAGTTCTCGAGTTTAATACTAATAATACTAAAATATATTTTTATGACAAACTTTATAAATGTATACTCAGATTTCAAAAACTTTACTCATTCTGCAATCAAAAGGTATTTAAATATATTTATACATAAATAAAATTATGTTTACTAAAGTATACTTAATTAGATTAAAGTAAAAGATGTGATTTTGTGCTCCTACCGTTTAAAAGAAAACAAAAAGAAGAAACAGAGGCTATTCCCTTAACCTTCTCCATAGAGGCGAAGAATGAAGGTGATGTTCAAGAGGTAATAGAGCTGCCTATAAGAAGGAGCATAATAAAGCTAAACGGCAGGTATCTATACGTGCTCGGCAGTAATCAAAAGCCCATTTTAAGGCATGAGCTAGATTTGGCTTCGATAGCCAAAGGAAAGATCGCAGAATTTTTCCTAAATAACGACGAAGCTGAGATCTTTAGTCCAACAACATTCGAAAAAGCAAGGGAGATAGCTTTTAGTTACTTGAAACAGAATATTGCAGAGGAGCGTGCATATTATATAGCATATATAGCCGCTATCGATACAGTTAGCTACGGAGCGATAGGCTTGCTTCTAGAAGACAAAAACAATATAGAAGAAATAGAGATTAATGCACCCACTTCGCCAATAAATGTATATACAACAAAATATGGAAGATGCGAAACTAATTTAGCGTATAAAAGTGAGCTTGAGTTTAGAAGAAGCATAAATAAGCTCCTTTATCTTGCTGAAAAAGAGGTTAATGTAAATAATCCAGTGGTTGATGCAGAGCTTGAAAACATAAGAGTGCATGCACAAGTAAGGCCTTATGCACATGCAGGAGCATTTGCATCGATAAGGATTGGTGGTAAAAAGCAGCTTGGAATAGATAAGCTAATAGCAAACGGTACTATAAATCCAGAGGTGCTTGCATATTTATGGCTTGCATTAGATGCTAAGCTTAATGTAATAATTTCAGGCGCTCCCGCAAGTGGCAAGACAACATTGCTTGCTTCTCTTCTTACCCTTATACCAAGATATAACAAAGTCGTAGTTGTAGAAGAAGAAGCAAATGAACTTGGGGAATTTGCAGCAAACTATGTCTCAATATATAGCACAAAGAAAGGAATTAACCTACAGCAACAGGTTATAAATACACTTAGAATGAGGCCGGATAGGCTTATTATCGGTGAGATAAGGGGAGAAGAAGCAAGAGAGATGTTCTCAGGTTCTAACCTGGGCATTCCGTTCATGACAACTATGCATAGCAATGATGGTGGACTTTCTATATTAAAAAAGCTACTTGTTAAACCAATGAGTGTAGAGCCAAGCGCGCTTGGAATGCTTGATCTGGCTATATACATGAAGCAAGTTGATTTGAGCAAAAGGATTGTAGAAAGCATATATGAATATAGATGGCTCAGTAGGGGTGAGATAAACGATGGTGGTATAGATGTTGGTAATGTAGACAGAGTAGAGATAAACGAGATTGTAAAAAATGGTTTATTAGATTATGAAATGATAAAGAAATCAAAGGTGTTGGATTCATTTGCAAAGATAAGAGGTTTAAGCGGCAAGAAGGTTTTAGAAGAACTCAGAAAAAGAGCAAAGCTCCTTGAAAACATTCACACTCTAAAGCAAAATGAATTCAGTGAGATGGTAGATCACTATGGCATTGGCATTGAATGAATACTACGCCCTATTAATGGCTTCTATTTCCTCATTCTTAATTATAGCACTTCTTTATATAAGGCTCAAAAGATTTTATGATGAGGCAAGGCTCAAAAAAGATTTTATAGAATCGCTGTATCTTGCTATTGAATATGCAGGAGGAAAGCCCATTACAAAAGGACTTGAAATTGTAATGAAGAACACAAAGGATGAAAAGCTGAGGGGTATTTTAAGAAGAGAGGTTGTGAGCGATCTCATAAAGGGCACTTTATTAGATAGGATAAGAGAAGCATTTAAGACAAAATCAAGTGAAATTAACTATAATAAGATAAGCTCCTTAATCGAAAAGAACGAGGCAGAGCTTAAATTTACTGCATCGGAAATTGAAGTAGCTATGCAAAGAAGTGCAACATTTAATATGTTTATCTCAACAATAGCACCATCATTTATTATTCTTGGATTTATAGGTAGTCTTATCGCCTCAGGCAGATTTAATCCAATTATGTTCTTTATTATGCTCATCATCCTGCCTGTATTATATGCGTTTGGCCTCACGCTCTCCCAAAGGCGTCTAATAAATGCTTTCGCAAATTGAATATATATTAGGTTTGGCAGGCATATTTCTTCTGAGCATTGACAAGATAGCGCTAGCAGCGCTGCCAATAACAATATGCGCGATCATGCATCTGAGGATAAGAAAAAATATACATGAGAACATTATTGAAGTTGCTGAAGAACTTTATTCCAAGAACGGCTCAGCTACTATAACGCTAGGCAAGCTCTCTAAAGAATTTAGGCAAATAGAAAAGGAATTTAAACGCTATTGGTTAGGCGACATAAAAAATAGACCTAATGGGACAAAAGCTGGGCTTATTCTAGCAAATAGTGCAATTAGTGGAGAAAGTGCCTCTACCGCTTTAAGGCTTGCCAAAGGTGAAGAAAGAATAAAAGAGTATAAGGGCTATGCCACAGCTAAGGCAAAAGGGATGTATGTACTCACCTGGCTTGGCCTCTCTTTCTTCTTTCCATTCTTTTCTGGAGTAGGTTTAAGCATAATAACAGGAAGCAGCATTCTTGCAAATGCAAGCAATAGCGGCAGCATTGCCAATTTCTTTAGCGCTGCTGTTTTAGCCTATATCTTTGAATTAATGCTGATAAGCAACGCCTTCTATAATATAGAGAAAAGCTTTTGGTATGCTTTGCTTGACACTATATTTCCTTTTTCGATCGCATTTCTTGTGTTAAAAGCTTCTTCGCATATATTTGCAATTTTATGAAAAAGGTGGTAGAATGAAGGAAGAGATAAAAGCATTCCTGGCTCTCGCAAAAAGCGCAAAAGGTCAAGGATCATTAGAGTATATAATGATGCTTGCTGCTGCAAGCATTGTTATAGTATTAGCACTGGCAATGATAGTAAAGATGAAGCAGGCTGTGGTAACGAGCATAGCTGTCAACGGAACAAACATAAGCATATCATCTGCTATCTCGCATGAGCTCTCAGTGATAGCATCTAATAGCATGTGAGTGTAAGCATGAAGGCCCAGATCTCGCTTGAGCTACTGATATACCTTTCTATCTCTAGCATAAGCCTCTTAGCGATCTCTAGTTTGCTACTTTACTATATGCCAAGGATAAAGAGCGAGCTAGAAGAATATGCGGTATGGCTTATGCTAGCAAGGCTGGATACAGCTTCGTATTATTACAGCAACGCAAGCGTTTACTTATTTATACCGCAAGGCTTATGTAATGCAAGCATAGAAGGCGATATGCTGCTCACAAGATTTGGATCTTTCTATTTTAACCCAGCATTAAGCTTGGCCCCGAGTGATTTCTGTCCAGACAATGAGTATGCAACAATCTATATGAGAAATGAAGGTGGCTATATCTACGTGGGTAGATAACATGCAAGCACAAATTAGTTTGGAGATGCTTTTTTCTATGTCTCTCTCATTTATTCTATTTTCTTTGCTTTTATCATACACCTATACCTCGTATCTAAGGTATTCAAACCAGAATTTCAGCATATGCGAGGCACAAAATACAATACAGCTTGGTCTTGCCCATGGCTATATTCAGGGTGTTGAGAAATGCTAAGGCTTTTCCTAATATCGATAGATTTGCTCATTTCGCTTCCGCTTGTAATGTTGTTCATAGTTCTACTGGTTTCCCTTACATATATGATTAACTTAAACAACAGTTATACCTCATTCTTCTCTCATGAACTTTATGCATATGCTAAATCGCAGATTAATGAAGAGTTTGGGGTAAGAGCAAGCAACATTATACCATTAAATGCTAGCTGCAACGAATGCAGGATAACTACTTATAACCAGAAAGTGTATAAGATGGTGATAAATTGAAAGTACAGACAAGCTTAGAATTTATACTTATTTTAGGCGCTGTTTCACTATTGGTGCTTAGCGTTGTATCGGTTTATTCAAACAAAATAAGCCAAGCAAAAACAATTATCAGTTTAAATCTAACGATGCCTAGAGGGAACACTTCATACACGCAGAACATTTTTAATATATCCGCATATGCACCGCTCCAGACTTATGTTGGTTCACAGTATTCTCTTAATTATGTAATTATGTGCCCAAAAGGTTATGTAAATATAAGTATATACGCACCAAACATTCTGCTTTCAGAAGATAAAATAAACAGGAGCATAAATAATATCTTTGCAGGTTATGTTTATTTTGTACCTGAGCAATCTGGCACTAAAAATCTTAGACTAAGCTATAACGCTCTATGCAATGGTGCAAAATACAATGGCACTTTATTATTACCAACATATACAACATACTTGGCTTTTGAAAATAGAAGTGGAAGCGCAGGTTCGTTCTCTATTACCAAAAGAAATGAATTTATTAGGTATAACTATTCAGGAACAGAGAACGTGTTTGCTATAACAACGTGGTGGCATTGCACACTTTGGCGTGGCATACCATACCCTAGGGATATTGTTGCCCAATGTGGCACTTCAAACGCATGGGATTACTTTATGTTTAATGGTTATTGCTATACAAGAGATGAAGGAGTAGATGCTACCACATGCATTTATCCCACACAAACAGCATATAACCTAAGCACGATCAATAGCTATGACCACACCTTCCTATATAATTTCTCTATAGAGATAGATTACCAAGGCCTTCGGATGAGCGCCATATTTAATAATACAAAGTGCGCAAAAGTATTTCAGGGCAATGCAAAAATTGGCACTGCATGCATAGCAAACATAAGTGGCATAGGTCCGCTTAATTATGCTTCGCTAATTTCAAATGGAACTAAAAGTGGAATTGCAAATCAAACCTTATACCAATCTTACTCCCAAGCAAGGAATAATCTTTATAGCACCTTAGACTTTTTTAATGGCTCTTCAATCGGTAGTCCAGAGCAATCACAGATAAATAGTGCTATAAGTTATTACAGCAAAGTTGCTTCGGATTTGGAAAAATATGGTTTTGAAAACGAAAGCAACTGCCATATTGGGTCTAGCTACGTTATATGCAAGCCAGTCTATCCGCTAGCCTATGTAATAAATGCAACATTAAATGAAAGCATAATAAATACAACCCTTTACTTTCAAGGGAGCGTTTTGAATTTGAGGGGTAAATAAATGAAAATACAGTTTGCAAGCATAGAAGCGCTTGCTGCACTTTTGCTAATTTCTAGCGTAGCTGGCATAGGGATAAATATGCTTAACGAAGCTTACCACGAAGCCCTTATCGGAAGAATGTTTGGTCTAGAGAATATGGCCGCTTTTGATTTCATAAATGAAGTGTATACAAACTCCTCGTTTGGAAACTGCATAAACCAAACAGTATCAAACAGTTCATGCATAATCAATTACCTCTCCTTATATAAAGAAACATACCATTTAAATGGCATATTATTTTCGGCAAACAAAACATATAAAATCGGCAACATTACAGAAGAGGCCATAAGGCGTTGCTTTCCGTATGGTGATAAGATCCTTTGCATATATTTGGGGTGATTGCATTTATTACGGCCTTCTATTTGGCATAGCCATACTTTTTTCAGTGTTTTTTCTAAGCCTGGTCATTAGGCTCGTTAATTATTATAGTCTAGTCTCGTTAGAGTATGGCAGGCTTGGATATGCAATCACTTTAGAATCGCTTGGAGAAATGGCCCAGTATCAAAATCAAAGTTATGTTTGCTATGCTGCACTGCTCGACGGCTTGCAATGCGTTAACAATACCATTTATTATGGTAATTCGTATATTATTTTAGAGAATAGCAGGTAGTTATAGATAAAGATAAAAAATAAGCCTACCCAATAATAATAGTATTTATGGCCTTGGTGGTGTAACGGCTGCATGAAAGGCTGTGGACCTTTAGGACCGGGTCCGACTCCCGGCCAAGGCCCGTTTTTCTTTTAAAAATAGTAGGACAGTATATTGAAAAATTTTTTAGAAAGAAATAAGAAAAGTGAGTTCAATTTAAATATTATGGAATATCGCTTGAAGTGCACTAAATGTGGAGAAATTTACGATAGCAAATATCCTTACCAAGAATGCGCTAAATGTGGCGGCCTGCTAGAGGTTATATATGAAGGCAAGCTTCCGAAATTAAGAAAAATAAACTCCTTCTGGGATTTTGAGCCCATTTTGCCGAAGGGCAAATACAAGCATTTTGAGGTTGGCTTAACTAGAACAATCAGAATAAGCGATAACCTCTACTTAAAGCTAGAAATTGATAATCCAACACACTCTTTTAAGGATAGAGGCTCTGTTGTAGAGGTTGCAAAAGCCCATGAATATGGCTATGATGAGATAGTATGCGCCTCTACGGGCAATATGGCTTATTCATTAGCTTATTATGCAAAGACATATAATATAAAGGCAAAGATCTTTGTAAGCAAAAATGTGAGCAAAGACAAGATGGAGTATATAAGGAAAACCCATGATGCTGATGTTACAAAGGTAAATGGCGATTTTACATTAGCTCAGAAGCATGCAGAAGAGTATGCAAAGAGGAAGAATGCATTCCTAACAGGAGATTATTGCTATAGAAAAGAAGGGCAAAGGACTATAGCTTATGAGCTTAATGAATATAGGCCAGACAATATTATAGTTCCTGTAGGGAATGCAACACTCATAAGTGGAATTTTAAAAGCGATAAATGAAATGTACAGTGCTAAAATGCTTAGAAAAGTACCAAAGGTTATCGGCGTAGAATCTTCTCGTTGCAAACCTTTATACAATGCATTCAAAACTGGCAAGCTTGTTTATGAAAAGCCCAGAACAAAAGCTGATGCGATAGCTGTTGGCTACCCAACATTTGGCATACAAGCAATTGAATTGCTTAAGAAGTTTAAAGGAAGCGTAACGATAGTGAGCGACAAGGAAATGGTAGCTGAGCAAGTGTTTCTATACAAAAATTATGGTATAATAGCTGAGCTAGCAGGGGTTGCATCGCTTGCCGCTTACAAAAAGCTTAAGCTGAAAGGAAAGAGTATTGCAATAATAAGCGGTGGAAATGTCTAGAATATATAAAGTGCGAAAAATCTCATTAGCTTAACTATAAATCTATACCAAGAACTGCTCTTTCTTTTAACATCCTTTACCAATGGCTTGTACTTCACTTTTTCCTCTGCTGTGAGCTTGCCCTCCTTAACTATTTCTGTTTTTTTGCCATCAACTATTTGTGTTTCTGTCTTGCTTACTATATCTTTTCTTACCATTGCATACCATTCATCTAAAGTGCTGCCATGAGCCTTTATCATGCGCAGGAAATCCTTCATCTTTACCTTTCTTCTTCTACCTGTTCTGTCCTCTTCAACAGCAGGTATAAGAGCAGCCTTGTCGCATATAGCGGCGATGTCTGCTTGTGAGAAGCCCATTGTTGCCCTTGCAAGCCTGCCAAAATTAATATGAGCAATAGGCATATTCCTTGTATTGTAGATAAATGCAGCCTTCCTTGCCCTGTAGTCCGGTGGTGGTATATATATTGCTTCTCCAAACCTTCCGCTTCTCTTTAGTGCTGGATCTATATCCCAGGGTGCGTTAGTCGCACCTATAACGAATATACCTTCTGGATTCTTTTCTACACCATCCATCTCCTGCAAAAACTGATTTACGGCCATACGCATGTAGCTTTGTGTCTCGCCACCGCCTTCTCTTTTCATTCCAAGTGCATCAAGCTCATCAAAGAATATAATGCAAGGAGTATTCCTTCTGGCCTGTTCGAAGATTGCGTGCATATTTTTTTCTGTATTTCCAGCGTACATATCTACTATTTCATTTATCCTTGCTATTATTACATTTGCATTTGTCTCTCCCGCTATTGCATTTATAAGGTATGTCTTTCCATTTCCTGGTGGGCCATAGAATAATACACCTAAGCCGAGCTTCTTTCCATAAGCCCTGAGCAACTCTGGTTTCTTAATTGCAAGTATAATATTCTCATAAATAAGTCTCTTTACCTTTTCCATGTCTGCTACGTCTTTGAATGTCATCTTTGACTTGTGCCACTTTGTCTGCTTTATCTGGCCTTCTTGTATTATCGTTTCTCCACCTTCCTCCTCTTTCTTCTCCGCAGTCTTAGCCCCCTCTATTGTTTCCTCAGCTACCTTTGGTATAGGGCCTGCCATCTTCTGCTTGAGCTGCTCGAGCCTCATTTTTGCTGGCTCGTAGTTTGGATTCTTTGAAAGCGCTTTTTCATACCACTCCTTTGCACCTTCATAATCATGCTGGTATTCGTTTATTATGCCAAGCACATAAGGAGCATCATAGCTATCAGGCTCCATCTTTAAAACATAGTCAATATCGCGTATTGCTTCATCATATCTATTTAGTATTGCGTAGCTAAGTGCCCTGTTAAAATAAGCACTCGAATAATTTGGATCAATCTTTATTGCCTGTGTATAAAGATCTATAGCTTCCTCAAACTTGTTTGCTTCGAACTGCTCGCCTGCTTTTTGGTAAAGCTCTTTTGCAAGCGGATTTACACCTTTCCCCTTTTTACCGCTACCTTCCTTGTTTTCATTTTTTTCATTATTATTTTCATCTCCATTCATTTCCATCACAGGCTGAGCTTAGACTGTTTATTAATATTACTCTTATTCTTATTCTTTAATATATTATCTTCCATTTTATCTAAAAATCTATTTAGTTCTCTATCCACCATTGCTATATATTTATTCTCCCTTTTTGCATTTTGAAACTTGCAACTTTTGAATTTACTTGCAAGCTCAATTACTCTTTTATTAAGCTCCTTTAGATGTTTTTCCTTAACCTTGTATAAGCCGTTTATCTGCTTTACAGCCACTTCGCTGTCTGAAGTAAGTATTACATTATTTTCATAGCCGTACAGCTTTGCCACCTTTTCTAATGCGGCTATTATTGCCATGTATTCTGCAAAATTATTTGTTTTTCTGCCATTATAGAATACTTCTTTTATAAGAGGCTTATTTGAGCTATCCAGAATTAAATAACCTGAAGCGCTTTTGCCCGGGTTTCCTCTTGATGCACCATCTGTATAAATATAAATGTCCATTCGATCTATAAGATTAAAGACATGCTATTATAAAATCTTTTTTATCAAAAATAAGATTGAGAGCATGAATGCAAAAGCACAGAGCGCTATAGAATACCTTACCACATACGGCTGGGCACTATTGATAATGGGGGTTATTCTAGTTGCACTATATTCTCTTGGCTTGTTCAGTCCTGGTACATTTGCAGGCCAGGAGTGCTTGCTACCAGCAGGGCTAAGCTGCACAAACTTTTACCTTGCGCCTAATGGTCTTCTTACATTAAATCTGCTTCAGGTAACACAATCCCCTATAAATGTAACAGCAATAGGTTGCTCATCAAACCAAACAACGATAAACATGCAAATACCTTATAATCCGCCATCAAACCAGATTTACATGCCAATAGGTTCAAACTACACCTTTACACTATACTGCTACAGTGGCAATAGTATATATACAGGAAAGCCTGGAAGTTTGTATAATGGCTACCTAATAATAAATTATACCTCTACAACTACAGGATTCCCACACATAGTGACAGGCCAGATAATAGTAAAGGTTAGCTAGATATTGCTAATTACAATTCAAGGGGCTATCTTCTTTAAATCTGCTATCCTTCCGAAATCGAGCGTCTCTCCTTCTGCTATACATAGTGCACGCATCGAATCTATATCAAGTTTGGTAAAAATGGGTGCTAGTTCCGATACATTTTCTAGATTAACAGAAACGCCTTCTGCAAAGTAATTCATCGCAGGCAATATTAGTATCTTTCTCTGCCCATAATCGCCAATTAAGTAGCACTTCAGCTTCTCTTTTGCGCCAACCTCAGTATATAATGTGATTGCAGGGTGCAAATGACCCATTATAAGCCACTTGCCACCTTCTGTTCTTGGCAATTGCTCGCCATGAAAGAAGAGATAATCACCCATAAGAGCTTCTTGCTTGTATATCTTTACGTCGAGAGAGCCCTTTAGCCTATCTACAAAGTTATCATGATTGCCTTTTATCAAGATAATCTCTTTTATACCCAACCCCCTTAGAAAATTAACAAACTCATAAAGTTCGTTAAATTCTTCAACATGGACCTTGGAGAATTCATTTTTAATATCACCATCAACTATTATTCTCGCTGGCTTTCTTTCGTTAACTGCATTGGCGATCATCTCTTTTATCTTTTTTAAGTTTATCTTAGGCAAGAATATTCCATTTTCAGCCATCACACCTTCGTAGCCAAGATGCAGGTCAGAACACACAATAGCTGATAAATCTTTTATATATACAATAGGTGTTCCGTCGATAATCTCAATTTCGCCGAGATCCATTTTAACCCCTATTTATCAACTTAAGGACTTGCTTATGCAGCTCCTTTATGCGCTTTCTTCTATCTTTCATCATTACTATGTCTGCCTCGCCAAATGTAAGCATAAGATGCGAGAACGGAGAAGGCACACGCGTTTTTATTATCTTGTACTTTATCGCACCTTTTTCTATCTCTTTTAATATCTCTTTAGCCCTTGGTAAATCCATAACATCTTCGAGTATCTCTCTATATGTCTCTTTTAATATAGGAAAGCTTGGATTCATTTCCTCTACTGCGGTAAGAAGAGACTGAGCATTAAACTGCTGCTTATTAACACTTATCTTCTGACCCTTGTAATTTCTAAGTACCATAAAGCTTCTTGCTGCACAATGCCTGAATCTTCTCTTCATCATCTCAGTCCTTCTTATATTTTCCTTTAGTAATTTTGTCACATCAAGTTCAGCAATTTTTGAGAAAATCTCAGTAATTGAATCTTCTTCTACTTCTGCCTGCAATGAGAGTACAAAGCCGTTGTCGCTAACCATTATACCTATGTCTTCGCCATAATGTTCGCCAAGCAGTATGGCAAATATTCTTGAAAGTGCATCGTTAATGCGCCTGCCGTACAATGAGTTGAAGATTATGTAGCTTAATTCGCCCTTTGTATCATGTGTCATCTCTATAAGTATAAACCTGTCGTTAGGCACATACTTTGCATATAATATCTGCTCCACAAAATACTGCAATATAGATTTTTTGGCATTTTCATCAGCAGGCAATTCATCGAGTATTTTGTTTACCTCATCAGATTTTAAGCCTTTCAATGCTAGCGCCTTCTTACTTGGCAAAGCCCTCTCTATCGCTTTTGCAAGCCTCTCCCTGAACTTGCCTATCTCGATCGCAAGTTCGTAGCTTAAAGGAAGCTGCTCAGAGAACCATGGTGGTATTGTTGGATATTTGCTCTCTGCCCTGCTAACAAAACATCTCATTCCACGCGCATACTCAAATCTATACAATCTACCTCCAAGAACAAAAATATCATTAGGCTTGAGCCTTGCAAGAAACTCTTCCTCTATGTTTCCTATCCACCTCTTGCCTTCGTAAACATCTATAGCAACCTCATCAGGTATTGTGCCCAGATTAAGATAATATATTATCTTCGTATATCTGCCGCGCCTTCCAAAAGCACCTTCTTTTTCATCGTACCATATCTTTCCATAAACCCTTCTACTTTCTAAGCCGACATAGCTTCCAGAAAGGTATTCGAGCAATGCTATAAAGTCACTCTTTTGCAGGTTGTGGTAAGGATAGGCATTCCTCACAAGTTTATATGCATCATCAACCTTCCATTTCTTTGTCAGGGACATACCAACAATGTGTTGTGCTAGCACATCAAGTGCATTCATCGGCGTTGAGAATTTGTCAAGGAGTTTTTTATTTGCACTATATAGCATAACAGAACATTCAACAAGATCATCCCTATTAACTACAATTATCTCTCCTTTTGCAACATCATAAAATTTATGCCCGCTTCTGCCGATCCTTTGTATAGCCCTTGTTATGCTTTTTGGCGAGCCCAGCTGTACTACATTGTCAATGTAGCCTATATCTATACCGAGCTCAAGGCTTGTCGAAGAGACTACACATTTTAGCGAACCTTTTTTCAGCATTTCTTCTACACCAAGCCTTATCTCCCTTGAAAGTGAACCGTGGTGTGCTGCCAGCTCTTGCTCGCTGTATTTAAACCTCTTCATTAGATTGAATACCACACGCTCTGTGCCACTTCTTGTATTTGTAAATACAAGCGTCGTATTATTTTTCTTTATGATGCTGTCTAGGATCTTGTATATCGCACTCTCTATCTTCTCATCGCTAGTATTGATTATGTCTTTTACTGGGCATATTGTTGTAAACTCCATCTTCTTGTCCCATGTTGCATCAACAATGTAGCATTCTCTCTCTTCGCCGTTGTTGTACCCAACCAGAAATCTAGCTGCTTCCTCCAAAGGATAAAGGGTTGCACCCAAACCTATCCTTACAAAGTCATGCCCACAAAGTTCGGCAAGTCTCTCTACAGAGAGCGAGAGATGAACACCCCTCTTGTTGTTTGCAAGTTCATGCAACTCATCGATTACTATATATTTAAGGTCCTTAAGGCTCTCGGAAAATTTACTTGCATTTAATAATATCGCAAGGCTCTCTGGTGTGGTAACAAGTATGTTTGGTGGATGCTTCAATTGCATCTGCCTTTCTTTCTGCTCAGTATCGCCAGTTCTAATGCCTATTGTTATCCTTTTATCAGCATTGAACTCGCTATATATCTCTTCAAGCGGCTTGCTTAAGTTCCTGTATATATCATTATTAAGCGCCCTAAGCGGAGAAACGTATATGCAGTATACCTTCTCCTCAAGCCTACCGCTGTCTGCAAGATCCATAAGTTCGCTCAAGATAGCCATGAATGCAGAAAAAGTCTTTCCGCTGCCTGTTGGCGCTGTTATAAGTACATTCTTACCTAGCCTTATAAGCTTGAAAGAGTAATATTGAGGTGGTGTAAGCTCCTTAAAATGCTCTTTAAACCACTTCCTTATTTTAGGGTTTAGCGCTTCAAGACTCTCTTCTTCACTAAAACGCTGAGCATATTGTATCATATAACCATTCTTCGCAAAATTAGACAGCAAACTATATAAATTATACCAATTAAATATATAATCCTAGTGGTAGGGAGAATGGCGACAAAAGATATAAAGAAAAGGCTCGAACAATTCAAGAAAACGCAGGATATAAACAAGATCGTAGAGAAAGGAAACATAGAATCACAAGCGTTGATAGAGAGTGCAGGCGAGGACAGGCCAGCAGAAGCAAGCCACGCTTATGATTTAATAAATGAAAGCGGGAACCTAAGCTTAAACGAAACGCATGTCAGGGAAAATAAAAGAAAAGTAAAAAGAACAACAAAAGCAAAGAAGTCAAAGAAAAAGAAAGAGAGAAGATGATCCTCGAGCCGTTGAGGTTGGGTATTTTTAGAAAGAGATAAATAGCTTAAAGGCTAATCTTTTTCTATGTACACCACAATAAAACCACCAAAATTAAAGGAAGGAAGCACAATAAGGATTGTAGCACCCGCATGGGCACCTGATATTAAGGACCTTTCAAAAGGTATAGATGTTCTTAGGCACATGGGCTTTAAGATTAGCCTTGGAAAAAACATTAAGAGGCTTGCACAAATATCTTATCTTTCAGCACCAGACAAGGAGCGCGCAAGTGAACTAATAGAAGCCTTCAAAGATGATAGTGTAGACGCGATATTCTGCGGAAGGGGCGGCTATGGGTCAATGAGGATTTTGCCTTACCTAGATTTTGATGTTATTAAAGAGCACCCGAAGATCTTTGTTGGTTATAGTGACATTACAGCGCTTCATGTAGCAATAAACAATTTTGCACACCTTATAACATTCCATGGTCCTATGCCGGGAGCTGATTTAGAAGAGATAAAGAAATCGAGCTTTAAAGAGCTTATAGGTATATTAAAAGGAGAAAATAAAGACATAAATCCGCCTCCGGAAAGGATTATAAAATATATAATAAGTGGCAAGGCTACAGGAGTTAGTATGGGCACAAACTTTTCACTAATAGCATCACTTGTAGGCACAAAATACTTCAAAGAAGCAAAGGGGAAGATACTCTTCTTAGAGGATGTCAGCACGACAGCATGGGACATGGATCGTTACTTTGCAACACTCAACTTAGCTGGCCTATTACAAGATTTTGAGGGTTTTGTTTTTGGCGATTTTACAGACATTCCAAAAACAGAAGACGCAACACCAGTAATAGAAGAGATCGTTCAATACCATATTGCTCTTGCCAACAAGCCTGCACTTTATGGCATGCCTTTTGGGCATGGTGATGAACAGATGCTTATTCCACTCAATGCAAAGATGAGCATATCTTCTGAACCGCCATACTTGGAGCTGCTCGAAAGCGTTGTTGAATAAAAAATTATATAGAGTCTATTTTATCGTCGCCTTTTTCTTTATCTTTATCACTCTTTTCATCCTTTCTTTCAAGCTCAGGCGATTTACCAACAGAGAGCTTAACCCCACCGTTTGGATCTCTTGTAATTGTTATATCTAAGTTGTCACTTCCAAGCATTCTCCTAAGCTCTTCATAAGTATATGAACCGATGTTATTGCCTATCTCCTGCGTTTTGCCTTTGTTCTTAAGGATCTCGGCCCTCTTTTCCATAATTACCTTTCTTTCTATTGTTGTGTATACAATAGATAGGCTAGGCTTCTCTGCATCGTATATATCCTCTATTCCAAGCTCTATAGGCTTATAACCCTCGCTCTGATATACAAAAGGCAGTACCGCTTCAAACTCGTCCTTTAGCCCCTCAACAATCTTTTTCACCGCATCGCTCCTTCCTGCGATTATAAAGTCATCGCTATCAAGGAAGCCAACAAACGCTTCGCCATTAACCTCTTTCACCTTATCTTGCAGCAATTGTGAAACAAGCCTTAGTATTGTTATTCCTGCGTTCGCACCAAATGTAATCGCAAAACCAGCAAGGCCATTCACCTTGATCCTTCCTATCTCATAATCGCTCTGCAATGCCTTTTCAACCGCTTCTGATATTTTGTCTTCATTAGGCAGATCTATAAGAGGATCAAACCTCTTGCCCTTCTTTCTTAAGAATATAGTAACCAAGCTTCTAAGTTCTTCAGGATCAAAAGGCTTCTTTATATAATAATCTGCACCATACTTTATACCTTTGAACCTGTTGCTTGTTGCATCCATTGCACTTACAATTATAACAATTATATCCTTCAAAGCAGGGTCTTTTTTTATTGTTTTGCATATCTCTAAGCCATCCATGCCTGGAAGCATAAGGTCTAGAATTACAAGATCAGGCTTATCATTCCTTATCATTTCCATTGCTTCATTGCCATCATAAGCGTTTCTTATTTCAAACCCTTTACCAACAGAGAGAGTCATAAGTCTGTTTATGTTCTTATCGTCTTCTACAACTAGTATCTTCCTAAGCTGTGGCTCCTCCTGTAGTATATAATAGGTAAGTACACCGCCGCTCTTCCTTGATGCAATTGCATTAATATTTTCAAGCTCCTTAAGCGCCTTGTTGAGCTCTTCTTCTGTAGCACCCTTGGAGCTTGCTATATTTGAAAGATCATTATAGGCTATTTGCTGCCTCTCGTTTATAATAGAGATAAGATCTGACTTAAGCTCGTTAATGTCCATATGATCGCCCTTATTCTATGTAAATTATAAAAATATATTATTCTTTTGCTTTATTTCACATATTTCAATTCCAACAAAAATAAACAAGAAAAAGGCAATAAAAGGATAAATTTAAATCTATATTCAAATTAATAGTATTGATTGCATGAACCCGACCTACAAAAAAGGAAAGAAAAGGAGCAACAAACTGCCAATAGCAATTGCTGTTGTAATAATTTTAGTTGCGCTGATCATATTTGCAATAATATATACGCAACCGCATGTATATTATGTTAATGCACCAACAAGATTAGGTTTAGCCTTGAATAGCAGCATACTTTATAAGCTGCCATCATCTACCGATACTTTTGTACTTTACCTTAAAAACTCAACAAACAGCTCAGCCACATTATATATAACAAAAACCCCTGTCTTGGCTTATCCTGTGCTCGCAGTATATCTAACTAGAGGCGGCTCTGCTAATATAAGTAGTGAAGAATTAAAAGTTGCGGACATGCACATCTTGCTAATATCATCAAATTACAAAGGAGCTGAACTTGAACTTACTCCAATAGATCCAAGCCTCGGCTTAAAAACAAGTGGATTAAGCATATATTTGCAGCCAACATCATTTATTGAAAGGATGCTTTACACTGGAAACGTTAGCATCATATCTACAACATCAACCACAACATCCACAAGTATTACAACCACAACAATAAATCAGTCCTCTATTATACCGATGCAGCAGATTATGAGCTTTGTAAACACAACCGCACCTGGCATATTGATGAACAGCTTTGCAGCACTTTATCAGAAAGATAGGGCATGCAATGCAAGCGTTTACAATGCTACTTTCCAAACATTAGAGAATATGAAGGCAGTAGGCCCAAATTCATTCTATAATGTAAGTCCTTCTGTTCCAAGAAATATTAATATAAATGTAACAAAATTAGCAAACAATACATACCTTGTAACCTATATAGGTGTTACACCCTCAAAACTTTATACAGGCGCTTTACTAAATTTGAAGGTTAGCTTAACTCCTACACCTACTCTTCTTAATGTCTCTTTTGAAGGACCTTTCAAATACATGAATCTTACTCAGGTAACAAAGATATACACATTCCAAAGTAGCATACAGAACTTCTGTGGGGCTTATATGCCTTACATACCACATTAGCTTTTCTTTTCTTATGCTTCCTCCTTAGCTTGGGCACCTTCCTTCTTTTTTCTTAAGTCTATAGGAATTGTAAACCAGAAGGTACTGCCCTTTCCCGGCTCTGAGTTAACACCTATCCTGCCCTTGTGCAGCGATATTATCTCCTTCGCTATCGACAAGCCTAGCCCTGTGCCCGCTCCTTCCTGCTTTGTAAGGCCTTTTTTGGGCACTTGATAAAACTTCCTGAAAAGCTTTCTCTGGTCTTCTTTGCTTATGCCTATACCTGTATCACTGACCTCTACCCTAACATTCTTTCCCTTTCTATATATCTTCACAGTAATGCTTCCGTGCTCTGTAAACTTTATCGCATTGCTTATCAAATTAACAAATACTTGGATAAGCCTATTCGGGTCTGCTATTACTACAGGCACATTATAATCTACATTCCATGAGAAGATAAGGCCTTTGTTTGTTGCAACCTCCTCTAGAGCCTTTATGCTCGGGTTCTCTTCTAGTTTTGCCAAATTCACCTCCTGCAGGTCAAGCTTTATCCTGCCAGATGAGAGCTTTGCCACATCTAGTATTTGCTGTATAAGCTGCATAAGCCTCTCGCTCTCATCTAGTATAATTTTAACATATTCTTTTTGCTCATTGTTAAGCTCGCCAAACTCGCCATTTTCAAGCAGAGATGAAAAACCTTTTATGTTTGTTATTGGAGTTTTTAGCTCGTGCGATATATTGTAAATAAACTGTGTCTTAAGATCACTTTCACTCTTAAACCTCTCTTCATTTCTTTTTGAATCTGCAAGCGCTTCTTCTAACATCTCTATCCTTCTTTTTGTCAGAAGCTCCTTCCCCATTATAATGTAGCCAGAAATGTTTCCCCTCTCATCTATAATCCTGCTTATAGTTTGATATGCTGGCACTTCTTCGCCAGTTCTTGAAATAAGGTTAGCAAATATGCTTCTTGCCACACCTTCTCCACGCGCAATTTCCATAGCCTTTCTTATGCTATCCTTACCTTCGTTGCCATAAAGTAATGATATATCTTTGCCAGCAAGATCATCTAGCTTATAACCAAGAAGCTGCTCCACACTTTTGTTTACTTCTTTTATATAGCCTAACTCGTTTGTTACTATTATCATATCGCTTGTGTTTTGCAGAAGCTCATTGAAGTTTGAGCTCAGGCTCTGCACATATCTTTCTAGTTTATTGTCTGAGACTAAACCGAGATAGCCTTTCTCAGTAGCGATTAAGCTTAGCTTCACCTCGTTAGATGTGTTGTTTCCAAGATTAAGCGTAAATTTGTCTGTAAAAGAGTCTTTCTGAAGCTGTGCATTAAGCTTATCTTTTTCGTTTACTAAGTTTATCAGTTTTTGACCTAGCATAAGCCCCGCTTGCGGAAGAACCTTTTCTGCATTCTCGCTGAGCCATACAACTTTAGTATCCTTATCAAGCTCAAAGATAAATTCTAGAGAGCTGTTGCTTATCACATTGAGTCTTTCTGCAAGCTCTTTCTTTTCGGTAATGTCTAAGAAGGTTACATGCATAAGCCGATTATTTACCATATTTACAGAAACAAAAAATACCCTTCCATTCGGTGCGTTTACCTCTGCGGTTATTCCTCTACCGAGCGATGCAAGCATGTTGCCATCAATATTAAAGAATTCACTTATGCTTCTACCGACAAATTCCAGTGAACTCTTCGAAAATAGGTTAAGCATACTTTTGTTTGCCTTTACTATCTTTCCGCTCGTTTCTACAAGCGCTTGCGGCACTATAGCCTCAAAAGAAGCATCGAAATATTTGGCTAGGCTTCTAGCCCTTTCCCTTTCTGACCTGCTTATTATTTGATGTGAAAAAATGTAAACACCGAGCGAGAGTGCATCTAAAATATCTTGGCTGAATCTCTCCTCGCTTTTGGAAAGCATCTTCAATATACCAACAGGCTTGTTATCAGCAGTTATTGGAAATATTGCAACGCTTTTGTAACCAGAGTTATATAGATTTATTAGCTCTGGAAATGCTGAGTAGCTGCTTAGCCTATTATCGATATAAACCTTCCCTGTGTTTATCACATACTCTTCAGAGGGTTCGAGGCTCTCCCTGTTAGGGCTTACTTCTTTCATCAATACTTCGTCTAATCCGAAGATTTGTTTCACATTCTCTAAAAATTTCTCTGTAAGCTCTTTTTGTTCGGGCCATTTCTTGCCAAGTTCTACGGTATCGAATAAGAATTTAAGGACTGCAAGATTATCAAACATCAAATCAGCCTAGAATAATAATATATTCTTAACATAATTTATAATTTTAACTATAGAGTAGGATTTTATGGAGGTTAAAGAAATATTCGAAAATGTATATAAATTAGATTCTAGGCTAGCCACACTCAACTTAGTACCAGGAGAGAGAGTATATGGCGAAGAGCTTGTTAAGGTTAATGAAAAAGAGTATAGAATGTGGAACCCATATAGAAGCAAGCTTGCAGCAGCTATACTTAACGGCCTAAAGGAGATGCATATTAAAAAAGGCTCGCATGTTCTATACCTTGGTGCTGCAAATGGCACAACATGTAGCCATGTGAGCGATATTATAGGAAATGATGGTATTCTTTTTTGCGTCGAGATATCGGAAAGAAGCATGCGCGATCTGATAAAGGTGTGCGAAAAAAGGAGCAATATGCTTCCAATACTAGGTGATGCTAGGAATGTAGACGCTTATGCGCAAGAAGTTGGAAAGGTTGATATATTGTATGAGGATGTTTCATCGAGAGACCAAGCTGAGATACTTCTGGCAAATGGAGGGGCGCTCAAGAAGGGCGGATTTGCGTATGTGGCAATAAAATCGCAGAGCATAAGCAGTGCAAAGAAGCCAAGCGAGGTTTATGAAGAATTTATAGATAAGGTTAGCAGCGAATTTAAGCTTATAGAGAAGATAAAGCTTGAGCCTTTCCACAAAAAGCATCTTTTCGCTGTTTTTGAGAAGGTATAAATTTATAATCTGCGATTGTTAATCATGCAAAACCAAACAGCACAACAAGCTTTTAAATATGCATGCCCATATTGCGGAAATATATTTTATTCCTATCTTCAAAATGGCTCGATATGCCCATTCTGCAAATTATATACAGACAGAAGCGAGAACGAGCTTGCAGATGATGTGCTCTTCAAGCAGCTAAACACTGCAAATAGCAATATAGCACAAATGAAGTACTATGATCTAAGCGCTATAGAAAGCAATGTAATTGCAAAAGGGAACCCTGCTTATACATATGCGCTTGCAATCCTTTATATGAGAAACTCGGATATTAAGCATAAAGAGAAAAACTACGCGCTTGGAGGATTCATGGAAGATAATTCGAAAAATGAAGAGGAATCACATGCGCTTTATGCAAAGGCAAAGGCGCTATTATATGATGTAATCTTTGAATGCAAGAAAAATGAGGCTATTAATAATGAGCTTTATTATATAGAGTTTCTATCAGAAATAAATCTGAATAGAAGTTACTATGCTTACAAAGCCTTAGAGGAGCTACGTAAAAACGAAAAGAACCAGCACATTATTGAATATGCAGAGGCACTCTATGCGCTAAAGACAAACAGCAAAAACGCTGTTGAACTTGCAAATAAGCTCATCAATAGCGGTGAGCCTGCAATTAGCTTTGAGCTTGCTGAATTTTATGCTAGAAATGGCAAACTAAAAGAAGCAAAAAAGGTACTTCAAACCCTTGCAAGCAACTCGATAAGCATGCCAAGCTCAAAGTTCCTGCTCGATAAGATAAATGAGCTTCTCACCCTTTAGCTACGCCTATGGGAACATTCCTTGATACTATTTTTGAAAGCCCAGCCCTTTCAACAACCTCCACAACTGAATCCACATTCTTATACGCCCACTCAGCCTCTTCACTTATAAGCTTCTTTGTTCTTACCCTTACCTCTATGTTCTTGCTCTCTAATGAGCCAAATGTCTTCGATGCTGGTATCTCCCTTACAGCTTGGTGCCTTGACATCACCCTGCCTGAGCCATGGCATGTAGAGCCAAAGGTTTCATTCATCGCACCATCAAGGCCTGCAAGAACGTAGCTGGCAGTACCCATGCTTCCAGGAATCAATACAGGCTGCCCAATAGACCTATACTTCTTTGGTATTTCCTCCCTGCCCTTGGCGAATGCCCTAGTAGCACCCTTCCTATGCACATACACCTTTACTTTCTTATTCTCAAATGTATGCTCCTCAAGCTTTGCAATATTATGCGCCACATCATAAAGAATTTCCATGCCAAGAGCATCCGCACTCTTATTAAATATTTCTTCAAAGCTCTTCCTTATAGAATTGGATATTATCTGCCTGTTCGCAAATGCATAGTTAACAGCGCAACCCATAGCATCTAAGTAATCATCAGCTTCTTTGCTTCCGATCTTTGCGTAGCTTAGCTCTGGATCAACTATCTTTATGTTGTTTTTTCTCTGATACTCAACAAGCACCCTTAAATAATCGCTGCATATTTGGTGTCCAAATCCCCTTGAACCTGTATGTACCATAACCACTATCTGACCTTCAAATAAGCCATATCTATTTGCCCTCTCTTCATCAAACACCTTTTCTACCTTCTGTACTTCTAAGAAATGGTTACCAGCGCCAAGCGTGCCAAGCTCGTTTATACCTCGTGATTTAGCCATGCTGCTTACTTTTGACAGATCGGCTCTTTGCATATGCCCGTTTTCCTCTATAGAATCTGCATCATCCTTAAAACCAAATCCTTTGCTTATCACATACTCTGCCCCCTCCTCGGCTATCCTTTTAAGATCAGCATTTGAGAAACCTAGGTTTATTCTACTTCCAACCCCACTAGGCACATTAACAAAAAGCCTGTCCATAAGCTGCTTAAGCTTAGGCCTTACTTCTTTCTCTGTAAGGTTTGTCTTTATAAGTCTAACACCGCAGTTTATGTCAAAGCCTATCGCACCTGGTGAGATAACGCCATTATTTGCGTCAAATGCAACCACGCCGCCCACAGGAAAGCCGTAGCCCTCATGCATATCAGGCATGAGCATTACATTGCCCACAATGCCTGGCAGAGTAGTTGCATTTAAAGCTTGCTGTATCGTCTTATCTTTCTTTACTGTATTGAGCATCTCATCTTTAGAGTAGAGCACCACATTTGTATTCATGCCGCGGCTTTCGTCTTTCTCTATCACAAACTTTACATCGCTTACCTTTTTTAATTCAACATCGGCCAAATTACCACCTTTATAAACAAAACTAAAGAAAATAATATAAATAAGAAAAACTAATTAAAAACTGATTTAAACTAAGTTTATCTGCCATTTCCATTTAATTTATTATTTGGCAGGCAAACAAATAAATATGAGAAACTTGAAGGTTTTTATATAGAATGCTTATAATTAATAATGCGCAGGGGTGGCGGAGTCTGGTCAAACGCGGTAGACTCAAGATCTACTGGCTTAGGCCTGCAGGAGTTCAATCTTTGTGAATAAATCTCCTCCCCTGCACATTAAAGGTGATTATATGGTTAAGATTTCAAATTCTAAGAAAAATACTAAAAGCAAAAAGAGTAAAAACGCAAAAGAGAAAAGCATTGCTAAGAAGAAGGAAGCAAAGGCAAAAACTTCAAAGTACAGAAGGGGAAGCATTATAGAGAAGATAAAAAAGGCAAAGATAAAGGATAGCGTAATGTTTGAGCTGCCACACTACCCACAGACAGAGGAATTTACAAGCTCGGCAGCTAGTGCAATGATGGTGCTCAAGTATATAAACCCTGATTTTAAGCTAAGAAGAGAGCATGAATATGATATATGGCAAGAAGCGGTTAATGGAAGCGTATGGCATGGCTCAAGGTATGGCCTTGCATATGCACTTGCTAAGCGTGGTGCAAAGGTTGGCATTATAAGCAACATGAAAGATGAGGGCTATGAGAGGAAGCTCGCAGTATATGAGAACATTAATCTCGATACACTTGCCGCATCATTCAACGAGATAAGGGAAAAGGCAAGGAGTATGAATATAGACGAAGAACTTGCACCTGTTAGCTTGAATATGATAAAGAAAGCGCTCTCTGCAAAGCAGATACCTATTGTACTCATAGATGGAAAGATAATTAATCCTTATCTTGAATCCTCACCACATTGGGTTGTTGTTAAGGGCTATGATAAAGACGGATTTTATATAAATGATCCTTATTCTGACAGTACAATAACAATAGATCCAGATGTTTTCAAACAAGCAATAGGCTACGATAACAATCATACAATGATAGTTGTCGACACCAAAAGCTTTGATAAATCAAAAATAGGGCAAGAATAATAAAAGAAAAATAAAAAAGGGGAAAAGGAAGGTAGAGAATCCAAGTTGTCCTGCAATCTTAACTGGGCGGGCTCTTCTTAAACTTTTACTGCCTTTGGCTTGAGCATCCCTTTTACTATTGTTCTTATTATTTTATTTTCTGTCTCATCGATTTTAGCAATATAGTCGCTCTTTATCTTCTCCCTTGTATTAGAAGTCATGTTCTCATAGCAGTTTGTGCAGATATATCTTTTTGACACTATGCCATTCATTACATATATGTCCTCTTCCTGCACTCTCTGTGGCGGCACTATTTTTAGCTCACCAGGTCTGAACCTTCTTCCACAGACCATGCATGTGTTTTCTGCTATATACGCTAGGTCCTTTTCTTCTGCGCTTTTTGTAGCATATATTTTGTCGTCTGCAGCGCATCTTTTACTAGCGATCGCCTCTGCGATCTTACCGCTACAGCCACTTTTATCTACTCCCCCTATATCTCCTTCCATCTTCCCCACTCGAGCTTTTTCAGCTCTGATTTAGTTTATATCCAAACTCATATATATTAATTTCGGTTTCAATAATATTGTGAATATGCTCTCTGTTGTATCGATAGGCGGGAATGCTCTCGACGAGGAGATGACGAATGTTAAAAGTACTCTTCCTGCTATTAAAATGCTTCATGAGCATGGTAATGTTGTTATAACACATGGAAACGGGCCGCAGGTTGGGGAGCTAGCAGAAGTAGAGCATTTTTCGCTCTCTATTCTTACCGCACAGACAGAGGCGGAGATAGGTTATGCAATAAAGAGGGAGCTTAAAAATTCTCTTGGACTTGAATCAAATGTATTTCTTACAGATATACTGGTAAGTAAAAGGGACCATGCTTTTAACAACCCTACAAAGCCCATTGGTAGATATTATAACGAAAAGGAGATAGATGCTCTCTTGAAGAAAGGGCTCAGATTTAAGCGGTTTGAGAAAGGCTTTAGGAGAGTTGTACCAAGCCCAAGACCAGTTAAGATACTCAACTTAGAAGCACTTAAATTGCTTGCAAGGAATGGCATTGTCATTGCAGGTGGTGGGGGTGGTATACCTTTTGCAAGAGTAAACAAAAAACTTGAATTTGTAGAAGCTGTTATAGATAAAGATTATACAACCGCACTCATCGCCAAAGAACTTGGGGCAAGAAAAATCTTTATACTTACAAACGTTGACGGGGCATATCTCAACTACGGAAAAAAAGATGAGGAGCTCATACAAAGGGCAAGCATAGAAGAGATGGAGCAATACCTAAAGAAAGGCTATTTCGGTGAGGGGAGCATGAAGCCAAAGGTAGAAGCCTGTATAAATTTTGTAAAGGAAAGTGGTGGTATAGCTGCTATAGGTAATATAAACAAAGCATTAGATGTAGTAAAGCTCAAAAACTGTACAGTAATAACTAGGTAGAAACCTTCCTTATTGCATTTATAACATCGCCTATCTTAAAATTACCTTTTACACTATTTCTATCAGTATGGCTCCTGCCTACTCTAAAGCCATTCTCCTTAAGCTCATTCGCCACATCGTCCCTGCTCACAGAGCCTATGTGGAGATATTTGGTGAGCTTTGGTATGGAGAAGAAAAATATATCATCTGGCTCTTCATATATGCTTCTCAGCAAGCTTAGAGCCTCTTTGCTATACTCACTGCTAAATGCACTTATCACCTTTTCTACAACAACATTATCCTTAAGCTTACCTAGCCACATAGGCCCATAAACCTGCATTTCGCTCCCGCAATAATCACACTTCCTGCTGAATTCGTGCGTGCTCAATTGCTTAAAGTTCCTGCATTTGCTGCAGTGCAATACATAGCCACATTTCTTTACAGAATCTATTGCTTCACTTGCGCCTCTCTTAAGCCTTACAAATACGCGCATGTAATGCATATTCGCTATAGATAGTTCTGGCTCTATTCCAAAGTTGAATTGTGCCGCTGTTCTGGCAATAAAGTATAGCATAATTCGAAGCCCAGACTCATGGCAGAGCTCATTGTGCATTGGTATTGAGAAATATTCTTTTATACAAGCATTAGCATGTGCACCACAAAGAACAGCGGTATCGGTACCTGTGACCATAAGCCTTGTTCCATCTTTTGAAACCTTGAGCAAGTCATATATGTATGGTGCAGAAGAGCCGAAAGGATCAAGATCTATAAAGTCAAAAGCACCATCATAGCTGCTTGCAAATTCCTGTATGCTTTTGTTAAATACCGTTGCATTGATCTTGTTTAGATTTATGTTATGTACAGTATTTTCATACGCTCGTTTATTTATTTCTAGGAATATGGGCGATGCGTTTGCTTCAAGAGCATACCTTATACCTCTTATTCCTGTAGCGCTTGTTGCATCTAACACACTAGCATTATTTGAAAGCGCATTAATGTAAGAAACTGATATATCTCTAAGCCCTGCCATCTTCGGATTGAAGAATACGCCATCAAATACTTCTATCTCTGCCTTACCCTCCTTCATTCACTTACCCGATGTGAAGAATTTTCAATAGAGCATCTAGCAAGCCGTGTGCATATGATATGCTTGCAAAAGCAGTATAGTAATCTTTCTTTTCAAGCCAGCTCTTTGAGTCGCTCGCGTACATTTTAGCTAGCTCAAATACATTGATTAAATCTGCTTCTGATATCTTGTTTATTCTGCTTTTATCAAATTTCTTAACGGAATCGTTGAACTTTTCTATGTCAAGCTTTATTCTTTCTTCAATCTCCATGAAAACACCAGCTATATTTATCTTTGCTTCAAAATATCAAAATATAGATAGTATGAAAAAGATAAATAAGGTTCTTGTAATACTTGGCACTCCGGGCGTTGGCAAGACAACATTCGCAAAAAAGCTTAGCAAAAAGACTGGAGCAAGGCTTATAGAGGCAAACAAGGTAATTGAAGAGTATAAGCTTTATTCTGGCTTTGACAAGTTTGGCACAAAGATAGTAAAGATGAAAGAACTTGAGAGAGTGCTAAACAAACTAGCCAAAGATGGCAATGTAATAATAGAAGGCCACATACTTGCTGATATAAAAATTAAAGGGGCGATAGCTATAGTATTGAGGGAGCACCTTCAAAAAATATACAAAAGGCTTAAGGCAAGGGGCTATCCAGATGAGAAAATACTTGAGAATATCGAGAGCGAGGCTCTAGATTATTCTGGCATAAATGCTGAAAAAAACTATGGAGAAGTTTATGAATTCTTTTCAAGCGATAAAAAGCTTATGGAGAAGGTTATTGATATATTGAACGGCAAAAAAGTAAAGAAAGAAAATATAGAATTGCTTGAGGAGCTAATACCATTCATAACGAGATCTTCTCGATAAGAGCTATATAGGCACTTTCAGCAAAGCGCCTTGGTATTCTACTTAGCACCTTTGCGCTCTTCATTTTTATATCTGCACTGCCGTTTAGCTCTTTCTTCTTCAAAAGCTTTTTTATTAATTCTTCGAGCTTTTCCCTCTTTTCCAGTGCAAAGAGCTGTGTATTGTTTACTATTATTCCAAAAGCATTCTTGTGTGCTTCGACAAAACTGTTTGAGTATTCGCCAAGAAATACATCTGGCCCCTTAACGAGCTTAGCCTTCGACAAGTCGTTTGGAAAGAAGTATAGTATAAAGCCGTTGCCCTTTTCAATCCAAGAATTAAAGATGCATGCCTTAAATTCCTCTTTGGCGAGAAGATCAAGCAGTATTCTGCCCGCCTTGTTGAGCTGCGGCCATATTATATCATCGCTTTTGTCTGGAACTTTAAGGTATATGAGTATGGGCTTAAGCCCTGAGTCATTTTCAAATTTTTTGAGTAGCTTTGGAGCTTCTTTGCTTGAAAAACCTTTCCCGTAGAAGAGCTTTAAGCTTGGCTTGCTTATAACCTGCCTAGATAAAAGAACAAACTTAGCCAATGATTCTATCGATGCTCCTGCAGCAACATTTCTATTCTTATCAACAGGGTCTATTACAACAAACTGCGAGTTAAACTTCTTTGCTATGCTAGCATCATTCACCACTTTCTTCTCTGCGGGTATTATTACCAAAGGAAGCTTGAATTTTGAAGCGTTTTCAAAAAGATCAATAAGAGAGCCAAATGTATAGACAAGAAGTTCAGATAAATAGCCTGAAAAGCCCTTCACCTTAACTTCTGCACCATATATGTGGTGCATCTTCAAGAAGAATTTTAATACTCTTATCTGGTCTCTCTGCGCATCTGTAAGATGTGCATTGAGAAACTCTGTGTGTAGAGGACTTCTATCAACGGTAGTGCCAAGCTCTTCTGCACTTGTTATCTTGTAAGCCGGGACAAGATCAATATCCATGCCTATATCATTTAAATGAATTCTAGTATAAGGGTGCTCAGCATACTTTACTTCATAGCTCTCGTTCTTTTCCTTGTTTACAATCCTCTTTGCATAATCAAGCCCCAGCCTTTCTAGTTCTTGTTCGCTGTACTTTTTATCGAATAGCATGAATATGTCAATATCAGCATCGCCTGCTAGGTTTGTGCTCCTTGCAATAGAGCCAACAATTCTCAGCTCGACATCATGCGGTACAATAGACTTAAGCCTTCCTATTATCTCATTGGCATGGGCTATAGTGCTCTTTACCTCAAGCTCATCAGGCTTTACCTCCTTGAGTATATGCTCGAAAATCTTCTCAAGCTTCTTCCTTTTCTCCTGCTCCATGCAAGCACTAATAGCTTATAAAATTATAAAGCTTAAAAAGTAATAGCATATCCGGGCTCGTGGCTCAGTAGCAGAGCGCCCGCTTCGCAAGCGGGAGGTCGCGGGTGCGATTCCCGCCGAGTCCACAAATATTAATCCTTTTTGCACAGATTTTTAAGATAAATTTTTATAACCTTATAACAAAGTTATAAATGTGATATCATGGAAAAGGACTACGAGTTAAAGAAATATGAATTGCCTAGTTTGCCATATAATTTGGATGCCCTTGAGCCATATATAAGCAAAGATATCATGGATGTGCATTATAATGGCCACCATAAGGCATATGTGAATGGAGCTAATGCAACTATAGATAAGATAAATCAGATCATAAAAGGCGATGTTAAAGGCTATGACCTTGCAGGAGTGATAAGGAATTTAGTCTTCAACGTAAACGGGCACAAGTTGCACAGCTTATTCTGGAGAGCCATGGCACCCAATGACAAGGGAGGCGGCAAGCCGGGTGGAGTGTTAGAAGATCTCATAAACAAGCAGTATGGAAGCTTTGACGTATTTAAGCAGTTGTTTACAGATTCAATGAAATCACTTACGGGCACAGGATGGACTGTTCTTCTTTTTGACAAAGAGACAAACAGACTTGAGATCTCTACTATAGAGAATCATTTTATAAACCACATCGCTGAGCTACCGATTGTGCAGATTGTGGATGAATTCGAACATGCATATTATCTACAATACAAGAACAACAGAAATGCATACATAGATGCATGGTGGAACGTTGCTAATTGGGAATTCGCTAACGAAGTGCTAGAAAAGAATCTCTGATTTTTAATTCTTTTTTATTTTTGCCTGTTTTAATCTGTTTTAAATATCTTATATTGCATATTAATATTGATGGAAAAAGAAGGCGTGCTTTATCGTGCTCTTCCAAATGGAAGAGCAATATGCAATCTTTGTGCAAGGAGATGCAATATTCCTGAAGGGGGCATAGGCTTTTGCGGAGTAAGAAAGAATATTGGAGGAAAGATATACTCTACTATTTATGGCAAGATTGCAGCACTTAATATAGACCCGATAGAGAAAAAGCCCCTCTTTCACTTTAAGCCAGGAGCAAGCATGCTGAGCGTAGGCACAGTAGGCTGTAATTTTAACTGCCTTTATTGCCAAAACTGGGACATAAGCCATGTGCATGAGCATTTTGGTGAAGAGATAATGCCGGAGAAGCTTGTAGAGCTGGGCTTGAAATATGAGGTTGATGGTATAACATATACTTACAACGAGCCCACTATATTTATGGAGTATGCAATTGATGCAGCAAAAGAAGCAAGGAAGCACAAGCTCTTCAACACATTTGTCACAAATGGCTATATGACCCCGGAGGCTGCTGAGCTTGCATCAAATTATATAGATGCGATGACTGTAGATTTCAAAGGCAATGCAAATACAGAATTTGCAAGAAAATATATCACCATATTCTCAGAAGATCCGATTTTTGAAACGCTCAAGGTATTAAAAGAAAAGAAAGTATTCATAGAGATAACAGATCTCGTTGTTCCAAAGGTTGGAGACTCGCTAGATGATGCAAAAAAACTTATTGAATGGATAAGAGATAATTTAGGCGATGAAACACCAATACATTTCCTTAGGTTTCACCCAGATTATAAAATGATGAATATTCCAGCAACGCCTGTTGAAACACTTGAAAAGCATTATAAACTTGCAAAAGAGCTTGGCATGAAATATGTTTATTTAGGCAATGTGCCAGGGCATAAGTATGAGAATACATATTGCCCAAAGTGTGGCACGCTCTTGATAAAGAGGTTTATATTTGATATACTAGAATATAACGTTACAAATGACCTTAGATGCCCGAAATGCGGAACTAAGATAAATATAGCTGTTAAGCCAGATATAACTAACAAACATTATATTAGGTGAGAATTTGAAAACTTATACATTAAAAGAGGGGGAGAAGCTCGTAAAGGCTGCAAGGAATGCTATAGAGCTTTATATAAGGTCACCAAGGTTTGAAAAGAGTATGATAGAAAATACACTTTCAGAATTCAACGAAAAAGCGGGTGTTTTCGTAACAATAAATCATTATCCAACAATGACTTTGCGTGGCTGTATAGGCTACCCTAGAGCAATTGGGCCCGTGAAAAGATTGCTTGTAGATGCAGCTATAGCCGCAGCGACAGAAGACCCAAGATTTATGCCGCTCTCTGTTGAGGAGCTCAATGATGTTATAATAGAGGTAAGTATATTGAGCGAGCCGCAGCAGATAAAAGGAACTCCAGAAGAAATTAAGAAGGAGATAAAGATAGGAAGAGACGGGCTTATAATAGAATATGGTTATTATAGTGGACTTCTCCTCCCAATAGTTGCTGTAGAAGAGAAATGGAATGTTGAGGAATTCCTTGAAAATGTGTGCATTAAGGCAGGACTTCACCCAAACATGTGGAAAAGGAGCGATATAGTGCTTTATAAATTCCAGACACAGGTATTTAGGGAAGAGGAGCCAAACGGAAAGGTTGTCGAGATAAAAATGGAAAGATGAGATGAGGGTTGTCCTACTTGTAGACATGGACTATTTCTTTGCCGCTTGTGAAGAGGTTAGAAATCCAAGCATAAAGGACAAGCCTGTGGTTGTTGGGGCAGACCCAAAGAACGGCTACGGCAGGGGCGTTGTAAGCACATGCAATTATATAGCGAGGAGTTATGGAATAAGAAGTGGCATGCCAATATCTGTTGCTTATAGACTAAAGAGCGATGCAATCTTTTTGCGTGTAGATGAGCCTTATTATGAGAGCGTATCAGCAAAGATAATGGCATTGCTAAGGAATTTTGCAGACAAATTCGAGCAGGTGAGCATCGATGAAGCTTTTCTCGACATATCGAATAGAGTAAAGAACTATGAAGAAGCGTATGAATATGCTAAGAAGATAAAAGATTCTATTTATGCAAACTTTAGCTTACCATGCTCAATAGGTATAGGCCCGAACAAGCTGATAGCTAAGATGGCTTGCGAGGCTGCAAAGCCCAATGGAATAAAACTTGTGCGCGAAGAAGAGGCCAAAAAGTTTCTCGAACCTTTGCAATTAGAAAAGCTTTATGGCGTGGGCAAGAAAAGCGCTGAAAGGCTCAAGGAGCTTGGCTTCAAAACGATAGGTGATATTGCAAAGGCAAACAAGCAGCTTCTCATAAATGAGTTTGGCTCATTTGGCTTAGAGATTTATGAGCATGCAAATGGGATCGATAACGAAGAGGTTTTTGAAGAGAGTGAGATTAAATCGATAGGAAGGGAGCACACATTTGAGCAAGATACAGATGAGAGCGAAAAAATAAAAAACGAAATATTAAGCTTAGCGGATGAGGTCGCAAACGAGGTAAATAAGGCGGGCTTTTACTTTAAGACAGTTACGCTAAAGATAAGGTATGAAGGCTTTGATGAGCATCTGCATACAGATAGCTTAGGTTATTATACGCAAGATGTAGAGAGGCTAAAAAGAATAGCGATAATGCTTTTCGAGAAAAACAATACTGGTGAGAAGGTAAGAAAGATAGGCTTAAGAGTATCGAACCTGATAAAAGGAAGAGGCCAGAAGAAGATAAATGAATATTTCTAGCTTTTTGAACTTCCATATTTTATCTTGCTAAGATATTCCCTTACCCTTAATGCAGCCATAACGCCTGTGCCGGCTGCTGTTATAGCCTGCTGATAGAAATGGTCTGCAACATCGCCAGCAGCAAATACACCTTCGACATTCGTGAATACTACATCGTGCGTTATAATGTAGCCGCGTTCATCTAACTGTATTTGACCTTCAAAAGGTTTTGTGTTTGGCTGATTTCCTATAGCTACAAAAACGCCGTCTATAGGCATCTCCGTTACTTCGTTTGTTACTAGATTTCTTAGCTTTACTCCATTTACCTTTACGTCTCCCTTAATCTCTTCAACAACAGTATTCCATATAAATTTAATTTTCGGATTAGAGAAGGCCCTCTCTTGCATTATCTTGCTAGCCCTAAGCTGATCCCTTCTGTGCACAATTGTAACACTGTTTGCAAACCTTGTAAGGAATAGAGCATCCTCAAGTGCGGTATCTCCACCACCAACCACTATTACGTTCTTTCCTTTGAAGAAAGCACCGTCGCATGTTGCACAGCTTGAGACACCTCTGCCAATAAATTTCTTCTCAGATTCTAAGCCGAGCCATTTTGCAGACGCACCTGTTGCTATTATTATTGAATTAGCCTCATATTCTTCGCTTCCAACCCATACTTTAAAAGGCCTAGACGAGAAGTCAACCTTAGTTACATCACCATCTACAAACCTTGCTCCAAACCTCTCTGCCTGTTTTCGCATTAGATCTATAAGCTCAGAACCCTCAACACCATCTGGGAATCCTGGGAAGTTCTCAACTGTTGTTGTAAGCAGAAGCTGTCCACCTGCAGTTGTTCCTGTTATTACTAGAGGTTTAATATCATCTCTTCCAGCATAGATAGCTGCGCTAAGGCCGGCTGGACCTGAACCAATTATTATTAAGTCTTCCAAATAGATCACCAAATAGAAAATAGGCGGAATATAATATTTATAATTTACTTCATTTAGATCAAAGCCGAATTTTGAAAAATTATTTAAAGCTCATCCTCCAAATAAGATTAGGCGACCTTATGTATCTGAACCTTCCTGAGGGAAAGATAGCTTTAGATACTAGTGACAAAAATGCTGATCTAAATTTTATCTCGCATGCACACGCAGACCACATAAGGGGTGCAAAGAAAAATACCAATGCTATAGCAAGCGATGAAACACATGAATTAATAAAGGTTAGGAATGGTATAGAGCTTAATATTAAATCGATTCCAAGCAGCTTTAAGCTCCTCGATGCGGGGCACATACTCGGCTCAAAGCAGCTTTTCATAGAATCCTCACTAGGCTACTCTCTTCTTTATACAGGCGATTACCAATTGCAAGAGTCATGCGTTGCAAAAAAGATAGAGGCTAAAGAGGCAGACATACTAATAATAGATTCAACATACCCATATCTCAATGTAAAATTTGATGAGAGAAGCGAAGTAGAGGATGCGATAAGGAAGTATGTATTAATGAAACTAGAAAAAGGTATTGTGTTGTTTGGAGCTTATCCTCTTGGCAAGGCGCAGGAGCTTATAAAAATATTGAATAATGCAAGTATAATTCCTGTAGTTGATAAAAGAATAAGCAAGATAAATAAGGTTTACAACAGTTTTGGCATCGACCTTGAATATGCGTCGATATATGATGACGAAGAGAGATTCAACAAAATAGTAAAGCACAACTTTGTTGGGATAGTAAGTTTAAAAGATTTAAGAGAACTTGCCGAAAAGATGAGCATCGCTTATAATAAAAAAGTCTTTACAGGAGTGGCTACGGGATTTGCAAAGCTCTTTAGATTTAATACTGATGTTCAATTCCCGCTCAGCGACCATGCTGATATATACCAGGCTGCAAGCTACATTGATTTAGTAGGGGCAAAGGTTGTATATACATATGGAAGCAACCCAAAGCTAATGGCAAGCAACCTAAAGAAGCTTGGCTACGAAGCAATGCCGTTTAGCGAGGCAAAGGAGCTAGCTGTAGAAATAGCACACTAAGAGAGCAACTTCTCCAATGCAGGGTAGCCTTCAAGCATATGCTGCTGCTCAATCTGCTGGTATGTCATATACATTATACCCACTGTAAGCAAAATCCCCATGCCCGTACCAACAGCACCTGTAAGGGTTGCGAGTGCAGCAAGAAGGCCCACAATTATACTGCCTATAACGGTTATGGTAGGAATGTATTTGTTTAGTATGCTTTCTATTATTCTTGGATCTCTTCTAAAACCAGGTATCTGCCAGCCGACATTTTGAAGCTGCTCAGCAACATTCTTAGGGCTCTGGCCCGTCATCTCCACCCAGAATTTGCCGAATACTATGCATAGGAGCACAAGTACTACAGTATATATAATTACATGCACCCACTCAGGCACAAAAATGTAGCCGCCCCATGGAAGGAATAGCTGTGATTGATAGTTGATTAGTGCTGCAAAGTATGTTGCATAGCTACCTATTCCACCATATTGTGTAGCATAAGGAAGTGGGAATGTAGGCGAGATCAAGTAAATAAGTCCGCCAGTAAGTTGAACGCTACCAGTGGCTGAAGGAGAATATAATGCAATGAATTTTGCAAGATTTGCCAAGCTGCCGCTAACACCAGCAAGAAATCTAAACCATACATCAAGGCTCAGTATGAATGATGTTGCAAGTATAACAGGCAGAACGCTTACATAGAGAAGAGGTATAGGTAGTCTGCCCCCAACACCTCTAAACTGGCTAAAAGCAAGTGGAAGCTCAACCTTCATATCATAAACATATACGCTGATTAAGAATACAATTAATGCAAAGAATAACGGGCCAAAGGCCATTATAGCGTTTGGTATCGCTGCTGCTCCGCCGCTTGATATTGCGCTTACTGATTCAGGTATTATTATAGATATTGTTCCAGCTATTATTGAGTATGCAACACCGCCTGCTATGAATAGGTTTATGCCAGAAGTTATGCCATACTTTGTCATCATCTCGTCAAGGAATATTACAAAGATTGCGCCAAGAGCAAGCTGCAAAACAACAATGCCAAAGAATGAATTGTTTATTATAGGTACATAGCCTGTAGCCGCGAAGATATATGCTTCTATGATCGCTATTATTATTGCTGTAAGCTTCTGTATACCTTGGAACCTACCCTTCTGCTCAGGATTATTTATATCAAGTTTTATTAAGCCAGCACCCATAAGAAGCTGAAGCAATATGCTTGCAAGAACTATCGGCCCTATGCCTACTGTTATAAGGCTGCCAATCCTAGCCGCAAAGATTATACTTATAAGCTGATATACACCGCTTGTCACTGTTACTAAGTTAACACCATAAGCAGGTATGCTAAACATTAGAAAATATACTGTCATTATCAAGGCAGTCCACTTAAGCTTTTCTTTGAAGCCGAGAGGACCCTCTGGCTTCTTAATAGAAGGAACAAACTTAAGTATCGGATCTAGTTTCTCAAGCATAAAGACTCACAATTAATAGATTGTATTTTTATATTAAAACAATTTATTTTATAAGCTTTCCTTTGGCTGCTATAGAAAAAACATTAGCTAGAGCGTTGCTAAGGAATATATGCTATGCCTGTGGCTTTATATAAACCCTGTATGCATTTCCTGAAAGACTTTCCTTTATTTCAACACCTTTGTTATACACGCTCTTTGCCAATCCAGCAAAGAACGCTGCTGAGAGATCAACAAATCCCTTCATAGAATTAGTTGGAGCATAGCTGAGCAATATTCCATTTCCTCTTTTGCGTGCAATAACGCCAAATTTCTCTGCTATCTTATCTATGTTTGGATTTGATTTACCCAAAAAAGAGCCTGCAGCATAGAAAAGCTTTGAGATCTCACTCTTTACCGGTTCCTTCATTAACGGAAGAAGTGAAAAAAGCATATATTCTTGAGAAAGCTTTGAATCACTCTTTGATAGCACCTGCGCAAGGTTCTCAACAACGTTCTCATCATAATCTTCTTCTATCTTCACGCTTGCTATAGGCTCTGCAACAAATTCGCAAACATCGGCACCGTTAAATGCACATCTCCTCTCATTTACATGTATTATCTTGCCAGATGCAGCACTCATATAGCCTGCTATTATGCCTGACTCGAAGATATGCACCTCTTTACCTATGTTATAGCTACTCTCAGGCTTTACTTTTATTATAGCCTTGTCTTCAAAAGGATAATAAAGTATATTCTTGAATCCAGCAGCCTGTAGCACATCAACGAGCTTGCCTATACTCTTGTCTGATTTCTCATAAAGAGCTTTTCCAAATGAGAAGCCTGAATTGTATGCAAGCTGCCTGAGAGTGGGTGTTGCATTGTATAATATATCTTGTATCGCTGGTGCATTTACAAAAGCAATCTTGTTGTTCGCAATCCTCTCTTCCAATAGCTCTTGAAAACTTCTTGGCAATTCTTTTTTCTCCTCTCTTTTAAATATTTTTTTCACGAGCCTAGTTTTCTTTTTGCCCTTTATTACTTTTTTACTTTTTACTCTTCCAAACTTATTTGACTTTTTTCTCACATTGGTTCTCACACCATTGGTCGCCTTTCTCTTTCTAACCATACGCTCGCCTCGGTACCGGGTTCAATAATATAGCTCTAGAAAAAAAGATAAAGTTATCTTTTTATTTTAAGACGAATTTTCTTGCATAAGTTTATTATTTTTTAATGCAAATATAGTATAAAAAGTGACCAAAAGTGTAAAGAAATGGAAGAATACATTGTTATAGAGCATCGCCAAAAGAGCAATAATGATGCCCCAAATGGTGAAGGAAGCAGCAATCAAAAAGTTTTTATTATAAAGGCGGTAAACTCAAAGTTGCCTTCACTTGTTGTATTCGCTTCTCCTACAGACTTGCAGTTTGGAACGAAGATTAATGTTGATGATAAGAAAGTGTATTTAGAAGACAAGCAGATAGGCGAGGTTTCAAACATGCTGAGCAGCAGCGATGTTGTTGTAAATACAGATTATGACATAAAATATACAGGAGGCTACTCAAAGGATGGAAAAATTATCTATCTAGACAAAGATCTTCCAAAGAGCATTAAGATTAATGACAAAGATGTAGACCTTGTCCAAAGCATAGGCCTGCACCACGAGCTTCCTGAAAAGTGGCTTATTGATGATGCATACGATTACCAGTATGCGCATCTTATAGCAACAGGCATTGAAAAGGATTACATAACATCGCTTGGCATAAAATGGGAAGATTATGATAATGAACTTGGCAAGCTACTTAGGCAGATATATAATAAAAAGCCAAAGAAGAGTCCGAAGAACCTTGACCTTTCGCCATATATAGCAACAAACGATCAGGAAGCGCTTAAAGAGATAAGAGAAAGCATGGAACTTGACCAGACTAGCTAGACTTAGAGCCTTCTATAGAGTAATAGTTCTCAATTTTTGTAGAAGAGTTGTATAATTCATTATACCTTTTCTTAGCATCGGAAATGGATATTTTTACTATATGCTCGCTCTTCCTTGTTATAATGTTGAATGGAGGTATCTTGTAAGCATTGCTTGAATCAAACATAAAGCGCTCATGCTGCTCCCTTGCCGCATCATCGCTCATTATTCTAAGCTCTATCTCAACATTATTCTTTGCAAGCTCAGCCTTAAGGTCATTATAGTTTGTGGCAAAACTTTTGTCAAGCATTTCCTTAGAGGTTATTATCCTTATTGCACTTATGTTCTTAAGGTATGGGCTTACTAGCCTGTATAGATTTTCGAGGCTAGAAGAATTAAAGTGCTTATCTACGATTCTTAAATTGCCGCTAAGCTGAGAAAAGATCTTCTCTTGCAGCTCAAGAGCGTTGCCAAATGGTGTTGAAGGATTTATATTTATCATCACCCTTCTTCCCTGCTTTCTTGGCATTGATCCAAATAAATATAGCAAATAAAAATCAGATGCAAGCGCTAGCAATATGCCAATAATTGCTATGAAAAGATAAAGCTCAATATTTGCAACTGAGAGGCTTGCTATTATTATATAGTAAAGAGCAATAAAAATGAAAGAAAGAGATACATGCATAAGGATATACCTGCTCCCGCTGCTCCTCGCTCCTTCTTTAAATAAGAGCAGGAATGCTATACCTTCAATGATCAGTGCAATTATAAACAATAGGTAGGATTCATTTATGCTCCAATATATGCTGCTTAGCTTGGCTACGCTTGGCGCTAGTAAAGGAGTTACATTCATGTTATCTTGCTTGCTTTGTATAAGAGCTCCTGCACCTGTGCCATATGCTATTGAAAGCAGTTGAATAGTGAAAACAGCTGAAAAGAGAAGGATTATTGATGCTACATTTAATAGGATTAGCAATGAACCCAAAGGGCTTCGCTTATTTTTTTGCTCATCCATCAAAAATAATAGGAATTACAAATTTAAATATCCTGAGCTAAAACTCAAAAATAAAAACAATGAGTAAATTTGTTAGAAAAAATTTAATGCCTCTTCTTGTTTAGGTATACTTCTCTTATACTCTCATGAAGGCGTAAAATGGTTTCAGCCCTTTCAGCAGCAAGCTTTTTAGTATGATGTTCATCTAATGCAGATTCAACAGCAAAGTATATACCAATGGCAACGAAGATCCCTACTAGTAAAACTGTATTTTGCAAAAGCTGATACTGCAAATTTTGAAATGTGTAAAATGAGATTGCTGATGGTGTAGTCACACTCAACAGTACTTTTGACTCTCGCTCTCCAAAATCAGGGGCACGCAGCAATTCCTTAATTTGCCCGATATAATTTTTAGAATCTGTCTTTATAGATTCCATTTTTACATATTAATTATTTTTTATTTTTGAATATTTAATATACACAATAAAAAATAATAAACTTTGCATTGTTGAATAATTCTACTATTTCTCTCTCTGCAAAATCTTAATAAACTTACATTTCCTCTACCCAAAGGGCGATCAGATGAAAGGAAAAGAACATGATAAATGAGGCTGCGCAGAGATTCTGGACTTACTAATGCTGAAATCGTTGAGTTGATTGCAAAAAAATTGGAAACTGGAAGTGGAAATGTTTATAATTCTTGCCTTATATTCATTCAACAGTGCACAAAAGAGATATATATTTAAATCAAACTAATCAGAAATAATATTTGTGATTCCATGGATATACTGATTGAAGGGACTATAGGGCTAATCGTACTGATTGTGGTAATAACCTTTGTAATAATATACAACACACTGGTATCACTGAAGAAGAATGCTGACAAAGCATGGGCGAATATTGATGTTTTGCTGCAGAAAAGGCATGATGCGCTTACGAAGCTTATAGATACAGTGAGCTCATACATGAAGTATGAGAAGGGGCTTATGGCCCAGATAACACAGCTGAGGAGCCAGTGGATGAATATACCTCAAAATGATATTCAGTCAAAGATTAATACCTCAAACCAGATTTCAAATGCGCTTAAGTCTATTTTTGCTGTTGCTGAAAACTATCCTGACTTGAAGGCAAACAACAGCTTCATACAGCTGCAGCAGAGCATAATGGAACTGGAGTCTCAGATTGCAGATGCAAGGGAGTTCTACAACGACAGCGTTACGCAGTTCAACATAAGAATGAACCAGATACCATACAACTTCTTTGCAGGAGTGTTAGGCTACAAGGCAATGCCTCTCTTCCAGGCACCACCAGAGGAAAAGGCAGATGTCAAGATAAACCTCGGCGCATGAAATGGCAAAGAAGCCCATAGGAAAAGTAACTTATGAAATTAAAGTGGGCCCTGAAACCGCTTTCTTTCTAAACCTTACAGATACGCTTAGTGTTGGTGACAAGGTAACATTTGACGGCTGGCAGGAAGGTTCGAGTATAGTAGTTGAAAAGCTTGAGCAAAAACATAAAAGAGTTACAACCGCTATGCCTGGGAATGCCGTTATTGTTGTAATTTCCAGTACATTTATACCGATAGGATCAAATATATACAAGATTACTGAAGATCAGCCAACTAGTGCAGATCAAACTGCTGGTACTAATGCACCTTCGCAAGCACAACAGGGTCCTGAAGTAATCCCAATCGCATTCGGTGCAGGTGTTGCAGGATCAGAACAGCAGCCTCAAGGCCAAGCACCAAATAATGAAAACAACCAACAGGCCCAGCAAAATTCAGGAGCAGTAGTATCGAATATTGGCATTCGTAGTTTATTCGAGCCAAATTTCAGCGCCAATTCTCTAATTAACATTTCAAATGCAGCGCAGTCGATTAACCTTTCTGCAACTGCCACGGAATTCTTAAAATATACTCCGAACTATGCAACAAATATAAAGTTAAAAACAATGAGTTACTACTGGCCATGGTATATGCTTATTGTTTTAGTGCTTATAGGACCAATAGGGGTGCTCGCTGCAATCTATCAAAACGCAACAACAGTACCTTTACAGCCGCTCCGGATTACTGTCTTTGCAGAGTTTCTTATTTCAGGAGCAATACTTCTTTATTTATTCTTCAGAGATTTTTCATTTGAACAGTTTTTGGCATCAGTCCCTGTTGTAAAAATAGATGTAGCAACATACAATCTCAACAAAATGCAAGGAAAGTTTATACCTTATAATACAGGACCACTTAAAGCACCAATCAGCGGTGCTGAATGTATATATTATTCCGTAGGGCTATATGCTGCATTTTATCAGGTCTATGGGAGGAACAACAGACAACTGGTTGTGCAATGGGTAGGGGGAATCGGAAAAGGAGTACCAACCCTGTTCACAGATGATAGTGGATATCTTGCTGTTGACTTGGTGAAGGCACCTAATGTACAAGCAATATCGGGTGCAATTGAATTAAACAAGGCAGGGATTGGCGCTGCTGTATTAAGGGAACTCTCAGGTTCACTTGCATATGTTAAACAGGGCAAAGAAGCTGCTGCTGAAATCATGCCACACATTGAAGAAGCCGCAAACAAGAACAGCACTTTAGACTTGTCGCAGATACCTGGCTATAAATTTAATTTTTATTTCAAAGATAGGATTAGAGACCTCAAGGGAAATATTACAAACGATATACATCTAAACATGCTGCAGAATTTCGGGCTCTTCCTGGTTGAGCAGTATATTCCTGCTAATTCCGACTATACATGCTTAGGCGGTGCAGCAGATATAAATAAAAGCATAGATGGCAAACCGGTTAAAGTGATGGTGCCAGATCAGGGTAGTGGAACAATGGCTGTATATGCTGGCGCAGCGCAGAATCTCAAAAAAGGTATTAGCAAGCGCGCATGGCTCAACATGGGAATTGGTATACTGTTCATTATATTTGCACTTGTGCCGCTTTCACTCTACTTCAGCAGTGCTTCCGCTGCATCTACAGCAAATGTAACAACTATTGTTCCATCGCAATCTCCAGGATACCATGCAAACTTAACTCAGAGTACTTCAGTTAATACATCAGCACCTTCTACAACGGTGCTGCCTACGCCAAGTCCATCTAGCATGCCAAGTGGTTCGTGTGGCAACTTTATCTTATCAGAGCCAGCATTTAGCAGTGAAACATCGGGTATTTGCAGCTGGAATGGAGGCACAATTAATGTAAGTGCAGGGGGCGGATCATCAGGATATATATCTGTTCAGATAGTAGGTGCAGATGGCAAGGAATATTTCAACAAGGGAACTGTAAATTGGTGCCCTGGAAATATAGGCAGCGTTTATCTGCCTGCACAAAAATATGAAGTTTACATAAGCTCTGGTAGGGGTGGCGGAGGATGCCAGCCTAATGCAACTGTAATATTATCAGGCTAGGTAGATAATAGGAAGGTTTAACTGCGCTTTTACCTATAATTGGCGAATGAAATGGACAAAGTTCCTGTCGGTACTGTACTTAGTTCACTAGATACAGCGCCTACTATAACTTCGGTGGATCTGATAGCGAATCTAACAGATCCGCTTAGCGTTGGTGATAAGGTAACATTTGACGGTTGGCCAGATGAGATAAATGCAAGCATTGTACAAATTAAACAAGAAAATAAAAATGTTACAACTGCTACACCAGGCAAAGCCACGCTCAAAATTGATAAACCTGGATTTATAATCTTTTATTCAAATATCTATAAGATCATAGGGAGTAAGCAAACACAAGTGGAATCCCAAAGTTCCAACTGGTTTTTAAATAAATCAGGCCACTGGGCATTACGCTTATCTACTACAGCAACAGAATTCCTAAATGATATCCCAAGTTATGCCAAAAAGCTAAAGGCGAAATATAAAACCATTCCAAGATGGTTTTTAACCATAGTGGCAATAGTTGCTCTATTTTATATGATATATCCAATGAATGTAATAACTATAGGTATATTAGGATATAGGTCCCTTTTGCTTTTCTCTGCGACATTTTTAATTATAGGAGGACCGCTTCTTTATTTAGGCTTACGAGACTTTTCACTTGAACAATTTTTTGCATCTACGCCTCCCGTAAAAATAAATGCAGCAACATACAATCTCAACAAAATGCAAGGAAAGTTTATACCTTATAATACAAAGCCACTAAAAGCCCCAATAAGTGGACTTAATTGTGTTTATTATTTTGTTGGAATAATACAAAATATAAGGGGAAATCCTATACCCCTTGGATTGACAGCCAAAGGCATACCTGCTTTATTTGAAGATGAAAGTGGATATCTTGCAGTTGACCTTGAAAAAGCCACTAACGTTGATATGCTATTGAATTCAATATCGGTTAAGTTTAAGCATGGTTTGAAGGCAGCTCTAAAAGGGGACTATGTAACTTTATTAAGCAAAGGTTTGTTTATTACCAATACAATTATGCCTTTAATCAAGGATGCAGAAAAAAATAAAAGTAATATAGACTTATCCCAGATATCTGCACAGATAGATGTTAATCTTAATCCACTGCCCAGAGGGTGGACTACAGTAGATACAGATAATTTAAATCCTTTAGATACACATAAACATAATTTAAATCCTGCATATGCTCTTAATTTACCTTTAGAGACACCTAATTTTCCTACATCTGCTCTTAATTTAACACTTACTGAAGTATGTTTACCTGTAAATTCTGATTATACTTGTATAGGAGGCGTAGCTGATACAGGGAAAATGTTGAATGGCAAACCTGTCAAAGTGCTAGTACCTGACAGAAACAATGGAATAATGATGGTTCGCTCAGGCACAGCACAGAACATTACAAAACAGATAAGCAAAGCCACATATGCTAAGATAATATTAGCCGCAATACTTATCATAGCTGCACTTGGCTCAATTTCACTCTACGTCAGCAGCGCTTCGGCTGCATCTGCAGCAAAGATAACAACAAGTGTTACAACTTCGATAGTAACAACTATTGTTCCATCACAATCGCCAGGATACAACGCAAATTTCACACAGAGTAGTTCGATTACTACATCAGCACCATCTACAACGGTGCTGCCTCCGCCAAGTCCATCTAGCATGCCAAGTGGTTCGTGTGGCAACTTCACCTTATCAGAGCCAGCATTTAGCAGTGAAACATCAGGCATTTGCAGCTGGAATGGAGGCACGATTAATGTAAGTGCAGGGGGCGGATCATCAGGATATATATCTGTTCAGATAGTAGGTGCAGATGGCAAGGAATATTTCAACAAGGGAACTGTAAATTGGTGCCCTGGAAATATAGGCAGCG